>Ga0247741_1000243_pt1 | contig 34582 bp, 30 predicted proteins | sample UWRJL213509R2_FD_180945 | JGI IMG/M metagenome (GOLD analysis project Ga0247741, IMG submission 180945) | Plant litter microbial communities from Arlington Agricultural Research Station in Wisconsin, United States - UWRJ-L213-509R-2 | ecosystem: Environmental > Terrestrial > Plant litter >... | reverse complement strand
GAGAGCATCTTTCCATTACAATCGACCCAATAGAGCTGGGTAAGAATCTCCTGTTACAAGTAACTACACTGCGATCAAGAATGTGGGGCATTGAAATAATGCCTGTCGCTAAAAAGGGGAAGCGTTAAATCCGTCGGAGATCGCCTGACATCGCTCATGACGATCATCGCTTGGGTGTAGCACAAAGCGAAACGCCGAAAATCCCTCGTGCAAAAACTCTCAAATGCGGATGAAGAGCGACAGCTACAACATCACATAGTTGCATCCATACGGGAGTGAACACCACCGCCACCACCACCGTATCACTGTATGGCAGAGGAGTACATAGACCTCAGCCAGTAACACGCAGCCAAGAACCAGGTCGCCAACAACCATGATACTTTTGAGATGCTTAACCTCTTTCTACCTATATTATAGCCAGTACTCAAAAGTCGCTCTGAACGCTAACGCTCTGAGGCTGAGTTGGGATGGGATTGCACCATGCAATGGTTCTCTGCTAGCCACTTCACCAGTGGACTGAGGAGTCTGAATACGATCTCTGAGGACTTGAACAACATTTTCAGTGCGTATATCTGGGTTTTTTCATTATCTACCACCAATAACGGATCGTGTTCAGATAAAAACCATATGTACATGCTTACTGCCCCACCCTCCTATTCCAGTGGTACGTTTCCATCGAGGCGATCAACTTTAATCAGCACATTAACACTGTTAGGCTCTTGAAGAAGACGATTCTAGATTTGTATGGGCAATGCAATGTTGAACAGCAGTGTCGGAAGATGCCGCGACCCATATTCGGAAGATCCTTCTAAAAATGGTAGGCACGACGCAAGAAATCCACTGCATGAACCATCCTGAGGTGTCTAATTTATAGATTAAGAATTAATCTCTCTTATATGCCCCAAGTCAAATATCAGAGGAAGCTGGGAGGACGCCCTCGCCTCCATAAGGGTAACCTGCCTTACAAGGAAGAACTTTCCTAATAAGGGACATGGTGGACACGCTTTTGACACCTGTTGTCGAAAATTCCGTTCCTGTTGGCATCTTGGCAAAAAGAGTGTGTGTATTCGTTTAATTTCCTGAGGCCACGGACAGTCACTCACCTCACGAACTCGGCAATTCTGGATTGGTGATCCCCGACTAAGTTGCCACCGACAAGAAGAATGTCTGGGGATGTACTCGTTCGCGCCCAATCGGTACAACGGGGCATACTCATTCTCTCAAATCCTTCTCAACCCAAGTATAAAAATGAACATCCTTCACCTGCCTCAACTATCAACCTTATTTCGCGGGTGCGTTGTGCAGTTGCTAAGTGGCGTTTTTCTTCGTCGGTTATAGCGGCATCTGGAGGTGTCTCCGAGGCAAATAGTTGTGCTCCTTTCTTTTAAAGGGATGCACACGAAAATAATATTCCGGGCATCCTGCGGGACCTATCGACATTGAATGTAGTCATTATAACGTGACACCGAGCCAGAATAACACAGAAAATGTAAGTAATGCATCTAGCTGTGAAGAGGGCCACTAATCAAATCTGTCTACAGATGATATTTGAAGGTTCTGCAACTTTGGTATTGATCCGGCGAGCGTACAGTTCAGATAAACCCTTCTTTCAACTTTTCTCCATATCATATTCTTCAATGTTTCAGCAATAAATAACCGAACTATATTAAACAAATTACTGTTGGTGCTCAGAATTTAGAAATACTTGTAGAATATGTCACGACTCAACATGTTGTTAACAGTGGATTCACAGTGCTACATTCGAAACCAGAATATGTTGATAATATGGTGAGCACATTACTACGCTAGGAAGAAACTATCAAGGCATGTTGTTACCATTTCCACAGAGGAAAAATCCCAATATCATCAAGATAATCCTACCGTTTTCTAGCTTCGAATACGGTGCTACGCAAAGTTGGGAGAGATGCATCTGATCGCAATGAGAGATGGAGCGCGACAGTTGGCGAATAGGTATTTTGGCGAGTGCGTTGTGCTGTTGGTAAATGGCTCTGGTTTCTCCGGTTTTCTCTTGAGTTGTGGTCGGGTTTGGAAATTTCCTCGAGGCTGATAGCTGTTCTCTTTTTTTTTTGTGGGTATGAGTCGGCGGTCCATTGCACGATGCATCAAAGAAACTACCCCAACTTGAACCTTTGGTCTGGACTTGGTTGTGTGGGTCTCAGGAAACTGCTAGAACGTGACAATTTGGGCGATTATCTTGGAATGCAAGGTCTGATTCCATACAAACTATGTGGGTGATGTTTATCAAGTCTGATTTGATACGGTCTGAATGCAAGCACGGAACTCGGTTCTGTGGTTATTTCATGATTCGCTGATTGGATTTGTACCGTGAATTTGGGAGTTAGAATGGGATCCAAGCAGGTATATAGCATTCTAGGCTAGCGAAGACCTGCCCTCGCACATCGAGCGTCATCCAGGCCGAATGAAAATATGTCTAATGTATTTATGCTCATTTCAATATCCTCGAAGGGTGATACCCCCCCTGGCATCCTCCTTCACATCCCCATGGATCCCGCGAACGATCTCCCCAATCCTCGAACTCGCCGCCGCATCAATAAACTCCACGCTCTCCTTGATCAAGATCTTATCCACATCCTCATCGTCCGTGAACTTTAACGTCCAGATCAGATCCTGCTCCACCGTCTCATCCGACTTTGCCGGCCGTAGGAAATAGCTCATGTGGATGACCGACGTCCGCTGGTGCTCGTCGACCGTGATGGCATGGATCTCGCACGGATTAAATTCGAGGTAGGGCCCTGTGCTCTTGAGGTGCGCCTCGAAGGTTTTGTTGTCCATCTGGTCGCCGAGCTTTGGGTTACGGGAGACGAGGTACTTGTGACCCCATGCGTGGATGGCGTCGGAAGAGCGGATGGCCAGAATTTCTTCTAGGCTGGAGGGATTGGCGTGAATATTGGAGAGGTTGAGGAGTTTGTTGTAGAGAGCGGAGGGCGTCATTATTACTGAAATGGACCTGGTTTGATATTGGCTTACTGGGCTCAATCGACGCTACTTAAAGAGGAGCATTCCCCGAAGGAGTCAGCATCAACTCGGGGTCACAGCCACTGTATTTAGACAGTTAAGTACAAGTAACTCATTTTGTGTTGCCCTATAATCCGAATACTTATTGATGTAGAAAAAAACACCGAAAGCTTCGAGAGAGTAAGACAAGTAGCAATCCGCCGGAAGAAATCTTTTCCCACAGACCAGTAATCCATGTAGAAGGGAGTCAAAATGCACTATCGAGACCAAACATCGCGAGAAATGTCCAGAATCAGCTATATGCGGCCTGACCCCCGGATGATTGCGAAGAATCGCTTCACGCATGCAGGAAATGAGGACAATTGAAAGCTGACAGGAGGAAATGATTGCAAGGCCGTACAGACCGTATAGTGATCGAATGCCTCCATGTTGAACCAGTCAAAATCAGACGGGAAATATTGCGCTCTGGTGCTATCAGCCGCCGAGGCTGACGCCGAGGATACAGTCGTTGAAAGGAATGCCGGAGGAAGGAACTCAACGCCGAAGGATGTGGGAGGATGCGATAATGGCCCATAAAATATGCAGAGTAGAGCGAGAGAACGCTTTCCGAGGGGAGGTGACCATCTAGCGCCTCGAAGACGTCATCGCCGAGTATGTCCAGAGCACAAGAGGAAACCTGGTGTGGACCGGCCTCAGAACAATAGGTGCATTTATTGCTCCTCAACCTCTCGATAGATCCTATGCTCGACATCCCTTTTATTCACTGATTCTATCTGGTGCGCCATCATTGTCAAGTTTCTTCTTGTGAGAGGTTCCATACCGCCCATTCCTGTTCACCCAAGGCACGCATAACCGTTGGTGAAAAGATACATATAGATAATTGACGCTCACCTTGTTATTCGAAAAGAAAATCAAGAATTGGAGGAAGAGGCCCTGGGGAGAGTTAAGGCTGGAGCTGCGGATGAGGATGGACGAGGCGATAGAGAGAGTAGTGGAAAACGTAAGGGGACTTGAGATTGTGAGGATGGAACTTCACATGACAGGGGTTTATGCGGCTCGAGAGGGTGGGGATGGAAGATCGGTGACTTTCAAGGTGCAGCAACAGATATATGCGTAAGGGAGAACTGGTTATAGACGTTGCTTGAGGCAGCGAAAGAGGAATGGATGGAGGACAGATGGAGCTCGAGGCCTCGTGGACTTAATGGTGGGCCCAGTTTGAAGAATGGCTCGAGAAGGGCCAAGATTGAACGAAGCTCGACCTCGAAGAACAAGGGTAATGACAGCCCCGAAGAACGAGAGTGAATCGAGATTGTGCAAGAAAGTTTGAGCGATAGTGGGTGGGTTGGTGATCGAAAGAGCGATGCAAGTTAGAATAATTGAAATGTGATGCAGCGAGGGCGAATGGCGCTCGAGACTGGTGTAGCTGCAGCATGAAGGAGCAGGGATGAATGCGGCTCAGAGTGAACAGCTCGAGAGTGCTGAGAAAGGTGCAGCTCAAAGATGGATGCCACATACGACCTTGAAAAGCGCTAAAGGGGGTCTCGAGAGGACGGCAAATTTGTCTCAAAATGGTTCAAAAAAAGGAGGAACTCATACACTACGACGGCCCCCACCTCCACGTTCTGGGTTGCTTCGAAATGTCATTTTGGTGGTGCTTTCAGGCTTTGCAGTGAAGTTACTTTTCAAATTGGTGCTGTTTAGGTATCCAGAATGATAAAAATGTGAAGTTCGTCATATTGGCATGTATTAAAGTACATGACGGTCGTTAAGCTGACGCAATGTGTGAAGCGTGCGAATGCACCGAGAGGCGGTGACCAATCGACGTCGACTCCAATCGATACCACCCATTAAAATATTAACGGTGTATTTGACAGATCGTCTGCGGCCTCGTATTCCAGGGTAATATATTAATGCAGTTCCTGGAGCCGCATTGAAGGCGGTGGTAGGTTCTGAAATCGAGATCTGAGTTCTGAAGCTGAAGCGCTAAATACAAAGAAGAAGGCCGTCATCTTTTCTTTTCTTTTACTCTCCCCCACTACCAGCTCTGCTCATCATGGGAGGTGACCACAAATGCCCCATCTGTCCGGCCACCTTCACCCGCCCTCAACATGTCGCCCGCCACATGAGATCACGTAAGTCTCTGCTCCATGGCTACACTCCCTAGCGGTGGTCGCTCCGTCAGATCCGCCCTCACAAGGGCTCCGTTCACTCTTTTGTCCAGACACCAGCAATAGACCATACAAGTGTCAGTACTGCGGGGATCAGTTTGCTAAAAGGTGCGCTTTTTCTTGCACACTCCAACAATTTAGCCTTTCCCAAACGCTGGCAGCGATCTTCTCTTGGGGCATGTTAACAAGTGCCACAGCCACGAAAAGGCCCTGACCGATGCAGGCTATCGATTTGCATCGAACGAGACGACTTCAAAACAAGCCTGCGATCACTGTGTCCCGTCCATCTTTCCGTGTGATCAGTGTGTCCGGTCCAACTTGCATTCCCATCCGTATTGTGAGTCGCTCTTTTACTATTACGCACAAGTTATGTGAATGTGCCTAGCTAATCTTTTTTCGACAGTAATCCCTTCAACGGCATATTTCAGCGACGACTCGGAGGATTATCCGTACGATGGGTCCATGCTTTCCAACCAACCTCGCTCACGCGAAATCGAAAACATTGCCTGGGCCACTTGGTCTGCCGCCCTCTCGTCCTCGCGTTCCTTCGCCCACTCATCAGAAAATCCCACTGAGAAAGATGCGGAACGGGCTCAAGATGAGATGCCGTTTGAATTGGCTACTTCAATTCCTGATGAATGCTTTGATCCTGATATTCAAGCTGGAGATACAGACCGCGAGCAGCCGATGAATGTAAAGCATTGTCGCTTCCTTTAATTGTTCAGAGTAGCGTCTGACTTTTGTAGGTGAATTTGTTCAATAGTGCTCAGAATGTGTCAATCCGGGACACAGCGATTAACACCGCTGGGCGAGATATTGTGATCAACCACAATACGTATTACTCGAACCAAGAACCAGTGGGTCTTCTCTCGTACGCCGTTGGGTGTGATCTCCTTTAACCGATTTTCATTTTCTCAGTCTCCTTCAGAACTTGCTTCTCAATGGTCGAGATTATTTTCGGTAAACATCATGTTGGCATCGCCAAGTTCGAGTAGCTAACTCTGTACTAGAGTGCTAAAGGACATATCGTAGGTTGTGCAATTCTGTTTTAAATAATATTGACGCTTTCCCTCTAGTTTCATGCCACTGAGGTACTCAAGAAATTATTACCCAATGGGTTTTTGTCTAAGGTAAGAATGATCTATCACTTGAGTGCTGATATATAAATACTGCTTTGAATATAGCCAGAAATTAACTTGGAAGTATGGCCCTTACTTTTGGATAGAGTTCATCTCTTACAGTGTGATAGGAGAAGGTTTCAGAAGATGCTCTCAAATACCCCCCTCTAAACGCCCAGGTTCTCCTCAGTAAAACAACCATGTGTATTCCAGGATTCATATCTCAGACGCTGTATGTTTTCCCTTGCTGCCCTCGGCACCCATTCAACTAACCGATTTCTTGTAGTTCAAGTGTTCGATATTCCTTCTTCTGCCTGTAAGCGTATTTCCGTGGCACATGGACTTCGCCCACGGTTCTCGTGGGTCCCGGTGGGTCACGTCCAGTTCTGGCCTGGCGTATCAAGGTTTCTTCCTTCTCGCATGGACCTACTAATCAAAAATGTTAAAAAGAAGAAAAGCAACAAACAGAAAAAATACAAAATTTAACATTTAAAGGATCGGAAGGGTATCCATGCTCAGCACGGCTGGGGGGTGGTTTCTTTTTTCGGCTTACAATACGCAACATTATTAGTTTTACATCAACACAGAAATCGTTGGCTTGAGTCTGGGAAGCCCAATGCTCACCTTGCACTCAGTCCGGGTAGGCATCGATCGCTGACCTCCAGAAGTATTCGAGATCAAATGAGAGTGTATAAATGAAATCCCGATGACTACGACTACTATTTTATTAGACAGCTGGCAAGCCCACAGCTCTACGATCGATGACGCCATGGCTAGTCAAGCAACAAAATGAGAAGTTCCCATGACCGTTATAGATTTTGGCTTTGTAAAACGCTCATGGGTATTACATTGATCTCTCTCATTTTTAGAATATGACTGACCCAGGTGATCGGTACCAGCGGGGAACTAGTAACACCAATATCCGTATGCCACCCGGGCATCGATGGACTGATACCCATATACAGGCGCCTATCCAGATTCGCTTCTCCATTGTTCTGACCAGTCCATTCTTATAGATTGTGCTTTCACAGCTCGATCGAAATACTTATTAGGCAAAGGTGCGATTGGTTGCGGATTGGTGTGGGAGTTTATAACGTGAATGTTTCTACTATTCACCAAACGCAGCTAACGTTTATCTTGCTCCCGTGGATCATCTCTACAATGAGGCAGTTCCAGGGCTTTAAATCCACCCTACCTGCACGCGGTGGCACGCAGTGGAAATCCTCCAAGGGCTTTCTAAGTCCAGACTACTGACTGATGTTTCTTGGTGTCTGTAACTTGAGAAATACAAACTCCATTTATATTTTAATCCTCTATGTAGCTTCAAATTTGGGTACATAGTGGGTCGCCTTTTATTTCCACTTCAAATATTCGACAATCCATACTGAATATGTGAATCGCAATCGATACAATTAAAATGTACAATTTTATCTTAGCCATCGATGTGTTGCAAAGTTTAACTCTGCAGTCGCTCCTCTGTGTATAATAGTAGGTCAACGTCTTGCAGAATCCCCCATTACATGCCGAACGTTTAAGGAGCAATGCAAAGTATTCAATGTCACCGCCTCGTCCTCGACACCGTGGCAAAGCCGTGCTAAGCATCATTATGTATTCAATGCACAGGGGGCGCCCTTTTAGCTATTTCCATGTACGTGCGTGCCAGCTTCATCGCAGTTCACGCGATATGGGCGTGATAGCACGCCACATCAACTATCCACCCAGAAGAATATACTTCAAAATAAACATACCGTTCTGTGAGAGAACCTCTTGCGATTGGGGCTGATCGATGCTTTCTCATTCTAAGCAAAGAGGGCTGTGCGGGGAGTTCTGGAAGGGTGAGTATGGAGACCCCTTTCCGTTTTCAGATGTGTTGAATGTCAGCCGGGAGGCACAGTATGCCAGGGTTTAGGTAAGTGGGTTAAGGGAAGAGGGAGGCTATACAGTATAGTGCTGACTGGGGCGGACAAGGAAAGGTGGTGATCGCAGTGGAAAAGAACCAAAGTTAACCAAACATGGTGGTGAGAGCATTGGTCGACTAAGCAATGTCGTCTGATTAGCCCTTGATCAGGCTGAGGGCCGTGTCGTCTTATTTTTTTGAGTGATCAAGATTCAGCTGGACCAGACTGCTGACTGATCCGGTTCCCAGCAGGTTTCCGACTGACGCCTACCACTTGTGTCGTACACAATTGCTACTATGCAGAGGCATGCCACTTGTCAGAAGTCCCCGGCGTTTATTTTTGGTGATGCGCAGGGAAGCACTGTGAGTAATCTTGAATCCTGGTCTAGAGCGCCACCATCGGGGTTGAATGTAGAATAGCGCTCAACATTTACTCAATGTGGGATTTTTCCACTAAGCCCCTTGTAAACGCTTATCATATGTACATCTTGATGATCAGATTGGTTGCGGGATTGGTTGGGCAATTTTGCCTGAGACATCCCCGTTGGGTAGAATTCTACTGTTTTTGATTCCGTTCGTTTCCCGAGTAGAAATATCTTGCGGAATACTCACTGCCATTAGAATAGACTTTGTATCTTGATTCTTGCGGCTGGCGTACTCCGGAAAGGCCGCCGGCACGAGGATTGCTTACTTTATTAATTTGTAGATTATAGCATCGAGCTCCTATGTACTAGCCTTTGAGTACATAGATTATCGATTTCATATTCTTATTTTCCGTCCTTATGGTGCTTGGTAGTGTATCACGTTTCTAGTGCTCGAACTCCAGTCAGATTCCATTTACTGATGTTTTCAACAGTTATTGTTCATATCTCATAATCTCCTTGTCTTTGACTCCAAGCTCGATCTCGATAAAGGAAATATTTGAGGCTGAATTGGGCATTCAGCGGTTGGAAAATTTCCATACACAGGCACCATAAGTAACTAGGCAGGGACGCAGGTTCACCTTAAATCGTCAAAAGTCAAGCTACTTTTGCGCGATCTGACCCAGAAGAGTGGGAACAATGTCTATTTTTCATGTTTTCTCGGAAATTTCTTAGCGCCTTTATCAGGCCTTTAATTTTTTTTGGAACTGAAACAATGTTTAAATGAGCTGCCTCAACCCGTTTCAATTTGCCTGTTCTCCTCAATCCTCCACGTCGCCTCTCACAACCATTCGTCGCATAGGGCTGCAGAACATTCAAGACATGGACCTGGAACTTAGAGCGTAGATCTCGCAGATGAATTGCTGTAAGTACAATTTTTCTACCTATCGTATGCCAATTCTTATGGCCAGCACTGCAAATGTTTTCCTCCTTTTGTTTTCGTCACCGGAAAATCCACACCATCCCTTCTGACACTGGCCCGCATAAAAGTTGTAGGCACGGTCCACAACACAACTTCGACCCATGTAAGAGTCTCTGTTAAGCCTTCGATACAAAGTATGAATTATTAAATCTTGCTCTATCGATCCTGACTTCAAATTTTCATTCTAACCCAGGCCTGTTCCACAACATTCGATGAGGGGCCGAACTTTTTACCCGTCAAAGCCAGCACCTGTACTCACATTCTTCGAATCCGTTATACCTTCATTCGACAAACCGTCTCAGGATCTCACCTTGCAACCCCCCTATGTATGACACTCCGCCTTTTGGGGATGTACCTGCTAAAAGCATGAGCGCTCATCCGGTCCGCCGAATCCGTGCTCTTGGGGTCAAGTGTTCACTCATGAAAACCACGCGCATTACCTTAACGCTCATCGATTTCCGCGGACCGCAACATCACCATCTTCAAATCAAGCTCCTACATTGACGAAAAGGACTAATGTAAGTATGGATTCTGAAAAGTGTGGCGCCCGAGAGAAGGGAGACGCGTAACCTGTTGTTATTAATTTTGTTATGAAGGTTGTGAAGGATCAGTATGTCCAACACGACTTAAATTTCCATGAAAATATTGTGTACTATTCTTCAGAATTAGAGATTCGGAAGGTCCTACAGATTTAAGATCGATGACACCGTGGCCAGTCAAACAACAAGAATGAGAGAAAAGTAGATGTCCTGTGTGGTCGTCATGATTTTGGGTATTACATGAATCTCTACAATTTGTAGATGAGCCCTTGCATTGTAGGAATGCTCTCAATAAGTATGACTGACCCAGCTGATCGGTATAGTAATCGGGAGTTACTAACGCGTATGCCACCCGAGTACCGACGGACTGATACCCATATACAGAAACCAATATATATGTAGGTGTTGCTGAACGCCATTGTTCTGACCAGTATGCATCGGCAATCCGTCCTGTTAAACATCGGGATCACGCTCTTCACTCAATTACACAGCTTGATTGGAACACTCATTAGGCAAAGATGATATCTGGGTGCGATTGGTTGCGGATTGGTGTGGGAGTGTTACCAAAGTACCCACTCAGAAATTTTCGATTATATCCTGCTCAGGCTTCACATAAAATCCACTATGAACACTGGCAGATCAGCTTTCCCCCCATCTTTCGCCCCACATGAATTACCCTCCTGCGGTTGTCCTACCTACACATCCTAACTTGCATGAAGCGCAATGTGCGAGATGTAATTATACCAATGCTCTCGGCCAACCCATAGTGACGTCGGACACAATTTCCGTGCCTGGGTTATCTGCGTGCGTCCACCCACCTCGCTGAATTCAGCAGGATGATTGATTTCTCTTCTGCTCTTCATAGAATACCACCTCTGTTAACATCAACGTCGCCTATCCAGATGGTTTCGATGAAAACTTTGAGAATCTTCTACTACTCAACACACTTCCTCAGCCTCCATCAAATCTGGTTTAGTGCCTACCGCTTGATCCCAGATGCGCGTACTTCGGACTTAGAAAACGCGCCCACCTCTCGTCGTTTGCAGTGGACCAGGACTGTCCAGAGCATGATCAGAGTTTGGTATCTGATCACCATGGCTTCGAGTCTCTTTATAACGTGGGTACTTTTACCGATCACTAAACGCAATTGGCACCTATATTCCGAACTAGGCTTTCCGTTGCCCTCCTCCAGATAGACAACATCTTGAACAACATCTATCCCCGAATGTTTGCTACGTCATCTTGTGTCCTTTCCTCCGCGTCGCTCGCCGCGAGTTGCATCTTCATCGCAAACAGGGGAAGCTTGGACTCTGTTGAGAAGTTCAGAAATTGGGAGGTCGCTTCGCAAAACCCCAACACATTGTCTTCCATCGATCTTTGGGCGTGCTTAGCGTTACCGCTCACCTCCTTGGTATGGTACGTTCTCGTATATCTATTATGTGGACCAGATGCTGAAAAAATTATCCAGGTCTGTAGGCCTTTGTCTAATGACATTGTTCTCTTTGGCATGGGTCGATCAAGGAGCCCCAGCACATGCGTCGAAGGTAGACCTTGGTTTTAACATCGCTCTTCTATCCTTCGCTGCCCTCTGCCTCGCTTTCCAGTTCTACCGCGTTCGAAAGTTCTTAGTGAAGTGATTGTTGAAACGAGCTGAGCGGCCGATGATGGAATCAACAACACGAATAGAAGATACTGAATTCAGATCGAGGTAAACGGATGGAGAAAGTTAAACTGAAATACAGAAATCATTAACTACAAGAAAATACTTACTAATAAGAAGCAAAGCAAGAAACCAAAAGTACCGGGTAAGTAGTGACTAATTATGACAGAAGGAATGTTGCTGACACGGCGCCCAGAACATCGCTCACGCTCGTTTTTCTATCAAATATTTCAATAGTTATCAGCATTTAACGTTCATTCCTAGTTTCTACTTGTATTATCTTGATTCAAAATGCCCCCTCGATTACGTCTTTTACCTTTTACACCGCTTTGATATTTTGATCACGGCGCTGATAAGCTACCTGAGACATCTCCTTGTACCCAACTTGTTAATAAAACCCAATTATATTTTGTGGGCGGTACTAACCTTGTCAGCCACTTTCTGAGAAAACTCGTAGGGTGCATTTTTTACAGTTCAATTACTGGAAACAAATTTATGGGTATTTCTGCGGTGTTACTATAAATACACAAGCAGAGGCTTGGCAATGAGCGCAGGCGCTAATACTTCGTTATACGAAATTAGACGTTCGACTTACCGTCTCCTCTTTGATCTAAGGTAGGTGATAAATTTAGCAGTCGAACGGCAAGAATGAGACGAATTCCCTGGTACGGGTCCTATGCGATTATTGGCAGACGTTGGGATTGTGAACCTTGTTGACAAGCTTTCGCATGTATGGTCATTGGTATTCAAAACTTAGGGATAAATCGATAAGTCTTTGCAGTTTCGCCCTTGCGAAGGGGTTCATCAGAAGGCGGCTCTTTATTCTCCGTTTCTCTTTTGACTGACGAGTCGTTCCAATAGCCTGTGGACTACTTTTCTAAAGGAATTAGTCAAAGACTGTGGTGTTCGAGGTGTTAAATATCTCTCGAAATTCTCCACATCAATGCTAAGAGAAGAATCAGTTATATTATCTTCGATCAGATTACTATACTCTACTTTCTACTTCTTCGCCCTAACACGTTTCGAGTCGCCCTCCTTGCACATCCAAATCAATTTCTCCATCTTCTCTAGCGGCATAGGACGATGTTAACCCATCCTCTCACCTCCAACATCTCCATTGACATACCAGAAAACTCCTCCTCCGAAATACTACCCTCATAAAGAACTGCGGCCATGTCGTCACCCGATAAATCCGCTTGACCTCCCTCGCCATCCTGCGATCCGGCAGCTCCTTGTCCTCAAACCCGTAGTTCTCATCCAACCGCCCGGTACCTATCCTGGAATATGGTATAGGAAATTCTGTCGGGTTTTAACTCTTCACCTCGATGTCATGCCATTCCTGCTCAAACTAAGGCAGGTATGGGCGATAGGATATGTAAGGGTGATAGGCGCTCACCTCTCTATTCGAAAAGAAAACGAAGGATTGGGGGATGAGGCCGGGGATTCAACACTAGAGGACAGCTATGCATGAAATTTAGTCTTTCGTCATGATGCGATCCGAACAGAAAACCCACCTCCGGTATGTCCATCCTCAGCAATTAGTTGCGACTGGCTCTTCAAGACGGATAGAGAAGCAACGGGATGGAGCAGGGTTTGTTGCCGAGCACAACTTGAAGGACCAGGATGAATGCAGCTCGAGAGAGCAAGGACAAGGGCGGCTCTAGACGTAAGGTGGATGAAGCACCCAGGAGTGAGGTCGGGTGCGGCTCATAGAAGCGACGACGACTCCAAAGTGCGATAGTGGGATGATGCTCGAAGGTGTGACGCTGTATACAGCTTAGGAGATGGAGATTGGTCGGTGTTCGAAGGTGCGAGATATATGGATTCGGGAGAGTGGATGGATGGGGCTTGAAAAAGCGAGGATATACCCAACTCAGCATGAGCAGAGTGGGATGCAGCGGGGGCGAATGGTGCTTGAGGCCAGTGTACCCGCGGCTTGAAAGAGCAGGGGTGGATGCAGTTCACAGAGCGAAGGCGGATGCAGCTCAGGAGCGAGAGAGAACTGCTCAAGAATGCTGAGAAAGTTGTAGCGTAAAGGCGGCGATGGTGGATGCCGGATATTCTTGAGGGAACGGCAAATCTGCTTTGTCGCAGAAGGAGATGAGTGGCGACTCGGCGTGAACATGAGAAGCAAGACTGGACATCTGAGGAGGGAGGTTGCTGTAGATAATGTATTGGGGGGCGCGATCCTTTATAATTAGCCTGACGAGAGTCTCGAGAAGCGGTGCTTTTAACAGTCCGTGTCAAAGCTTAATTCTCAAAATGGCACTTTACTTTGTTCCTTCAGTGACTTAACCTCCATTTGGAGCTGCACTTTATCTCGTTTGTTGCGACATGAGGCGCGTTCAAGTTATCTTCATTTCTCATTTCTCATCTCTCCATTTCTTTAATCTTTCCATACCACATGTACAAGCGCATTCTTTTCTGAGAATATATTTTGTTATAGCTCGGTACAGCCTATGAAAATGAGCAAGAAACCTCAACAAGATAGACGCTCATTCCACGCCTGCCACAGGATGTCACCCAGCGCAAATTTCATCCCTTTTCATAAGAGAAATTTTTTAAAAAAGAGCTCGTTGTTCGGAACAGCTGTAAGGTTTAATGCGGAAACTCAACAACTCCGTCGAGGTTGAGGGCAGTGTCAGATCCTCCGATGCTGCCGTCGTTCACACGGGAGGCCTCGCACCTTTTTAGGGAACATCGGGACGGCTTGAGGCAGCATGTTCTCCCTGCTCATATAGCTGAAGCTGATCCTTTGTCTACTCTCCTCACAGCCCCACTGACACTTTTTTAATGAGATAGGCGCAAAAAATTAGCTGAAAAATATCAGCCTGTTCTTCTCTGACGGAGTTGTGAAGGCCAGTTCAGAAGTGTATTTGATGCATGCTCTCTGTGGATGCGCACTCGATACGGTCAAACACCTTGAGGTTCGGCGACTCAAAAGAACTGGTAGATAGACAGGATATCTTCAAGCTTCTCTTGGTGCTTTGCACTACACGCTCACCAGTTACTTCGAAAGCCAGTCGAAGGGGCGGTGGTGACGTGCTGGCAGGATGCTGTCAAACGGTCAACAATCAACAGACAGTCGAGATCGACGGATCTGACACCTCTTGGGCAGAGCTGCAGCAGGCGACATTGCCATTCGTTGAAACATCAACGGCGTGAGCACCATGCGAGCCGAAGGATTGCATAATTCAAATGACCGCCTTCCCTAATCTGAATCAAAAGACAGGACCCTAACTCCTCTCTCGTCGTGATAAAATTAGTAAAAATTAGCCAAACCAATAATCGCTCTTCCGCCCCGGGCCCCAGTCCTTCACAATCCTTCGAATTGCCTATACTTAGCGCCAGCTGAATCGCTCCGATTTCTCGGGCAGCGAAATTCAGAAAGAGCCCTCACGGTCATACTTCTCCATCAAACAATTACATGCACACAGCGAGATCGCATGAGAACTTCACCGCGGGATGCTGTTCAGTTCGGAGCAAAGTAAACATACTTGACAGCAGCCAGGGATACTAAAGAAGCTGAAATTGCAGATAAATTCAATTTGTGGGGGGTTGTGTTCGGTCTATCGATGCCTCGTTATTGATCTGAGATCTGGATCCCTGCTTGCAGATGCCCACCGGTTTTCCCGCTAAGAGCATATGCCACGGATTGGCGCGTTTATAATTTAAATTTACCTAGTGGCGTAAAGGTCAGTTTTTATTTTTCTTTGTGAAACTTGCCGGCTAGCTGTGAAGTCAACTGCCCGAGGTGGTCGTAGACTCGTGAGAGTCTCCGGGCGCCTCACTGATTATCCTCTGTGGCGGTCAGTAATTTCCAGATTTGGTATATACAAGCTTACATAGCGTTTGGACAATGGACCCTAGCGCGCTTTTCCGGATACCGCCGTGAATCTTTCCGACCTGGAGGTGCTCATTCAGCCTATGGACAAACACCTAAGTGCCGAGAATTTCGACTTGTATCTGGATTAGACTACTGCCCAAGGCCAAATTTTGCTGCTATTATACGGATTATGTAGGTACTGTATTCGAATTTTGGGGGTCCTGTAGTGAAATGTTGCTCAGGGCTCCGGTGAAAGCACCTTGCACAGCCCTCGTCAACCGAATGCGGGAAAAATCTCATATTTCAATCGGGAAGCCTCTTGCCAGGATACTCAGGGACATTCGTTCATCGCTGAAATATTCAAGGGTCATCAGCCTATCGTTTCATTGTTCCAGCTCAGGCTCGAGGACAAGATTGATCGTCGATGTGCTCAGGTTTTTTACTCATATAAAACCTAGCATTCTGAGAGCTTGTATTTTCCCCCATCCCTCACACCACATGAACTACCCGCCTCCAGCTGTCCTACCTCGATATCCTAACCTGCGAGGAATACAGTGTACGAGCTGCGAGAATGCCAGTAATGGCGGTGCTCACCCTTTGGTGATGGGTGACGCTATGTCTGTCCCTACGTCTGCTACGTGCGTCCACCTGCCCTCACTGAACATTATGGCTCCTAATGACTCGTTATTCTCCTAGAATGTCAACTCATCCGGTGGCCACACCGTTTGTCCAAATACTCTTGACGAGTATGTTGGCAAGTTTCTACTACTCAACGCGCTTCCTCGGTCTCCATCACCTCTGGTTCAGCGCCTACCGTTTGGCCCCCAATGCACGTACCTCGGACTTGGAAAACTCCCCTACGTTTTTTCGTTCTGTTTGGACACAGACTGTGAAGAAAATGAATAGAGTCTGGACTCTTATCACCATGGGTTCAAGTTTTTTAATGACGTGAGTGTTTCTATCAATCAACGATTAAGGCTTGCGCTGAAATTCCGAGCCAGGCTTTCCGTCGCCCTCCTCCAGATCGACAACATCGTGGAAAACACCTATCCGCGCACGTTTACTATCTTGGCCTTTATCCTTTCCTCCGCGTCGCTCGCTGCAAGTTCCGTCTTTCTTGCGAATGGGGCAAGCTTGAACTGTGAAGAGAAGTTTAGGAAATGGGAGATAGCTTCGCAACACCCAAATACATTGTCTTCCGTCGATCTTTGGGCGTGCTTAGCGTTACCGCTCACCTCCCTGACATGGTATGTTCCCGTGTTCTTTCATGCAAACCAGATGCTGAAATATTTATCTAGGTCTGCTGGTTTTTGTTCAATGACATTATTCTCGTTCTCATGGGTCGATCAAGGAGCCATCCCAGCGCCTATCTCAAAGGTTGACCTTGGCTTTACCATCGTTCTCATTTCATTCGCTGTCCTCTCCCTCGCTGTCCAGTTCTACCGCCTTCGAAAACTCTTAGCAAAGGGATCAGCATTTGACGCTCATCCCTAGCCTCATCAAAGATAACAAGATACTTGAGGTATCAGCGTTCAGAATCCTCCTCGCATATTTGCATTGCGTTTCACGTTCCTTTTATGTTCATTTTGGTTACAACTTTAACAGGCTACTAGATGTGTGTGTCCTTGTACTCAATCTGTTGTCGATTACAACACATAAACAAACTAATCTTGTCACTCACTTTCCAAGAAAACTCTTACAATATATGTTTTATAGTTCAGTTGGTGGGGAGAATTCTCGAACAACTTTGCAAATGGAACTATGATCACGCAGCCACGGAGGATCGGTGGCAAGCTCGGGCGCTAATCTTTCATTCCTCAATTATGCATCTTCTCCAGCGGCGCAGGACCATAATAACATTCCTCTCGTTCTCCATCACCGTCTCATTCAACAAATCCGAAATATCTCTCGTGCGAATAGCACATTCACAAAGAACTGCAGCCACGTTGTCACTCGATAAATCTGCTTTACCCCCTTCATCTTCTCCGGTAGCTCTATATCCGAAAACCAATAATTCTCATCCGAAAACCAATAATTCTCATCCGATCGCCCGATATCCTCAGCATATGATTCCCGAAAACGCTCAAAAAGTCACCTGCAAGACGATTTACCGCAAGCTTGTCCTTGAGTTCTTGGATGTGGTTCCAAGGTGATAGTCCATGCGCCAGCCTCTATAGCTTGAAGCTCGGGCGATTCATCGAGTATTCAACGCACATGACAACCCAAACAGATTGCGACGTTGAATGCCACTGGTGGAGACAAACCGACTATCAAACATGAATTTTAGCAGTGGCTTTATGCATTCATAATTAGGCGACATACCCAGCTCCCAATCCTCGGAAGAGCCATACTCAACCTCGGGTCTTTCCACGCGTTCACTCAGTGGTGTCAGAGCCAGATACATGTATCCAGGTAAGAGTCGTCAGCGAAGACGCCAATCCCAGGATACGGCCGGTCGAGAAATGGACCCAGGTATGAGGATGGGTGTATAGTTGAAGGCGCAAGGGTGGGTGGGTGGATGCAGGAGGGAGCTTGAGAGTGCGCCTTGGATGGAGCTTGATGGATCAGGATGGCTCGAGAGAGACGCGCAGGAGTAAGGTTGAATGAAGCTCGAAGGAGCGCAGATGAATAGACTGTGATGAACTAGAGGGGTAACAAATCAAAAGAGCGAGGGAGAATAAGGCATGTTGTCACTGGTAAGAGCGGTGGCCCTGGGTGATGTGGTGACGCGGACATTTGAAAGCCTGATGATGATCAAAAGAGTGACGGTGAAAAATGCTTGAAAGAATGACGGTGGGTGCAGCACAGGAGATGGAGAGCGGGTGATGTTCGAGATTGAGAGTGAGAGGTGGATGCGGCTCGGAGATGCGGGGTGGAAGGGCTTAACTCGAAAAAGCAAGTGTAAATGCAGCTCGGATGAGTAGGAGTCAGAGGAAGGGTGCCAGTGAATGTAGTTGTCAGGTGGATGAAGCTGAGAAATGCTACCTAGGGTTGGCTCACCATGGCCGACCTGAAAAGTGCGTGGGGTGGAATGTCCCTAAGAGTCTCGGGCTCGAGAGGACGACATAAGTCACTGGATTGGCGAGTAATGTCACAGAGGAATACAGAGGAATATGGGAGGGTGAGCAATGGGATGCCTCTCTCACCGGCCTGAGCTATGATTGCGCGAAGAAGAAATGAATGATGCCGTGAGGCTGTACAGCAGCAAGGTGTGATGCACATTTTTCGGGCCCCGCACGGAGTGGTTGCTTCTGTCACCCGCCAGTATAGTGCTACTCAATTCTTGGCAGGTCAGGTCAGGTCAGATCAGAACGAGGTCAGAACCCAAAACGGACGTGTAAATTTATCCTCCGACCCGCCTCAGTGATGTGTGCCACGGGGGCACCGCCCGAGATTCCGTGAAGCCTGTGAGAATTGGGCACGCTGCAAAGTTCAAGTAATTGAGCTCAGAGTCAGAGTGTCAACGCTTGAACGTCTGGTTTGGGAAATAAGGACTCTCGTCCTTCGACTGATCGCGGGGGTAAGGCTAGGCGGCCTCGAACGGGTACTGATATGCAGGTACTAAGTGGTATATACATGTGAGACTAATAGGAGAGTCAATTTATACCCTGGAGACACCATGGAATATTTATGTCTATACAACCAATATACGCCTGCATCCGCAAGGAAGAGTGAACACACGTACGGTATAGGTCATGGCACATCGTACTGTCACAGACATTGGTCAGGACACTGCTATTGCTTATGTTCGTTGGAAGACATCTCTTGTTGCAGATAAATACGACTTGCTTTGAGCATTGCCTGAATTTTGTAACCCTCCATCATGCACTGAGCTCGAGATCTCTCTCAGTTGAACGTGCACCTCATAAACTCAAGCGAAACTCAAGTTGGAGCAGCTTTAAAGGGGAATTACTGCTGACAATGCTTGACCTCGACGCTCGTGCAGATCATTTGCTTCTGGGGATAGACATCGCACGAGATTCAGGCCAGCTCCTTATGTTATCCGCTGATTTTTAAGCTCTTGCTGTCGAGAAAAATTCCTGAGCTCGCCGGGATCAAACCTAGCCAACGATAGGTTAATTTGCTAGTGGACTGTCAAGCAGCACCCATCGATTCCCACAGGAAAGTCAACTTCACGGAATCTCGGGCGGTGCCCGTGGCGCGCATCACTGAGGCGGGTCGGAGTATAAATTTACATGTCCATTTTGGGTTCTGACCTCGTTCTGATCTGACCTGACCTGACCTGCCAAGAATTGAGTAGCACGATCCGGTCAAATCGGAGCGATTCTAATGAACCCTGGTTGGCTAAGATTAAATGCCCATTGATGGGAAAAGGCCTTTCCTTGTCTTGATGAGTTGCCACCGACAATCTGCAGATAAAATCCAGTGTCATGAACAGCACGGCCTTCCCCAATCCTTTCCTCCACATGGATTTCCCACCCGCAGTTCTCTTACCTGTATATCCTAGATGTGCGAGCTGCACACATGCCAACACTTGTGGCTCAGGTGCTTGCCCCTTGGCGACGTCTGAAATGTCCGCTCTTGGGTCTTCTGCGTACGTCCTTCAGGCTCATAGAACGAGAGCAGCGTCACTGACTTTATTTCATAGAATGCTACCTCCGCCGACGTCGACGTCAGCTATTCACATGTTTTTGAGGAGCACGTTGAGAATTTTCTACTACTCAACACGCTGCCTTGGTCTCCATCGCGTCTGGTTCGATGCATATCGCTTGATCCCTGATGCACGTACTTCTGACTTGGAAAATGCGCCTACCTCTCGTCGTTCATGCTGGACAAAGACTGTATGGAAAATGAACAGAGTCTGGACTCTCATTATCATGGCTTCTAGTCTTGTTATAACGTGAGTAATTCTATTAGCCGTTATACACAGCTGGCGCTTACATCCCGAGCCAGGCTCTCCATCGCCTTCCTCCAGATCGACAACATATTCGACAACATATATTCCCGCACATTTGCTATTTTAGGTTTTGTCCATTCTTCCGCGTCGCTCGCCGCAAGTTGCGTCTTCATCGCAAATAAGGCAAGCCTGGACTGCATTACAAAGTTTAGGCAATGGGAAATCGCTTCGCAAAACCCAAACATGCTCTCTTCCGTTGACTTTTGGGCATGCTTAGCATTACCTCTCACCTCCTTTGCATGGTACGTTCTCGTGTCTCTTTATATGCGCCAGCTGCTAAATACTTAATTTAGGTCCGTTGGCTTTGGTCTAATGGCATTATTTTCACTGGCATGGGTTGACCAAGGAAACCATACCACCCAGGCGCACACGTCAAAGGTGGACCTTGCTTTTATCATTTCTCTCATTTCCATCACTGTTCTCTTCCTTTTCTTTCAATTCTACCGTATTCGAAATTTCTTAACAAAGTGATCAGCATTTGACGCTCATTCAGTGTCTCAATGGAAGAAATAATTGTACTTGTATCAGTATTCAGACATCTCCTCGATTACTTGGCCTGCTTGTACTTTTATTTCGCGCTTTAGCTATAACTCGAATAGTATGTCCTCGTCCTCAACCGACAACACCCGGCTACATCTCCATGAACGGCCTTGTCAGTCGCTTTCGGAGAAAACCGGTAGAGTACATTTTTTACGGTTCAATCACTGGGGGGAAATTTCCTGGCATTTATCTCTGCAATCTACATTGAAGTGACTGGATACAGAAACACAGCTGCAGAAGCAAGGTGGCAATCGCGGCCCGCGAGCGCTAATATTTCATTCTCCGAAATTAGACACTTGGCAAGTCCTAGTCCAGATATTTTGTACGACCAGATCACCACATGCTGGAGGGAAATATACAGATATGAATGCTTTTATCGACTCGGATGTGGGCTCCTTTGCTAAGCGAGTGAGGTCATCTGCTTAGTTCCCTCCCAGATCCTGCCCACAACATCGGCTGGATCAAGTCGAGAGGCAATCGCATAAACTTACCTTTCCATGAGACCCTCTAATGCACAGACCAAGCCTATCCAAGTTCTTTCAGATACACCCAGCACCTCCCGTGGCTGTCATAGCTGTATCCGCGATGTATGCCTCAGCCTGAGTTCCGCATTCGGATTTTCCCCGCATGCCAATCACGCAAATTTGTGGTGCATTGAGGCATGGTAGAGTAGGTTTACCGAAGCCAGTTTCTCCGAAGTTGACATGTGCGGGAGTAGGATCTTTGAGGAGAACATTACAACTTCCAATATTCCGCGCATAGGTAGCAACGATGGTGTTGGCGAGGCAATTTGTACGTTCTTGACAGACGTAAATATAAGTGCATACCCAATGTTGTGTACGGGGGGTGTTCTTCATGCCTTTACTCAAATTGTCATGATTTGGCGGAAGATAGTATATGTATTCCTGTAGCATTTTTGAGATGGTGTACAAAAATTCGTTGCTAAGCGTTGATTTGAGAAGGAATTGGATGTATGACCATGGCCCTAGTATCAGAGAGGGGCGCAGTGAGACGAGGAAAACTCGGAGCTGCAGGCTGCGAGATCCATCCTTCAGAGGGCATTTAATGATGACGGATGTATATGCGTCGGTTACACTAGAGAACCATTTGAGACGTCAAGGGTGTATCGAGGGCAGTGAGTGCTGGAATCGCCGAGGCGAGAGAGTGAGTACGCAAGAGCGTGAAGCATAATGGGAGTTAAGAATATGAGAGTGATGGTCTTGGTTGTGGTTTTAAATGAGGTCGAATGGGCAGCTCGAAAGAGCCTAGGTAGATGGACTTTGAGCTTGAGACCTTGAGAAGCAAGAGAGAAGATGGATTAGAAATTGAGTAGATAGAGCTTGTAAGAGCAAGGCCCGTTGCCGCTCTTAATCAAGATAGTGTGTGACATTCGACAGGATAGAGACGGATGCAGCTCACCAAAGGGAGACAACATTTGAGAGTGAGGCAGATGGAACCCACAACGCAAGGGTGGATGCACTTCAGAAGAGGAAGGTGGATGATGTTCTGAAGAACGAGGACAAAGGATGCTCAGAATGAGCGGGCTGGATGCAGCAGGGGCAAATGCCACTCAAGAACGGGGAAAATGCAGTTTGAACGGGCAGGGATGAATGCAATCCAAAGAGCGACGGTGGATGTGGCTCAGAAGCGAGAGTAGGCTGCTTGAGTGCCAAAATGGGCGCAGCGTAAACGTAGCTGTGAAGTTTGGAAATGCGATTGTGCCGCTCACGATGACCAACTGTTGATGTCACCAGACGATCTTGAAAGGCACAAAAGGGTGGATGCGGAGCTGGAACCGGTGACTGCCCCTAAGGAGATTTGAGACAAATCCTAGGATCGATATAGACGGGGATGTTTCCAATACCTCGCCGTCGGGAGGGCAATTCGGGCACGAAGGGGATGAGCCAGCTGGTTGCAGAAAATGCATTGGTGGCGTACAACGTCGGATGCTTTGGCGTTTTGACTCGCGGCCCGATCCGAGGAGACCGACAAGGTCTAAAGGGGAAGCGGCATAATGACATGTTTGGTCGGCATGCATCCCTAGCAGCACTGTATCATCAGAATAGTCAACGCGCACGAAATGTTCTTCTACGCTACTAGGTCAGGGAGTCAACCAGAATGGGTCGACGACAACTATGTATCACTGCTGCGCTCTTGAAGAAAGCGATGTTGAATCAGTTGTGGGTTCAAATGTATTCATTTTATTTCTTAAGATTACTTGCCTCACTAAATCCACAGCTCTGGAATATTTATGGTCACTGACCAAATTACCACCAACTATTCTCCTTCATAACCCCATTTCTCAATCTTTATAGCGGGACATACTCGTCAACATTCTTTGATAGTGGATTGATAGCCTCCTCAAGCTCTTCTAACTTTACCCATTAAGTACCAATTAGCCTCAACCAGCCCTCATTTGAGTTCCTCCCATCCGATGTCTCCAAGAGTCAACTCCTTGCTCTCTCAGCGACTTGAGCATCGTGAACGCCACCACGTTACACCCCAAAAACCAATTTAAATGAGGGAAATGTGATGACGATGAAGGGGCAGCATGGCGGTCATGCTTAAATCGGGTTGCGCCAAATACCCTGCGACCATGATGCTGGCGCAGTGACGCCTCGCTGGTGGACAGGAGCCCTTACCCAATGGGCCTTTTCTGTGGCGGCTGTGGGACTGACCCATTGGCCTGGAATTCATAATTCCGGTCATCCGAAACCAATTGAACTTTGCTGGCCATGCACCATGATGCACATTACAGATATTCTTCGTTTATAACCGCAACGGAAAGGCACTCACTATACGTCAACTTTTGATTTTTAATTATACAAGGCGTATTGGTTTTTGAACGAGGGCGTAAGCTTGTTTATGGCGCCAGCTAAACACACTTTTACGCTGATCTCGCAGGATTTTTGTGATTCCTCCAGCTGAAGCGAGGTTGTTGCCGGGTGTGCATCTCCTTGTCAGCCGCTGACAGCGCTATTCGGCTTCTAGTACTTAGTTTCCACTTGCACTGCTGGTATGATTTTCTGACGTGAAAAATCAACACGTCAAACAAAATTTTGTGATATCAAACTGTTAGTATATGAGCGTTATAGAGCGCGAATTGATATAAAGGAATTCCGAGATTTTAGCAACCTACAATCTAGGTTGCGAAAATCCGTTCAAAGACGTAGACATGTCTTAAGAATTCTTTTATCTTCGAATACCCCTGTGCCTGCAGCTGGAGTGGTGGTAGATTTACCACCAATATAATGGTGAACCTCTATGCTAAGCCTGAAAGGGAATATAAACACCTACTAACGACTCTCCAGCACCAAAGTCGTGGTAGACACACTGAATGTTCACCGTTAGCAATACTCAATCTCTTTTCTGTCAAAGCCTAATTAATTCTCCGAGAGGGCTCCTTGATGCCCAACGGTGCCTTGGATGTGGGTGGAGTTTCAAATTTCAAAGCTTAAGCGCCCAGGTGGAGAGTGCGCTTGATTCAGTCTTGGCAGTGCGCTGCGGAATTTCTCAGTCATCTGCGTCAGAGTTTCACGTACCGAATATCGGCAGATCATGGCGTCCGAGATCCGTTGTTGTAAGTCCGTAGATCCTCTCGCCTTGGAAAAGCGGTGTCGAGCGTCTCAATATACTGTATATACTATTCAACGTCTCCGCTTTACCAAAGCGCCAATGGTTAAATCCGGGGTACCCTCCCTGAATGCTTCACAGAGACTTTGGCATTTGTAATTTCTTGGCGCTGGCGCAGCACTTTCTCCTCGCTTGCGCCTACACGTTGTTGTTATAAGATGACCCCTGACCGCCACCATCTTCAGCACAACCATGCGATCAGAGAGCTGGAGAACTGAGGACCACAGTAATTTGCATTCTGAGTCACTCAAAGCTGTACGGGTTGCTGAAGCGTATGCAGAGTACGTCTTTCTCAATCTACGTATAAAACCCAGCATTACGAACAAGTCAGCTTTCTTCCCATCCTTCATCCTAGATGAATTATCTACCTGCAAATGTGCTACCTACACACCCTCGCCTGCAAGAAGCACCATGTGCGAGCTGCAACCATTCCAATATTTGCAGCGCTCATGTCTTGATAAGATCTGACGCTACATCTGTTCCTAGCTCTCCTACGTGCGTCTACCCGTCTCGCTGAATTTTAGCAGAGCGATTGAATTTCGTTTGTTTCTCATAGAATTCCACCAGAGCCAACATCAACGTCCCCCATCCTGATATTTTCGAGAACCATATTCACAAAATTTTACTACTCAACGGCCTTCCTCGGCCATAAAATCTGGTTCAGTTTTTACCACTCGATCCCCAGCGTGCATGATCCAGACTCGGAAATTACACCCAACCCTGGTCGTTTGCGTTGGACTGAGACTGTCCAGAAAATGAGCAAATTTTGGGTTCTCATTATATTTATTTGCAGTCTTATTTTACCGTGAGTTTTTCTACTTACTAGTCAGTAAATACACCTGGTGCTCACATTCCGGGCCAGGCTTTCAGTTGGCTTACTCCAAATTGACAAAATCTTTCATAACATCTATCTCCGCACATTTTCTATTCTGGTTTTCATCCTTTCTGCCGCATCGCTCGCTGCAAGTGTCATCTTGGTTGTGAATAGGGCGAGCTTGGACTGTGATGAGAAGTTTAGGCAATGGGAGATCGCCTCGCGAGATCCAAAAGAGTTGTCTTCCATTGACCTTTGGGCATGCTTAGCGTTGCCCCTTACATCCTTGGGATGGTAAGCTCTCGTGTTCTTTTTATGGGAACGAGATGCTAAAACAACTATCTAGGTCCATTGGCTTTGGTCTAATGACAGTATTCCCTTTGGCATGGGTCGACCATAATATCGCGGTAGCATACACGTCAAAGGTCGAACTTGCCTTCAGCATCACCTCCATTTCTGCCATCGTTCTCCGCCTCGCTTTCCAGTTCTACCGCATTCGAAAATTCTTGGAGAAGTAATCGGTTCTTAACATTGCCCAGAAGTAATAATTGTAGTATCAGCGTTTAGAATCTTACTTGCACCGCTTCTTTTTTTTTAAAAAAAAAAAACCTCAACTGCATACCCTCATAAGCGGATCTAATATTTCATGTTTGGAAATTAGCTATTCAGCAAGTACCCTCAGCAAGTCCCCTCCCTGCAGATAGGATCGATGATACCTTTGCCAGTCGAGCTGCAATATTCGGGTTGAACGTGATGGGACCAACATATCTCGTGCCTGAAAATAGGATTGCATGCTCGAGATCGAGTCCAGTTGGGTAAATTTCCACTTTTTACTATAATCATACGCCCCAAGCCTTCTAACTCTACTATGCATTCCAGGACTCATCCCCCAATGAACACCTCTAAATCTAGCTCGTTGGCCGCCTCGCTGTTGCTCGATAAATTGTATATTCAAGAGAGTAGTTATAATATTTGAGGCAACACTGGCAGCACCGACTGGTATGAGAGCAGGTCGTAGTGTAAAACAATCCTTTGGTCGCAAGTATGGGGTATAGTTCCAAAATTTCTTTGATGACACGAGGGATAGTGCGAAGAGGTATAGGGCACGACTCTACAATCAAGTTGGCCCACTTGGATAATTGAGGTTAGAAATATCAGTCCGAGTTGTTGGAATCTTGCGCAGTGGAACCCAGTAGAGTAGATTATCTTTCTGTATCGTGTATCTACGGCTTTTATACTACATGAATATGTATTAGTAATTACATTAATAATGTTCATTTTATCGAATATTCGAGTATGCCGAGGCGTGCCCGATTGCATTCCCAACACGAGTTAATCGAGCGAGGAATGTACAGATACGAATGCTTTCATCGACTCGGATGCAGGTTACCTTCGCCGAATTCGCAAGGTCATTTGCTCAGTTCCCTGCTCACAAGGTCGGCTAGACTGTTTCGAAGAGGTGACAACATAAACTTCCTTTTCCATCAGACTGGCCCCAACACGTCGACGAAACCCGTTCTTTCCTCTTCCATATACCTCCGTTCCTGTACAGTTCTTGTTTTCAGTACAATCCTCAGCAATTGGCGCAAGCATCGTCAGACAAATGAGCCCAGCAGCCTGAGTTCGTCGGCATAGCGAGCGAGCTAATGTTTGCGCTGAGGGCGAGGCCTAAGTTCATTGAGGCACGCTAAAGTAGCCAGTTGCTCAGTGTGTGTAGGAGAACTGGTGTCTTTGAGGTCCTGAAGAGGACATTCCCGCTCCGCACTTTTGTATAGTAAGTGGCGATGGCGATGATGAGGGATTTTTGTAGTTTAACAAAGGGCGCGGGGGATGACCATGAGCGCGTAGTGTTCAATTTCGGATATGGGGGTGACACTCTTCACGTCTTTGCTGATGAGGTGGCATCTAGCCTAGCTGCGGGCTGAGTTCGGTGGTGGGTAATGATATATGCATTCCCATATTTGTTTTGAGACGACGTACAAAGACGCTTTTCAAGGCTGAGCGATGATGGGAGAAGGCGCAAGATTGAATGACCGTGCCGTTAAGTATCGGAAGGAGGATGAGGAAGGTTTGGAGCAGCAGGCCACGATATCCTCCTTCAGGAACCCGTGCTAATATAGATGTACAATGTGTGTCGGTTGTACTGGAGAACGGTTTGAAGCCGTCATGGGTCCATAAGTGGTGGAATCGCAGATGAGGAGAGAAAGTGTGGCTGCGGGAGCGTGTAGCCTGCGGCTGGTAAGATTGAAGGTGCATGCAGCTCGAAAGGGCATAAGATGGATGATAGAGCAAAGCTTGTTGTGGCTCTATATCAATATCAATGCTCACATGCGCTCACAGTTGACGCGTTGACGCTCGACAGAATGGCGGTGGGTGCATCAAGGGAAACTGGGCCATACCGTCCAAGCCAGATGCCAAGCAGTGGCTGTGGCAGGCACTGGCGCGTAAGCGTTTTTTATACACGTGTCGTAGACGTCACTCCAGCCATGAGGCACTTTTCTCGCAGAAAGTTCGTCTTGGCCTCCTGGCGTAGCGAAAGTAAGCGGTGCTCCGATAGGAGACCTGGAGCCTGCTGCTGATGTGCATGCAGGTAATATCATAATCTGTATTCATACAAGGTTCAAGTTCCACTCATCAGCGAAATCGTACATCCCTCTCGACTGGCTTGGCTGAGCTGTCCAAGTGCTCCCTCCCGGGATTTCCAAGCAGCCAATTACTCGTCAGATTCAATTGGCAGCCTAGACATGAAGAACCTGACAGCTTGAGATAGCTTGTCGAGTTTTGAATGGAATTGGCGCTCATTGTAGTGCAAGGCAAGGTAATATCTTGGTCCCAAGCCAGATATTTGAAGACATTACCCCATTCTTTCCCTACTAATCATGCCGCGCATACTCTTGTCTTCAATGCCACTGGTGCGCAGTTTTTTCTTATTTAGCTCGAGCATTATTTCTCGTATTAGAGAGACTGGAGTGTTTGATCATTCTCCTCACCAAGAGCCAAACCATATCATCACAAACGAAGTAAAGTGTTCAATTATCCCTGAAGCAGCGCCGCTGTCATCCGAAACTTAACTGTCAAGCCACTTTTTGCGCGGCTTGACTCAAAAGTCTGCAACGGTGCCCAGTTTCTCTTGTTGTGATGACCAATATCTCGCTCAGTCTTCAAATAAAATCCACGGTTAGGAACGGCTGGGCCAAGCTTCCCCCATCCTTCACCCAGATGAATCACTCCCCTGCAGTCGGTCTACCTACATATCCTAGCTTGCAAGAACCACAAAGCGCTAGATGCAATCACACCGATATCTATGGTGTTCACCCGTTGGTGATGTCCAACACGATGTCTGTTCCTAGGTTTTCTCTGTACGTCAGACACCTGGCTTGCTGAGTTCAAAGAGAGTTGATAATTTCTTTTCGTAGACTGCCTGCTCAGTCGAAATCGACATCACCTACCCAGGTGGTTTTGACCAGCATGTTAGCAATCTTCTACTATTCAATACGCTTCCTCGGTCTCCATCGCGTCTGGTTCAACGCCTGGCGCTTGAGCTTGATCCCCAATGCATGCAATTCTGACTTGGAAAAGGCGCCCACCTCTCGTCGTTCACGTTGGACAAAGACTGTAGGGAAAATGAACAGAGTCTGGGCTCTGATTATCGCGGCTTCTACTCTTATTATAACGTGAGTGTTTCTAATGGCCACTGAATGGAGGTGGCACTTACATTCGGAGCAAGGCTCTCTGTCGCCTTCCTCCAGATCGACAACATCTTGAACCATATCTATCCACGCACGTTTGCCATCGCGGCTTTTCTTCTTTCCTCGGCATCGCTCGCTGCAAGTTTCATTTTCGTCGCGAACGGGGCGAGCTTGGACTCTGTTGAGAAGTTTAGGCGATGGGAGATCGCCTCACGAAACCAAACTGAGTTGTCTTCCGTCGACTTTTGGACATGCTTATCGTTACCGCTCACTTCCTTGGTGTGGTACGTTCTCATGTCTTTTTCATTTAAACAGGACGCTGGAGTAATCATCTAGGTCCATTTGCTTTTGTCTCGTGACATTATTCTCTTTGGGATGGGTGGATCAAGGAGCCCAGACTATTCCAGCATACACGTCAGAGGTGGACCTTGCCTTGAGCACCACACTTATTTTCGTCGCTGTTCTCTGTCTTGCTATCCAGTTCTACCGCGTTCGAGATTTCTTAGCAAAATGATCAGCGTCTAACGCTCATTCAGAGTCTCCCCGAAGAAATAATTCTATTTGTATCAATGTTCATATTTCTCCTCGTTGATCGCCCCACTTTGTACATTGCTTTCATAACTATAATAAATTACTAGATGGAAACCTTGTACACAGACCCATTGTCAAATCACTCGACTACATCCCCATGAGCGGATCAGTCACTTTTTGAGAAAATTTGTAGAGTACTTTTTTTTTACAGTTCAATAGCTAGGAGACAAATTCCAAGCTTTTTTTTTTGCAATCCACATCGAGGTGAATGTCAATATTGAAACTCAGCTGCAGAGGCACGGCAGCAATCGCGGGCGCTAATATTTTACTCTCCAAAATTCAAGTTCTCAAACTACATCGGAGGTGACGCCTTTGCCTTTCAAACGCCCAACAGCCTATAGAGTCCCTTATTCTTTGCATTCCAGAAAGGAAATTCCCTCCAGCACCGCTGACAGGTGACAGAAGGCCTGCTGAACATGGAGGTGATAACACGCCACATACACGCCGTTACCCAACAAGCATCTTCCGTGATGGGTAAATGGGTGATTGGCTGTGCGGAAGCGTATTTTACACGTCCCAGGTGCAGTGCAAGAATAAGGTATACATGATTACATTCTGTACGAAGTTCTATGAACTATAATGCCATTTGGAGCCGCTCACAGCGGCAGAGAATCCACAACTTTGAAATTCATAATCATACCCGCTCGTGTACTTGGATTCTCGGTTCTGATGGAAAGAAGATACCAATAGTTTCGGAGAATGCCCCAGTACAGTCTCATATTTGAATCCGAGTTTATGGTCCATTAAGGCAATGCCTTATGTCAGACGTCTCACTACCTGTATCTACCATGTTTCTAGACTCTAGTAAACTGTGGTTATCCTCAGTCTTATATATAACAGATCGACTACCATCATCTGTTTATTTTAGGAGACTAGTACAGTCTCGCCTTGATTCCGATTCGAAATCCGGGCTCAGTGACTTGTGGCATGGGAGTGTAACATTGTGAGTGCTTACAGTTATCAACTCCGCAGAAGTCGTCCAGTAGCCGCTATGACATACAGTTATCTGATCGTTTAGAACACATGCCCCGGCGCTGAAGAATGGAGTCTTCATTCGTTAGAGTGGCCTGTTGCAGATGCTGAATGCATGTCAGAATTTTAAATTGTATTTGACGCCACCGCTTCCCAGACGCTGTGCCAAGCACTCTCATGTCGAGCTCCCAAGTATAGCTCAATGACCCAGGTTCTAAAAGTGTACCTGTCAAACGCCACATGTTGGAACTCAGCGGCCTGTCACCACAGATAATGTCGACTGGATAACGCATGCGGCAACGCAGGATCGTCATTACTTATTTATAATGAAGTATCCTATAGCTGTAGAGTTAGCCCGATATGTCCAAAATCTGCTGTAAACGGGCCACTTCGAATTATGTCTTGGCAGAGTTTCTCCGCGACCGTTGGCAGATGTGAATCCAGCTCCCCATCCTTCAACACCCTACATGAATGTGTCCAAACTACGCATCCTAGCTAACGTGACCTGACCTCTCCTAACTAGGATCCCGAACTGGACCTGAATCCATTATAAACAGCACGGGGTGTTCCCCACCCTTCAATATCCCACATGAATCCCCCTGCAGCTGTCCCACCTACACATCTCAGCTTGCAAGATGCACAATGTGCAACATGCAATCATATCAATATATGTGGTGCTCACCCCTCGGTGACGTCTAACACCACGTTTGTTCCGACATTTCTTGTGTGCGTTCATCCGCCCTGTCGAATGTTAGGAGGGTGACTAATTTTATATTTTTAATAGAATGCCACCTCAGCACACGTCGACATCGCCCACACAGATGTTTTTGTGGAACATATTGACAATCTTCTACTACTCAACGCGCTTCCTCGGCCTCCATCGAGTCTGGTTCAATTCCTACCGCTCGATCCCCACTGCGCGTAATTCGGACTTGGAAAACGCGCTTACCTCTCGGCGTTCGTGTTGGACTGAGACTCTACAGAAGATGAACAGAGTCTGGACTATGATAATTATGGCTTCTAGCCTCATTATAACGTGAGTACTTCTTATCATCGAACGCAGCTGGTGTTTATATTCTGAGCCAGGCTTTCCGTTGCCGTCCTGCAGATCGACAACATTTTAAACCATATCTATCCATGCACATTTTCCATCCTGGCTTTTATCATTTCCTCCGTGTCGCTCGCCGCAAGTTGTGTCTTCATCGCGAACAGGGAGAGATTGGACCGTGTCGAGAAGTTTAGGCAATGGGAAATCGCTTCACAACACCAAAACGAATTGTCTTCCGTCGATTTTTGGGCATGTTTGGCTTTACCACTCACCTCCCTGGCATGGTAAGTTCTCATGTTCTTGTATTTGCACCAGCCACTAAATAACCATCCAGGTCCGTTGGCTTTTGTCTAATGACAATATTCTCTTTGGTATGGATCGACCAAGGAGCCCAGACTGTTCCAGTACACACGTCCAAGGTCGACCTTGGCTTTAGCATTACTCTCATGTCCGCCGTCGTCCTCTGCCTCGCTTTCCAGTTCTACCGCGTTCAAAATTTGTTGGGAAAATAATCAGCAGTTAACGCTCATCCGAGTCCGTAGTCTCATCAGAAGTAATAATTGTACTTGTAGTGTCAGCATTTAGAAATTTCCTTACGTTCCCTTATTTTTACATCTCTTCTATATTTCTGTTTGGCTCTGATAAGCTACTCTCAATCTGTTCCAAAAAACACTCGACCATATCCTATGGACACGGGCAGACCAACCTTGTCGGCCACTTTCCGAGAAAACCCGTAGAGTACATCTTTTCAGTTCTATCATGTAGAAAAACATTCGGGTGTTTCCTTCTGCACGCTGGGGTTACTATAAAGAGCCGCAGAGGCTTGGCAGCGAGGGCAGGCGCTAAAATTTCATTCTAAAATTAGACATTCGGCAAATACCCTCCCAACAGATCTAAGATCGATGACACCTCACCATTCGGGCAGCAAGAATGGGAATTCTTCCCATTATCGTAGGTAGACGGCTAACCCACAAATTATTGGCATATGGCGACATTTAGGTCTTGTCAGGTCCTTACATAGCACTGTAGGTACATCCAACAGTATTTCCGAGACGATCGTACATAGGGGATGGTCCCACGTCAAGCAACGAAATACTGCTGAGGTGAACTGCTTGAGAAGGCCCTATGTGTCAAGGCCAGAAGAAACACGCGATCTTGACCAACAGTAGGAGGGGACAGACTACAGAAAGCGAAAATAGAGATTATAATATTTGAATGGTTAGCGATGTGGTGTACTGAAAACAAGTGCTACACCGTATACTGAGCCGACAAAAAGTCGTTCCAATATGGGTCTGGCTCGCTGGTTCTTTGCGGGTCGTGACACATCAGCACACAAGCACCTACTAGAGAACTGGTCTGCATGGAGATATCGCCAGTACCATGGATTCTGTGCTGGTCTTTCTGGGGTATGTGGGACTCTGGTTGGTGTTACTGAATTGATTTTCAGGTCAAGACCATTGCCGCCTGTCTCGAGAACAACCCACAGGTATGTCACCACTCTTTGTACGCATCACTAAATATGCATGATTAGATTACTATACTCTATCAGATTCCTACCACTTTGTCCCTCGATAAACCTACTTCACCTCTGCCGTCTACTCCGGCAGCTCCTTATATAATTTTCATCTAGTCGCCCAAAATCCTCAGCACTCCCGCAAGACATGTAACTGTAAGGACTTCACCGGGGATGTGAGCAACCAAAAGCTCATACTTGAGTTCTTAAACGTGGTTTCGAGGTCCGACGCGCCGACCTCCATGACTTGCAGGTCGGGCGATTCATCAACCATCCAGCGCAAGTTGTGGGAAATGGCCTCCTCGAGGAACTTGTGCGGATCATCTCCCATATCATTGGTCGCCTTGTCCACAGGCGGGATGACGAGCCCAGCGTGATTCAAGGTTTGAGAAGTGCTGCTCCCAACGACTCTTGGAATCCTCGACGAGGCTTCTTAACTTGTTTGTCGCACTATGCAAGATAGTAAGTGTTGCCTGGCAGGGGCACCCGAGGAGATGCAAGCGAAGGTGAGAAGAAGTCACGGCCCTCTCCAATACGAACAAGAGGTGGCTGGCTTCGAATACCTGTCCAGCGACCCCCTCGTGCTGCCGTAGGACTTTGTCAACAAAACCATAATTGCATTCATCATGCTATACACCGTGCCATATGGGTTCCGAGTAGGTGTAAGGTAAGCGCCACGCACAAGAATGGATGTGCAAGGCCAGATGCTGTTCGAGAGTGTACAAGTGGAGCTCGAAGGATAAGGCCTATCGTGCTTGGAGGGGCAGGGATACATGGGCTTGAGTAAGTTTGATGGCAGGCGCAGTGACGGACCAAGGATGAGGTGATGGTGACTCTAAACGAGTAAATGTGTATGCAGCTCGAAAGAGCACAGGCAGATGAACCGCTTGAGAAGGGAAGGATGGTGGTTCAGAAGGTGAGGGTGGACGGAACTGGTAAGAGCAAGGCTTATTGCTGCTCATAAGCACAATGGCAGGCAAGGCTCAAAGTGTGCATCTTAGAAGATTGAGGAGTGGACGCGGCTATTGAATCCAACGTGCGAGGGACAATTGGATGCGTCAAGAGAGCGAAAATGGACACATCTAACGGTTGGTATACTCAAAACCGGGAGACTCGGAGGTGCGCCATCACGACAAAAATTCCACCGCTCGCTACAGTTCTCACGTACAGGAGCGTGATGTTACGGCTAATCCAACAGAAAGTTGCCAAACTTATTCTTGGGTTAAGCGTAACGTCACGTCTGCCTGGTGTGTCACGTCGCAAGTGTTTTCAAGGAGATCACAGGGTATCAATTAGTAAGTTTTTTTTTTTTTTT
>Ga0247741_1000242_pt1 | contig 34654 bp, 33 predicted proteins | sample UWRJL213509R2_FD_180945 | JGI IMG/M metagenome (GOLD analysis project Ga0247741, IMG submission 180945) | Plant litter microbial communities from Arlington Agricultural Research Station in Wisconsin, United States - UWRJ-L213-509R-2 | ecosystem: Environmental > Terrestrial > Plant litter >... | reverse complement strand
TTTAGCATAGACGACAATAATAAGTTCGTCAGACAGCGAGAGATCAGAGAAAACGTTACTGAACTGATGTACTGTGGATATCGAGACTCAATATCGGCGCCGAAGCGAAGCGAGGCGGATATCTTGTATACAACCAAACAAAAGGCGGCTCCAAGAGTCCCCTTCCTTAATGGGGGGGTCTAGTTTTCCCCCCCCGCCCCACCTGCGGGCTGCGGCGCTGTAGCTGCCCAAAGTGGCAACGCACCTCCAAAAAAAAACTTTCCAATGAACCCGCTCTTATTGCGTTTGGATCAGCCGTTCTTTTGTAAGTGAGGAAACATCGTTCTGATCCCCTCCACAGGCTCCAGTAGTCATAACAAATGGTAGATTACAATTATCTGCTATGAAATATATTAACTACGCAGAGTGAGGGCCGCTGCGAAACGCACGGCATGTACGAGTCCTTGGTTTATCTGACAGGATGCGCCGTTTACTCAGCGATACCCCAGTGTGAAACTGTGGGAGTTTTTTCGTGATGGCGCGTACATTGAGCCGCAAGCGCCAGGCGCATAAAGAACGAGTCCTATAAATAGGACTCGTAAAAGTATACTCGACCATCCAATGGACCTCGTTCTGCCATACCAAGGGGCAATGGCCTCCATCACCAAGTTTAATATGGCCCAAGATCTGGGTTTGCAGATGACCTACAACCTTACAAAATTTGAAGGCACAGAGCTAAGCGGTTGTGGTAGAATTTACCCAAAGATCAAATCATTTCAAACTCCTGATCACTGAGAGTACATTTCCAGCTAGAACTCGTATCTACCATGCACATGCGATGACAATTAGCGCAAATGAAGCTTATGGCATTGATAACAGTATCTTTGGCGTAATAATATTAGCAGAACCCTAAAACGTGCCCAGGCCAAGTGGAGGATATGCGGAGTAGTGAAATTTCCACCTAGACTTAAGTACTTTTCTCCCTGGGAGGGCTTAAATTTCAAAGGCTCCCAGCGTCCGCACCTCAAAAGCCACCATCTACAATATCGTCCTCTCCAGGACACGTTCACAGCCTCCGATACGACCTTTACGACAATTTGAATCATGGCCATGGAACTTCAGGCCGCAACCACTACACTCGCCGCTGCTGGTAATCCATTATCTGTTGGTGCTGCATCAGTGCGGAGTGCCCCGAGCATGAGAGTGTCTATTAGAATGCCTCCTATGGATGATCCCGATCGTGTGCCTCATCCATCTCACCGACACGCTGCTCCTTCTGCTCCATGGCCATGGATTGACCTGGAGGATGGTACGTAGATTTGAACATGTAAACCACAAATTTTTCTTACCATCATTTTTGATGCAGATGTGGATACCGAACAACTCGAATGCGATCTCCCGCCAGTACCTCCTCTGTGTGACCACATGACCTGTGATGGGTGTTGGAAAGGCTATCCGCAGTCGCGATTTCCCAATTGGACACATCGGCAGGTCGTGAAGAGCAAAATTCACAAGGCAATCACAGAGTACTCACATGAACAACCTTGTGTACACCATCGGGTGGATGTCGATATGAATGGATTTTTCACGAATGCAGGACCAATAGAAGCGCATCACGGAAACGAGCGAGTCACCTGGGAGAGGTTGATTTCTGAGACGGTGAGCAGGCATGCTATGTCACGGTCATCAACACTGGTTCATACTAACACCAACTTCCTCGCCAATCCGAGTCAGAGGCCAGCCAATATCCGGTTACGGGCACTCTTCGTTGAGAACATGTCTGGACCTGCCCTCCAGATGCTTGGAGCAAGGTGAGCACTATTGCGTCCACTTTGCTTCGGCATTCTAATACCTTTGTAGATATAATATCGAGCCATACTTCTGGTCTTCTTCCCTCAACTGGATCCCATCGCGGTACCAAGAGGAATCCCAGCCAGGCATTGGCGATCGTCAGTTGACATTGCTTTGCAGATACTCTTCATTTTAAACACACCTTTTTCTCTCTAGATATCACCATCACGCTGCCGTTTTTGAAGTCTATGTCCAACCACGACGCTATTCAGATAAACGCAGCGCTCAATGGGTCTTCTGCCACAATTGATCCCCCATTGGTGCTCTTCGGTGCGCCTCCCACAAAAAAAATTGACTTACAATCTGAGTCATTCCCTCTAGGTTCACGGAATATCGACACTCAGGTTCCTCTGGTCTTGTATTCAAGTATGTCCAGTCAAAGTTGATACTAGCTGGTTTACTGACATCAACGGCTTTGACAGATGACCGTTTGCTTCTCTTGGACTTACTTGCTGTCCATCTCATACGCAATGTCAATGGCAGCACAATCATTTCATTTCATCCAACAATGACACTTCCTACGACGGCCAGGTTCTTCCACCAACGTATGCGATTCGCTGGTATGTGTTTATGGTTACGTCACAACCTAGACGCTAAGTCTCTCCTAGGTCAAAGTGTTTACTGGCAAGGCATATTCCAGAAATCTCCAGACCCAACCTTTGTACTCTTGACCTTCATCTGGCACGCCGTGTACGCCTGGGACAAGGCACTTGAGGATCTGTATAAGCACATCTGTAACCTAGTAAGTGGCGCGCATTTGCCACGTATGTGAGATCCCCCTAATCTTACCAACACCGATGACATAGGAGAATCGTGTGCTCACATCGGTGAACATGCCTTTGACGCAGGAACTTCACATCATTCGGGCTCACCATCTATACTACGTCTCTCTGCTTGAAGACTTCAGGAAACACATCTTCTTCATTCGTGATACCCACAACCCTGCCTTGGACTCTTTGCCAAAGAGCGAGCAGGACTTTAGTGACTCGTTACTGAAACGGGAATGCACGAACCTCTTGGGTCAAATCGAGCGCTTCCAGCAGAACCTAACCATGCAGGAAAGACGGCTGAAGAATGTTATGGATCTCGTAAGTACCATCACCATATAAGTATCATGCGTCCAACTATTCGTCGTTCATTCCAGGTCTCTAGCTCGGTCAGTATGCAAGACAGTCGCCTGATGCAGAGCATGGCTGAGGCTAGTGCTGGTGAGGATTAACTTATCTTAGATTATGAACACGACTCTGATGTGATTTTAGCTGTTCGTTCACCTCCATATCTTTTACTTTGACGTTTTCTAATGACCTATAGACGAAACAGATTGCGTACCTGAGCATGGTTTTCCTTCCCGCTTCGTTTGTTGCTGTATGCGGTCATTCTTTTACCCTGATATGCTAAAGCATATTCCATCTTATAGTCCATTTTTGGTATGAACGTCATCGAAATTAACCCAGGCAGTTTTGGAACTCTGGCACACTATTTCGAAGCAGCAGTCTCACTTACGTTCCTCACTGCATGGATTGTGGTCGCATTCCAGAGTCGTTCCATATTCCGGGGTAGAATGGGTATTAACTGGATTCACCGATTTTTATGGCCCTGGTATTTTATTCAAGACATTTTTGGAATAGGACATGGAGAGGGCGAGTGGCGATGATGATGACAACTACGCATCCTCAGACAGAAGGGTGTTCAAGCGCTTAGCACAGCCATTTTTTATGCACCCAGATCTGTATTCCTTCTGGATATCGATGATCGAGAACCAGTATAATATGGCGGTCAAAGCGGGTAAAAAATACCCCCGCAACTTTTTCTCGAGCCGCCGCAACTTTTGGCAGGGTCCAACCGTCCAAGTGTCTCAGCAGGGTCGTATACGTCGATGCCTGGACTCAGTAGGCACAACAGCAGGTTCTGGCTGCATCCAAGCTCAAATAGCAAGGTCGTCGACGGGATTATAGCTACGCCTAAGATAATGCACATGTAGATCCTATCGTAACTTTAATGCTTGCTATATAATCGATGTGGCTGGAAACCCTTCATCGAACGCGACATGTGATCGAGAACTAGTGATGGTTGTGAGGCGTGTGCAAGACTGAGTGGTCGAGTTGTCATCGTGGGCGAAGGGAGACACCAGGGCAGTAAGTAGAAGAGGATTGAGGGAGACCTGATTCTTGCAAATGGATGTTGGACCCAGATTCGTGTGCACGAAGGTCTAGAAGGTGGCATGTCAATACATGGAAAAGATCAGACATCTCGGTTGAAGAACGTACCGTTTGAGTTATGCAGAAGAACGTCAACTGGCCTTGCTCAATAGTCGGAACCTCATTGCGAGCGGACTAGCTTGAGGGGATATATCCATCGTGCCCGACCTTCGAAAGGTAGTCGTGTGCAGTGTCAGGAAATGCCGATCAAGTCGAGTTGTCGGCTTCAGCAAACGAAGGGCGTCCGTGAGTAGAGTCGCGGGAAACGGGATTACGGTCCGCAAGGACCACCAGAGTGTGCAAGTTGGGTAGATGTGCTCCAGGTATGTATATGTGCCATAACAAAGGAGTATTGGCGAATCTAATTAAATAACCCTACGCAGGAGGACATTAGGGGATCAGCCATATTGCAAAAGATCTCTGAGGCCTCCTCAATTCTTACGAGTTCAGTTCAGATCAGTTCATTTGGCGTGTTTTCCAAATTCGGTGGGGGAAATTTCAGACTCCGACCCGCTCTCTTGCGCCCCCCAATACTCTTTGCGGCCAGGCGTCGGGTGTATGTAATGCTCAATAGATCTGGATAGTTGATAATCGATAAGTGTACACGAACAGTTTCCATCCCCACCACAAGCATGGAAAATCTCCTCCCTGACGAGCTCTTTTTCATTGTCTCTGTCCAAACCCAGGCACTGGCCAATGCAGCCCAAAACCAATATGATGAATTTCTGGAAGAGTTTGACAAGGACGAGCTCGACTATGAAACACTTATCAGCGATGAAACAGAGTCCTCGCTTAGGACCCTTGCATATAATACTGCAGCAGTGGGCACATCTACGTGAAGGCCAACTGAAGCGTCGCCAAGATCGTGGACCTTACAACCGATGGGCTAAGTGAATATTTTGAAAAAGCATTGAGCTGGCCCGATGCTGAGTTTCGGCATGAATTTCGGTGAGAACAAAGATTTCTATTTCGCATTTACAATCTAATCTAACTACCTTTTTGTCAGTGTTAATCGCAAAACATTTGACCGACTGGTTGGGCTGCTCGAACACAACTCAATCTTCACGAGCAAGGGGGAAAAACCGCAGATGGCCGTTCGCTACTAACTTGGTACATTTCTTATGCGGCATGGTTCTGGTGTGTCTGAGTCCGAGTCCGAGGCTGATGTTTCTCCACTGTTAGTAGTCGCGCGTGATGTCTTGCGACTCTTCTCCGTTGCGTTTTCGCGTGCTGCTTTCTTTTTCGAACCGGGACGACTAACAGTTGCAGGTTTTGGTTTCTGGTGGTTAGCTGATGTCAGCGGGTTGTGTGTGCGCCCAGCCTTCTTCTGCGGCTTTGAGGATCGAGAGGATGCAGAAGTTGCATCATGGCGACGGCTTGGAGCTGGAGCCTGTGGCGACTGGTTGACGGTGACGGACGACTTCAGCGCAGAGTTTTTGCGCTTAGGCTTTGCCTGTTTGGTTGGTGCAGACGCAGAGTTGTCATCATGTACGAACTCGATGTCATCTTCGTTGATCAAGGGAGTCGAGAGCAATATGAGGTTCTAAATTATGTCCCATGTTGGAAGGGAAAGACTTACCAGTCGAATGAATTTTCGAAAGGTGCGGACATAATGAATGGAAGGTATTTGCACGAAGAATGACAGTATAGTAAGATGTGAGCGTGCGAGCGCTCAGGTGCTAATTTAGTTGAGGCGGGAGAAATATGCCAACGAGACGATACGAGCGCGTCCTAGGCGGGTCGGAGCCTGAAATTTCCCCCACCGCATTTGGAAAACACGCCAACTGAACTGATCTGAACTGAACTCGTAAGAATTGAGGAGGCCTCTGGTGTTGCAACAGTGGCTCGTTCGTGCATGATATCTTACTTGGTGATGAAGGCCGTTGCCCCTTGGCACGGCATGACGAGTCCCCAATGGGTGGTTACATTTCACAGTAGACAATAAATGTAATATATTACTGAATTTGGGGTACTGTTGGGTTGATTAGGTCGTCCTGAGCTCAATTTTTGAGCTATCAGGTTGGGAGTAGGCTCGTTAGAAAGATAGAATAAATTGGGTCATATAGAGATTCTGAAAATTGAGATCTATGCTGAGCAAGCGCCAGAGTGGAGGTAAGAACGTCCGGAGTCCAATTCAGTGAAATGCTCGATTCCTCACAAGGTTGTTGGTTGTTCGGCACGCCCGCGGGTGCATTAGAAAGCAGTATTTAATACCGTCCAAACGCTGTATTCAACGCAGAAATCGGAGCAGAGGGGACGGTGCAACAAGATGAAACATCGAAAAGGGAGAGGAGAAGGACATGGCGTGTTGCGAGACAACAAGCGCACCTGAGAATTTGAGAGGGGCGCCAATCAAAGCAGATTTTCAAGGAGATCTCAGAAATGTAGTCTGTCACCGCAGAAGTCAAGTGTAGCCCAAAGCGGAGGCGAAACAAATTGGAAAGGGCATAAAGTGGGAGTTCAGCACATAGCGAGACAACGACTGTACCTCTCTGGTTGCACCTAGGCTTTTTGGAAAGCTGTAATTGAAAGCTTTCGAAAGATATAGCGAAGTCGCCAAACGGAGCACAGGAAGCGATGCAACGAAACAAAAGGTTAAAATGGAGGAGGAGGACATGGTGGATTCTGAGACAACGAGCGTGCTTGGGAGCGCGAGAGGGGAGCCAAACAAAGCTTATCATTGATTTAATTCCAGAAATGAGGTCCGTGTCTGCAGAGGCTGAGTGTAGCCCAAAACAGAGGCAAATCGAGCTGGAGAGGGTGAAAAGTCAAAGTCCAGCATGTAGCAGAATAATGAACACACCTCCCGGGTCGCTCCTGAGCTCGTTTGAAGCGTCTCGTTCGTCCGGAAACGATTCAGAAGACCGCTTAGCAACAGCTGCCTTCATTCCGACGTTATGGGGTCAACATGTCGTCATCCTGCACTGGGAAGGACTTCTAATGTGGTGGAGGCACGGTTGATCACATGCAGGATGATTACAGCCTATTGGTATGTTATCATGAGCTGGTAAACGGGCAAGAATGGGTCTGACTTACGCTTGGGAGGGCCTTCGTTGAAGGGAGGGAGATGAGTGGCAGCAGAGATCAAAAGTCGCATGATTGTTTGATCTCATGTTTGGCCATGCCCTCTCCAATGCTCCTTGCGGCGCAGTGTGCCAGTGATTCATTTATTTCTGACTGAAATATACCGAGATCTACATTAAATAATTATTCTACTCCTTAAAAAACACATGTGACGCTTAATCTGCAGAAGATCCCAGTTTGAGGGAAGGTTTGAAGATTAGAGATCACGTGCACACATAGCCAAACATAGAAAAAAGTTCCCTCAGTTTTGATCTGACATTGAACTGGTGGAAACCCCGGGGAAAAGAACGACTCCCCAATGGGGGACTCGTAACCCAACCCAAGCAGACGAAGATATCTTGGACTGGTTTGAAGGTATGTCTTCATGTCCGTGGTTTCATATCCTCAGCGGATTTGTGGTCCGCCACCAAGTCGACATCTATGCTTGCCACAAACATCACGCTCTTCCTCTCTCCATCATGAACACTGAAAACAAAGAGCCGCTTACGCTATGGTGTTACTTTCTAGACAACTCGGAGCAGTTCCTAGACTCCTTCAAGGTCTCGCCTTCAATTACTGTTGCCGACCTAAGGAAGACGATCCACAGAGAGTTTGCAATTACTCCTCCCCCTGCCAGCCTCACGCTGTGGAAGGTGAATGATTGAGTACGAGGCATTTATCATCGTCGCTTATCTTTGAATCCAGCTCAACGAACACATCAACCTCATAACCTGCGCTGACCCCGCAGAACGCATCGAATCCCTGGGTGATCTCGAATCCTTTGCAGAGAAACTTAGCCTCGCATCTCGAGTGTCAACTGTGTGGCCGGAGCAACCTTCTGAGGAAATTTTACACGTCCTTGTGGTACTACCGACTGGTAAATTTACCCAAATAAGTGGCTCCTAATTGCTTACGCTTTCTTCGCCAGAAACCCCGCGTGCGAAACGTGAGAGATCACCTCAACTCAAGGAAGACAACTTTGAGCGCCTCAAACGCACGAAACTCGCGACTACAGCCCCGTCACATACGGGTAAGTCAGTTGTGTACGAGAGTATCCAGGGCAATCCCTCCGAAAAGATCTTGGACGACAGGTCCAAGACAGATAAAGATGCCACTCCCGTTCCTTTGCTCTACGACGGGTTTGGTCATTTCTTGGACGTCACGGATGGTCATACCAATGTTCCCGGTCTCCGGGACATCAATGTTAGAGAACTTGAGGACGCTGTCGACGATTTCGCCGAAAGCATGGCCCAATTCTATTCGAAAGAGAACGATCGGAGGGAGGTAGGCATTGACGCCCTCAACAGGATTTTTGCAGCACGGCGTGGAACCAAGATCCCCTCATTTCATGCGTCCGAAATTGGGTCTGTTAGGTCGGATGGCCATAATGTTGGGACCCATAAAGGAAGAGCTGGGGTGGTGGAGTTCAAGAATGGTTGTACAGGGATCAGTGCTATACCGGAAATTGAACTTTTGGGCCATGTCGCGCACTTGAACAAGAAGATGGAACCATACCGAGCTCTATTCGATCGATGGAGGATGCCATGTCTTGGTATCACAATTGTTGGTACGCCGTCTGGTCGATTCATCTCTCCCTGAAGCTGAAATCACTAGGTGCCGACATCAGGTTCTATGCGATTGTTACTTGTGGCAGCCGCTTTCGCCTTGGTACCCTCACAACAGCCATCTCGTGCATTTCGTCTGGCTCCGATGGTAGGGAGCGCAAAACCCTCCACACTGCCTTTAAAGCGGCCTCAGTCACGCTGGCCTGCATAATCGACGATATCGAGCGGGTCACCACCAAGCTACCTGCAGAGATCCCACCTACTGCCCTCCTCTTCCCTTCCACCTCTAAGCTAGCCAGATACGGTGTTTCTGGAGGTGAATTTGTCTCATTTCAGATTCTTGAACCCTATCAGGACCACCAAAGCTATCGACAGTTATACGTAGCCAGGAGACTTGATGATGACCAGCACATCCTTGTCAAATTTTCCCGAACCTACTGCCTGGAGCTCCACGCATTTTGTCTCGAACGAGGACTTGCCCCTGACATCCTGGCGTTTCAGGAACTTCCTGGAGGATGGAAGGCAATAGCAATGGAGTATATCGAGGAGGCGTCTATAATCACGGAGGCGCCTGGGCTTTATACCTATCGCGAAAAGTGGAGGCGACAGCTACGGGACCTTGTGGATGCCTTTCACGGAAAGAACCTTGTTCATGGCGACTTGAGAAATGTGAACATCATCTGCGAAGGTGATGACGCGAAGTTGATAGATTTTGACTGGGGCGGTAAAGATGGAGAAGCCAAGTATCCTACGTTCAATCTCACCAAGGAGCTGCTGGATGGACGAAAGCCGGACGACGCAGTTATTACCAAGGCCGATGATGACCGGATCTTGGAGGCTACACTCAAAAAGCTCGATTTGTAGAATTCGCATGGAGATGGCGTTCGTAAGAGACACTATTACATAGAGATTGAAAGTGTTACGAATATCCTGCTGAAAGCATCAGCAATCATCGATCTCGAACGAACGATAAAGTGGAATTATGCATACCTCTTGTGTCTTGTACCTCACAAAACTTTACCCACCAGCGATCTGGGCCTCGAACTAACTGAGTACTTGTCATTCAAGTCAACTAAAGACTGAACACGTGAAATGGGGCATGGACTCCTGGATGATTCAGACGGCTCTGCGCATCTCAGGCCAGTCCTTCGTAACGCCGGAGGAATTCTCGTTCGTGATGGCGCTTTCGTCTGGACGAAATTAATTGGAGACGTTTACGAAAACTCCCCCAACATTCCTTTCGGTGCAGAAGTTCGTTCATCCAACGGGTGCACAGGTAGTGGTTGAGGTCGAGATGCAAGCTGAGGGGCTGCTCCACGGGATTTGGGGTCCATCCAACACCTTCGCTCCTATCAAAGCTGGAGGTGCCTTGCCTGGTTGAGGGTGCCTTTGTGGAGTGGACGTAGGTGAGAAATTTTTGGCGGATAGCGACTTTTCAGGAGGTAAAGAACTGCTGGGGCACAACACCTGTCGATCTTTCATCAAAATTTGAGCCTCTCGATGACCAAATGTCGTTCAATGTTCCGCATACGGCGCCATCGACGTCGATTGGTCATATATATTTGAATGGCATAGTGCTTGTAGCATCACGGAAGCGTGAAACCCGAATTCTGGTCGCTAAACCAAATTGTTAAGACGTCGGACGGTGTTGAGGCGCGAAAAGTGTCCGTCGATCGTGGTTACACGCAGTGGATGAGAGTCCTGAAAGAGGACCTGGGGTGGGCAGAAAAGGTTTGAAGCTTGAAGACCAATTCGCATGATAGCCATTGGATACGAATCTATGTGAAGGAGGTCTAAGAAAATTGGCTTGTCAGTACTCAGGGGACATCAGATAGATATGATGAAGAACGCACCGGTTGAATTATAGAACAACGCAGACAAACTCTTGGTACTCGATTGTCGGTAATTGGACCACTGACAGTATGCGGTCCAGATGTTTTTCAAGTCGAAAAACAGGTGTGCACAGTCTCTAGAGGACTGGTAGGCGAACTGACATCGAGAGAGAAAGAAGCATGAACCGGGAGCAAGGCAGCGAACAGACGAGGGCCAAGGCAGACGCGATTCGCGCGAATCGGTATTGGATCCAGATTTGCGCGCAGGGAAGTCGGTCTAATAGGTGGATTGTCAATACATAAAAAAGATCAGACACGTAGGCTGAAGAACATACCGTCCGAGTCGATCGTTGCATAATGTTCGTGTGCAGTCCCAAGTTATTGGAGGAGACAAAGGATCGGTCATTTGGAGGGGTCTTGCTCGCACGAGTTCAAGGAAAGCCACATGCGGAGGATGTTAGAAATGGAAATGGCCAGAGAGGCAGCATATGCGGTCGAAGTCATGGACAGGTCAGAGCTCTATCATGATATTAGCGCTGGTTTCACCTGGGCTTCGTCGGGACGCGGTCTGCACGTGCAGACTTGTCACAGTTTTGATGTAACAGAAAACTCCGAGAGTCGTAACTAATCAGCACCGCGACCGTGACCGAGGTCGAGCATGATTATAAGCCTCTCATGGGGAACTCCAAGTCGCATCTGCCGTCCGGTACTCAAGACAATACCATACATTCTACTACTGAAGATATGGAGAGTTTGACAACTAGTAAGCACAGTAGCATTGAAATCGTTCCGTGACTAATACCGTCGTGTTACCAGCTGAAACTAATATTCCATCGCCTGATGTAACGGAAAATGACGATTCCCAGAGACCACTCCTTGTATCATCAGCGATTGCAAGGATGGATGTTTACGATCTCGATGCAACCGGGAACTTTGAACGCTACATAACAGGTGAGAAATTCGTTCGATACCATCTATATATGAGTTCTTCTGATTTAAGTCAGGCCTTATTGTTGAATGTACAACGCCTGACATCAACCACCAAGCTTTCGCCACCTTCGAGCTCATCGTTTATGGACTTGCGGACGAGAAACGCAAATTTTTGAGTTTGTCAAGGGATTCTCCAGAGACATGGACGCAGAATGGTCTTCTGAAACTGTGAGTTTACTACAACGAACTTCATTTATACTAATTCTAAAGCAAGTTATGCCCCGCAAGACCCGCAGAGCTCAATGGGCTTGTGATCGTAGCTACATCAGAAACATTCAACAACTTCGCGTACATATCTTTGGTAAAAGAACAACTGGCTTTGGAAACGCTCGCGCACAGTCGTCAGTATCCTAATTGCAGACAATACATTAAATTCTGACGTGCAAGGCAGAGACCACACTTGCCATGATATCTCAGGACGGAGCGCCGTCCCTGAAATTGTCGTTCCAAATTACTCACATTCCTTCGAATGTAACTACTGCAGAAATTGACAACGATGGTGAATGGCAAACCAGTAGGTTCTTGCATTGATTGCGAGTCAAAGAAGGAAATATAAAATGTTGATTTCAGACACTTTCCGCGAATCTACTTTGGAGAGATTCGCTGACATCTCATCTCCCGACTTATATATGGGCACGAGGCACTCCAACATTTGGAATGAAGCTAACAAGGTAGATGCCTGTGGAATAATTCTGCAGAAACGATTTGAACGGACTGGTGATATTGATGAAATTTCCAACGCCATCTTAGCATGCCAGAGGGCAGTCCAGCTCACCCCCGATGGCCATGCTGACATGCCGAGTCGGTTGAACAACCTTGCAAGTTCATTTTCGCATCGCTTTCGACACACAGGTGATCTCATCGACATGGCTAATGCCATTTCTATCCACCAGAGGTCGGTCCAACTCACTCCCATTGGCCATGCTAGCATGCCCAGTTGGTTGAACAACCTTGGAATGTCCATTTCGCATCGCTTTGAACGCACAGGTGATCTCACCGACATAGCCGATGCCATTTCGGTCCATAAGAGGGCGGTCCATCTCACTCCCGAAGGTCATGCCAACATGCCGAATTGGTTGAACAGCCTTGGAATTTCGTTTGCGCTTCGCTTTGAATGCATGGGCGATCTTGCTGACATTGCCAATGCCATTTCGGCCCTCCAGAGGGCAGTCACGCTCACTCCCGATGGCCATGCTGACATGCCGAATCGGTTGAACAATCTTGGAAATTCCTTTGCGTATCGCTTTCAACGCACAGGTGATCTCACCGACATTGCCAATGCTATTTCGGCCCACCAGAGGGCGGTCCAGCTCACCCCTGATAGCCATGCCGCTTTGCCGGGGCACTTGAACAACCTTGGAAATTCCTTTTTGTTTCGCTTTGAACATACTGGTAATCTCACCGACATTGTCAGTGCCATTTCGGCCCACCAGAGGGCGGTCCAGCTCACTCCTGATGGCCATACTGACATGCCGATTCAGTTGAACAACCTTGGAAATTCCTTGTTGTGTCGCTTCAAACACACGGGTGATATCTCTGACTCTGTCGCAGCAACATCCAATTATCGACAATCTGCCACATACAAGTCCGGGCATCCCTCCGTCCGTTTGACTGCTGCCCAGTGTTGGGCCCATCTCTCTGTATCACACAGTCCAATAGATTCTTTGCAAGCCTATGGTGTTGGTATCAACCTTATTTCTCAGATTGCGGGTATAGATAGAACTATTCGACAACGTCATTCAAGCCTTGTTGATATTTCAAATCTAACTGCAACTGCTGCTTCAGCCGCATTTGCTCTGGGGGATGTCGCAAAGGCTCTCGAATGGCTGGAACAAGGTCGCTGCCTTGTGTGGAGCCAACTCAGCCAGCTTCGCACTTCGGTAGACAATCTACAAGCACAAAACAAACCTCTAGCGGATCGCTTTATGGATGTTTCAAGAGCATTGGAGTCATCCGGTTCTCGTCAGGGATTTACACATCTTTCCCTGCCACAGAAGGTTGCCTTGGAAGATGAAGCACGCATCCACATCATGCTTGCCCAGGAATGGGACCGACTAGTTGAGGAGATTCGCAGGATTCCTGGGTTCCGCGATTTCTTGCGACCTCGTCAGGCTTCAAGCATCATGAAGGACCTCCCCTGGGATGGTCCTATCATACTCATCAATGTCCATGAAGACCGGTGTGATGCTCTAGCTCTCATACGCGGTTGCGACAAACCATTCCATATCCCCCTTGAGCATCTTACTCATAAAGCTGCATCTGAACTCAAGGATCACATACGCAAATATCTAGTGTTCGGCGAGTATCTCATGCGGGAGGCTGATCGTGGCCCCCGCGATGTTCAGAATCCCGAGGAACAGGGTGACCTCCATAAAATACTTGAAGAGCTTTGGCTACGTGTTGTGAAGCCAATATTAGACGCTCTTTCTTATGCTGTAAGTCCCATGTTGACTCATAATATGCAATCTCATTCATTTGCAATTTATAGCCGAATTCAGTAGATCCAACTCGCATCTGGTGGTGCCCCACTGGTCCCCTCGCATTCCTTCCGATTCATGCAGCTGGTATATACTCACAGGATGCGCCACCTGCATCCTGCCTTTCCGATTATGTGGTCTCATCGTACACTCCCACAGTCAGCGCACTTCTCGAGAAAGTCAAGGTCTCCGCAAATAGGACCTCACAATCTTCCAAAATTCTGCTGGTGAGCCAGCCGAATACACCAGACCAGCGTCCAATCCCTGGAACCACACGAGAAATAGACGCTGTGTGCAAGAAAATTGGCACAGACAGCTGCAATCTCTTACGCCTGGACGGAGCCGTCGCAACAGTCAGTCGGGTGAAGCAGGAAATGGAAGTGTATAAATGGGTACATCTCGCTTGCCACGCCATTCAGACCACCCATGAGCCTCTGAGGAGTGGGTTCTTTCTCCATGATGGACGACTCGAGCTTTTGGAGGTCATGAAGCAGAATATTCCCCAGTGCGAACTGGCATTCTTGTCGGCGTGTCAGACGAGCACCGGGGATGAGAGCCTTTCCGAGGAGGTGGTTCACTTAGCCGCTGGGATGCTGGCGGTTGGGTATCAAGGCGTTGTATCGACGATGTGGTCGATCAAGGATAAACATGCACCCGACGTCGCAGGGTGGTTCTATGAGTATCTAGTGAAGAAAGGGAAGAACGAAGGAATTCCGCGACTCGAGAGCGCCAATGCAGCATATGCACTTCATCACGCAACACAGTGTCTTCGAAAGAAAATCAGTGATACGGAGTCCGCTCTGTTGACCTGGGTTCCGTACGTGCATTTCGGTTTGTAAGACTCGAGTTCGGTGCCAATTCCATGAATATCATTCGTTGAGAGAATTTGTGCCATTGCATTCAAGTCGATACATGTTCATCTACCTTGTAGTAAAGTGACGGTCGAATACCATCTATTGCTGTGAACGAAGCCAATCATAAAGACATGTTGGACACATTGCTTGACGGTCTTGATATGGCTTGCTGATCAGATTGACAGATTGACCAAGCATACAAATAGAATTTCCATGCATGGAAGACTTCTGTAGGTGTTAAATACAAACCATGAAGTGTTTAGATTCGGCGACATGAGCCTTTCAATATCTAAAATGAGGGAATCAATGAGTATCTCAAGACATAGACCACCGAGTTTACTCACAAGGCAACTGCAGTCGGTGATCAAACTGATATAAGTCAGATTTTCGAGGTAGATGCATCGAAGGTGACGGTGTAAGGCAAGGATCGTCTGTGTCCTAGTGGCAGCTGCCTGCGTTGGCGTGGACCTGGATAGTCGTTGGCGATGGCACCAGAATCGACTTGTGGGATATGATAAAGACGTTCGTCTTCGTTCCCTATCATCCCATCCCTTCCCTTCAACTACACCTGTTTCCCCCATCCGATGCTTCCACCCCACTCAACGTTAGGATCCTGATCCCACTTAATCCCAAGTTCGACGACATCACGTTGAATCCCACTGTCCGATCTTTTCCATTCTGCACAACCGATCTGGACGTGTATCCTCAAGATGGGGCTGGGTCATAACGCCCTCTCCGAATTTGAGAAGTCGTACATGCCACTCAGATGCGCCAATATACCAAAATTCCTTTCCATCAGCGCACAAATTGCGTGAGGTGTGGGTCATGCCACACAAGCAACCTCGAATGACCGTTCGACACTCTCACGTCGTACCTAACGTCCACTGGTTGCTGATATTAGGGATCAACACCAAGCATGACGAAGGGTTTGCAACGGAGCTGGATACCGACGTGCTCAAGTAGACGCTGATACGTGTGTGCGAATTATGGTTCATTGCGAGCGTGAGTACAAGCCGAGATGGCGGACGGTAACGTTGGCCACGGAGGCAGTTTGCAAAAATGCACCATACAATGTTGATACAGGAGGAATGAAGCATAAGGCCTAAGGTGTGAGCCGCTAGCACCTGAATATCCACCCATGTGGGGAGTCCGATTGACGTCTTGACTATGATCAGTAGTTTGGAGGGGTCTTGCTCGCACGGGTTCAAGAATAGACACATGCGGAGGATGTTAGAGTCTGAAAATGGAGAGGCAGCATATGCGGTCGAAGTCATGGAAAGGTCAGAGCTCCTAGTATATTAGGTCGACTAACGCTGGTTTCACCGTGGGACAAGATTATCGATCAGCACCACGACCAAGCACCGCTTATATTTATTATCAATCGACTGTCATTTGTTGGTCCTAAGGTCTGTAAAGGAGACTACAAGCGCCGGCTAATCAAGGAGAACCTAAATTGCAAGTTGCATCTGCCACCGGTACTCAAGGTGATACCGTACACTCTACCAAAAATATGGAGAGTTTGATAACTAGTGAGCACGATAAACTTGACATTGTTCCGCGACAAACATTGTGTTATCAGCTGAGGCGAATGTTCCATCGCTTGATGTAACGGACAATTTCAATTCTCTTCCATTCCCTGTATCGACTGAGATAAACGCTCGCAATCTCGATGCAACTGGAAACTTTGAAAGCTACATAACAGGTGAGGATAAAATTCTTCTATACTATCTATGTACGAGTTCTTCTAATTTCACCAGACCTTGTTGTTGAATGTGCAACCACCGGCGTCAACCACCGAGCTTTCGGGGCCACCTTTGAGCTCATCATTTTTGGACTTGCGGACGAGGAACGCAAAGCTTTGAAATTGTCGAGGGACTCTCCTGTGATATGGACGCAGAATGATCGCCTAAAATTGTGAGTTTACTACGAACTTCATTTATACCAATTCTAAAGCAATTTACGTTTCATAAGACCCAGTGACCCCAATGAGCTTGTGATTGTAGCCACGTCAGACGAATTCACCGACTTCGCGTACATATCCTTTTCCAAACAACGACTGGCTTTGGAAACGTCCGCGCATAATCGTCAGTATCCTGATTAACGACGCAATACCTTGAATCCTGACACGGAAAGCAGAGACCGCAACGGCCATGATATCCCAGGAGGGTGCACCATCGCTAAAAGTATCGTTCCAAATTACTCGCATTCCTGTGGTTGAAGCTACAGCAGAAAATGGTAACCATAGCCAATCGAAAACTAGTAGGTTCTTACATTCGTCGGGAATAATTGCGGATCTCAGATGTTTCTCTCGAATCTATTTTGGAGTCATTAGCCCATATCTCATCTCCTGAGCTCTACAGGCGTGCACGCTCTAAACTTTGCAATCAAGCCGGCCTGGTGGATTCCTGTGGAGCAATTCTGCAAGGACGATTTAAACGGACTGGCGATATTGAAGAAATTTCCAATGCCATCTCAGCCCACCAGAGGGCAGTCCAGCTCACTCTCGATAGCGATGTTAAGATGCCGAGTCGGTTGAACAACCTCGGCACTTCCTTTTTGCATCGTTTTGGACGCACAGGTGATCTCACCGACATCGCGAATGCCATTTCGGCCCACCAGGAGGCCGTCCAGATCACCCCCGATGGCCATATTGATATGCCGGATGCGTTGAACAACCTGGGGAATTCCTACTTAGATCGCTTTGAATGCACAGGCGATCTCACCGACATTTCCAATGCCATTTCAGCCCACCAGAGAGCGGTCCAGCTGACTCCCAGTCGTCATGCTGACATGCCGAATCGGTTGAATAACCTTGGAAGTTCCTTTTTCCGTCGCTTTGGACGCACAGGTGATCTCATTGACATGGATAATGCCATTTCGGCCTACCAAAGGTCCATCCAGCTCATTCCCGATGGCCATGCTGATATGCCGAGTGTGTTGAACAATCTTGGAACTTCCTTTTCGTGTCTCTTTGAACGTACAGGTGATCTCACTGACATTACCAACGGCATTTCGGCCCAACAGAGAGCCATCCAGCTCACTTCTGATGACCATGCTGACATGCCGAATTGGTTGAACAACCTTGGAAATTCCCTTTTGCGTCGCTTTGGACGCACAGGTGATCTCACCGACATTGACATTGGTATTTCGGCCTACCAGATGGCGGTTCGGCTTGTTCCTGATGGCCATGCTAACATGCCGACTTGGTTGAACAATCTTGGAAATTCGTTTCAGCGACGCTTTGAACACACAGGTGATCCCACTGATATTGCCAATGCCATTTCAGCCCAACAGAGAGCCATCCAGCTCACTTCTAATGGCCATGCCGACATGCCCAGTCGTTTGCACAACCTTGGAAATTCCTTTTCGCGTCGCTCTGAACGCACAGGTGATTTATCTGACACACTTATGGCGACATCTAATTATCGAAAATCTGCCACATACAAGTCTGGACCTCCCTCAGTCCGTCTGACTTCTGCCCGGCGTTGGGCCCGTCTCTCTATATCTCACAACCCAAAAGATTCTTTGAACGCCTATGATGTTGTTGTAAATCTCCTTTCTCAGATTGCCGGCATGGATAGAACCATTCAACAGCGTCATTCAAGCCTTGTTGACGTTTCAAAGTTGACTGCAACTGCTGCTTCGACTGCATTTGCTCTTGGAGAGCTTGAAAAGGCTCTCGAATGGCTGGAACAGGGTCGTTGCCTTGTCTGGAGCCAACTCAACCAGCTTCGGACTCCGGTAGACGATCTGAGGACATACAATTGCCTCCTAGCGGATCGCTTCCTGCACATTTCAAAAGCGCTGGAATCATCTGGCTCACGCCAGGACTCGAAATCACTCATCCTCGATCGCACCATGCCCCAGACGGTCGCCTTGGAAGATGAGGCACGTACCCACGTCATGCTTGCCCGGGACTGGAAACAACTGCTTAAGGAAATTCGCGCCATTCCTGCATTTCGCAATTTCCTGCGACCTCGTCGGGCTTTGGACATCATGAAGCACCTCCAGCGAGGTGGCCCTGTCATTCTTATCAATGTTCATGAGGATCGGTGTGATGCTCTGGCTCTGGTCCCTAGATGCGACCAACCTCTCCACATGCCTCTCGATAACTTCACCCATCAAGAAGCGTCTAGGCTTAGAGACCGCCTGCGCAGTTATCTTTCACGTCATGGATGTCGCATGCGGGACGTCGATCGTGGTCCACGTGAAGTCGCCGATCCTGAAACGACGAGTGAGATTTATAAAATTCTCCAGGAACTCTGGCTGTGTGTGGCAAAACCGATCTTAGATGCTCTTGCATATTCCGTGAGTTTCATATTCATGCTAAAATCGCGTTCAAAATGTAACTCATTTCTGATACCAAGCCTAATCCTTCCAATCTAACTCGAGTTTGGTGGTGCGCTACTGGGCCCCTTGCATTCCTTCCCATTCATGCAGCTGGAATCTACGGTCAGGATATTCAATTACCTGGTTCTTGTGTTTCCGACTACGTGGTATCGTCGTACACTCCAACCATCAGCGTACTTCTGGAAAAGGTGAAGGCGTTGTCAATGGGGCAGTCATCACCATCTTCAAAAGTCCTGCTTGTGAGCCAGCCTCAGACACCAGGTCTTTCTTCGATCCCTGGGACGACACGAGAAATAAATGTTGTGGACGAGAAACTTGCGATTGGCGCAGACACGTACAAATCTCTACGTCTCGAAGGATCTGTTGCCACCGTCAGTCGAGTGAAGCAAGAAATGGAGACATACGGATGGGTACACTTAGCTTGCCATGCGAGCCAGAACACCCACACCCCTCCCAAGAGCGGATTCTTTCTCCACGATGGGCGGCTTGAGCTGTTAGAGCTTATGAAGCTGAAGATTCCCCAGTGCCAGCTAGCTTACTTGTCGGCGTGCCAGACGAGCACTGGAGACGAGAAGCTTTCCGAGGAAGCAGTTCACTTGGCAGCTGGGATGCTGGCGATTGGGTATCAAGGTGTCGTAGCGACGATGTGGTCAATCAAGGATCGTCATGCACCCGAGGTCGCAGGGTCCTTCTATGAGTACCTAGTGGAGAAGGGGAAGAACGAAGGAAGTCTCGAGAGCGCCAATGCAGCTTACGCACTTCATCATGCTATGCAGTGCCTTCGAAAGAAGATTGGTGACACGGAGGACGCTCTTTTGACTTGGATTCCATACGTGCATTTCGGTTTGTAAGACTCGGTAACTCCATCAATATCATTCATTAAGAGTTGTACTATTGCATTCGGGTCGACGCATGTTCATGTAGTTTGTAGTGAATGAGCTCCTGCGGGCAGAAAAAGATTGAGGCCGGTGGTATTCATATGAACAGGCGTTGGATACGAATCCGTGCACACAGGATCTAAGAGGTTGGGTTGTCAGTATATAGGGAAGACCAGATACATAGGAAGGAGAACGTACCGTTTGAGTCATACAACGACGCAAAAGCAGGCTGTTGGTACTCGATTCCCGGGTAACCGATGACCTCTTTGTCACTGGATTTGGGAGAATATATGCATCGTTCCCTAACGTTGTGCCAGCATCCCAGCTATGACCAGCTATGAGCAGAAGAGGATTGAGGCAGACGTACTTCTCGCGAATGACCATTAGATCCAGGCTAATGTTAACGGAGGTCTAATGGGTAGCATGTCAATACATATAACTAGACACAGAAGTTGAAGAACATACCATTTGAGTTACCCATAATACGACCTCCTGTACTTGATCGGACAACTGAAGACCCCTTCGTGAGCGCAGATGCGTATGTCATATGGTGAGAGGCCTCTGGGTCATTGGAAGTCTGCAAAGCGGGAGCAAGACTGGGTTCAGTCGTTTGAAGGGGTCTTGAACCACGAAAAGACTAGAAGAGGTGAGACTTGTCAGAAATGGGGTCCGGAAAGTCGAAAGGTGATTTGATCGACCTCAATGCATCTGCAAGCCAGGACAGGACGGGTAACACGTAGCTGTACTCGGGGATCTCGGAATGGAAGGAATAGAGATGATTTTTCAGGGCAGCTCGAGTTGCGAGTAAGTACAACTACGAGTTGCAGTGACTGTCAAACAAAATATTGCTCCACGACTTGTCATGACGCGGTCACGTGCAGAATTGACAGGGGGAGTTGCGTCGCCTGCACTGGCCAGATCTGCTACCCTTCAAGCTTTATGCACCCATCGTTCAATCCCTCCAAATACCGCGAATCCAAATCTCTATACCTTTTTGCGTAGACTGTCCAGGTTCACCTCCTGCATTGCGAGTCTCCAACTCGATCATCATTATGTTCACCGCCTCAAGCAGTGGTCGGTGTCGAGATGTAGACTGAGGAGCTCCTCCATGGGATTTGGGCCATTTTCTTCGTCTGTTTGCTGTAGCAGAAACCCTAGCTAGTAGTTACGCTCATCCGTCGATCCAACGCTGCCAGCACTTCTGGCGTTGAAACTGGAGGAAGGACCTGGTCTACTTGAAGTCGCCCTTTTGGAGTAGGTGTATGTGAAGAAAGCCTTACGGCTGGCAATTTTCTGGGGTAGGGATAACCCACTTCGACAGTTGCTCCTTCATCAAAGACTGAGCTGAAGCATCCGATTGCCCCTGAAGACCGAATGACGTTCAACATAAATCCGCATAACGGCGACATCGACGTCGATGACCGAATATCACAATGCTTGGAGCGTAACGGAAGCGTAAATGCACGAAAATTTAACGCGATTTCCAAGACGTTGAGCGATGCTGAGGAACCAAAAGTATCTGTCGATCGTGGTTTTATGCTTTTTTCGGCGGATGAGAGTCTTGACAGAGCGCTTGCGATGGGCAGACGAGGATTGATGGTGACATTCGTATGAATGGGCGTTCCATACGGATCTGTGTGCAGGTCTAAGAGGTTGGCTTGTCACTACATAGGGAAGATCAGACAAATAAGATAGAGAACATACTGTTGGATTAGACAACAACATAGATGTTGACTCTTGATACTCGATTCTCGATAATCGGACCAGTGAAAACCTCTTCGTCACCCGGACTGAGGCAAATGTATGCGTCATTGACTACATGCAGTCCGGATGTTTTGAAGGCAGTTCTCAAAGGGAAGGCGTATACAAGACCCAGTGGGTCAAGTTGTCATCGAAGGCGAAGGGAGTAGGGGACGACGCCAGGGCAGTGAGCAGAAGAGGGTTGAAGGAGACCCGGTTCTCGCGAATGGGTGTGGATCCGGATTTGTTTACAAGGTCTAATAGGTGGCTTGTGGGTACATAGAAAAGATTAGACACATAATTTGAAGGACATACCATTCGAGTTGTACAGAAGAACATCAACTTCCGTACCTGAGGCTCGATAACCAGACCACCGAAGCATTCCAAAGGTGGTCGTGTGCAGTTACTGGAGTCTGGAGACGAAAGGAGCCACTCCGGGTGGATGGGAAGGCCAGGATCGGTCGGGTCTCCAGTATGCCACTGGAGGGACTTTGAGGATTGACAAAGGTGGAAGATAGTGACATTGGCCAGGGTTAGAGTATGGACGTGCAGTCAAAGTCGGAGGATCTTCAAATTAGTTGATTCATCTGGGCCTATGCCTCAAGAGCATCGAGCAGTCTGAACCGTACAGGCAACGTCCGCTGCAGTCGAGTATCTCAGAGTGGAACGACCTCTGAGTAAATGGAGTTCGAGTTGGTTACTGTTGGGTTGAAAGATGCCTTGACGGTCCGGCTATCCGATTCTGTTGACCACGGCTGCAGTGACCAGACACAGTTGTTCACGGCGATTATCACCACACCCTCGGGTCTCACCTCAGTATCGGACTCTTCTTACTATACTGCCGCACTTTCATTGTCATGAATGATATATGGACGCTTAGGTGAAATACGAGGCATAATTACCACCAGCGCGTCTCCTGCGGTTCAGATACCCTCGCATATAAGTTACCTTATCGTCACTTGACGATTTTCGGTGCATCTGTGAGGTCATGGAACCCATGTCCAACTCTCATTGCACACCCTCCCCGTCACTCTTATAGGCGCTTAACTTGACTTGCGTGAAATTGGGACTTCGTTTCGCTGTGCGCCTATCTTCAGGCCCTTCATTGCACGTTGACACTGTATACAGATGGGTTTTAAAAGCAATTTCGGTTTGAGTGAGTACTCGTTTTGCCGGCGCTAAGAATACACTAATGAGCATCTAGATAGTATTCAATTAATTCCATAACAGCAGACGAAAAAATGCATGAAGATAAGTCCACCCTTTCACTGTATCACATTCTTCAATTCTGTCCACGGCTTGTTTCCGAGTCACCGCAATCAATATGATATAAGAAGCTTAAGACCAAAATACACAGCATCTAATGCCTCCAGGCGTGCTTATGACTCGAATTTGACGCAGTTATCCACATCCACGAAAAGGCTTTCTCAAAACCAACCATCGTCCGCTCCATCAACTATGGAACCACATGTTATCGCAGATACCTTTAGAGCTGACCCACCAGAATCGAGTGTGTCAACTTGCCCAAATGATATCATATTCAGTCTTACATTAAGCAGCTGATACTGCTGGACCCACCGCAGGACAACCTGCACCGCAACCGAGCGTGGCTAATGGAGAGGAGCCTCTCATGGAGAATTCAGAGTTGTGCCTGCCATTCGGTACTCAAGCTGATGCCATACATTCTACGACTGAAGATACGGACGGTTTGACAACCGGTGAGCACGACAACACTGAAATCGCTCCCCTACTGATTTTGTGTTATCAGTTGAGGCTCGTGTTCCATCGCTTGGTATAACGCCATATGGGGTTTCTGAGAGACCTTTCCCTGTATCAGCTGAGATGGATGTCGGCAATCTCGATCCAACTGGGAAGTTTGAACGCTACATAACAGGTGGGGAGAGAATTCCTCGTATACTATCTGCGTATGAGTTATTCTGATTCAAGTCAGATCTTGTTGTCGAATGTGCGGCGACCAACGTCGACCACCCAGCTCTTGTTACTTTCAAACTCATCATTTTTGGACTTGGAGATGAGGGCAAAGCTTTGACCTTGTCAAGAGACTCTCCTAAGACATGGAAGCAGAATGACCTTCTGAAACTGTGAGTTTACTACGAACCCCATTGCTTCCCGGTACCGACCCTGAAGCAAATCGCATCTCATAAGACCCGTGGACCTCAATGAGCTTGTGATTGTAGCTACATCGGAAGAGTTTGCCGACTTCGCATATGTCTCTTTGTCCAAAGACGAACTGACTTTGGGAACGCCCGCGCAAAAGATAGATAATCGTCAGTACCCCTGATTCAAGCCTTAATACCTTGGATTCTTACGCGGAATGTAGAGGCCATGACATCCCACAATGGGGGTCCATCTCTGACAGTGTCATTCAGGATTACTCCCACTCCTTTGGATAAACCCACTGTAGAAATTGACGATCATCGTAGACCGGATACCCGTAGGTTCCGCACACATTCATCGGAAGACAGAGAAGGAAATAAAATTGCTGATTTCAGATGCTTCTTATAAATCCCGTTTGCAGGAATTGGCCCATGTCCCATCTGTTGTCCTCTATATGCACACGAAGCGCACCGAACTTTGGAATCAAGCTGGTACAGTGGGTGTCTGTGGAATGATTCTGCAGAAACGATTCGAACAGACTGGTGATATTGATGAACTTTCCAACGCCACCTCAGCATGGGAGAGGGCGCTCCAACTCACTCCCGATGGCCATCCTGACATGCCGAGTCGGTTGAGCAGCTTTGGAAACTCCCTATCATGCCTCTTTGAGCACACAAGTAATCTCACCGACATTGCTGATGCCATTTCAGCCCAGCAGAGGGCGGTCCAGCTCACTCCCAATGGCCATGCTGAGATGCCGGATAGGTTGAGCGACCTTGGTAATTCCTTTGCGCGTCGCTTTAGGTGCACAGATGAGCCCACCGACATTGCCAATGCCATTTCAGCCCAACAGAGGGCGGTCCAGCTCACTCCTGATGACCATGCGGATATGCCGAGATTGTTGGCCAACCTTGGAACTTGCTTTTTGGATCACTTTCGATGCACAGGTGATCTCAGCGATATTGCCAATGCCATTTCATTCCACCAGAGGGCGATCCAACTGGTTCCCGATGGTCATGTTAATAAGCCGGCTCTGTTCAGCAGGCTTGGAACTTCATTTTCGCTTCGCTTCGAACACACGGGTGATCTCGCTGACATTATCGATGGCATTTCGGCCCACCAGAGGGCTGTTCAGCACACTCCCAATGGCCATCCTGACATGCCGAGCCGGTTGAACAACCTAGGAGATTCCTTCGTACGTCGCTTTGAACACACAGGTGATTCCACCGACATTGCCAATGCCATTTCAGCCCATAAGAGGGCTGTCCAGCTCACACACAACAGCCATACCGACATGCCGAGTTGGTTGAACAGCCTTGGCAATTCCTTTTTGCGCCGCTTTGGACATACAGATGATCTTACTGATGTCACTAATGGCATTTCGGCCCACCAGAAGGCAGTCCGGCTCACTCCCGATGGCCATGCTATTATGCCGAGTCTGTTGAACGACCTGGGAAATTCCTTTTTGTGTCGCTTTGAACGCAGAGGTGATCCCACTGACATTGCCAATGCCATTTCGTCCCACCAGAAGGCCGTCCAGCTCACTCCCAATGGCCATGCTGACACGGCAAATCGGTTGAGCAACCTTGGCAATTCCTTTGTGCGTTGTTTTGAACGCACAGGTAATCTCACCGACGTTGCCAATGCCATTTCTGCCCACCAGAGGGTGGTTCAGTTGACTCCGGATGGCCATGCTGAGATGCCAAACCGGTTGAACAACCTTGGAAATTCCCTTTCAGATCGCTTTGAACGCACAGGTGATCTCAGCGACATTGCCAATGCCGTTTCGGTCCACCAGAGGGCGGTCCATCTCATTCCCGACAGCCATACAAACAAGTCGACTTTGCTCAGCAGCCTTGGGAATTCGTTTTCACTTTGCTTTCAACACACGGGTGATCTCGCTGATATCACCAATGGCATCTCGGCCCACCAGAAGGCAGTCCAGCTCACTCCCAATGGCCATGCTGACATGCCGAGTCAGTTGAACAACCTGGGAAATTCTTTTTTGTGCCGCTTTCAACGCACAGGTAATCCCACCGACCTTTTCAATGGCATTTCGGCCCACCAGGAGGCCGTCCAGCTCACTCCCGACGACCATGCCAACATGTCGAGTTCGTTAAACAGCCTTGGCAAATCCCTTTTACATCGCTTTGAATGCACAGGTGGTTCCACCGACATTGCTAATGCCGTCTCAGCCATCCAGAGGGCCGTCCAGCTCACTCCCGGTGGACATGCTGATATGCCTAGGCGGTTAAACGACCTTGGAAACTCTCTTTCGTACCGCTTTGAACGTACAGGTGATCTCGCCGATATCGTCAAGGCAATATCCAGTTATCGTCTATGTGCCATACACAAGTCCGGACCTCCCTCACTCCGTTTGACTGCTGCTCGGTCTTGGGCACAACTCTCTCTATCATACAATCCAACAGAGTTATTGTGTGCCCATAGTGTGGTTGTTAATCTCCTTTCTCAGGTCGTGGGCATGGATAAAACCATTCGACAACGACATTCAAGCCTTGTCGAAATTTCAAGCTCAATTACAACAGCTGCTTCAGCTGCATTCAGTCAAGGACATGTCGAAAAGGCCCTTGAATGGCTTGAACAAGGCCGTTGTCTTGTCTGGAAACAACTTAACCAGCTTCGCACTCCAGTGGACAAACTACGGGCACAAAACAAGCTTCTAGCGGATCGCTTTGTAGATGTTTCAAGAGCACTGGAGTCATCTGGTTCACGTCAGGACTTCAGCACTCTCGCCATTAATGGCACCATGTCTCAAAAGATTGCATTGGAAGATGAAGGACGCACTCATGTTATGCTTTCCCAGGACTGGGACCGAATACTTGAGCAGATTCGCAAAATTCCTGGGTTTCTCGATTTCTTGCGACCTCGTCAGGCTTCAAGCATCATGAAAGACCTCCCACGAGATGGCCCGATCATACTCATCAATGTCCATGAAGACCGCTGTGATGCTCTCGCTCTCATACTGGGTTGTGACAAACCACTCCATATTCCCCTCGAGCACCTTACTCATAAAGATGCATCTCAACTTAAGGATCGTCTACACAAATATCTTGTGTCTGGAGAGTATCTCATGCGGGACGCTGATCGCGGTCCCCGTGAAGTTCGGGATCCTGCCGAAAGGGGTGTCCTCAGTGAAATCCTTCAAGAGCTTTGGCTGCGTGTCGTGAAGCCCATCTTGGATGCTCTTTCTTATTCCGTAGGTCTCATGTCAACTCATAATATACGATCTCATTCATTCATTTGCAAATTATAGCCGAATTTAATCAATCCAACTCGCATCTGGTGGTGTCCAACTGGTCCTCTCGCATTCCTTCCAATCCATGCGGCTGGTATCTACTCACAGGATGCGCCACCTGCGTCATGCATTTCCGACTATGTAGTCTCGTCGTACACACCCACCGTCAGCGCACTTCTCGAGAAGCTTAAGGCCTCTGCAATTGGGACACCGCAATCTTTAAAAATCCTGCTGGTCAGCCAGCCGAATACACCAAGCCAATGTCCGATCCCAGGTACCACGCGAGAAATAGATGCTGTGTGCGAGAACATTAGCACAGGCAGCTGCGATTCCCTACGCCTGGAGGGAGCTGCCGCAACAGTCAGTCGGGTGAAGCAGGAAATGGAAATGTATAAATGGGTACATCTCGCTTGCCACGCTATTCAGACCACCCATGAGCCTCTAAGGAGTGGGTTCTTTCTCCATGACGGACGACTCGAGCTCTCGGAGGTTATGAAGCAGAATATTCCCCAGTGCGAACTGGCATTCTTGTCGGCATGTCAAACGAGCACCGGAGATGAGAAGCTTTCCGAGGAAGCGGTTCACTTAGCCGCTGGGATGCTGGCGGTTGGGTATCAAGGCGTTGTATCGACGATGTGGGCGATCAAGGATAAACATGCACCTGATGTTGCAGGGAGGTTCTATGAGTACCTGGTGAAGAAAGGGAAGAACGGAGGAGCTTCGCGACTCGACAGCGCCAATGCAGCATACGCACTTAATCACGCAACGCAGTGCCTTCGAAAGAAGCTCGGCGACACGGGGGAGGCTCTCTTGACCTGGGTTCCGTATGTGCATTTCGGTTTATAAGACTCAAGCTCGGTGATTCCATGAATGCCATTCGTCAAGAGAGTCTGTATTGCGTTCAAGTCGACAAATATTCATGCACTTTGCAGTAGTAAAGCAACGGTCGATTACCATCTATGCTGTGAATGAAGTCGATTATGAAGAGACAGTAGACGCATTATTTGGCGCCGTCTTGATGCAGAGGGTGTAACCGAAGACAAAGACAACCAAGCTACTGGCGAAGGGATATTGACGACTGCCTAGACGTTCCAAAGGAGCGTCTATGCAAGACCTTGATGTTGGGCCGTTGTAGCTCTGGTCAACATAGAAAGAGTACTTGCGGTCCGGCAAATGAGAATCTTTGTTGGGAATAGAGAGCTGAAGAGACATAGGCACTGAGCTCGGATATACATTTGTTATAGATGGGTAAGGATACGAATATGAAGCAAAGAATCGTTTAATACCACTCCAACTTTATGCATCTGACGACAGGATTGGTCCAGGAAAGACAGGTTGTGCGTTCAAGCACTTGTTGACGATACGCAAAATTCTCTGAGCGGTCCACAATCGCATAACGTCCAGAATGACACGCCCCCCATGTAACAAAGACTGAGATGGGCAAGAGACGGTTGATGCGCCAGAAGGTGCTAAGTTGAATATGTATGGCGATGTGCTGTGCACAAAGAGGCCAGCTCTCAGTATGTGAAGAGAAAAGATATGTGTCATGGAACATACCTTCGAGTTGGCCGGCCGAGAGTTGAGAAAATTCTCAACCACACGACCAACCCAATCAAATCCGCATAAGCAAATAGAAGACTTTCCAACAAATACTGTTGTTATCGTCTAAGATCGGATCCGCTTGATGTCGAGATACTTGGCAGTGGTAGTGGTGGCTAGATTTTGGGTCGAAATTTCGATTATGCTGTGTTAGCGATTCACCTGTGGCTGATAAGTACAAGCGGACATAGTTCATGCCTGCGACGTGCAAAAAGGTGGGCTTGCTTACAAAGTTAAGGTCTGGAAGCGCCGCATTTTAGACGTGCGATGAGAGGTACAAATGTAGAGCATACCATTTATATTGACCACTCATGACTAGATTTTCGGCGAAGATACTCGAGTATGCACAGCCATCACGAATTGGAGTTTCGAGGTTTTGAAGGCGGACTTGGGCAGAAGGCGGTAGTGGCCAGCGCGTCAAAGCAGCTGAGTGTGGTCATTCAAGCCCACGACCAGAACCAAAGCCCAAACGAGCAGAGTTGAAGCTGAGGCGACTTACCGCTTGATACGTTCCAAGCAGCAATTCCTCGTACTGACGGAGGACACATTCGTGTCGGTGTCGTGGGCCTTTTAATGCTGGTTGAAGGCAAAAAGAGTGTTCACGAAAATTCCCTTCGGTGCAGGAGTTGGTTCATCCAACGCGGGTTCAAGTAGTGGTCGAGGTCGAGATGCAGGCTGAGGAAGTGTTATACGGGACTCGGGCTGATTCTGCTTGTTCCGTGGTGCCTGCCTACCGTAGCAGAAATCCTAGCTATGTTCCTATGTCCCTCCTGCTCCTCTGACGTCAAAGCTGGGGCTTGTCTGGCTGAAGTTGCTAGTTTGGAGCAGGCGTAGGTAAGGAAGACTGTCCAGATGTCCGTTTTAGGAGGTAGGAGCCGGTGACTTATCAGAGAACGTTCCTCAATGGAAGCTTCCGATGACTCTTGCAGGCAGAATGTCATTGGACACGAATCTGCATACGGCGCCATTGACATCGATGGGGTTTAGGTCTCGTGGCTGTATATCTTTGAATGACGTGGTGCTTGAAGCTCAACTGAATCGCGAAAACCCAAATTTCGTTGTTACGCGCAATTGACAAGGCGTTAGCGATGCCGAGGAGCCAAAGTATCCGTCGATCGTGGTTATGTGCTTCGTTTAGAAGATGGGAGTGGTAAATGAGCGCCTGCAGTGGGTAGAATAGGATCGCAGCTGATGGCATTCGCGAACGGGGGGTGGATACGGATCCGTGTGCATGATATCTAAATAATTTGGCTTCTCAGTACATTAAAAAGACCAGACATATAGGTCAAAGAACATACCGTTCGAGTTATACAGCAATGCAGACCCAGACTCTTGGTACTCGATTCTCGATTGTCGGACCACCAACTGGCAACTGGCGCCTCATAACCTGACTGAAGTGATCATATGCATCGTTGAATAAGACTGGGCCAGCATGCGGTCCGGAAGTTTTGAAATTGTTCGTCAAAGGGCATGCACAGTGCTAAGTCGCTGAAGGACTGACTGGTCACTGGTGAGACGAGTTGTCATCAACGACGAAAGAGCAGAAACCGATACCAAGGTAGTGAGAAGAAGGTTGAGTCGCAAATGGGGGCTGGATCCGGATTTGTGTGCAGGAAGGTCTGATAGGCCCGCATGTCAATACATAGAAAAGATCAGCAACAGAGGTTGAAGAACATACCGTTTGAGCTGCACAAAGAACACGCAATTCTGTGCTGAATGCTTGATACTCGGACCAGCGATAACCTCTTCTTGGGCAGGCCCTGACAGGGATATACTCATCGACTCATATACCGCCTTCCGAAGGTAGTCTGCAGTGTCACATTGCTGGAGGGATGGAGTTGAATCAGCAGCTTCCAGGAAAAGGGAGCCACCTTGGATGGACGACCAGAATCGGTGGTTTGGAGGGTTTCTGAGTATGCCACTCGTGAGAATTCGAGGATAGACATGTACAGATGCTGAAGATGGTGACAAAGGAGATTCATATGGCGAGAGATGAGGATTTTCAAATTGGCTCAGAAAAGAGGAAGAGGGGGGAATGTGATCGACCGTAGCTTATATGCTTCGAGATATCTAGCATCGTCAAGTATCTCAGAGGAGAACACATAAATTTGATAGTATTTGAAGGAGGTCAAGTTCATATTATGAACTTGAACGTTCGAAATTTTGAACGCGTCGCCGCTGACGCCGTCACGTGTGGGCTCAATAGGGGCCGCGTCGCGTCGCGTGCACTAATATCTCCTGCTCAATTATTTATGTTGTATGTGATTTTGTCTAATCACTCCTCACGGAAAATCTGAATCTCTAACTAATTTTTTCATATACTGCTTTAGTTCGAACTCTTGCATTGCGAGTCTTCACTTACTCGTGGCCACCACGATCTTCACCGCTGTGCAGAATCGTAGGACAATGAAGGGAGACTTCCTAAGCGAGGTCGAACGTTTGGTCCAAAACATCGAATCGAACGTAGTCGGTCTTGGGTTTTGACCACAGACTGACGTTACTTTTTACTGAGTCACCAGGTACCTGCAGCGGTGCCGTTATTGCTGTCACCTAGTTGTTGAACTTGTTTACGCAAGGCTTGCGCTTCCTTAGAACCACGACTACACCCACACCGCTTCGTCTACCATGCCAATGACCATCAAACAGGCTCTGGGTGAGATTCCTTCGTACCAGAGGAGAATCATTGCCCTCTTGGAGGACCCGGAGAACTTTGTACTTCGCTTGCGCAAAGAAATCATCAAGCCCTTGGTGCGTAACGAAAATTTCTTCATTGCTGTGATAAATTGACAACACGTCCACCTCTAGGGCGAAATAGCGGAAGTGTTGAACACGGATGACGATATCACCACTCCGTTGGACTCACTAATCAAGTACTTTGACCGCCATTTTGACAACAAGTCCGTCGACGTCAAACGCATCCAGGAAATTGCCAGTAAATGGACTGGCCTGGAACCTGAGGAGGACGACATGTCGCTATCTTGGAGGAGGAAGAAGGTGGAGCCCATTAGGAACAACAAAAACGGCATTAACGGGGAGGAAGGCAAGCCAGGGAAAGGACCAAAGAAACCGTCTACGAAAGCAAAGGTGATAGAGGTAGAGCAGGAGGAAGATGACGAGCTGATGATGAAACCGTCATTGAAGGCGGGCAAGAAGGCAGGCTCCTTGGCGGCTGCAAAGAGGAAAGCTGCAAAGGAGAAGGCAGCGAACGAGAGCACCAGCGGCGGTGGAAGTAAGGCCCTTGCGGGGAAGGCGAACACGTGGAAGAATGTGACTGTGGACCAGGGAGGGAAGGGGATTGCTACTGCGGCAGGAGGACCTCGTATTCGGTCTGGAAACAACCGAGTGAAGATCGCTGAGAAGATCGCGAGCGAGGACGACATGTATGATAGCGAGATGGCGATGGATGGAGAAGTGGCTAATATTCCGAGGAGGAAGGCGGATGAAAATGAGGAGGACGAAAGTGAGGAGACACTAGATGAGGAGGACGAAAGTGAAGGGGATGAAAGTGAGGAGGATCGAAGGGAGGTGGCAATAGATGAGGACGAGGAATATGAGGATCGAAGCGGCGATGAGGGTGGAGAAGAGGACGCGGACGAGGAAGAAGGTGCTGGTGAAGTGAGCGAGGAAGATGTTGAGCCAAACAAGAAGGTCGTTCCTCTGGTGCGTACACGGCGTAGAAGGGCTGCCAAGCCCGTTCCACTCATAAAGGCGGAGAAGCCATGCAGTCAATGTGTTGTGAAGGGGAAGGTCTGTCTTGTACCGTTGGATAGCAAGCATCGCGCATGTTCCAAGTGCAAGAAGGACAAGAAAAAGTGTAACGCTCGTCCAAAGATATCTACTTCCGATGAGATTTCCGACGGCGGTGCCGCTGCCCGCCTTCACAAGGAAGCAACTACCGCATTGCTCGAGTCCTTCATGGGCTTCAAGCATCCTGCGGAGCAGCCGGAGAACGATATGGACGTGGAAATGGGCAGCGATGGAGAGGTGGTGGCAGCAGGTTTGTTCTGATATTCCAGTCATACCTTTATTGACCATGCGAAATCGCAGAGGATACCGCAAAATACAGTAGCCTAGTTGAGGCACTGCCAGCGGGCATTCCGCTGATTCTCTACGAACTCCGGGCCCTTCGCCAATCCAATGCCAAGTTGACCCTCAGGCTGGATGTGGTGGAAGGTCTTCTCAGCAATGACCTCCTGGAGAAACGGCAGGTTGCACAGACTCGTCAGGATACACAAGGCACATCTAAGGTCGCGGTGGAGAGACGTGGAGGCGTCAAGGCCAATGCGTACCAGTCTGCCGAAGGAGATTCCGTTTTGACTTCACGCCTTGATTCTACTTCAACTATCACCAGGGGCAACATCTCTCCTTTCCGAAAAACAAAGAAGGCTACCCCCGCCGTATCACCCCCTCCCCAGGATCGTAGTGGCAACCAGGCGGCAAACTCTCCTCTACCCGTCAAAGAAAAAAAGATATCCTTTGCTCGGAAGTTCCGCCTCAAGAACCTTGCTGTTCCTGCCGTCTCCCCGCCACCTTCTGAAAACGAAGATGAGCATGCACGCCCTATCCACGGGTCTCTTCCACCACATCCTTTGCCTGAGCTGGCAGATGACGTGGACTTCCTGGTGGTGGATAAAGCGCCAATGTTGAAGACAAAGAAATCTCAAGCAAAGCTTAAGAAGATCAGTGGGGCGGATGCACCAACCAAAAAACGTAAGGTTGCCACTCAGGCTGAGGACGACGAGGACGGTCCGCCAGCCAAAAAGAATTATTCAGGAAACAGGAAGAATGAGAAGAAATCAGCAGCCGACTAGGTTGACAACCTGCTCGCTATCCTGCACTTCAAGTTCACCACCACATCTTCTTGCCCCGATGTCATCGTATCTTTCACCGTTGCTTGTATTCTAGCTGTTAGATAAATGTACTGTATTCTTCATATCATAACTTTCTAGATTGGGTACCATTTGCTATTTGAGTTTTCGAATCCTCTAAATAAGTATACCAAGATATTCTCGGACCGAAATTAAAATAACACTGTCATGTTTCGGGTTTCTGCCTCTCTCTTCCTTGACCCGCAGCTCCCGTTGTTAGCCACAGAATATCCGTGAACAGGCGGCGGTTGAGCGATGGAGTGCAATGGCTAGGCGGAAGAGAATGCTAGGTAAATCTTAATTATAAAGTGTTATTGTGCGTCCGGTTTGAGGGGTGGTTCATGGGCGCTAGTCATTAGGTGGTATCGGGGCTCATGATAGAGGTCGATCCAACGTTCAGCCACTTATTCCAGCCGCCACTTGACACAACCGTTCTCAAAGGAAGTCGGCTGAAAACTAGTGGCCAGTCGGCCACTGCCCAGACAAATCGATATGTTTCCCAACGAAAGAAAGTCACCTCACCGTCTCCGAATCGAGAATCGCGCTGTTTGCTCAATTTTGGTGGACGAGAATAGGGCCGTGGCCTATCATGCATAGAGGAAGATTCTGGAATGCCGAGGGGTGTTGTTTCGTTCACAATATGGCTAAGCTCCAAGTCGAGGACGAATCGAGCTCCAATGGCTGGTTTCCTGCGTGAAGATGGCTTTTGAGCCTGAACATGCGTCGAGACCGTGACCTACATCATGATGAGTGGGTCATTTGCGGACAATGATAAATATATGTTCATGCCTACGATGGGCAGAAGATTTTCGGCAGACTGTTTCACGATTAGAAAAGAGATGAGACACGGCGAAATCAGAAACACTGTGGAATTTCGAGACTTGACAAGTGGTCGACGGTGGGCTTTGTGACCTGAGTGCAGAAGGGAACGCCTCTTATAACGAAAGGCGCGCGGATAAAAATAGAACGCAAAAAGCCGGAGGCAGTGTTTGCACCGAATATGGTCGAAAATTCCTCCCCGAGACTACTAGCTTGA
>Ga0247741_1000241_pt1 | contig 34692 bp, 36 predicted proteins | sample UWRJL213509R2_FD_180945 | JGI IMG/M metagenome (GOLD analysis project Ga0247741, IMG submission 180945) | Plant litter microbial communities from Arlington Agricultural Research Station in Wisconsin, United States - UWRJ-L213-509R-2 | ecosystem: Environmental > Terrestrial > Plant litter >... | reverse complement strand
ATTCCATTTACTGCGGTCGAGTTTTTTACTTTTAAAGTCGTCAAAAAACATCGTGTCTTTTTTGGTTTGCTGTGCGAGGGCTGCCGTTGCCGAAAACAATAATAAAGCCGGCAGGGTTAATAAACGTAATTGCATAAAGCTGAAATATTTGATAGCTAAAGTAGGTAATAACCTTTAAATCTGCTGTTTTACAATCCAATTACTTTAGCTTTTATATATTGCGGCACAAAGCTTTACCATATGCACAGAGGCGGTTTTTTAAGATTTTTCCTGCTGTTAGCAGCAGTTACCCTATTAATGGACTGGTATGTATTTAACGGTTTGCGCACTTTCACCGCCGACTGGCAATCGCGGCCCATGCGGCTGGCCATTACCTGGGGCTTCTTAGCGATATCGGTAGGGGTAACCGTTGTGTTCTTGCTGGGCTTTGGCAGTTTTAGCACCGCAAAAGGTATGACACCTTTCCACGAGTGGATGCTGAGCCTGTTCTTTACCTTTTTTGTGACCAAGCTTTTCTTTGTGATCGTGCTTTCTGTAGGCGACCTGGGGCGCTTTATTTACGGGATTGCGCATCATATATCAACTGAGCAAAAATCCGGGGAGGCATATTTCCCTGCAAGGCGTAAATTTATAAGCGAGATAGCCATACTGGTAGCCGCTTTTCCGTTCACCTCATTTTTTTATGCCATGTTTCGTGGTAAGTACGATTATAAGGTGCACCGCCAAACGCTTTATTATGATGAATTACCCGAAGCTTTCGATGGGTTTACCATTACGCAACTTTCCGACATCCATTCAGGCAGCTTTGATAATGTAAAGGCCATGCAACGCGGTATAGATCTGGCTAAAGCGCAGAAATCGGATCTGTTTGTATTCACCGGCGATTTGGTTAACAACGCCGCCTGGGAGATTGAACAATATATTGACCGTTTTGGGCAGATAAAAGCACCATACGGGCAGTTTTCTATATTGGGTAACCATGATTATGGCGATTATATTCAATGGGATAGCGAGCAGGAAAAGCGCGATAACCTGGCCAAGCTAAAACGCCACCATGCCGAACTGGGCTACCGCTTGCTGCTTGATGAGAATGTGGTGATAGAAAAAGGCGGACAAAAAATAGCACTAATAGGTGTGGAGAACTGGGGCGAAGGTTTTGTGCAAAAAGGCGACCTTGACAGCGCGTTGAAAGGTGCCGATCTCAGCGCTTTTAAAGTTCTGCTGTCGCACGACCCAACGCACTGGGAAAAGAAAGTGCGTTACCATCCCGTAGATGTGCATTTAACGCTATCCGGCCACACACACGGTGCGCAGTTTGGTATTGAAGCAGCCGGCTTAAAATGGAGCCCGGTTAAATACCGCTACCTGGATTGGGCCGGCCTGGTTAACGAAAAGAACCGGTACCTGTATGTAAACCGTGGGTTTGGTTTCCTGGCTTTTTCTGGCCGTTTGGGCATCTGGCCGGAAATTACGGTGATAACGTTGAAGAAGAAAGGGGCAGTATAATTCTCCCACGCGCCATTGCGAGGTAGGAAGCAATCTCTTTAGGATGGGTAATAAATGTGCGATTTAGGCTTCTCTCGTGATAAGTGTGCCACTATCATCACCCGCCCGATCATTGCCGCGGAGGCTACTTCTTTTCTCTTAATAGAAAAGGAAGCAAAAGATCAAGACAGAAAAAGGCTTCTCCCCGCAGGCCTTTAGCTTTGGCCCGCTTTTCTGTCAGGGCCACCGCTCGTTTAATACTTGTCATCTTGAGCGAGAGCGAAGGATCTATTCGCGAACTGTGCAATCGCGTAAATGCATGTCGGCTAATATATGCTTCAAGCGTTCAGCATGAGAAAGTGGGCGCTTTGCGTTAGGGATAAAAGCGGATACCGGCCTGTGGCTAAGGCCTGTGCAGTATGAGCGGATAGCCCGGGCCGCAGGCAACGCCATAATTAGAGAATAGTTGAAAAAAATCAAAACAAACGATGCAATGAGGCATTCACCTCTCACCTCTAACTCAACCACTTTCCAAACTCGTAGAATTTTTTAATGCTGATGCCCACTTTACTGCCAACCGGGTATTTGCGGCGGGCGTGGTTAATTACACGGAGGGTAACTTCATCGCGCTCTATGATCAGTTCTTCAAAAAAGCCTTTAAAAAGCACTTGTTTAATGGTCCATTTGCTGCCCATGCCTAAAGTAGAAATAGTAATATGCTCGGCATAAATAATCACCGTGCCGCGTTTTGATTTGATGCCGCAAACTTTGGCCTGCGCAGCGGTAAGTTCGCTGCAACATACCAGTATTTTTGAGGTATAAAGTAGCTTTGGGTTATGGTAAAGCTCTTCGGGTGTGCCGTACTCCACTATTTCGCCCTCTTTTATCACGATGAGTTCATCGGCCATAGAAAGCAACTCGGCGGGGTCATGCGATACCAGGATCACGGTTACGCCCCATTCTTTAACAATCTGGCGGATATCGTGCTGCAAGCTTTCGCGGTAGTTGGCATCAACCTGGTTAAAGGGTTCGTCCAGCATCAGTACCTCGGGGCGGTTTATCAGCGCTTTGGCAATGGTAACACGTTGCTTTTCGCCGCCGCTTAGCTTGCCGAAGGGCAGGTCGCGCAGTTCATATATGCCCAACAGGTGCAATGCCTGGGTTGTTTTCTGAATTTTGTAGTTGGCATCTTCGGTTGGCAGGCCCCGGCCTACATTGTCCCAAACGTTGGCGCTCATATCCATATCAGTCTGATCTTGGCTTACCATGGTGATAACGGTATGCGCAGCGGTAACATGAGCTGTACGTACGGGGAGGGGCTGGCCGTGAAAAAAAACATCGCCCGAGTCGGGTTTCATAGTGCCTGAGAGGAGTTTGAGCAGGGTAGTTTTGCCGCTGCCGCTTTCGCCCACAATGGCGGTAATTTTGCCTTTGGGTATAAAAACTGTGATATTATTAACGCCGGAAGATTTATCGCCAAAAAAGTTTTTGGTAACCGATATGGTTTCCAGTATCAGATCATCTTTCATTTTTAAACAAGGTTCTTAAGCGCCTAAAAATACAATTATCCTAAACCTATACGGCATCAATTTGCGTGATGTGGTAAAATATTTTTTGGTAACCAGGCATATGTGTGCGTTGTGCCAACGGTAGGTGCTTCGTTACCGTTGGCATAGTAATTAGTGCTTTTGCGTTCTTCTGCAAACAATTTTGCCCAAATACACATTCCACTAATGAATCAATCTAATAAACCATCGTCATGAACAAAACCATCGGGATAGTACTCATCATTATTGGCGCGGTAATGCTGATATGGACAGGCTTTACGTACACTAAAAAGGAAAAAATTGTAGATGCCGGCCCTATACAGATCTCGGCCGACAGGCAAAAAACAGTTAACTGGCCGCCATACCTGGGCGGGATATTGCTGGTTGGGGGCATTGTTATTGTTGCCACAGCTAAAAAATAATAGTACAGCTGTATATTTGCCCTTATGGAGCCCACCTTTTTTAAAACCCCGGCCGATTTTCGTAACTGGCTGTTGCAACATGCTGAGCAGAAAAACGAGTTGCTTGTGGGCTTTTATAAAACCGGCAGCGGTAAACCAAGTATAACCTGGCCGCAATCGGTAGATGAGGCGCTTTGCTTTGGCTGGATTGACGGCGTGCGCAGATCATTAGGGCCCGAAAGTTATACTATTCGTTTTACACCCCGCAAACCTACCAGCATCTGGAGTGGTATAAATATTAAAAAAGTAGCCGAATTAACCGAAAAAGGGTTGATGCTACCCGCCGGACTTGCCGCCTACGCCAAACGTAAGGAAGAAAAGTCGGCAATTTATAGTTTTGAGGTTGATGAAATGGTGTTAAAGCCCGAATACGAACAGCAATTTAAAGCCAATAAAACAGCCTGGGAGTTTTTTCAAAAACAGGCGCCATGGTATAAAAAAACTTCCGTGCACCGTATTATGACGGCTAAGCAGCAAAAGACACAGATAAGCCGGTTAGAAGCACTGATAAAAGTGAGTGAAAAAGGGGAGAGGAATTAAGGAGCTTATCATTTGGAAGGAAGTGACATGTTGAGATAAGTAATTACACCAACTTCCCATTTTGTAAAGCATCCTGCAATACGGCTACTTTAAACTTGGGCTTGTAGCAATAGCCCGCCAGTTTTTTTACCCAGGGGCGTTTGTAACCAAACATCAGCTTAAGCATCCTAACCCTTGCAGATCCTTTTGGGTAACCGTATTTATACCAGCTAAATTTGGAGTTATCCACCTTAAAATGTTCGGCAAATTCGGCTAAAAAAAGGTCTATTTCTATATCGTAGATATCCAGGTCCAGGTCTATACTGGTATTGGAGTGCAGGGTAGCAGGATCAACCCGGTATACTTTATACCGGTTGCAGTAATCAATTATAAAATCTTTTAACTGCGGTTGAATTTGCTCCATACAATGCCTTAATAGTGAATAAAGGACACCGTTTTTTGCCCGGCGTTGCAGTTTAAAGTTAAGAAAAGGGATTTTAATTTGAAAAAATTTAACTTTTATTAACTCACCCCGGCATCGCTGCGCTTGTCGGCCCTCTCTCTGCAAGCGGAAAGAGGGTGAAGTATTTATACCGTTTTATCAAGCTTAAACATTTCTACCGGCTGGTTTAAAATGCCGTTGCGTTCGGTGATCTGCAGGGGGATAACTTCGCCGGTTTTGGCGTAGCCGCGTCGTTCGTACCAGTCTAACAGTTCGGTGCGGGTGGTAATAACCGTCATGGTAATGGTGTGGTAATTAATGCTGCGGGCATAATCTTCGGCAGCTGTTAGCAGGCGCCTGCCCAGGCCGTTTGCCTGTAGCGTTGGCAATACGGTAAGCATGCCCAGGTAAAGTTTTTCGCCACGTTTTTGCAGGTACACACAGCCGGTTATCTGGCCTTCTTCATTGATGTTTTTTAAAATAACGGCATCCGGGTCGCTCATTTGTTCGGTGAGGCCCTCCTCGTCAATCCGTTGCCCACCTATCAGGTAAGCCTCGGTGGTCCAGCCTTTTTTTGAGCTTTCTCCACGATAGGCGGAATTGATCAGTACAACAAGTTCAGGCACATCGGCAAGGGTAGCAGGGGTTATTGACATGCTGCAAATTTATTAATTAGCGGCAAATGTTATAAGAAATTGTAAAGGGGAGCCTGTCGAACCACGATCAATATTACCTAAAACCGCCTTTGAAACGTCCAAAACCGCCCCTCAAACGCCCGAAGTGTTCACGTTCACTGCCGTGAACACCCGTGAACGCTGGTAATGATCTGATAATCAAATCTTTCCTATTATTTGAAATGGCAATACACTGGTAATCAGAAGTTTCCTGTTATTTGATACAGGCAATATTACGCCACTATGGGCAGTATACAAGGTTTGAACTGTTGTGTTGAACGAACGTAAAGCATCTAACCGCTGATATGTATCCCCTTCCCCTCTTCCATGTCAATCCCTTTTTAAGTCCCGCCGGGGTTTATAAGCCAAGCTGACAAAATAATAAGGATTATATCCGGCTACAAATTCCTGTAATCTTCCCGTACGGGGCTAAAAACATCTATCAGTTTGCAATTGGTAATGGCAACCCCGCTATGGCGCACGTTTGATGGGATAACGGCAAACATGCTGGCATCCAACACCTGCACCTCGCCATTTACTGTTAGCTTGAATGTCCCCTCAAGTACAAATGAGAGCTGTTCGTGGATGTGCGCATGGTCGGGCACGCTGTTACCGGCCGCTACCTCAATAAAATTGATGGTATTGTTAGCAGTATGGATAAGTTTAGAGAAAAAGCCCGGGGCAATCTCTTTGGTTTGGATATCGGCGAATTGTTGGAAGACGGTAGTGTTCATGATGGGAAAATACAAAAAAGACGCGAAGTATCGCGTCTCTACATTTTGCATCCCGTAGAAACGCGATACTTCGCGTCTCCTGATAGGTTTAACCAACAATATATTTACTCCCCGGTAAATACGACAGCAGCTTTATTCCAACGTACGTTACCAAAAAAGTACTGGTAGCCAGCACAGGTATCACCAGTGCTACATCGTGCAGCCAGTTATTGATGATGGGGAACAGCTGTACCAGTACTAAAATATGCGCCAGGTACATACCATAGGTAAGGCCCGATACTTTGGCGAAGAAGCTTTCGGCAGCAGCGCTTTTAAAGCTGATGATACGGAATATTATAAACAAGCCTGTAGCCATCAGCGCCACATTGATGGTAGGGAATGACCAGGATAGTTCCAGTTCGGGGATGTCTTTAGCGAACGGTAACTGGTGGGCAAAAACAAGGTTGGTGATGGTGTACCCAATAATAACCATAACTACGCCCCATAAAAGCCCAACAGATTTGGAGAGGGTTACATGCTCTTTGATATAATTACCCAGCAACAGGTAGCCTATGTAGCCAGAAAAGTAATAGCCGGTATGGTACTTGTTCCAGAAAGCTTCGCCTAAAACTTCGGGGTAAATGGTTTTGATATAGGGAAAACAAAGGGTGATAGCCCATAACAGTAAAAAGAACTGTTTAAACCGTTTTGATGCCGTTTGTACCCATGGCGAAAATATGGGGATAAAAAGGTAAACCCCGATAAACATGTACACAAACCAAAGGTGCCCCGCGCTTGGCGCAAAATTAATAGGGATGATATACAGATCGTGCCACATTTGGCTTACAGTGCTTATACCCAGCAGGTAAGGTACCAATGCATACATAGCGCTCCAAAATAAAAAGGGGACAAGCAGGCGGGTAAACCGGCGTTTATAAAATACGTTTGCAGTTTCTTTAATGGGCAGCAGTAAATAGCCCGATATCATCACAAACAATGGTACGCATGCCCGCATAAAGCTGCCATAGTTATTTACCCAAACGTGGTTTTCGCGAATGATCTGCCCTTTATCGCCTATGTAAAAAAATTCGCCCGAGTGTACGGTGAGTACCATTAAACAGGCAAAAATTCTTAATACATTTAAATATGCGGTGGGGCTGCTTTTAAAAGCTACATTGGCAGGGGCAATTGTGGGCATAGTTTTTTTAATTGGTTGCCTAATTTATGTAAAACCAACGTAAATTGTACAGCAAATAAAACTTAGAGCCGTTTTGCAGGTTTTAACAATACATCATTTAAGCTATGGCATTTATTGATTACTATAAGATACTGGGCGTAGATAAGGGCGCTACTGAAAAGGAGATAAAAAGCGCTTATCGTAAAATGGCTCGCAAGCACCATCCCGACCTTAACCCAAACAACGCCGAGGCCGAAAAACAGTTTAAGCAGGTTAACGAGGCCAACGAGGTTTTAAGCGACCCCGAGAAACGTAAGAAATACGATAAGTATGGCGAAAACTGGCAGCATGGCGAGGCTTACGAGCAGCAGGCGCGTCAGCAACAAAGCCAGCAGCGTAGTTATGGCGGCGGCGGTCAGCAGGATTTTGGCGGGTTTGATTTTGGCGGGGGCAACGGCGGTGGGGATTTCTCCGATTTCTTTAACTCGATGTTTGGCGGCGGGCCACCGGGGAGTGGTAGCGGCAGGGGGCAGCAGCGCTACCGCGGGCAGGATATGAACGCCAGCCTGCAACTAAACCTGCGCGATATACTGGAATCGAAAAAGCAAACCATCACTGTTAACGGTAAAAATATTCGCCTTACCATCCCTGCGGGGATAGCGGACGGGCAAACCATAAAAATTGCAGGGCATGGCGGCCCGGGTAGCAATGGCGCACCGGCCGGCGACCTGTATATTAAGTTTGCCATACCCGATGATGCTGAGTTTAAACGTGTAGGCAACGACCTGTACAGAAGCATTAACCTTGACCTGTACACCGCTGTTTTGGGTGGCGAGATAACTGCCGATACGCTAACTGGTAAAGTAAAGTTAAAAGTGGCGCCCGGTACGCAAATAGGTACCAGGGTAAAGCTAAAAGGCAAGGGCGTGCCGGTGTACAAAAAAGAAGGCCAGTTTGGCGACCTGTATCTTACCTACAACGTGCAGTTGCCAACCACCCTTACCGAAAAACAAAAGGAGTTATTTGAAGAGCTGGCTAAATCATAAACCGATATGAGAACAGAAAATTTAATAACCGTGAACGATTTTTGTGTATACCACAATGTGGAATATACTTTTATTGATTACCTGGCCGATGCCGGGCTGGTTAAGGTTACTACCGTTAACAAAACCAGCTGCATCCCGCTGGATGAGATACAAAAACTGGAGCGCCTGGTACGCCTGCATAACGAGCTGGAAATAAATGAACCGGGCCTGGCAACCATAAATAATTTATTGCAAAAACTGGAAGATATGGAACAGGAAATGAGTGTTTTACGCAGTAAGTTGAAGGTTTACGAGGGGTGATATTCCTAAAAAGAGTGAGTTTTTATTAAACCTTGGTGCAGTTATAGGGTCATAGATACAAATGAAACGATAATTGTAACTAAAATTTACTACTATGAAACTCATTAAAATTTCAATAATAGCCTTAGTATTAACCTGCAGCATGCAGTTGGCCAAAGCCCAGGTAAGGGTGGGTATAGGGCTTAACTTTGGTACCCCTGTAAGATATGTGGAAAGACCTTATTATTATGACGATTACGACCGCGTGGTTTATTATGACCGCCCGGTACGCAGATATTATGGCAGCCCGGTTTATTACCGTAGCCGTTACTACGAACGCCCGGTTTACCGCCAGGTAGTTTACCGAGAACACGGTTACCGCGGGCATGGCTGGGGCCATGGTGGTGGTCATGGCAGAGGCCATGGAAGGCACTAACCCCGAAAATATATAAAATAGAAGCCCTCCCAACAATTGTTGGGGGGGCTTTTTTGTTGAGGCTGTTTTAAGAAAGCCCATCGTAATTTTTATTATGTTTGGCAGGCTATTAAACACGTATGGTTAATTTACCTGAAAAACCGGTGCAGGCAGTTTTTGTGATCCCCCCGAGGGTACACCTGCTGGATATTACCGGCCCGGCCCATGTTTTTTACGAAGCCGCCGATTACGGAGCCAATCTTAAACTGCATTTTTGTAATATATATACCCACCAAAGCAGTATACAAAGCAGCAGCAGCTTATTCTTATCAAACCTGGTTGATTATAACGACCTTGAGCTAACCCCTAATGACCTGGTTTTTGTACCCGGGCTGGAATCGTCGTTGCTGATGGATGATGAATTTCTGGCCTCGTCAAGGGCGTTTCAATACTGGTTAAAAAGGCAGCACGATAAAGGGGTTAAAATATGTTCGGTTTGTACAGGCGCGTTCATACTGGCCGAAGCGGGCTTACTGGATAATAAGGAATATACAACCCACTGGAAATTCATCGACAGGTTTCAAAATCGTTTCCCCAAGGCCTTATTGAAAAAGAACCGGCTGTTTGTAAAGGCCTGCAATATTTACACCAGCGCCGGGGTATCTTCGGGTATCGACTTGTCCCTGTACCTGTTAGAGGAGATGTTTGGATCGGGCTTTGCCGTTAAAATTGCCAAAGAGATTGTAGTGTACACCCGCCGCACCGAGCACGACCCGCAATTGAGCGCCTTTATGCAATACCGTAACCACATTGACGAACGTATCCATACCGTGCAAGACCTGCTGGCGCAATCGTTAGATAAAAAGTTAAGTATCGGGTATCTTGCCGAACAGGTGTTTATGAGCCCGCGTAACTTAACCCGCCTGTTCCGCAAAACCACACAAACAAGTATAGGCGATTATTTGAATAAACTCCGTGCCGAACGCTCTGCCCAAATGCTGGCCGATGGCTATACCATGCAGGCCATTACACAAAGCTGTGGCCTTAAAAGCACCAACCAACTGCGATCTATCATGAAAAGCGCCACCATCGTGGCCCGATAATGCGCAAGGCTGGCTGTATTAATTGATACTGCGGGGGTAGCTTTGCACACAAACTAAATTATCATCATGAAAAGTATCATCTTTTTACTTGTTATATGTATGCAGGTTGTTATATCAACCAATCACCTATCGGCACAAACCAAAAAAGCTGCGCAAACCAAAAAGGCACAACCCCAAAGTAACTATTATTGCCCGCCCTGTGGCGATTGCGATAAAACAGCCTATAAAGCCGCGGGTAAATGCCCGGTATGCGGAATGGCCCTGGTAAAGCAAACCGCTGAGGAGCATAATAAAAATGAAAAACGGTATAAAGTAGCTTTTTACTTGCAGGATGGGGTAGAAGTATTGGATTTTGCCGGGCCGATGGAAGTTTTTGCTTATGCCAACTTTGACGTTTTTACGGTATCGGCAACTAAAGATCAGATCAAATCACAAGGGATATTGAAAATAACACCTGATTATAGCATCGATGATTCCCCGCATGCTGATATCCTGGTGTTTTTTGGAGGTAATGCAGGCAATGCGGCCACCAACCCCAAAGTAATTGACTGGGTAAAAAAACAGACCAATGTTGATTATTACTTTTCTGTTTGTACAGGTGCATTTATACTGGGCAAAGCGGGCTTGCTTGACAACCTAACCGCTACCACTTTCCACTTAAGTATTGATGACCTGCAAAGGGAGATACCTAAGGCCAAAATTTTAAAGAATGTGCGTTTTGTTGATAATGGCAAAGTGATAACCACTGCAGGTATATCCGCAGGTATTGATGGCGCCCTGCACCTGGTTGAAAAAATACGGGGTGCTGAAACCGCCAAACAAATTGCCGCTTATATGGAATATGATAAATGGGTACCCGCGGAGGGGTTGATTATTGCTAAAGACAAATAACATTGCTATTATCCTTTCTTTAAAAAAACATTTAAAGCATGCTGCGTAAATTCTGATAAAACCAGTTCGCCGCTAATGGCTGCCCGATCGGTTAGTAGCTGATCCCAGTTTTCGGTGCCTTCCCATAAAATTTGTTTGAGGCCTGTAAGCGCTTCGGGGTGGTAGGAGGCAAGTTTATGGGTGAGGGCGGATAAACCCTCATCTAACGATGGAATATCGGCATACACCTCGTTATACAGGCCTTTTTCCATTGCCCATGTTGCCGGTTGGAAATCGATAGCACGGATGGTGAGCTGCGAAAAAGCAGGCAAACCTATTTTACGGATCACGGCGGGCGATATGACGAATGGCCCTATGCCTATAGCCAGCTCGCTTAGTTTGATGGCAGCAGCTTCGGTAGCCAGCACGTAATCGGCACCGGCGGCAAGGCCAACACCACCACCAACGGCTTTGCCCTGTACACGGGCTATGATAATTTTTGATGATTTACGGCAGGCGTTTATTACATTGGCAAAACCCGAAAAGAACACGGCGCCCGCTTCTTTATCTTTTATTTGCAGCAGCTCATCAAAGCTTGCCCCGGCGCAAAAGGTACGTTCGCCGGCGCTTTGCAGTACTATAACCTTTGTTTGCGGGTTATTGCTTGCCTCGTTTATTTTATCGGTTAAAGCTTGCAGTAAATGAGCGGGCAATGAGTTTTGCGCAGGGTGGTAAAAACCTATGGTAGCAACGCCATCGGCGCTGGTATTAAGCACTACATTTCCGTTTTGGGTATCGGTCATTATTGGTTGGTATAAAATGCACGGCAATATCCGTACTATTTAACGGACCTGCAAATTATGCTGTAACCGAGTTTTAGTGTCCCGAATAGACGTTCGAAAGATCAGGAGGTATTGGGTAGTTTAAATTCCCTCCCGTCAGGAGGGAATCGCACAGAACAAAGCTTTTATACCAACGGTAGTTCAAAATAAAAAGTAGCACCCTGGCCGGGTTCGCTTTCCACACCAATGGTGCCGTTGTGGTTGTTGATGATCTCGTTAGAGATGTATAGCCCCATACCCAGGCCGCTGGTCATATTCTTTTTATCTTCAACACGGTAAAAGCGTTCAAATATTTTGCTTTGCTGGTCTTTTGAGAGCCCGATACCATTGTCATGAACAGATACCCTTACGTTCCCGCCATGCTTTTGCGTAGCTATAGTAACTATCTTATTATTTTGCGAATATTTTACGGCGTTATTTACCAGGTTCATGATCACCTGTTCCAATCGCTCGGCGTTGCCTTTAACTACATAGGGCTGTTGCGGTTCGTACTCGAAAATATAGGCGGGGTATACATGCTCTGCATTTTCTATACATTGGCTTACCAGGTCGGTAATGTTTATTTCAGCAATAGCATACTCTAACCTGCCTGCTTTTATTTTACTTACATCAAGCAAATCATTTATCAGGCTTTGCAGCTTGTTGATAGATACTCCCGCTTTACCAATATATTGTTTAATTACCGGGGGTAATTCTTCCTTTTTATAGCTGGCTATCAATTGCAGGTATCCTTTTAAACTGGTGAGCGGCGTTTTAAGCTCATGACTGGCAATACCAATAAACTCGTCTTTTCGGTCCATCTCCTGTTTCTGGTCTTCAATATCGGTAGCGGTACCTACCCAAAATATAATATCCCCGTTATCATTCTTTAACGGTTTTGAGCGGTTAAGGTGCCAGCGGTAAACGCCATCGTGCCTGCGGTAGCGGTTCTCTACCTCAAAAATATCGCCTGTTTTAAGGGATAATTCATATTTGGCAAGCGTTTCTTTCAAATCATCGGGGTGTACAACCAAGTCCCATTCAAAATTGGAGATATCGTCTTTACTAAGGCCGGTATAATCATACCAACGCTGGTTAAATGAGTTAACTATACCTGTAGGAAGGTTAGTCCAGGTCATTTGCAGTATGTTGTTGGTAAGCAGCTTAAAATGCTCGCGACTGATCAGCAGGTCGACGGTGCGCTCTTTTACTGTTGCTTCCAGTGTATTGTTAAGTTTTTCGGTATTCGCACGCGATTCTTCCAGTTGTTCGTTGCGTTGCTGCAACTGCTTTTCGGTTTCTTTTAGTACGCTTAGGTCAGTAATAATAATACTTAATGCAATGCCATTATCCAGCTCAATAGTATTGCACGAGAACATGCAGTGCATATCCTCACCACCGCCGTCTTTCAAAATAATTTCCTGCCTGCAATCTTCCTCCCAACTGTTGTATATCAGTTCCCGCAGCTTATCTTTTGAACTTTCGGGCACAAACGACTCCAATGGCATACCAATGGTTTTTTCTAAAGGGGTAGCCGCCATATCAGCAAAGCGGGTATTGCAGTACAAAATAATACCATCACGGTTTATGGTGACAGCGCCCTCGCTCATTTTTTCAATAAAAACGCGATAGGTTTGGTCGGCAGTTTTTAGGGTGTACAATTGGTGGCCGGTATCGTCCTTTACAATAAGGGCATCAACCTGGCCTGTACGTATAGCGTTTATCGTATCATGCGCTTCCTCTAACTGGTAGCGCAATTCCTGTATCTCGTTTAAAAGATCTTTTGAATTTTGCTCCATAATTTAACTGTTATTGGTAAGGCCAAGTCCCTTTAAAACCCTTTCGGTATCGCTCATGTCGCCTATCATCCTGCGTTCGGGGTAAGGCGTTTTTTTGATCATTAAAGGTACTGCTATAACGTCTTCGCCTTCGGCAAGCTGCGGTTGCTGGTGTATATCTATAACCTCAAGCTGGTACCTGTCTTTAAGATACTCGTCGCAAATAGCCTTTATGTTTTCTACCGCGCGGATAGAGTTAGGGGATGCCCCTGTTATAAATAAGCGTAATACATAAGGCTCGGGCCCGGTATCCTTATCGTGTCTGTCAAAAACTCCATCCTCGGCCATAACTAATATCTATACAATTAAGCCGGGCGAATGTTTAAACCGACAAGCACCTTTTCTTCGTTAGACAGGTCGCCTATGATCTTACGGATAGGCTCCGGAACCTTGCGTACAAGCGTAGGGATGGCCAGTATCTGGTCGCCCTCAGCCAGTTGGGGTTTTTCTAAAAGATCAATCACCTCAATACGGTACTGGCCTTTTAAATGTTCCTCGCAATATTTTTGCAGGTTGCTTAGCGCGGTAACAGATTTGGGTGTTTTCCCTGCTACATACAACCTTAATTCCCATTTTTTATCTATTCTCTTTACCATTATTTTTTACTGGATGTTTTTGGTAGTTCGGCAATTTCGCCCCTTCTAAGCCTGGTCACTTCTGCACGGTTCTTCTCTAAAATTTGTTTCTTCAATTCCTCTTCCAGGTAAACCTTGTTCAATTCTTCCTCTACCGATTCAAACTCACTGTGAAGGCTGGCTATTTTTGCCTCAAGCACTTTGCGTTTGCGTATTATTTCCCTGTCCTTACGGTTTACTGCACTGCTGTGAATAGCCTCGCCGGTTTGTTCAAGCAGCATCTGTTGTTCGCGGGCCGACCCGGTAAGGATACCATCCGGGCCCAGATAAACATCTATCAGGTTAAGGCCGGTATTAGTTATTACAAACTCGCGTACCTGGTTGGAGTGCTTCATTCCGCGCGATTTCATGACGTATAAGCCACGGTTGCGTTCGCCGTTAAATTCAATATCGCGCACCAGTATCCAGGCATCTACCAGTGATGATACGCCCTCGTCTGTTTGTTCGCTCACAACTGTGTTTAATGATAGCGCGGTAAACATTACCGATATACCCTCTTCCTGTAAAAAGTCTATCATGCGCACCAGCATGTTCTTAACTTCACTTACCGAGCCTATGTTGATGAAATTGGTTATCGGGTCAATAACCACTACGCTTGGCTTATATTTCCTGATGTACTTATGCATGGCTACCAGGTGCATCTCCAAACCATATAGGTTTGGCCTGGATGCATTAAAAATCAGCAGCCCCTTATCAATGTGTTTTTGCAGGTCTATCCCTATCGACCGCATGTTGCGGATGATCTGGTTAGGCGATTCTTCCATTGCAAAATACACGCACTTTTCTTTTCGGTTACAGGCTTCGTTTGCAAATGATGCCGCCAAACTGGTTTTACCTGTACCAGCCGTACCCGATACCAGTACGCTGCCACCACGGTACAGGCCAAGGCCGCCAAGCATGTCATCAAGCCCTTTTACACCGGTAGATACACGCTCTGTAGATACGTTATTAGCCATTTTAAGTGATGTAACCGGCAATACCGAAATGCCATCCTCATCAATCAGGAATGGATATTCGTTTGTGCCATGTACCGTGCCGCGGTATTTTATAACACGCAGCCTGCGGGTGGTTATTTGGTTAACCACGCGGTTATCAAGCAATATCACACAATCAGACACGTACTCTTCCAATCCCTGGCGGGTTAATGCATTGCCCTCGCCGCGCTCGCCGGTAATAATAGCGGTTACGCCTTTTTCTTTTAGCCATCCAAAAAGCCTGCGCAATTCCATACGCAAAACGGCCTGGTTGTTTAAGCCCGAAAAAAGGTTCTCCAACGTATCAAGCACAATACGTTTGGCGCCAATGCTGTCAATAGCATACCCTAAACGGATAAATAATCCTTCCAGGTCGTACTCGCCGGTTTCTTCTATCTCGCTGCGGTCAATATGTACGTGGTCTATTTTTAATTTCTTTTGTTCCTGAAGTTTCTTCAGGTCGAAACCAAGGGAAGCCACATTCATGGCCAGCTCATCGCTTTTTTCTTCAAACGCCACAAAAACGCCGGGCTCGTTATATTGCACAGCACCACGCACAATAAATTCTAACGACATCAGGGTTTTACCGCAACCGGCCTCGCCGCATATTAATGTTGGCCTGCCAAGGGGCAAACCACCTTCTGTAATTTCATCAAGTCCCGTAATACCGGTTAAGGCTTTTGGTAAGGTGCCATATAGTACGGGGGCTTTCTTTTTTTGAGTTTTACTCATAGGTATTCATTTTCAGTAATTTCATAAAAGTATAAATTATACCTTATTAAGCAATAGTATTACTTTGTACAGGCTTTATTTACGCAATTACGTTGTAAAGTATCCTCTAAAATTATTTCACCTTAACTACGTAGAATTTTAATTGTTTGGATTTTAGCATATTATTTACAATTCATCTATAAAAAATAACCCTTAAATAAAAACTTTAACATTCATTTAATTTAGGGTGGCTGTAAAAGCTATGTAATAATTTATGAAGATGTATTAGCTATAATCAATCAGAAAATTTAATATTGTAATACAATCTACCCGACAGCATATATTAGCCCATACTTGTTGGAATATATTTATGTTTTTCTGCCTGAATAATGGAAAACAACATTTACCCCGACGCGGAAAGCGAAAACGTGTTTAAAACCATCATAGAGCAATCGCCCTCGCCGGTTGGCCTTTATGTAGGGCCTACTATTGTGATAGCGCTGGCCAATGATGCCATTTTAAAGGTATGGGATAAGGATACAAGCATTATAGGCAAAACATTCAGGCAGGCACTGCCCGAGTTGGAAGGCCAGCCATTTTTTGACCTGCTTGACAAAGTTTTTGCAACAGGCATAGCATACGAAGCTTACGCCGAGCGGGTTGACCTGCTGATAGGCGGGCAAATGCAAACCTTTTACTTCAATTTTATATATAAGCCGCTTAAAAATGCGAAAGGCGAAGTATGGGGCATACTAAATACGGCCGACGATGTTACCGAACTGGTGCTCACCCGTAAAAAGTTGGCCGAGGCGGAGGAGCGCTCGCGGTTTGCACTCGATTCGGCACAGCTGGGTGCCTGGGACATGGACCCGGAAAACGAACGCGTTACCTGGGACGAACGTTGTAACCAATTACACGGGTTTACCGAGGGCCAGGTAACCGTTTACAGTGATGTTTTAAAACACATCCACCCGGATGATCTGCAAAATATAAAGCAAAAGGTACAAAAAGCGCTTAGCCCCGGCGGCGATGCTTATTACGACGAAACATTTCGGATTGTTTGCCCAAGCAGTACCAGGGTAAGGTGGCTGCGCAGCAAGGGCAAGGCTTATTTTAACGAGCAGGGGCATTGTGTGCGCTTTGCCGGCACTACGCAGGATATTACTGCCGAGATACGAGATAAGGAAGAACAGCGCAAACTGATAACCCTGGTTGATCATACATCCGATTTTATAAGCCTCTCTGACCTTGACGGGAACGTTAGCTACGTAAATACTGCCGGCCGTAAAATGATGGGGATAGACGATAATGCCGATTTGCCGCACAATTCGGAGTTTATTATGCCCGGCGAAAAGGACAAGTTGAAAAATGAGATAAACAAAGCGCTGCAAACAACGGGCAAGTGGAGCGGCGAGATCCTTTACCGTAACTTTAAAACCGGCGAAGCTATCCCTGTTGTAGGTACAACCATGCTGATAGACGACCCAACAGGCAAACCGCAAGGCCGGGCAACCATAGCGCGCGACCTGCGCGCCGAGATTGCAAATAAACGGGCGCTTGTAGATAGCGAACATTTGCTGCAAAATATAACCAGTGCATCGCCTACAGCGCTTTGGATGGCTGATGATAATGGCATGATAACCTATGCCAATAAAACCTGGACAGACTGGACAGGACAACCTACTAAAGATTTATTAGGTACAGGGTGGCTGCATTGTATTTTGCCCGAAGACAGGGCCCGCGCCGCCGAAAAGTTTTTGATGGACCTGAAAGCGCAAAAGCCTTACGAGGTTGATTTCAGGATCAGGCGCAAGAGTGGTGAGATACGCTGGTGCATTGCCACCGGCCACCCACAGTACAACCACGAAGGTAAATTTATGGGTTATATAGGCGCCTGTACCGATGTTACTGAAAAAACCATTACCGATATTGAACTTCAGCTAAAGAACGGCGAACTTAACGACCAGATAAGGCAGTTTGAGTTTGTGACCGATTTTATGCCCGTACAGCTCTGGACAGCCAAAACAAGCGGCGAACTGGATTATGTGAATAAGCAAACCATCAATTTTTTTGGCTTACCAATGGAAGCTGTTATTGGTGAAAAATGGATGGATAACGTACACCCGGATGACCGGCCCGGCTGTATCGCGGCCTGGACAGCGGCTTTACAGAACGGCACACTTTACCAGTATGAATTTAGGCTGCGCGACAAAAACGGCGAGTATAAATGGCACCTTGCCCGCGCACTGCCGTTTATAAATGATGGTGAGATAGTAAGATGGTTTGGTACCAATACCGATATTGACGAGCAAAAACAAATGCAGCGCCAAAAAGATGATTTTTTAGGCATTGCCAGCCACGAGTTAAAAACACCGGTAACCAGTATAAAGGCCTATGCACAAGTGCTTGGCGCCATGCTGAGCAACGAGGGGGAAGAAAAAAAGGCGCAGATGGTAATGAAAATGGATGCGCAGCTAAACCGCCTCACCAACCTCATAGGCGATTTGCTTGATGTTACCAAAATAAACTCGGGCCGTATACTGTTTAACAAGGTTTGGTTTGATTTTAATAAGGCTGTAGAAGAGTGTGTGCAGGATTTGCAACATACCACCAACAAGCACATACTGGTAATGGATTTTAAAGAAACCGGTAAGGTATACTCAGATAAGGAGCGGATAGGGCAGGTAATGACCAACCTGATCAGCAACGCGGTTAAATATTCGCCGCACTCCAACCGTATCATCATCAGTACCGAGCGCGAGGGAAATATGGTTACCGTTTGCGTGGAAGATTTTGGTATAGGGATACCCGAAGATAAAAAAGATAAGGTGTTTGAACAGTTTTACAGGGTAAGCGGCAGCAAGCAGCATACTTTTCCCGGTTTGGGTTTGGGGTTATACATTTCAAACGAGATCATTCGCCGCGAAGGGGGTAAAATGTGGGTGAACAGCACAGAAGGCAAAGGGTCTACCTTTTGCTTTTCGCTACCGGTTGCCGAAACTAAATAATTATTAAATAATCAGTTAAACCTGTACACGGTTTTGTATTCAAAACTGTATAGTAAGATGAGCCAGATACCGAAAAAAATAATGATAGCTGATGACGACCCCGGGATAGTGGACGCTGTGGAAATGCTGCTCGAATTTGAGGGCTACAGTGTTACCACAACCGTGGATGGATCTACCGTGCTTGATATGAAGGACGAGCTGCCCGACCTGCTTTTGCTTGATATATGGATGAGCGGCGAAGATGGCCGCGATATTTGCCGCCAGTTAAAAGCAACCCCGGCCACCAAAAATATCCCGGTGATCATGGTATCGGCTAGCAGGGATATCGAACAATCGGCCATTGACGCTGGCGCCGACGATTTTTTAGCCAAGCCATTTGAAATGAATGAGCTGCTCGCGAAGATTGAGAAGCTGACGCGGTAAATGTTTCTCATTTTAAATACCGTAGGCTCCCTATAACCTATTATTTAATTAATGGAGAAAAATGGGCACCAATCACAAAATTAAGTATCACAAATAAAACGACACCGATAACTACTAAAGTACCGTTGTCATTTTTTTCTTCTGATAACTTATCAAATTTCTTAAAATACACTTTCCAATTTTCATTATGGATAAATGCCCAATAATTCGCAATTGCTATTATGAAAAATGGAACAAGTATTTGAAAAGAAATGAATGAGAGATGGTCGAATTCATGGAAAATTTCACTGTAATAAAGCTTTAAAGATGCCCAAAGCATAACCTCAAGCCATCCAATTGTGACAGCAGCTACATAGTCACTTGGAAGAGTGCTTGGAGATGCTTCGGCGAACTGATAAAACTTGTAAAACAAATAATAATAGGCACGTTTGAGGTTCATCTTCTATTGAAATTCACCACCAATATACAAGTTTAATCCTTTTTTATCTCTCCCCTTACAGGTGTATGTGCTGGTTGCTCAACTTTCGCGCTATCCTCTGCTCTCCACGGTTCGTAATTTAAACCCGGGGTTAGCCAGTATAATAACGCCACCCTTGAGTACCGGTAATTAAACGGCGACAATATAAATATCACACCCAGTAATACCGCCACATATACCCACGGCGAATTCGACCCTGTTAAAATATGCAGGCCTACCGCAAAGGTCACCATTTCGGCAACGTTAAAGGCATAGCTTACAAACATGGCCACATACCAGTATCCCGGTTCGCGCTCGTAATGCAGGCCACAGTGCGAGCAGCGTTCGTGCATTTTTTGCCCGCCAAAGCTGTAGGTAGGGGTGCTGTAAATATCGCCCCTGCGGCAGCGCGGGCATTTGGCTTTTATAAAAGCATCTAAAACGTGTACTTTTTTGGCTGGTTGTATGTTAGCTGGTGTCATTGTGCTATGGGGTTTTTACGGAATTCCTCAGGGGTTAATCCGGTATGTTTTTTAAAAAATTTGGTAAAGTAAGAGTTATCGGCAAAGTTAAGCTTGCCTGCAATTTCGTTAATGTTCATGTCAAGGTTTACCAGCAGGCGCTTGGCCTCCAGTATCACCCGGTTACGGATCACCTCGCCGGCCGGTATCCCCAGCATATCATTGCATAAAGCATTTAAATGGTTGGGAGTGATATATAGCAGCGCGGCATAATCTTTTGGCAGGCGCAGCGTTGCAAAATTTTTATCGGTAAGCTTTTTAAAGCTCTGCAGCAGGGTGTAATTGTACGTAGGCGCGGCTGTTTGGTGGCCCTGTTCGCTTTGGCGGGCTACCAGTATAAACAGTTGCAGCATCAACGTGCGGATCAGGTCCATACCCATGCGGCCGGTTTGGTGGCTCTCCAGTATCAGTTGTTCAAACAAACCCACCACCTGCCGGTGAATATCGGGTTTCAGGTTTATCACCTCGTCATCTACGTTCCCGGTAAAAAAAGGTAGCGCCTCCAGGTAATCGGGCCGTAGTAAAAACGACTGGAAAAACTCGGCAGAAAAATTGATGATATAACCATCAACCGGGCCTTCAAAATTCCAGCGGTGTACCTGGCCGGGCGCCATAAAGTAAATTTGGTATGGCTTTACCGGGAAACTTGTAAAATCGATAGAATGGTTACCACCGCCATCTGTAAATAATACCACATGGTAAAAGGTGTGCTTATGCGGCAGGCTCAGGTTCTGGTGTTTTTGCAGGTAAGGCGCAAAACGGCTGATAAGCAGGTCATTATGCTGATGATCAGCCAATGAACATATATCATAAACCGGGAATGCCTTTTTCATGAAGCAAAGATACCCAACAATTACCAGCCGCAATGGTGCGGAATGTGGTTGTTATGGTATTTTTTACTGATTGTAATCATTTTTTTTAACCACAGAGGCTTTCACAAAGCGTACAAAGTTTTTAGTTGAGTTATCTAATACTATTAATAAAAGAAGCATAAGTAACTTTTCTTTGTGTTCTCTGTGCTTTTCACTCCGTGTTTTTTGCGGTTAAACAAACTTTGCAGTTAAAAAACTAAAAGTTAATTTCACCCCATGCAAAAACCCGACAGCCTTATTTTTGATATGGACGGCACCCTTTGGGATGCTGTTGACACCTACGCGCACTCCTGGAATGTTGTTTTTAACGACCTGGGGATAGATAAAACCATTACTCGCGATGTGCTGGCCGGGATGGTGGGCATGGAAGGTAAAAAGGTTATAGAAATTTTAATGCCCGAGTTTGACCATGATAAACGGGTGGAGATATACGGCCTGGTGAATGGCCGCCGCCATAACCTTATCAGCGAAAAAGGTGGCATTTTATATGATGGTGTTAAAGACGGATTAAAGCTGCTTGCCGAAAAATACCCCCTGTTTATACTCAGCAATTGCGCCAAAGGCATCATCCGCCAGTTTATGGACTGGGCCGGTATTGACGACCTGATAAAAGATGAACTGGCACACGGCGTTAACTTTATGCCCAAGAACCATAACATTAAACTACTGATGGATAAGCATGGGTTAAAAACCCCGGTTTACGTGGGTGATACCGAAGGAGACGGACAGCAAAGCCGTTTGGCTGGCATCCCTTTTGTATTTGTAAGCTATGGCTTTGGCCAAACGGATAATTATGATCTTAAGTTCGACGATTTTAATTCGCTGGTGAATTATTTTGTGAACTTATAAGCCGTTTTAATGTTAGCTTTATACATAAAAATAAATATATAACCCATGAGAGGCAGAGTTTTAACAATTATATTCCTGGTACTGGCAGTAGTAATTATCGGGACGGTTTACTATCGTTACTATTTTGTTTTTGGCGAAGGTACAAAGGCCGGCACCATGAACTATTTTGTTAAAAAAGGATATATGTTTAAAACCTACGAGGGGCGGTTGATACAAAGCGGTATCCGCAGCCAAACGCAGGGTAACATCTCATCAAACGAATTTATGTTTTCTGTTACCGACCCCAAGGTGGCCGATAAACTAAACCATAGCGCAGGCGCCATGCTTGAGCTGCATTATAAAGAATACATCCACACGCTGCCATGGCGCGGGGTAAGTAATTTTGTGGTTGATAGCGTAATGTCGGCTACACCGGTATCGCCTACGGCGCCGTAATTGTAGTTAAAGCTACCCTCATTGCGAGAGACGAAGCAATCTCTTTAGGACAATTATGCACATTGCATGAAAGATTTGCTTAAAGAGATTGTTTTGTCGCTATGCTCCGCGCAATGACGCCTCTTTATTTGACGCCTGCCTAAAACAATGGATCGGCCTTGCCTGAATTTTGTGTTAGTATCTTGCTCAGATTATATTGCCTTTCGGCCTCATCATCACCTTTTATAAGGCCTTTGTTAAACAAGCCTTCCAGTACCTGGCGGGTTTGTTGCAAGTGGGTAGCCTTATCTGTTTGCGGTTCAAATTCATCCATTTTGGCGGCAACCTGCGGCGCTGTAGCATATTCCAGCTGCGCTAAAGCATAAACCACGTTATCCTGTAAAGAAGCCGCTGCATCGTACTTATGGGGTACGTGCAGGGGCTTGTAATCTTTTAAAAAATCCTGATCGGGGCTATCCATATTAATTAAGCTACTTGTTTAGATGAATCGCGCAGGGCTTTGATAGCATCGTGCGCTATTTTCAGGCCGTTCATGTGGTTATTTAGCAAAGCTAACACCTTTTCGTCTTCCCATATCAGTTCTTTATCATCCAATGCTTTACGGTAGGCACCTTTAGCAATATCCTCACCGTATTCGCAGTCACTCAATATAGAGTGATTGTCCTTTTTAGTGAAAGCCGATTTTACATCCATCCAGGCATAATAAAACTTGCCCGATAGGGTAGTGCCGTCTGTTGGTTGGCCGCCAAGCAGGTGAATGTAATCATTTAGCTGATTAACGTAGCCTTTACTTTGATCAGCATAGCCTTCAAAAACGCTTTTTAATGAAATGTCGTCCGTGCCCTCAATGGCTTTTTGGTAGCCCGTTATGCGGTCGTTATTTATTTTGATCAGATCGTTCAGTGCCGAGATCTGGTGTTGTACATGTTGTAAAGTTCCCATAGTAGTTTGTTTTTCTACCTGCTCAACATACCGTAGAAGTTAAATGTTTTAAGTTTGTAGAAAATTTGGAGGAGGTGCTTAATACCTCGCACTGACGTGTGTTTTATTATCTACTTGTACTCCTCCTGCTCTTTCGTATAATACGTCTTTCGCGATGCCTCGTTAACTAATATAGGTGCACCTTTTGGGCTGTGTATCTTTTTTGAGTTATGGATCAGCATAAAATCGCGCACCTCGCCGGCAATAATATCCGGGTTGCTTTTGATGATCTGTTTCTCGGCATCCTTTAAAACATCATGGATGGATTTTACCAGGTCGGCCACTTTATCAGCAGGGATCTTATTACTTACCGAGAAGGGCGAAATGCCCGCATCCCAAAGGATCTCGTCGGCGTAAGCGTTCCCAATACCACGGATGATCTTCTGATCCAGCAGTACGGTTTTAATATTGGTTTTCTTTTTGGCGAGGATGCCTTTCAGGTAATCAACACCTGCATCTGCAGACAGGGCATCCGGCGCATCTTTAGCTTCGGGGTTAAGGGTGGGGGCGGCAATACCCTGAAAATCCGTCAGCACCAGGCCGGTATCATCCGTAAACAATAATTCGATGATAGGGTATTTATGATCGCTTTTGCCCTCAAATAAAAACAGCTTACCATGCAACATCAGGTGCAGGCCAAGCACATCGCCTTTGCTGAATTTAAAGAACAACTCCTTCCCATCACGGTAAACCGAACTGAGTTTTTGCCCGTGCAGGGTTTCTTGTAGTTGCTTGTGGGTTACGTTAAGTTTGGGTGCTTTATGTACGGTAACTTCTTTAACGATTTTGCCGTTTAGTTTTTTATTAAGATTGTGGCTAAAAACCTGCAGGTCGGGTAGTTCGGGCATGATGTTGCTGTTTTGGTATGCTAATGTAAAACCTTAGTGGTAAATAAAACAATAGTGTTTATTAAAAGTTGTCAACCAAAGCCAAACTTCCTACGTATCTGTTATAAAGGCTTCATGAAAAAAATTATATGCCACATATAGCAGCAGTAGCAAAAATCGATCTCCCGGATAAAACCGACCAGCAAGCCGTAAAGGAGCAGGCGCAGGCCATGTTCTCGGTAAATTTTCCGCAGGCGGCAAGGCTGATGCCCGCGTTTGATAATACCGGCATAGTTACCCGTAATTTTGTAAAACCCCTCAGCTATTACGCCGAAACTACCACGTTTAAGCAACGTAACGATGAGTATATCAGGCTTTCGCTGCAATACTCGGTTGAAGCTGTGGAAGCGGTTGTTGCAAAAGCGGGCATCAATAAAACAGACATTACCGATATCATCTTCATATCTACCACCGGATTAGCTACCCCCAGTATGGATGCCCTGATCATTAACCAGATGCAGCTTAACCAAAACATTAACCGTACGCCGGTTTGGGGCCTGGGTTGTGCAGGCGGGGTATCGGGTATGGCAAAGGCCGATATGGCCGCCAGGGCAAACCCCGATGCTGTTGTACTGTTGGTGGCGGTGGAGCTTTGTTCGCTCACGCTGATTAAAAGCGACTACAGCAAAAGTAATTTTATTGGGTCGAGCTTGTTCTCTGATGGGGTGGTGGCTTGCATTGTAAAGGGTGATAACCACCCGTTGCCAAAGCAACAGGTGCAGCTTAAAGCCGCGGGCAGTAAATTATACTATGAATCCCTTGAGGTAATGGGCTGGGATTTTAGGGAAGATGGTTTCAAAGTTGTTTTTTCAAAGGATATACCAACATTTATTCACGAGAATATCAGTGCCGATATTGATGCGTTTTTGGCGAAGCAGGGCTTGCAGCTGAGCGATATTAAAAACTTTATCTTTCATCCCGGAGGAAAAAAGGTACTGGATGCTTATATTGATGCTTTGCAAATAGCAGGCGATTTTTTAAAGAACACCCGCGAGGTAATGAACGATTATGGCAACATGAGCAGTGTTACAGTTTTATACGTGTTGGAGAAATTCCTGGCCACGGGCTTTATAGATGGCTATGGCCTGATGCTGGCTATGGGCCCGGGCTTTAGCAGCGAAATGGTTTTACTGGATATGAAAAACTAAACCGATGATATTCATCATTTTTATATTGTTCCTTATTTTTCAGCGGCTGGCCGAGCTGTACGTATCATCTAAAAACGAAAAATGGCTGCTCAGAAACGGCGCTGTAGAGTATGGTAAGGAACATTACCCGTTTATGGTAGCCATGCACACGCTGTTCATCATCTCTGTTATTGCCGAATACATATGGCGCGACGATACCATTGTGAGCTACCCGCTTATTATATTTTTCTTTGTGCTGATTGTGATCAAGGTTATTGTCATATCAACCCTTGGCCATTACTGGAACACCAAAATTTACAAAGTGCCAGGCACACGCCCAGTTGCTACAGGCATTTACAAATACATTAAACACCCCAATTATATCATCGTTATCTGCGAAATAGTGATTATCCCGCTGGCATTCGGGCTGTACTATACTGGTGTTGTGTTTACCATACTGAATGCCATTATGCTTACGGTACGCATTAAAAAAGAGAATGAGATTTTGGCGATGTGAGTGCTGAAAATAACCTTTAATGCACCAAATGAAAGATTTTTTAGGTTAATTAAGACGAAAATAATAGGTAGGTTTGTGTAACAAAGCGGCGCAGCTGCCATCCAAAACAAACAAACTAAAACAAATGAAACTAAAAGTATTAACCGCAGTGGCAGCAACCGTATTGCTTTCTGCTTTTACCAGTGTTACTTCTGAAAAGGATATAATTGGTACATGGAAAATTGACGACACGAATGTAAACAACGTGGTGAAAAAGGTAATTGCCAAAGCTGTTGAGGCCAACCCGGGTGCTGAAGACCAGATTGAAGCACAGAAAGATATGATCGTTTCTATGGTACAGGGCATCAGGTTAAATATTAAAGCCGACCACACCTACGAAACCGTAAGCCCTCAAGGTAGCAAAGCAGGTAAATGGGCCTTAACAGGTGCAGGTAAGACTATGGAGTTTACCAAAGATGATGGTACCATACGTAAAGATGTTGTGCTTGAATCGACCCCAACCCGCCTTAAAATGATCAACGGCGACCTTGCAGATACTGTCCTGTACGTTCACCCGTAATAGGTAGATTTTAAAAAAAGCCCTGCCGGTTTATCCGGCAGGGCTTTTTTGCTTTAAGGCTGCTGTTATTATTGCTGCCCTATTATAGGTGCAAATTTGGTTGCGTAATCTTTTAGCTGTGCTTCCAGTTTATTACTGATGGCGGTTTGCTTCGCGTCTTTGGCATATTGGGCCATGCCGTTTAATACCTGCATGCCTATCTGTACATCGCGTTGGTTTACGCGGCTCATGTTGTCTTTAAGCAGGTATGCGTTGTAGTCAAGCTGGTCAACCACAAATTTATCAATGTTATTTACAAATTTATTACCAAGCGCGGTATCATTAAGCTGGTAGGCTGTTTGCGCCAGGAACATTTTACGTGCCGCAACATCAATGTACGGGTAAAGGTCTTCCGGTAACTCGTCATCACATTTATGCAGCACTTTAAGGGCCATATCCGGGTGCCCCTCGTTTAACAGGTTATGCGCAAGGTCTAAAAACGTGGTTAGCAGTACCGGGTAAAACATATTGGTCGATTCATGATCAAGGTACTTGGCGGTTTTAAATTTACCGTATTTAAACTTGTTCATCATGTTATCATACATTACCATGCTGTTGGTTTTGCTCAGCTGATCGTGGTTGGCGGTATCGGCCTTTAACGGTAACAGGCGGTAGGTAAAACCTTCTTTATACAGGTATGGCTGTAAACCTATCAGGTTACTGTTGCCAATAGTAGTGGTAAAGCAAATAGGCCTTTTCCAGTTATTATGAGCAAGGATATCTATCAGCGCCAGGTTATCTTTAGTTACATAGTTGGAGGTGTATTTCCATTCTATAGCAGCAGCCAGTTTATCTCTTTGCGCAGGGGTTATCACCTTATTCTTCATTACATCATCGGGGTTTACCGTAATCTTGAAGTTTTTGGTAGGCAGGTAATTTACGCTTTCGCCGCCCTGGTTTTGCCCCTGCATGCTCTTATCATCCGATGTGATAAAATCAAACACCTCTTTCAGTTCAACCGGGCCCGCTATTTTAGCGTCATTAAAATAGATGATATCCCTTACACCATCTTTATACTTATCATAAGGCATGGTAATAGGCAAAGGCTCAGATGCGTTCATCTTTTTCTGCATCTGGCGGATGTACCAGTCGCCGCTAAACAAGCTCAGGTTTACAATACGTACATCCGGGCGTATACCTTCTACTTCCTGGTCATACCATAACGAGTAGGTGTCGTTATCGCCATAGGTGAACAATATAGCATTGGGCGGGCAGGATATCAGGTAATTATAAGCCATATCATGCGGCGTCATTTTGGTAGAGCGGTCATGCCCCGGCCATTCTTTAACGGCCATCAGTACGGGTGCAACCAGCAGGCAAACACCCGTAGCAATATATGCCGATGTGCGTGCATTCACCTTACGGCGTATACCATCGGCAATGGCAATAACCGATAGCCCAATCCAGATAGCAAAGGCATAGAAGGAGCCCACGTACGAGTAATCACGCTCTCGTGGTTGTACGCTTGGCTGGTTAACATATAACACTACCGCAAGCCCGGTAAAAAACCAAAGCAGGGCAATAATAAGTGCATCCTTCTTTTTACGCTCTATCTGGTAAATCATCCCTATAACACCTAAAATAAAAGGCAGGGCATAAAGCGGGGTATAAGTAGGGCTGTCAACAACAGATTTTGGCAGGTGCCTGCTGCCATCAAATATACCGCTTGTCCAGTTCCCGTCAATGCTTTCGGTGCTTTGCTGCCCATCCTGGTCGTTATAGCGGCCAACATAGTTCCACAGAAAATAGCGGAAATACATCTGGTATATCTGCCAGCTGAACATCCATTTCAGGTTATCGGCAAATGTTGGCGCCTGCCCTTCGGGTATTTGCAGCCAGCCGCGGTAAAAGCTTACGTCGCTGCCATCTGTGCTGTACATACGCGGCAAAATGGTGGTGTGGTCATATTTATAGTCAGACCGTTTGCCCGCCACTTCGTATTTATCTTTCCCTTTACGGTATATGGTGCTGCCATCGGTTTGGTCTATGATCTGCGCATCAAAATATGGGCCGGTTAACAATGGGTTTTCGCCGTATTGGATACGGTTTAAGTAGCCGTAGAGGGTGAAGGCATTATCTGGATGGGAGTTATTGAGGTTGGTGTTTGCTGATGCTCTGATAGGGATATAAGCGAATGAGCCATAGCCAAAATAAATGAACGCGATACACAAAAACGCCAGGTTTAGTGTTGGCTTGTTTTTGCGGATGCTGTACATAATACCGGCAACAATACAGGCAATAAGCAATATAAAAAAGAAGAACGCGCCGCTGCCAAAACCAAGCCCAAGCGAGTTAACGAAGAACAGGTCAAAAAACGCCGCGAATTTAATAGTATAGCCCCTTACGCCATACTGTACAAAACCCAGTATAGCAATACTGATAAAGAAAGCGATAAAAGCGCTTTTTACCGTAACGTTTTTATACCTGCGGAAGTAATACACCAGCCCGATAGCCGGTATGGTTAACAGGTTTAACAGGTGTATACCTATAGAAAGCCCCATTACGTAAGCTATAAATACAAGCCATTTATCAGCACCGGGCTCATCGGCATGGGCATCCCATTTTAATATGGCCCAAAATACTACGGCAATGCAAAGTTGCGATAAAGCGAAAACGATGGTCTCTACAGCTGAAAACCAAAAGGTATCGGTAAAGGTGAACGCCAGTGCGCCAACCAAACCTGCGCCCATAATAACGGTGGTTGTAGCTTCGCCAAAATCCTTTTCGCGGTTGGCCAATAGTTTTTTGGCCATTGCGGTTATCGTCCAAAACAAAAACATAATAGAGGCGCCGCTTGCAATAGCCGACCCCATATTGGTAAAATACGGCACTTTGGTGTTATCGCCTAAGGATAGCAGTGAGAAAACTTTGCCCAGCATGGCAAACAAAGGGTAACCCGGCTGGTGCGATACCTGCAACCTGTAAGCACACGAAATAAATTCGCCGCAATCCCAAAAACTTACTGATGGTTCTAATGTTAAGATGTAGGTTGCTGAAGCTATAACAAAACAAAGCCAGCCAAAAAGGTTATTAATTTTATTGTATTGCATGCCTGAAAGGGTAAAATTAAGCGGGGCAAATATCAGTATTTTTTGCAGGTATGGTAATATAATAAACCACACCCTAAGCAAATTTAACAGAATTTAACTGTTTATGGGGCTGGCAATACTTTAATTAGCCCTATAATTTTAATGTTACAATAAATAACACTTATTTTGTTGAGTATGCAAAAAAACTATACAAAACTAGCGGGTAAAACTATTTTGCTATTGTGCGTAATTATATTGTCGGCAGCGGCAAGTAAAGCGCAATCGGTTTATTTACCGCAATCGTATCAGTTGTATCAAAAGTTTAATGCCGATGTTTATTCAAAAGGCAGCAGCCTGCATACCTCGCTTCGCCCTTTTTTGATGGATAGTGCCCTTACCAACAGGTATAACCAACTGATGAGCGTTGGTGTGGATAGCACCCGTAAAAACTGGTTTCTGCGTAAAATATTTAATGAGCACCTGATAGATGTTAAAACCAAAGATTACACCTTTTATGGCGATATACTATTGGATAACACTTTCGGGAAAGATTTTAAGGATAAATCAACCGAACCGATAAACTTTAAACCTATTGGTTTTGGCCCAAATGCACGGATAGGTTTAAACACACGCGGTTTTCAGTTTGGTGGTACGGTAGGTACAAAATTCTCATTCTATACCAGCGGGTTTGAGAACCAGGCATCGTTCCCCGATTATTATACCGATTACGTGAAATCGATAGGTTTTATACCCGGCCAGGCGTATGACCGCGCCGCATCAAAAAGCTATCGCGATTACTCGTACGCTACGGCCATTATATCGTATACACCCATCAAACAACTTAATATTACTTTAGGGCAGGATAAAACTTTTATTGGCGATGGTTACCGCTCTATACTATTGTCAGACTATGCCGCCAACTACCCCTTGTTGCGCCTTACCGCCAACGTAGGCAAGGTACAGTACATGATGATGTGGGCTTACATGCAGGATATGAACCAGCCTAAGTTCGATAGCTTTGGCAGTAACCGCCGCAAATGGGGCCTGTTCCATTATTTAGACTGGAATGTTACCAACAGCCTGTCGTTAGGGTTCTTTAACGCGTACATAGTACCCGAGGCCGACGACCAGGGCAACCGCCGTGGTTTCGACGTAAACTTTATTAACCCTGTTGTTTTTGCAAGCGGGCTGAGCCCGTCATCACAGCCGGGCAACGCTTTGGTAGGGTTTACAGGCAAGTACAAAATATTTGATAAGTCGGCTTTATACGGCCAGTTATTGATAGATCGCATAAAAAGCACAGACGTATTTAAAGGGAATACCAACGGTTACCAGGTGGGTATCCGAGGGGCCGATATATTCGGCGTAAAAGACCTTAACTATTTGGTAGAATACAATACGGTTAAACCTTATACCTATGCCGATACCAAATCTATCAGCGCCTACACCTATTTCAGCCAGCCACTGGGCGATCCATTTGGCGCTAACTTCAGAGAACTGAACGGAATTATGAACTATTCGGCGGGCAGGTTTGATTTTCAGGGCCAACTGATGTACGCCAAATACGGACTGGATGCCGCGGGTGAAAACAATGGCAAAGATGTTACCAAGCCATTAGTGCCTACCCTTACCACAACCAGCGTAGGGCAGGGCATCAATACCAACTTATATTATGCCGAAGGAACGGTATCCTTCCTGGTGAACCCTAAATACAACCTGCGCTTTGAACTGGGCGGTATCTATCGTAAAGAATCAAACAGCATAGGTACTAAAAACGCCGCTATTATCTCCTTCGGGCTAAGAAGCAGCTTCAGGAATTTGTATCACGATTTTTAACGGCTTTATCTTTAATAAGCAATGTCATTTCGAACAAGGAACGAGGAGAAATCTTGTTCAAATGACAGGTGGCGAACTTGCATAATGAACAAGATTTCTCTCTGCGTTCGAAATGACAACGATTGAAGATTCCTCTGTGAACTTTGTGTTTTTCCCTCTGTGGTAAAATTCTAAACCATCCTATAATCAAACAAAAATCCCCCTATCTTTGATATTCTATTTTAAATTATGGCTACAGAAGTTAAGTGCCCCAGCTGCGGACATGGTTTCCCTATTGAGGAGGTTATGGCCGAGGAATATAAGCAGCAGCTAAGGCTGAAAATGCAGGATTACACCCGCCAGAAAGAGGAGGAGTTTCAGAAAAAAGAGGCGGAGTTCACCAATCGCGAAAAGCAGCAACAGGCCGCTTTTGAAGAGCGCCTTGCCGGCGAAAAGAAAGCCCTGCAGTTAACGCTGGAAGAAAACCTGCGTAAATCCATCGCGTCCGACTTTGAGAACCAGTTGCTGATGCTGCAAAACTCTGTAAACGCCAGTGCCGAAAAGCTAAAAGAATCGCGCCAGAAAGAACTGGAATTTTTACAGCGCGAGCAATCCCTTAAGCAAAAAGAAGAAGAGATGGAGCTTGCCCTGCAGCGAAAGCTACAGGAGCAGCGTGCCGAACTGAGCGAGCAGATCCGCAAGCAGGAAACCGAAAAATACAGTATTAAGGATACCGAGCATCAGCTAAAGGTGAAGGAAATGGAAAAGCAGCTGGAAGACCAGAAACGATTGGTTGACGAGATGAAGCGCCGTGCCGAGCAGGGATCCATGCAATTACAGGGCGAGGCGCAGGAGTTGATATTGGAAGAACAATTACGCAGTTATTTCCCGTTTGATCTGATCAGTGAAGTGGGTAAGGGCGTTCGCGGGGCGGATTGTGTGCAAACCGTACGTAACCAGTTTGGGCAGGAGTGTGGCCGTATCATCTACGAAAGCAAGCGAACCACGGCGTTTGGCGGCGATTGGATAGACAAGCTTAAAAAGGATATGCGCTCCCAGGCCATTGATGTTGCCGTGATAGTAACCCAGTGCTACCCAAAAGGGATGGACTGCTTTGGCGAAAAGGATGGCGTATGGATATGTAGTTTTGATGAGGTGAAGGCAGTATCCTACATCCTGCGCGATGGGGTAATGAAACTGGCCAACCTTGCCAAGGCACAGGATAACAAGGGTGATAAAATGCACCTGCTGTATGATTACCTAACCAGCAGCGAGTTTTCTGAACAGTGGAAGGCTATCCGCGAGGGGTATATGAGCATGCGGGTATCTATCCAGAAAGAACGCGACGCGATGGAAAAACTTTGGAAAGCGCGCGAGAAACAGCTGGAAAAAGTATTGCTGAATGCGGCACATATTAAAGGATCGATAGAGGGGATTGCCGGTACAGATGTGATACAGTTAAGCCTGGGCGACGAGGACGATACATTGCTGTTAGAGTAATTTGTAAAAATAGTGGCGATACTTTGTTAGTAGTTTAATTTATAAATCGCTGATTATTATTTGTTTACTTATATTCACGGTGTTCACGGCAGTGAACGTGAACACTTTAACCGCCATTTATTAACAAATTGTCAGTCTGAGCCTGTCTAATCATTGGTGAAACAGGGAAGTCTTCAACAAGCTCAGGCTGACGATACGATTTAATCCATCCTTTGCTACCTTACACCAAAAGCATTACTTTTGCCGTTCACTATTTGCGGGTACTATCCCGATAATCTATGGCCGATATATCAGCATTGTCCCAACTGGCTTTGCAGCTTTTGCAGCAACTCATTTCCATACAATCATTCAGTAAAGAAGAAGACCGCACCGCCGACCTTATAGACCAGACTTTGCAGCAGCACGGTGTAAAAACCCACCGCAAGCTTAATAATATCTGGGCCTGGAACAAGCATTTTGACGCATCAAAGCCAACCATCCTGCTCAATTCACATCACGATACCGTAAAACCAAACAGCGGCTACACCCGCGACCCATACGACGCCAAAATAGAAGATGGCAAACTATACGGCCTGGGCAGTAATGACGCAGGCGGCTGCCTGGTATCGCTCATAGCCGTGTTTTTGCACTATCACGATCAGCAGAACCTGAAATATAATTTTTGCCTGGCCACCACCGCCGAAGAAGAAATTTCGGGCGTAAACGGGCTGGAACTCATCATTCCCGAGCTTGGCGAACTGAGTTTTGGCATAGTAGGCGAACCCACCCTGATGGACCTTGCCATTGCCGAACGCGGCCTGATGGTATTGGATTGCACCGCATACGGTAAAGCCGGCCACGCTGCCCGCGAGGAAGGCGAAAACGCCATTTACAAGGCACTGGCCGATATCGAGTGGTTCCGCAACTTTAAGTTTCCGAAAGAATCGGAAGTATTCGGGCCGATAAAAATGTCGGTAACCATTATCAACGCCGGTTCGCAGCATAACGTGGTACCCGCCACCTGTACTTTTACGGTTGATGTAAGGGTAACCGATGCTTATAAGAACGAAGAGGTGCTGGAGATCATCCGCCAGCATGTAAGCTGCGAGGTAAAACCACGTAGCATTCGTTTAAAACCATCATCAATAGATAAAAACCACCCATTTGTACAGGCAGGCGTATCGCTTGGCCGCAAAACGTATGGCTCGCCAACTACGTCTGATCAGTCACTGCTGGATATTTCCTCCATCAAAATTGGTCCCGGCGATTCCGCCCGTTCCCACATGGCCGATGAGTTTATTTATGTAGATGAAATAGGCGAGGGGATAGACCTGTACATTCAAATGTTATCCAAGATAGTTTAAGTAAACATTTAAAGCCTTTTGCTGGATAATTGTTCCCTATTGATCATCCAAAAAAACTGTACCTGTCACCATTTTATCTGTACCTGTCACCATTTTTTAACAACGAATTGCCTGCACCTTTGTAGTGTATTAAAACACATAACAAAATGAGCACAAATAAAATAGCATTAATAACAGGTGCAAGCAGGGGCCTTGGTAAAAATACCGCCTTAAAACTGGCACAAAAGGGTATAGATGTAATCATCACCTATCGCAGTAAAAAGGAAGAAGCTGATGAGGTAGTAAACCAGATAGAACTGGGTGGACAAACTGCCGCGGCTTTACAGTTAGATACCTCAAAGGTAGGTACGTTTGAAGACTTTAAAACGCAGCTAACAGCAGTATTAAAAGAAAAATGGAACCGCGATACGTTTGATTTTTTGGTGAACAACGCTGGTATTGATGCCGCATCGCCATTTGCCCAAACCACCGAAGAGGATTTTGACAACCTGTTTAATGTTCACTTTAAGGGCGTTTACTTTTTAACCCAAACCCTGTTGCAAACCATTGCCGATGGTGGCCGCATCATTAATATATCTACCGGTTTAACCCGTTTTGCAACGCCGGGTTATGCAGCCTAC
>Ga0247741_1000240_pt1 | contig 34727 bp, 41 predicted proteins | sample UWRJL213509R2_FD_180945 | JGI IMG/M metagenome (GOLD analysis project Ga0247741, IMG submission 180945) | Plant litter microbial communities from Arlington Agricultural Research Station in Wisconsin, United States - UWRJ-L213-509R-2 | ecosystem: Environmental > Terrestrial > Plant litter >... | reverse complement strand
CCGAGCATGGCCTTGACTAACCACTTCGCTAAAGTTTGCCGCGTGGACCGAACAAAAGTCGGTCTTGCGAATTGAGCTTGGTGCGATGCGGGCTGCCCGGAGGCGATATGGACGTCCAAAAGATCATCTTCGAAAACAGCGACTGGGTGCCCAATAACCGGTGGCTTCCAGTCCTGTATTATCGGTCTGTGTTCCTCGCCGAAAACGGCACTGAGGAATTTGCTCGCCTTTTTACATCTCACGGCTGGCAAGGCGTCTGGAGAAACGGGGTCTTTGATTACCAGCACTATCACCTTGGGGCTCACGAGGTACTCGGAATAGGAAAAGGCCAGGCAAAGCTCTTGATCGGCGGGCCGTCAGGAATGGCTTTTGATGTGAAAGCTGGAGACTGCATCCTCCTACCGGCGGGAACTGGCCACATGAACCTTGGAGCCAGCCAAGATTTCGAGGTCATTGGCGCGTACCCGCCTCACCAGCATGCTGATATCCAGACGTCGGCCCCATCCACGGGGGCCGCTGAAAACATGGAGAAGCTTCCCTTACCTGGGAACGATCCGGTTCAAGGCGCAACTGGTCCCATGATGAAGGCCTGGGCCGTACCGGGCTACCCCAGCTGAAAGAGGAGATCGTGAGGAGTTGCGCTGATAGCGACCGCAACCAACTCAGCTACAAAAGGCTACGCTGAGCGGGCTCCATGTCACGACCGGATGGCCCCTCGCCTCGCCGGGCTAATTCGTTTTCAGCGGTAAACCGCACGTCTCGATCTCGATCCATCAGGAACGCCTTCAGCACCGCCAGGTCTACCTGGTCCCACGACTTTCCACGTTCAGGCCCGGCTGGGATACGAGGCAAGAGCCCCGGTTCGGCGCTCCATGCGAGCAACTGATCCAGAGAAGCCTCGTTGAGCATGTCGCGGAGATGATGAGCGGTTACGTAGGCGTCTGGCATCGCGCGATGAGCGGGCAAACCTATCTCGTGGATCAGTCCCGCTGGCATGCGTTGGTATCGAAGCATTTGATTTGAAAAGCGCGGAAGGTGTGGCCATAACCGCAACGCGCATTTCCAGGTGCATATCCATTGGGCACCTCCGGTGAGACGCGGAGTGCAGTAACGCTGCTCGAAGGCGGCGCGGTGCGCAGCTAACGCCTGGATCGGCCTGTCGGGCTGCAGAACTGATGCTGCCACCTCCTTCCAAAGGGGCGCTCCGACGACGTCGCGGTCGAGAATATGATGAACCGCCATCGTCTCCGGCGAAATCGGACGGCCGGGATTGACCATATGCGAGCCTCGTTCCGCATCGATCTGCCAACGGCCCCCCTCACCCTGTACCACATCTTGCCACCCGACCTCGCAGACATCTTGCGGGCCGTTGCCGCCCGTCTCAAGATCGATCACGCGGACCACGGCGATGTGTGTTGGGTCGGTCGGCTTCATCGAGAGATCTACGTCCGCGTCCCTTCGGGAATACCGGTGAATGTCGTCGAAGCTGGATCGCTGGCCGGAAAGCCACTCTCAAGTCTGTCCTCCAACTCGTCCCGATCATCAGTATTGCGAGCACTTGGAACGCTATCGGGGCCCTTACTGCCTTGGTCAAAGTTTCCGTTGCTCAGGGCATCATAGCGATTGATGCTTCCATCTGTCGGCCGCTGTTCCAGCATCCTGGACAAAGTCGCAGCCATATTGCCGTCTGATGATTGATCGGCCGCCATGTAGTCGAAGACGCCCGCCATTCCCCAAAATATCTCTGCGCCAGGGTCATCCTCCCCAAGGAACTCCGCAATTTCCTGCATCTCGGCCACCCAACGGTAGGCCTTGGGACACATGTCTGGGATCGTGGTCGAGAATTTTGCCAAAAGCTGTGACTGGCTTTCTGCCAATTCGGCCATGAGCGCCTGGTCAGCTCCGCTTTTTGCAGCAGCCAAAATGATCGCCGTAGCGAGTCCGGTCAGTCCCTTGTTGATCCCAGCATAGCACATCTTCAGCGCCGAACTCGCTCCGATATCACCATCGAGGACACGAGCGTCCAGACCGTAGTCTACGAGGATCGGGACGACCTTGTTCGCACCGCCACTGATATAGACGCGTGGGCCACACTTGCCTGGCATCGGCGGCCCACCGATGATGCAGCCGTCAAGGACCTTTGGACCGCCCGCACCGAATGTTTCCGCAACCTTCGTCATTGTCTGCGGCGAGATTGCATTGCAATCGATGTAGATGCCAACAGAATTTCTGGAGCGCATGGCTGTCGCGACATAATCAGCGACTGCAAGCGCCTGGGACGGCGGAACAATAGACAGGATGATATCGGCATCCAGCATTGTCGTGATGTCTACGTCCCGTATGCCAGCGGCGACAGCTCGCTCTTTTGTCGCGGCTGAGCGTCCTTCAAGGTAGGTGACGATCTCCGCACCTGACGACAGCAGCGACCTGGCCACGGCGCTCCCCATCGCTCCCATCCCGATCACTGCTATCCGCACCGCGTCGCTCCATTTCTACATCTCTCCCGTGGAACTAGCGTGGTTGTGCTTCGGTGCAAGCGCCTTAAGCCGATGTCGTCAATCGGAGATCACAATAGATGGTGCGCGGTGTATAGAAACCGTTGCAACCGGAAACCCAAGCGACCTAGTTTGCGAAAAGATATTGTCCATCGCGCTGATGGATATAGCAAACTCCGACGGCCGGTTTCAGGTCGATCGTCCGATTTCGGACGCATGGGGCCGTACAGCGCTCCAGTGGACCTAACAATGCTTTGGATAACAGCTATTACAGATTGCCTAAATTAGTAGACGCTATCACCTTGTGGTGCCACGGGAACTCGGAGGAAAGTGACTTGCTCAATCGCGTGCTATCAATCGCCACGGTAATCATCCCGTTGCTTACCGCCACATTCGCTGTGGCCCAAAATGCCCCGCCACCCGTTGAGCTTCAGCCTGGCGTGTCAGCCAAGATCCTCGGCCTGAAGCGCGTCCCGGGTCAGCAGATCGTGCAGCTGGATTATGAGATCAGCAACACCGGAGGTGCTCCTGTAAACCTGGCGGAGATCGGCATCGGGCGTGCAAGTTACGGTCTAAATGAGATCACCTTGTATGACTTCCCCAACAAAATCAGTTTCAAGATAGGCGTCGCGAGTGAATGCCTCTGCACGCAGCCGCCAGAAGCGCCACTGAAGCCAGGTGAGACATTCAAGGCATGGGCGTGGTTCGCGCCGCCTGAAACAAACCCAGGTCCATTTGCCGTTCGCTTCGGATCGACGCTTCCCGTGATGGACGTTCCTATCCAATGATCACCAGGCTACCAATTCACGCGTTCACGATGCTGGTAGTCACAATCGGCACAACGCAAGCTCAAGAAGTCCCTACCGTGGCGCCGCCGAATTTCTCGGCCCGCTCGCCTAGCGTAGGTTTCGTATCACCCTCGATCAGCTACTCGTCGCCGCGCATCGAATTTCGGTCGCCGCCGATGACGGAGGAAGAACTTGCGTTAGGCCCTAAGCCCAAGGGCCCTCCCGTGCCAGTCGTCAAGGGACTTGAGGTGACAGAGGTGGAAGGCGGCGTTCGATACACGCTCTCGGCGGACATCCTTTTCGACTTCGACAAGGCGACACTGCGTCCGAAGGCTACCCAAGCGCTTCAAGCGATGTCGAATGATGTTCGTCAGCGTTTCAAGCAAGCAAGCTTCGTTGTTGATGGCTACACGGACAGCAAGGGTAGTGACACCTATAACCTCAAGCTGTCACTCCGAAGAGCGGCGGCGGTTAAGGACTACCTCGCGAAAGCGGAAAAGTTCGATTCATCGACTGTCGCAATCGAGGGACGCGGCGAGGCCAGCCCGGTGGCTCCCAATGAGACCCCTGATGGGCAAGATGATCCCGACGGCCGTCAGAAAAACCGACGCGTCGAGATCCTGGTCAGGGCCGCCAACTAAAACGTTGGTTATCCAACTGCTTCATCAAGACAAACAAAAGCTCAAGGCGTGGTGGGTGGGGTAGACTAATGGGAGTGGATGGTGCCTACGTTTCGGCAGGCCTATTCAGTCATCACTGAGGTCCTTTTGCTACTTCGAGTTTGCTGCCGTGTCTCGGTGCTTTGACTTTGCTGCCAAGTGCATCACATAATCTTCGGCTGCATCCGCAAACTGAAGGGCAACTTCCTGCTCTCGCCACCCGGCTTCGACCATGTCCAGGATTAACCGTCTGAGAGAACTTTCGCACACTTCAGCACATTCGCTGGAGCGACCTATTTCATCAATTTCGTATCTTGGTGAGGCAACATCTGACATTTGTACATCGTGCCCTATCCGCTAATAAAGGCAAGCTTTACGTAACGTTAACCCTACTAGAGAAAGTTAAGGAAAATAGTTACCTCGTTGATCTGCGAATTGAACTATAGCGCCAACCGTCTCCGGCGGCACTACACTATCCTGCCGATGCTCTTGAGATAGAGAATGATCGCGTCCTTGTGTGTACTCGGATTTGCTACCCGCTTTGGATCACGCGCATGCATTACATTCAACGTGTGGGGCGGATCGACGATCACTATGACGTCCTCACCCACAACGTCGATAGCAAAGCCGTCTTGCAGCAACCCATCAACGTATGCTTTCACCACCTCTTCGCCCATTTGCCCTCCAGAATAAGATCGCGGCACACGGGTGGGCCACTCGGCCTCGATGCTGTGATGAGGATCCGCAAACCAGGAGGTTCATCATCCGTCTCGCGACCAGTTAAGACGCCCTGTGATCTCGGTTTCGAAACTGCGGACATAGGCGGTTTCGCAGAAGCTCGCAGGCGCCAAGCCAGCGAGCTATTTGCCTGTTTGGCTGTGCGTGACACTAGCAATCAAGTCCCGCTCAATGAACCATTCACTTCGGCGGACAGTGTATCATTAATGCTGGCACCCTCCCCCTGGACGGAATTACTCCCCGTTTCCTCACCGAAAGCAGTTAGCTGAACCATCATTTGCTTGGCGTGCTGTATGGCATCATGATCGCTGATCGTTGCATCTTTCGCCATGCGCACGCTCACCAGCTCATTACCTTCACCATGGAACTCGACAGTGATCGTTCCAGCCGTAGTGCTTGCGACATTCGTGTTTACCAGCTGCATTAGAAGTTCTCCAACTATGGTAATTGGAAAGTCCGCGACGGCGATCTTGTTCCAGCGAAGCGCGTTTAATTCCGCTATCCGGGCCGTATTTTGGAACAGCGTCGCTGAGCAACACGTCCACGTTGTACAGATCTACACTACTTCGTCCGACTTCGCAGGCGCCAGCCGAAACAACAGCCCGGATGGCGGCGGTTGCGAAGGCGGACGACCGCGTGCCCATGTGAGGCCTGCGCTCCGTGGACACCAGACCTCGACAGCTTCTTCGGCATGTCGGGATGCGGGCGGCGGTGGCCACGCTTCGCCGCTTTGACTAACCGGCGGATTTTTGCATGTTCCCCAAAGCGGTACCACCATGCCGCAACTTTCTCCCCCTTCAAGAATTTTTACTTCTGCCAAACCCCACGTCCGTCAGCCTGTTCGGACGTACGGCATTTGAGGGGGCTGCGAGGAGCGGCCCCCTCGCCCACGATCAACGCTCCAGCAGCCAGTCCGAAATCGCAAATGGTCTGGCCCGATGCCGAAGAACGCTGGGCGACGTTCCAAGCCGTGGACATCGAGCCTCGCTACAGCGACACTGTCGATCCGACCAACTGTGCAGAGCGGGTGCCAACCATAATCGGAAATCACTCTGTTTACGGGGCCATTCACCAACAAAGTGAATGGCGGGTCTAGAGGCTTATTTATTGGTATGGGATTGATTGAGGCGCGTTACCGTCCGATATCCAAAATCTAGAGGCATACGCGTGAATCGGTACGAGATCAAAGATACCGGCGACCATTGGGTCGTCCTCGAAAAAATGTCTGGCTTGCCTTTCGGAGGTGCCGTCGATCGCCCACTTAACATGCTGCAAGCACAGGCTTTGGCGGACTTTCGCAACGGCTTGGAAACGCCGGTTCAAAAGCAAGTCCGTTCACGGCTCAACTTTATTCGGATAGCATGGCGTTCAATAATGGGCCCGGGCCGCTAATTGCATTCAGCCTGGGCTGGTAAGGGCGGATCGCCCCTCTGGGAGGCAGCTCTTTACTGGCAAGGGCACCATGGACACGCCGCGTCAAAAGTGACGCGGCCGTCGCCAGTTCATAAGATATTCATCAAATGCAAACTAATCGAGGCTTACTTTCGTCCGCTTGCGGCGTGACCGCATTGTGAGCCTGAGCGCGGATGATTAGACCATCCCGCTGCCACAATGCGATGTCAGGCAAGGCGCAAAGGAAGAGGATCGCGATGGTAATGAAACAGCTTCGACATTGCCTTTTGTTGGCAGCTCTGTCGCCTTTTTTCATCGCATGCTCGCATGTCGAGCCGCTAGAGACATCAAGCATCCGCAGCTCATCTCCCCGGGCCGCGCCCGTCACAGATCAGAACATCATTGCTCAAACAGTTGGGAATGCGCCCGCCGGTAGCACCACGTTAGCATGGGCCAATCCGGCGACAGGGAGCGCGGGGGTTATCGAGCAGATCAACGCGGTGTCCAGTGGCTCGGGAGGTTGCCGACAATTCGTTACGACCCAGCAGACCATTGTGGGGGCTTCACGGTTCGATGGAACCGCCTGTCCTTCCAATGGGTTGTGGAAGGTTGCCGGTACGCCGGGCTTGCACTGATCGGTCGTTTCCTCAGAAGAACTAATTTATGCATAGACATTAGCACGTCGGAGGCAGACGTGGCATCAGATCAGGAGTTGCGAGATTGCTTCAAACTGAAATGGGTTCCGGTTGGAGTTGATGAGGTTCAACTTGCGTCGGCTTCGGATTTCCGCGAAACGAGCGCTGATGAGCGATCAATCATTTTAAGAACCGTTTCCCCAGACGGGTTCGAGCTTGTTGTAGAGCTTGAGGTCCCGCCGCAATGTACACCTAGCCTTTCGAACGCAATCCTGGAAGCATCACCCAGGGAAACGTGGGCCGGTACGCGGAGCGTTACAATTGGGGTGACCAGTTGCTGCACGACTGGCATCTCGTTGCCCCCGCCGAGAAATCGGAAAAAACTGATGCGTTCACCTTCCCCGTCGCGTCCTATTGGCACGCCGCGATTTCAAGGTGGTAATCTCCACTGCTCTGGATGGTTCCACCGCGGAAGAGTTCGCGTGCGCTAAAATAGCTTTCCTCGCGCCGTTACCGGCCACAGTGCCTCAACCTTCCCATCCCGAACAGCAACAAACCAGTCGTAAAGATTACATGTCGGGTCGCAATGCCCAGGTACCAACCTTAGTTTTTCGCCCAGTAGCAGCGTTGCCTCTGGGTCGTTGATCTTACCGTGTTCATCTGAAGCATCGACAAAGGCGAGTTCAGTTCTATCAAACACCGTAGGCAGACCACTATCAATGGAGTGGGCCTTGAGCCCCGCATCACACACCGCTCTCCCAGGCTCCGGTCGGCTCATTATAGAGGTGAGAACAAACAACGCATTTTCGAATCCACCAATGCGCTCCCCGTCCTCTCCCCTAACCATCCCGTAGTGCGTATCCATGAAAATGTAGGATCCGCATTGGAGCTCATTGTAGACCCCTGATGTGCCCTCAAGATTGAAGGTTCCGGTCCCAGCGCCGCCCACAATCTTGCATTCGAGGCCCGCGTTCCGAAGCAGGCTGACGGTTTTTTCCGCTTTCGCCGTGGACGCAGCGATGGCGGAGCGCCGTTCCTCGCCGTCAATGATGTGCTGGGCCGGACCGTTGTAAGCCTGAATTCCAGCGAACTCGAGATTTGGCGACGCCGCAATCTGTTTGGCTAGCTCAACAGCAGGTATGCCAGGCCCAGTTCCGCAACGTGCGGCCCCGCAGTCGATCTCCACAAGCACCTCAAGAACAACATCGTTCTTGGTCATGATGCGAGACAAATCCGATACGTTGGCCGCATCATCCACGCACACGATAACGCGGGCCTTTTTGGCGAGCCGCGCGAGGCGCTCCATTTTCTTCTCTCCCCATACTTGGTTTGAAATGAGGATATCGGTGACGCCAGCACGGATTAGCGCGTCTGCTTCTGAAACCTTCTGACAACAAACGCCGCAGGCACCGCCTCTTGTGGTCTGATACAACGCGATGTCAGCTGATTTGTGGGTCTTTGCATGTGCCCTGAGCCGCAGACCCATTGTTTCAACAAAGTTGCGCATTCGATCGCAGTTGCGCTCGAATGCGTCGAGATCGATGATCAATGCAGGCGTTTGAATGTCCTCAATCAAATAACCGATTTCGGCGGGCACGTCATAGCCCACCTCGAGATCACGATTCTCCCAAGCTGCTCGATCCACTGCTCGATCGTTCATAATCCTGCACCCTGCTCAGTTGTAAAAAACAGTTTGCACATTAGTTAGTTTACGTTACTAACTCACGTGCACTTTCGTTTATAATCTGAAACCAGTGGCGGTCAAGCAGCCACGTCATGGAGATCGTTTTGGAGCGCTTGCCTTTTCGCGACGCAGTCGCGCTACAACCCCAGTCTTTGCAAACCGCCCTTGCAAGTATCCGAGAAACCCTCAAAGAAACGGATCTGGATGCCGTCCGGAACGGAACAACCGCGCTCGTGGGCATTGGAGCGAGTTTTTATGCAGGTGTCGTTGCCGCTGCGCAATTCCGCAAACAGGGATTGCGCTCGTTCGCGTTCGCGGGCGGTGAGCTTTACGATGCTGAAGATAATGCAGCGGATGTCTATATTGCAGTTTCTGCTTCCGGTCGCAGTGTCGAGCCCGCGAAGGCAGCTGGACTGCGCCTGAAATCCGAAACCTTCGGGATTGCCAAGACAAGCAACAGCCCTCTTGCTGAATTTGTCGGCAAGATGATCGGCACCGACAGCGGCATCGACAGCGGACCCAATACGACAAGCTATTTAGGGTCTCTCCTTGCACTCGGTTTGATCGCAGATGCAAGCGGCAAAACGTCGGGCTTTGACTGGGACACCTTGGCAATGTCGTTCGGCACTCTACAAGCTTCGATCGGCAATTCCGTCAGTAAAGCCAGCCAGCTCCTCAACGGCAAGCGCTCGATCGATTGCGTGGGCGCAAACGCAGCATATGGTGCTGCGGGTTATGCGGCACTCCTCCTGCGTGAAGCGGTCCGGGTGCCAGCTCAGAACTGGGATACACTCAATTTCCTGCATGGCCCGATGGAGCCGAACGACAGCGGAACAGGCGTCATCATCTTCGGTGACGGCCGTGAGCTGCAGCTCGCCAACGATCTCGCCGACTTTGGCATTGCGACGGTCTTGATCACAAGCGTAATCGTCCAAGACAAGCAAAATCTGGTCGTTGTTCGCATACCTTCGTCTTCGAACGGCGTGGTGAACGCGATATTTGCGGCGCTTCCGACTCAAATCATTATGCAGGACCTCGCGGAAGCCGTTGGCCTCCCGAAATGCGAGTTCAGATACAGGCAAACCGACACCAAGCTGCCGATTGCTGACTCGGCCTGAAATCGACAATCCGAATGCTGTCGCGGCGTGCGCCAAGCCGCGGCAGCTCCTAGTCGTTAATCCCGCCGCGCCGTCGCTATACGGTTGTCTCTTCCGCCGAAGGGCGCAAGAGACCAAGATCCGGCCATACCAGGAGCGCAGCCAGTCCGACTTACACCGCGGCTCGTGACAAGAATATCAAATCTGGACTAGAATAGCTCCCATGCTCTGTTCATAGTGAGACTTCTTGACCCAAAACGCCAATTATCCCCTGACGTTGACCGATAGCGCCCGGGCGGTCTTCCACCGCATTGTGCAAGTTGGTCAGGCGACTCGACCTATGCTCTCCAGCGAGCTCGATTTCTCCAAACCCACGATGTCGGCCGCCATTACCGAACTCAGCAACCTTGGCCTTGTGCAACCCACTGGCACGACGCAGGGTGCCACTGGACGCACGGCGACCCTTTACGGACTCGGGCAAGAGGTGGGCTATGTCATCGGCGTCGATGCGGGCGTCACGCAAGTGCGCGCGATAGCTCAGACTCTGGATGGAACGATCTTAGCCGAAGTCGAAAAGTCGCTTCCTCCAGCGGGGCGCCTGACCCGAGATACCGGGAAAGCCGTCCAGGAGGTCCTTCAGCAATTGCGACAATCGGACAGTACTGCCAATCGTCCGCTGCGGGCGATATCGCTTGCGGTGCCGGTGATTGTATCAGAAAATCATCCGGAGCTTGCATCTGGGCTCGAGGAGATCAAGGCTTCCATCGGCGACATCGAAGGCGTCGAGATTGTCCTGGAAAACAACGTTAATTGCGCGGCGATCGCCGAACTGGATTTCGGAGCAGCCAAGGGGCGCCAATCGTTTGCCTTTCTCCAGATCGGAGTAAACATCGGTCTCGGCCTCATTCATGAAGGACGGCTTTTCCGAGGAGCAAACGGTGCGGCTGGTGAAGTGACACGATTGCCATTTCCGTGGGGAAAGAATGTGCGGCCGCAACCAAGGGGGCTCGAAAACTACATCAGCTCGCTTTCCCTCATGGACCGGGTAAGAGAAGATTGGAAGGACGCCAGGCCAGCGCCTGAGAACGCTAGAGAGCTGTTCCAGCTTGCGGAAGAAGGTTCGAAGGCAGCGCTCCGGCACGTCCAAAAACACGCGCACGACATTGGCTTGGTAGCAGCCTCGGCTGTCGGCATATGCGACCCAGGCCTTATCGTCCTAGGCGGTGGCGTGGGGCAAAACAAGTTGTTGGTCCCGATTGTGGAAGAGGTCGTCGCCGATCTTGCCTGGCCGACAGAGGTGATTACGACCGAGCTGCCCGTTAGCGGGACGGTTCTTGGCGCTTCTCAGCTTGCCATGCGTCGAGCTGTGCGAATGCTCACTGGCAACGAACATTTACCTCACTCCAACTAGACGCTTTAGGCATTTCGTGCACGCTCAGAGAAGATCCAGATTATATCAACGCGTGTGGGGACTCACCCTCAGATGAATGCCGATCGGGTTTCCGGCAAGCATTCATCTGAGTAAGTCGCGTCGACCGAACCTCTAACTCAACGCCTCGCAGCCCTCGCTGGCGATGAGCGTACTTGCGAGGTAACATGCGCCCTCGACAGGGCTTCCGGTGAAGAGATGGGGAGTTAGATGGGGCGAACTATCACCCAAACCAAGTACGAACGCATCCCACAGGCGTGGCTGCGCGGCGATGACACTTCCACCAGCAACGACATGCGACGCTCCCGCCCCTCTCGCGTCAAGGATCGATGGGAGTTCGGCCAACAAACGACCGCCGCGGGCAATAACATCCAGCGCAAGGCGCGATCCGCGTTCGGCGGCCTCGAATACAATGAGTGCGTGACGACCCAACTCCGCTGCCGAGCGGAAGCTGTGCAGTTTACTGCCTAATCTCGGAACGGAGGTAACGTCCAACGCTTTCAGAATGGCAGACGCCAGCGGTTCATCAACTTTGCCGCCCCTATCCAGATGCTGCGTAACCGACCTGACGGCCTCGCGCACTAAACTGGCCGCGCTGCCTTCGTCGCTGACGATCCAACCCCAACCCCCTGCGACAATCATACGATCGGCCGAGGGCCGACACACAGCGATCGAGCCTGTTCCTGCCACAACGCCGATCTGTCCACGCAGACCGAGTGCCAATGGCATCAACTCTGCATCGTTGACTACCGATAGCGGGTGCGTGACGTGACGCGTCAGTGCTTCCTGAAACGCCAAACATTCGGCGGCATCGTCACAACCATGGGCGCCAACTCCAAGCGCGGCAATTTCAGCGCTTTGGGTAAACTGATGAATGAGTTTGAGAAGTCCAACAGCGTCCGCATCCCAATCTCTCGTCCTCCAGTCGGAACTTGGGACGACCAAGTCTCGCGACTCTCCGCCTTTACCAAGTTCCGCTCGCAAGTGCGTTTTCGTTCCGCCGATGTCGACACCGACCAACAATCCGGCAAAGCCTCCAGAAGATGCGACTGTCATAGCGACTTTCCGGCACCTCGGACGCGCTGTCCGTCAATGTCAAACAGCAACGCAGATTTGGCTATGCTTTCGACCCGAACCACAGCCTGAGCTTCCGACGCGCGGCGACCTGCCCGAACAATTATTCGCGTGCCGTCTTTCAGCTCAACATGGACGAAGCTTTCAGAGCCTAATTCTTCAACGAGCTTCACCAAACCCTCGACGACCAACCCAGAAGAGTTCTCGCCAGATGGCAAAACGCGCATGTTTTCAGGTCGGATTCCGAGTGTGACCGGACCGGGTTGCCTTACTACGCCTCCCAGCGGAAGCACACCTTGGCCCGTGCCCGCAACGCCCGTGACCCGGATCTCCGAGGGACCTACTGATGCGATTTGCGCAGGAAGGAAGTTCATTTTGGGCGAGCCTACGAAGCCCGCAACGAATTGGTTGTCGGGGTCATCGTAAAGCTGCAACGGTGTTCCGGCCTGTTGGATGCGCCCGCCGTTCATGACGACCATTTTGTCAGCAAGCGTCATCGCCTCAACCTGATCGTGGGTAACATAGATCATTGTCGTTCCGAGTCTGCGATGAAGATCCGTCAACTCCGCACGCATCTGCACTCGGAGTTCAGCATCCAGGTTGGAAAGCGGCTCGTCAAACAGGAAGACCCTCGGTTCGCGGACAATCGCTCGCCCGATCGCAACGCGTTGCTTCTGCCCGCCGGACAGCTGTGACGGGCGGCGGTCCACAAGGCTGCCGAGACGAAGTATTTCCGCCACCCGCTTGACGCTTTCCTCGATAAAGACCTTGGGCTTGTGCGCCATCCTAAGGCCAAACGACACGTTCTCGAAGGTGGTCATATGAGGGTAAAGTGCGTACGATTGAAAAACCATCGACACGCCCCGGGCGGCAGGTTCGACATTGTTCACGACCTCGCCGTCGATTGAGATTGTGCCAGCTGTAATTGTTTCCAGACCGGAAACCATACGCAGTAACGTCGACTTTCCACAGCCCGATGGGCCGACGAAGACAACGAACTCACCGCGCTCAATGCTCAGGCTCACATTCTCCAGCACGTTGACCGGGCCATAGGTTTTGGCCACGGAAGAAATATCAATGAAAGACATTTTAAAACCCGATTAACCTTTTGTTCCGGACATGGCGACGCCTTCAACGATCTTTCGTTGGAAGATCAGGAAGAACAGCAGCGGCGGGATGGCAGCGAGAAGATTGGCCGTCATCACGGTGTCCACCGTGTTGTGGGATAGGGGAGAGTTGAACAGGCCTACGACTTGACCCACCGTGTACATGTCGGTCTGGGTGCTGATGATCAGCGGCCACATGTAATTGCCCCATGCCTGTATGAAGGTGAGGATGGCAAGGGTGACCAACGCGTTTCGGCAGAGCGGGAGTGCAACGAACCAGTAGATCTGGAGATGGCTGGCGCCGTCCAATCGCGCGGCTTCAATCATGTCTTTCGGTATCGCCCGCATGAACTGGACCAGCATAAAAAGTCCGAACGCTGACGCTACTCCCGGCACGACAAGTCCTTGCATCGTGTTGATCCACCCGAGACGCGACGTGATAAGATAAGTCGGAATAATCGTCACCGCCGTCGGAACCATCAGTGCAAGCAGCACAACGCCGAACAGAAGACGCCTGCCAGGGAAATCGAACAGTGAAAATTCAAAGGCAGCGAGGGAAGCAACGGTCAGTACGCCGGCGATGGTGAGCACGGAATAAGCTATCGAGATGCCGTAAGCGCGCAGGTATCCTGTCTCTGCGAAAATTGCCTGTATCTTGGAAACTCCCGCTGACAATGAGGTAGGCCATAGCCTGGGATTAAGCGACACCGGCTCACCCGGATGAGCAAACACGACGTTGATCATCCACCAGATCGGGAAGACTGCGATCAATGCAATCAAGATGGCGACCGTAAACTTCAGGATGAGCCAGACTAGATCCGAGGAACCCGTTCTTTTGATAGTTGTCACTAGCGCTCCCTCCAGGAACGTACTGCAAACATCAATGCAGTGATGGAGACGATCGCCAGGGTCAGAATGAAACCATATGCCGCGGCTTCGCCAAACTTGACCCCGCCGAAGGCTCTACCCATCATGTCCATGACAGGGAAAAGAAGCGCATTGCGCCGTCCGCCGTAGCTTGCGAACGACGAGCCAGTCAGCAGCCATGGCTTGTCGAAAACCTGCATCGCCGAGATGAAACCGTAGGTGAATACAAAGAACAGCACGGGACCAAGCATCGGGATGGTGATGAACACGGTCTGCTGCCATTTTGACGCGCCGTCGAGCCGCGCTGCCTCGTAGAGCTCAGTCGGAATGTTTTTCAGCCCAGCCAGGATGATCACCATGTTGAATCCAGCCGATACCCACACATCGACCGCGATGAGCGCGTAGAGCATCGTCCCCGTATCGTTCAAAAAATTCACCGACTCCGCCCCGAAGAAGCCGAGAATCGTGTTCAGAAGTCCGAAGTTTGGAGCATAGATCCATCTCCAGATCGTCGCCGACAAGAACGCAGGCAAGACGACTGGCATGAAGAAAGCGTTGCGAAAAAAGTTCGACCAACGCCCGGTAAAACTGTCGACCAGAAGGGCCAGGCACAGAGCGACGATGATACCTAGCGGAACGGTAATTGCAATGTAGGTTGCAAGGTTGATCATCGCGCGACTGAAGTCGCGGGAATGAATGATTTTCTCGTAGTTGCCGAGGCCAACGAAGACGGGCGTCTGGACGCCATTCCAATCGTGGAAGCTGTAGAAAAGACCGCTGGCGATCGGGTAGAGAAAGAACGCTGCGAACAAAATCATGAACGGAGCGATCATCAGGTAGTGCGGAAGGTGGCGTCGAAAGGACATACTGGCTCCGGAATGGCTGTGGCCACACGACGGCCACAGCTCGTATCGGTTCGATACTGGATTATTCTGCGAGGCAATCGTTCAGGTCGGCGATCATCTTTTCCGCGCCCTCTTTCGGAGCGTACTCCCCGTCAGCGGCGGCCGACGCGTGATCTATAACCGTGGAGTTGTAGCAGCTCGGAACCGTGCCCTGGAAGTAAGGGGCAGCTACGTCGGTTGCACCGTGCGCAGCCTTAACAGAGGCCTCGATCAAAGGAAGCTTAGCGACCTCAGGGTCGGACATTGCAGCAGCGTTCGCATTATAGCGCGAAAGCAGCTTTGCCCAGCGGATCATCTGCTCCTTTGCGGTAATGAACGTCGCGAATTCGAACGCCGTGTCGACATTCTTCCCGGGGGCTACACTGACGATTTCGTAGCTGCGAATCCCGCCCGTTTTACCTTTTGTGTCGCCCGGAATAAGGACGAAGTCATATTTCAAACCGCTCGCCTTGGCGGCTTCGGCATACGTGGGATTAACCCATGGTCCGACGGTGTGGAATGCAAGTTGGTTCGAAATGAACAGATCCTTGGTCGCCTGGTCGTTTCGGCTGGTGCCGCTGGAAAGCGGCTTCATGTCGACGAATTTCTGCAGAACCTTGGTCATTATCTCCGGCTGGATCAGAGTTGCCTTGTCCTTCCAATTGAAGCCCCAGCTGCTGTTATCGCCCGAGGTAGCGTAGATCTCGGCGATCGAATTGAAGACAAGAGTTTCATCTGGGATCGCAAACATCCCCGCTGCCTTGACCTTCTTCATCTGGTCAAACCATTCGTCCCAGGTGGCAGGTGGTGTCTTCGTATCGACCCCGGCCTTCTCCAGCACAGTCAGGTTTCGGAACAGTAGTGACCCAAAACCGGTGTAAGGCAGGCAATACAATTCTTTTTCGGTGGGCATGCAGCCTTTAAGTGCATCAACATCAAACTGTTTCCTGTAGTCTTCTGGCAAAGCCATGAACTTATCGTACATATTCGCCATCGCGCCGACCTTGGCGAGTTGTGCGCCAAACGCCTGTCCGTTCATGAACACGTCTGGCACCGTGCCGCTCGTCGCACCAGCGATCTGTCCGGCAGTCAGGTCGTCGTCGCCCTTTCCGGTAATGTTGATCTTCACGCCCGGATGGGTCTTCTCGAATTCTGAGATGAATTCCTTTTGCATGGCCAGCGCATCGCCCTGTGCGAAGTCGCTGTAAACCCAGTATTCCAGTGTGGTGTCGGCGGCCTTTGCGGCTGAGCAGGCGATTCCTAGAGCAAATACTGCGGCTGCTCCTGCGGCGAGAGCACGAAGTCTGGTCATAATGAGTATCCCCTTTTTTGGTGATGTCGGTGAACGATCTCTCCCAATCGAACGTTAGGCAGCTTAACTAATAAAATGGCTCGGTCAAGAACGATCTTCATTTGGGCTGAGCTGGAAATTAGTCCTCATGGGTCGGGACGCGCACGATGAGGCTTCAAGGGCATACCAGACAAAACAAGTCGCATGTTGATCCTTACATTATCCAAGATCTGCTCGATCGTGCCGACGACCGAGAGCCGGGAGACGCGCAGCGCGTAAGAAGTCAAGTGATACGCTCGTTGAAGGAAAGGCGGCCGACGGGCTACTTCGACAACTCTGGATCGCCATTGGTCATTGGAGTTGCTCTGACATCCCATTAACAAAAAGGACTGTCCCGAAGTAATGATCCAGAAGCCATCCGCCGCGGAGAACTCCCAAACTTGATCTCAGTGAACTCTGGTTGTAGAGATGCCGCTCGACTAATCCATGGACTGAAGCCTTTGACGGAACGTTACCGATGAACACTCGACCGCACTGGTCAGCAGTCCCGCACTGGCCTTTCGACCGAGGACGAGCTGCTCGATATCCTTGATAAGGAAGCCCTGCCCCTGTGTCATGCCTGCCGACTGGCTGCGGGCAACGATGCAGATTGACATAGAAGGCCGTGGCCTTTCGATCTACGACTCCAAGCAGAATGCTCAGGACATGTGCAAGCGCGAACTGAAATTGGCGGCGTGAAGCTGACCAAAGCGCGGAAAGCCGGGGAGAAAGAATGAGTGAAGTGACCGTAGAAGTTGCAACAAAGTGGATCTATGAATCGCTTCAGGCCGACAATGCCGATATTGATGAGCGCATTGCCAGCCTGAAGGCGGCGCTGACGCTTGCCGGTCAAAAAGAGGCCGTTTTCGACCCCGCCAAACTCGTCCAGAGCAATCGGGAGGGCCGCAAACGGATGAAGGCATATTTTCGCCAGCGCGGCGTATCTGTGAAGTTCTCGGACTGACCGTGATCCGGCTGGCGATGAAAAACCGATGTCAGTGTCTGCGCGACAAGAGCTGGATGCTTCAATGAGCCGATTTAACCAAACCGAGACTGCGGTGATCGCAAGGTTGCACGCACTGAAAGCAAAGCCCGAGGTGACGATCACCCTACAGGATGTCAACGATCCTTTGGGTGGTCTCGGGTTTACCAAGGACGAAATTTCAGCAGTGTTGGAGGCGTTCGAGCAAGACAAGATGATCGCCTTCGCTTCAGCAAACCGGATCCTTGTGCTGAAGAGCCTTTTTTAATTTTTCATTTCCGCGGTGAAGCATTGTTTGAAACGCCCCTTCGAAAACCTACCGGGCAGCGAAACGAGTGAGCGCACACCGGCGTTGGCAGAGGAGATTGAGCAATCAGTCTGCCTGCTTCTCAAGCCGGTCTTCCCCCAGCGCCGAGGTCGTTCAATTGCTGAGGCTATCATGTCACCGTTCGAGATCGCTGCGCAACAACGATCTACGCCGAATGTGCTTCCCGACACATTCGAATGCTGTGGGTCATCCGATCGAACCAATCGCGCATCCAAGCGTTGAGCGATATCATCACCTACGACCTTGAAAACAAAGTCGCTTCCGTCAGGATTATTCGGTGACCTATCCCCTACTTCGCTCCAACGATCCTGAACTCGCGACTGAATCACGCAGTGGTCTCCCTTCGTTGGTGATGGCAGCACTTGGTGTGGTCTATGGTGATATCGGCACCAGCCCGCTCTATGCGTTTCGCGAAGCGCTACATGCGACAGCGGGATCGGGAACACACCGCGAGAACGTGCTCGGGATTCTTTCCCTTATCGTGTGGGCACTGACCATCGTCGTCACCGTGAAATACGTGACTTTCGTTCTCAAGGCGGACAACCGCGGCGAAGGCGGAACACTCTCGCTGATGACGCTTGCCCGACAGAGCTTCGCCGAAAAGCCAGCATGGATCCTCGTCCTCGGTGTTGCGGGCGCTTCTCTGTTTCTTGGCGACGCCATCATAACTCCCGCAATCTCGGTCTTGTCCGCCGTCGAAGGGATTCAGGTGGTCGCACCTGGCTTGTCAGCCTGGATCGTTCCGATCACCGTCACGATCATTGCCGTACTTTTCTTCGTTCAGCGGTTCGGCACAGGCGGTGTCGCGACGGTTTTCGGACCTGTCATGGCGGTCTGGTTTCTGGTTCTCGGAGTCAGCGGCGCCATCCACATCCTCGATGACCTCGAGATATTCCACGCGATCAACCCGCTCTACGGTGTCCTTTACGCCTCCAACAACGTTGGGCACGCCATCGCGGTTCTTGGCGCGGTGTTCCTCGCGGTCACAGGAGCTGAGGCGCTCTATGTTGACCTGGGCCACTTCGGCAGACGGCCGATTGTGATAGCCTGGTTTTCGCTGGTCTTTCCGTGCCTCCTTCTCAACTACTTCGGACAAGGCGCCTTTGTCCTCGCAAACCCCGAACTGACCGAGCACCCCTTCTTCGGCATGCACCCCGAATGGGTGCGCGTGCCGATCGTATGCCTAGCAACAGCAGCGACGGTGATCGCGAGCCAGGCGGTCATCTCCGGAGCATACTCCCTCGTTAGGCAGGCAATGCACCTCAACCTGCTGCCGCGTCTGCAGATCCTGCACACCTCCGAGACACACTCCGGCCAGATCTTCATGCCGCAGGTGAACGCATTCCTTTTCGTCTTCGTCGTCGCGCTCGTCCTTTATTTCCGCAGTTCGAGCGGTCTGTCGGCCGCATACGGCATCGCGGTTACGGGCGAGATGCTGATCACCAGCGTGCTGCTGTTCGTCGTCATGAAACACATCTGGAAATGGACGACGCTGATTACGACGGCAGTTATCGTTCCCCTCTTCGTGATCGATGCCGGGTTCTTCATCGCGAACGTTGCCAAGTTTCCCGAAGGTGGCTGGGTTCCGGTCACCGTTGCGTGCACGATGGGTCTCATCATGCAGACGTGGATGGCTGGTCGACGCCTGCTCGCGGCGCGAACCCGCGCCGATGAGGTCCCGCTTGAGGGCATCATACAGCGGCTGACCAGGAAGCCACCCCCGACTGTGCCCGGAACGGCAATCTTTCTGACGAGCGACGTCGAAGGCGCACCGACCGCGCTGCTGCACAGCCTCAAGCACTATAAGGTTCTTCATGAGCATAACGTCATCCTGAGCGTCGTCACCGCGACAGAGCCGTTCGTGCCCGATGACGAGAAGATCTTCCTCGAAAGCTTCAGCCCGCTGTTCAGCCGACTGGTGATCACCTTCGGCTATATGGAGACGCCCAACATCCCACGCGCTTTGGTGCTTGTGCGCGGCTTGGGCTTGAGGTTCGATATCATGTCGACGTCGTTCTTTCTGTCGCGCCGGACAATCCTTCCGTCCAAAAAAGGCGGAATGCCGTTCTGGCAGGACCGGCTGTTCATCGTGCTCGCCCAGAACGCAGGCAATGCGACCGATTATTTCGGCCTGCCGAGCGGGCGCGTGGTGGAACTCGGCCTGCAGACGGTGATCTGATCGAGTAGCCGTGGGTCGGCGCGTGGCTGGTTTCTGCCCGAATTTCCTTGTGGAACCGCGAAGGGAGACGCTACGTTTCGCAGCGGAGGAGATAGTCGATGGCAAAGCATGGCGAGACATCAACTGGCGCGTCGGACGTCGACATGGCCCGAAAGGTCGCGTCTGAAGCGCATGACGGCCAGACGGACAAAACAGGTCAGCCTTACGTGAGCCATTGTGAGCGAGTGGCCGATCGCGTCCAAGGGGCGAAGGAAAAGACGGTTGCCCTTCTCCATGACGTTGTCGAAAAATGCGATGGCTGGCATTTCGATCGGCTCCGACAACTGGGATTCAGCGACGATGTCGTTGATGCAATAGACGCCCTCACCCACCGCCATGGTGAAACTGACGATCAATTCGTGATCCGGGCAGTCGCCAACAAACTCGCCTGCCCTGTGAAGATCGCCGATCTCCATGACAACCTACAGCAAGCCAACATCGTTGGATCAGATCCCGTGAAATACAAACGAGGCCTGGAGCTTGCTACGATGGTTCAGGCGGATCCCAACCTGACGGGTCTCACCTAAGTTGGCTTGAACATCGCGACCAAATCTCCGTGGAAATTCCAACAATGGCCGACGGCCGGACAACGATCGTGCAGGTTTCTACAATCGTCGGCGAAGCCCCTGACTTCTGGACGTTGGCCGTCGTGGGATCGGACCAGCACCACATGCTCTCAGACTTCGAAATCATCGCGGTCGAGCCGCTCGAAGGCTATCCACTCCGGCACGCTGCTGAGTAATTCTCCCGCAGCAGGTCATCGAGAACATATCTTCCAATCGCAAGGTTCCCATCTTGACCGGGCAAATCTTCCGTAGGGATCGACTCTAGATGGGGCCGGAGCAGCTTAGTGGCGGCTATAGAGAGGTTGAAATGCCTCTTCCGGTCGCTCAGGGAAAAGAATTCGTCTGGCTTCCCTGATGGCCTCGGCCTCACGGCGCTGCTTTGCGAGCATTATTCTCGTAACCTCGACAAATGGGGCCCTGTCCCTCTCGGCTACGCGCCACACCATCATAAGCAAAAAACTCGCAAACGTTGGTTCTCTCGACGTGCGTGTGTCGGCAGAGGACCTGGCGGAGATCGACGACGCCAATATCCGGATCCATGGCGCACGGTATCCCGAAGAGCACATGAAGCGCGTTGGGCTCTGACGAGCACCTTTCATCTCGCCCGATAGCGAAGGGCGTCGACCAAAAGGCTGAATGCAGCCGTCTGCTGGCGCGTGCTCGGGTAGTAAAGATAATATCCCTGATTAGTAGGGCGTCAGTCTCCACAGATGTTCGGTGTTGTGTTTGCGGTACACCGTTTCGAGCAGGTTGATCAATTCGAGCATGACAGTCTCACTTCCTACCTGGAGGCTTCGGCCTGTGACCAGGTGACGGCTTCGAAGCGTCAGAAGGCACGTCGTCGCCTCGACGAGTTGCCAGCTTCTGCACCTTTCGGAATCCGCTGTCGTATTGCACGAGACCATAAGCCTCGCATACCTTGGCCGAAAACAGGGCGTGTAGCTCTCGGCTGTCGTCGATGTCGAAGGATAGAATCTCTCCAGAGCTGATTACGAATGCTTCGTGAGGTTCGAGGCCGCTGTTGTCGATCAAAACCACCTCATCCGCAACCATCAAAGCCGCCGTCAGGTTCTCAAACGAGCCTTTGTGTCGCCTGCGGATGTTATCCTCAGGGATGTCGTGGCCACCCTTCAAGACGCGTTGACGGACGCGCTCAATATTTCTCTCGACGGAATCCAAGGCGACATAATAGAGGCCAACCTTGAACCCGGCCGCCTTGGCCTCACGCATCAATCGGATCGATTGATTACTAGCGAGCGTCGTCTCGAAGACGAATGATTGCCGGGTTTCGATCATCTCATCGAGGTAGCCGAGGGCCGCCCGGCCAGCTTGGATGTCAGTCGATTTGCCGTCGTCCACCGTCGCAGGCATCGCCTTGGCGATTTCGTCTGCGTTGATCCAGACACCTTCGAGATTGAGCTTCGCGAACGCGGATGACTTGCCAGAGCCGTTTGGTCCGGCAAGGAGGATGCAAGACAATTCCGGCATGCAGCGATCGCTATCTTGCCGTCACAGGAGAGCGGTCTCCCCTGCGCTCTTGCTTCGTGCTATCCTTGGCTTCGTTCTGTCGATCCTTTGCGGAAATCGTCAGGCCCATGCGTCGGCTCTCGGCAAGAGCTTCTCGGCCGATCTGCTTTAGGGCTTCCTTGTTCTCGCGGTACTTCTGCAAGAGCATCGTCGATCTCCTATCCTGCCATTAACATAATGCGTTCGGCCCTACTCTGCAAATATCGCTTGTGGAAGGTTTCGCCGACGGCAACACTTAATGCAACGGGCCGAGGAAGACGGCCTTAGTGCAAGCTCCGGCATCTTCCGTTCCATCTCTGGATTTGACCCCGACCTATGAAAGTCGGGGTTCTTTTTATCCTGTACGCCAATCTCGATGCCGACAGGCTCGTAGCGTAAATGTCCCCGCCAACGCCGATCTTGTTCGACGCTGTCCGAAACAGGACGGTATTCGCCTCGACGGCCAGCTTCCGTCAGTCATCAGACCCTCCGTCGGCCGCCTGCAACTCCCGAACGAGATCGATGATTTGACGTGGCACCCAGTTCCACATGTGCGCGACGGTCAATTCCTCAGTCATGCCTCCCCCCCATCTTCTTCCTAAGCTTCGCTCCCCCTCGGAGGCGACGGCGAATGCCGGGCCATCAGGAGAGCGGCCAGCATCATTCCGGTCAGCTTAGTCACTCGGAAGAATGCGTCGGTGACTTCGCAATAGTTCGGCTCGACCTTTTTCGGATCCTGCGCCGAGATCGCAAAGTCGGCGATCTGGTTTTCATCGTCGGTTCCGGCCATCACCGGCCAGCAGTGTCGAAATGACAGATGCACGAAATCGGAGAGCTCATCGTAGAGCGGACCTACCCATGCGTGATCCCTCGGTGAGCTTCTGGTAAGCATCCATCATCTTCTGGCCGTTGGCCGCCTTGAGCTTCCGATATGTCGTCTCACCTCGAAAGATCTGGGTGATGTCATTTTCGCTGTTCTCCATGTAGCGAATCCCATTGATCCGCATGGCCGGAGATGTGTGCGGACCATCACGGCGGCCGACGCGAAGTTCCAGTCCTCAACTAGCTTCCGGAACGCTCAGCTCGCTGCGCAGCTCGGAAGTGCCGTCACCGCTGCGATCAAAGGGCAGTAAATCCGCCTAAGCCGGATGCTGCTGGACGCTCAAACCGCCATCGATCGTCAAACAGGTGGCATTCATAAACGGGCACTCATCCGAAATCATAAACACGGCCGCCATAGCGATCTCTTCCGGCGTTGCAATCCGACCTCCCGGATGCAGCCTCATCGTTTCCGCTTTCGCAGCCGCAGGATCTGGGAAGCTGTTCCAGTAATCGATAACCTTCTGTGTAGCGACATAGCCTGGCGCCAGGGCGTTCACCCGAATGTTCTTCGCGGCAAATTCAAGCCCCAGCGATTTGGTCATCCCGAGAAGCGCATGTTTGGCCAGCGGATACGGAAAGGTGTGTGGAATGATCGTGAAGGCATGGGTCGAGGCAATGTTCAGGATCACCCCGCCATCCTGCTCGAGCAATCCAGGCAGCACGGCCTTTGTGCAGTTCCACGCACCCTTCAGATTGATATCAAAACAACGGTTCCAATCTTCATCGGTCGTTTCCAACGGCTCTGAAAACACGTTGGCACCAGCATTGTTGATCAGAGCGTTGAGCGGTCCGATCTCGGTACAGGCCTGCTCGACGACTGCCAAAATTGCCTTGGCGTCGGTAATGTCGGTGCATATATAGCCGACATGGTATTCGTCTCCTTTGAGCTTTTCGGCCTCGTCGCGAAGAAGTACATCGTCGCGGTCAATGAGGAAGACGCTCGCATCTTCCCGAACCACTGCCTTGGCGATGGCGAGACCAATTCCCTGTGCCGCGCCGGTGATCAGTATCCGCTTACCGCTCAAGCGTTTGGACACATTCGTCTCCTCTACCATTCTGCGACGCTACCGTCTTCGTGGCGCCAAAGCGGGTTTCGCCAACGATGACCCTCTTTCGCACGCTCGATGACGTATTCCTCGTTCACCTCGATGCCAAGGCCCGGTCCCTGAGGTATGTCGACGAACCCGTCGGCGTAGCGGAACACAGCTGGGTTCGAGATGTAGTCTAGAATGTCGTTGCCCTTGTTGTAGTGAATACCCAAGCTCTGCTCCTGGATGAACGCATTGTAGCTGACGGCGTCGATCTGCAGGCATGCGGCCAAGGCGATAGGGCCAAGAGGGCAATGCGGTGCGAGTGCCACGTCATAAGCTTCAGCCATCGCCGCTATCTTGCGGCATTCGGTGATGCCCCCAGCGTGGCTCAGGTCAGGCTGGATAATGTCGACATAGCCTTCGGCAAGAACGCCCTTGAAATCCCAACGTGAGTACAGCCGTTCCCCGAGCGCAATCGGCGTCGAACAGTGATTGGCGATTTCCTTGAGGGCTTCACGGTTTTCAGAGAGCACGGGCTCCTCAATGAACATGAGCTTGTAGGGATCCAGCTCCTTGGCGAGAACCTTTGCCATCGGTCGGTGGACACGCCCATGGAAGTCGGCACCAATCCCAATGTGGGGTCCAACGGCCTCGCGGACCGCAGCGATGTTCGCGATGATGGCATCAATCTTTTCGTGGCTGTCGACGATCTGAAGCTCTTCGGCGCCGTTCATTTTGATGGCCTTGAAGCCTTGAGCAACGATTTCTCTAGCGTTGTTAGCGACGTCGGAGGGGCGGTCGCCTCCAATCCAGCTGTAGACTTTGATCTTGTCGCGTACTTGGCCTCCGAGAAGTGAGTGAACGGGCTGGCCGAGCGCCTTGCCCTTGATGTCCCAGAGCGCCTGATCGATCCCGGAGATCGCGCTCATATGGATGGCGCCACCACGGTAAAAGCCTCCCCGGTACATCACTTGCCAGTGATCCTCGATCAGGAACGGATCCTTGCCAATCAGGTAATCCTCAAGTTCGTGAACGGCCGCCTGAACGGTGAGTGCCCTTCCTTCGACGACGGGTTCACCCCAGCCCAAAATGCCTTCATCCGTTTCGATCTTGAGGAATAGCCACCGAGGTGGGACGATATAGGTTGTGAGTTTTGTGATCTTCATGAAATGTGCCCAATCTACGCAAGAATGAGGTCGGCAGCTTTCGCCGCTGCGGCCATCACAGCGGCGTTCGTGTTGCCGCTGACAATTGTCGGCATCAGGGAAGCGTCAACGACACGCAGGCCACAGGTGCCGCGAACGCGCAAGCGAGTGTCCAGAACGGCCTCGGGATCATCGTCCCGGCCCATCTTACACGTTCCGACAGGGTGATATCCGGTCTTGACCGTCCGCTTGCAGTGAGCGGCAACGGCCTCATCGCTGGTCACATCTGCTCCAGGGAAGATTTCCTTATCGATCAGGTCCCGCATGGGTGACGCGCAGAGCACTGTTCTAGCGAACCTGAAGCCTGCCATTGTAAGCCGCAAGTCTTCCGGGTGGCCAAAAATCTGCGTATCGACGATCGGGTTCTCGAACGGGTCGGACGAGGACAGCGTGACGGTCCCCCTCGCCTTTGGTCGTAGCAGAAGCGAATTGATCGTCACACCATCGCCCGGTTCAGTGCCCATGACATCCCGGTCGAGGTAGACAGTCGGGACGCAAAACATTTGGATCGTTGGCCGGTCGTTGTCGCCATCCGGGTCATAGAATGCACAGGTCTCCACACCAGTCGTCGAAACGGGGCCCGACTTGAACATCAGGTACTGCAGGCCCGCCTTGATCATCGGCCAACCCTTGTCGGCACCATAGTACCCAAAGGAGCCCTTGGTGGTGGCGACGACCGGGCACTCGTAATGGTCCTGCAAGTTCTTGCCGACGCCTGGCACCACCAGCTTCTTCGCTATCGCATGCTTAGTCAGTTCGTCGTCCGGCCCGATGCCTGAGATCATAAGCAGTTTCGGCGTCTGATACGCCCCGGCGGCAAGTATGATCTCGCCAGCGGCAGCGGACTTTCGGGTACCGTTATGAACATAGTCGACCCCCGTGGCATGGTTCCCCTGCATCACGATGGAGGTGACAGTCGCCCCAGTTTCGATAGTCAGCAGCGGATTGTTCATGACAGGCGCTAGAAACGCATCAACCGCGCTTGAGCGGCGCTTGGTCTTCCAGTCGATGGTGTGTTGCATGAAGCCGACGCCGAACTGATGTGCGCCGTTGAAATCGGGATTATAAGGAATGCCCATCCCTTGCAGAGTTTTCACGTAGGTACGGGTCATCGGGCTGGTATGCCCAAGATGGGAGATCTTTAGGGGGCCTCCTACGCCATGGAATTCTCCGCCCAGGTGGTCGTTGTCTTCCTGGCTCGTGAAGTATCCGAGCATGTCGGCATAGGACCAATCAGGATCGTTTGATCCATCCGGCGTGACCAGCTCGTTCCAAAGATCGAAGTCCGCCGCCTGGCCGCGCATATAGACCATTGCGTTGACGGTACTCCCACCGCCCAAGACCTTGCCCTGAGGGACAATCGGGCCACGCCCGTTCAGCTGGGGCTGCGGCTTGGTCTGGTGCATGGCGAGATATGTGTCCTTGGCCAGGAACTTCATGTATCCCGCAGGATAGCTCATGATCGGATTGGCTTTGCGTGGCCCGCGCTCGAGCAGCAGGACCTTTGCCTTTCCATCACGCACCAATTTCTCCGCGACCACGCAGGCGGAGCTTCCACCTCCGACGATGATGTAGTCGTATCGGCTATTCGCAGGCATCGGGTACTCCGAAATCAAATTTCAAATGCTAGAGGGGCGCATGTGGACGTTGCCTGACATGCTCGCGCCAGGTGCGAGGACGGTCAGGTCACCAAGGTCCGGCATATTGTGCCCATTTGCGAGGTGGCTCATCGGCTCGAAACAAAAGTAGTCTCGCTTGAAGCTTGGATCGAACGTCGTGTCAGAAACGAAAATGAACGCGTGCTTGAAGATCGCGTCGGCTGTCAGGTGAAGGGATGTGCTCCGCTCAGGCCAACTGATGAAAGCTTCTCCGCTCCAGTCTTCAAAACCGTTGTTGACCCACCGGTATGGCAACGGCTCCGGTGAGCTAAAGTCGACGTCCGCCGGAATATCAGTCTGTTCTCCCGGCAGCCACCCATCGACTTCAGTCCAATACTTGCGAGCCGGGGCAAGCACAGTAGTATTTGCAGTCATCGGAAAGTAAGGGTGCCATCCAATGCCAAACGGCATGGCCCTCTCACCCCGGTTCTCTACCATCAGAGTCATCGTCAGACCCGCTTCGTCCAGCGAGAAGCGTTGGCATGCCTTGTAAGCATAAGGTGTGGCGCCTCCTGGCTGGGTGAAGCTCATTTCCACCGAAGTCGGCGTCTGCCGGACAATGGTCCAATCCGCTTGCCAGCCCTCTCCGTGAAGATAGTGCTTATCCCAGTCGGTGTTCGGCCGTAGTTGATAGTCGTTTCCTTCAAAGCTAAAAGCGTTGCTCTTCACCCGGTTGCCGAACGGAACCAGCGGATAGCACGCTGAGCCGAGCGCATCGACGTCCTGCGAGACACTTGGACGCAGGAGCGGTACTCGTTCGCCGTCCAGATCTCGCCAAAAGCCAAGCAATAGCCCGCCTCTGGTCGAAATGCGGAGTGACAATGGACCGGCTTCGAGATCGACGACGGTCATGGCGTCAGCCCTTGTTTCGCGACATGCTGCGTTTGATTGCCTGGATGTTGGCGAGCACCGCGACGACGATGATGAGACCACGTACGACCTGCTGGAAGAACGGGTTGATGCCCAAGAGGACGAGGCCGTTACCGATGAGCGTGATGACCAGGACGCCAAGGAGCGTGCCGAGCATCGATCCACGTCCGCCGGAAAGCGAGGTCCCACCGACCACGACTGCCGCGATAACGTCGAACTCGAGGCCTGTTGCCGCCGTCGCATTACCCGAGCCCAGGCGCGAGACCAGGAGAATGCCGGAAATGGCTGCCATCGAACCAGCGATCGCGAAAAGCGCGACGCGGATCTTCGAGACGCTGATCCCGCTGAGGAACGCCGCATGCGCGTTTCCGCCGATAGCGAATACGGACCGTCCAAACGCGGTCTTGCGGCTTATGAAGGTGAACACGACGAAGAAAACCAGCATGACGATTGCAGCTGGCGGAATGCCCAAGAACGAGCGATCCAGCGCATCCAGTGTATCGTTGCGACCAATCGAAACCGGCAGCGCATCCGTCACGAACAGCGCGGTCCCGCGCAACGCGCTCCAAAGGCCGAGCGTGGCGACGAACGAGGGAACGTCGAAATAAGCGCGAAGTGCGCCGGCTATCGATCCCAGCAAGGCACCAACCAGAATGGCAAGCGCGAAAGCGACCGGTGTCGGAATTCCCCACTGCAAAAAGAATGCGAGGACAACGGAGATGAATGCCACCATCGGTCCGACGCTGACGTCGATCTCTCCAGCGATGATAATAAGCGTGGCGGCCCACGCGGCGATACCGATCGTGGCGGCATCGCGTAGGATGTTAATCTGATTGTTGAACGACAGGAACCCGTTCGCCGTCGATGTGAAGACGACATAAAGCACAGCGATTGCAACGAATAAACTTAGTTCGTTCATGTGCTGTGATAATGTGAACCGGGACTTTGGCCGGTGTGCGGACGTGGATTTTGCAGTCTGGTCGAGTGACATCTGGTGTCTCCCTCAATGTCCAGCGATACAGGCAGCCATCAAAGCGTCCTGATCGATGTGTGGTGATTTGAATTCTTCGTGAAGGATGCCGTCCCTCAGGACGAGGACGCGGTCGCAAACGAGCGGAAGCTCTTCGATTTCGCTGGAGACGAAGATCACGCTTCGGCCTTCGGCGGCCAGTTGGCGAATGATCGCGTAAATCTGTGCTTTCGCCTCGACATCGACACCTCGTGTTGGCTCATCGAGAAGAAGAACGCGGCTGTTGGCATAGACCCAACGGCCGATGACCACCTTTTGCTGATTGCCGCCCGACAACGTCCCAATCGGGGTGTCGGTCTGCGCGGTCTTGATACGCAGACGCTGGACGACTTTGCGCGTGGCGTCGGCCATCATTTTGGCTGACAGGATACCATGCTTGCTGACACCAGAGAAATTGGTCGACAGCGTATTCTCATCGACACCCAGAAGAGGCACGATGCCTTCTTCCTTGCGGCTTTCGGGCGTGTACCCGAAGCCTCTGGCGATCATCTGCTTGTAATGGCCTGGCTTAACGGCAGCACCATCCACCATAACGTCCCCGACGTCCTGAGAACGAACGCCCATAATCGCCTGCAGCAGTTCCGTACGTCCGGAACCAAGTAGACCAGCCACACCGAGCACCTCACCCGCTTTCAGCTGGAAGGACACCGAGCTTAGCTTCGGCGCCAGCGCCAGGTTCCGAACTTCGAGGACAGTTTTTTCCTGGCTTTTATTGTCGAGGGCTGCCGCTTTCGACGCCTCGGCGCCCAGCATCAGACGAACGATCTCGCGGGTATCAGCCCCTTTTACATCCACAGTGTCGATGATGCGGCCGTCGCGCATGATGGTTGCGGAATGCGCGATCTGACGGATTTCGTTCATGCGATGACTGACATAAATGACCGCTATCCCTTCGGCCGCGATACGGGTTACCGCTGCCATCACCTTCTCGGCTTCAGCAGCCGCGAGCGAGCTTGTCGGTTCGTCGAGGATGACGAGTTTCGGCTTGCCAAGCAGGACGCGGGCGATCTCCAAAAGCTGACGTTCGGCCGGGCTGAGGCTGGCGACGAGTGTGTTGGGGGCTCGATCAAGCCCAAGCCGCCCCATGGCCTCGGACGCTTCGGCCTCCATGTCGGCATATTGGATAACGCCACCCTTCCGAGGCCAACGACCAAGGAACAGGTTTTCGGCGAGCGTCATACCGGGAACGAGGCTAAGTTCTTGATAAACGACGCGTACGCCCTTGTCGAAAGCGTCCTGCGCCCGGCCGGAGCCTGATCGTTGAAGCTCCTCGCCGTCGATCCTTACAGTTCCGCTATCAGGGATTTCTGCCCCGGTGAGCAGTCTGATTAGCGTTGACTTGCCAGCTCCATTCTTTCCAAGCAGCGCCCTCACCTCGCCTGACGCTACCGAAAAGGTCGCGTTGTCGAGTGCAAGCACACCAGGATATTGACGAGTGCAGCCTTCGACCAAGGCGATTGGGCGCGAGGCAGGCTGAGCTAAACGCGATGTCTGTGTCATGTTAATTTCACCTTCGAAAAAGATGCCGCCGGTCTCCCGGCGGCCTCGGCTTTCGTCACTTGGGAGGTGATCTCAGGGGATGCCGTCTGCGTGTGCCTTCAGCCAAGCCTTGCCGTCGTCGGAAGACTTGTAGAGGTCGATGTCATAAGCAACCTTGATGCCTTCAGGCGGCTGACCGTCAATCGACTTAATCGCTTGGGCAAGAGCCAGCTTTCCAAGGCCTTGGCCTGAGATATCGACTACCGCCTTGATGACCGAGAAGTCGGCCAGTTCCTGCGCGATCTCGGTTGTCATGTCGCCACCGAAAACGACGACCTCGCCAGTCTTGCCTTGGCTCTTGACGGCGCGCGCTGCACCCAGCGTAGCGCCACCGGCCTCGCCGAAGAAGGCGTTGATCTCTGGGTTGGAGGTCAGCATGGTAGCGGCGACCGATACCGCCTTGTCCAGCGTCGCGCCCTCTTGGTTCGCGACGATCGCTGCACCGGGAACCTTCGCCTTCAAAGCTTCCTCGAAGCCCTTGCGGCGGGTCACGCAAACTTCAACAAATTCGCAGTTCAGGACGCCGATCTTCGGCGCGTCGATCTTCTCGGCAATGAAGTAGTCGGCGGCGGCATCGCCGAGCTTGTGGCCGAAATCGTAGGGATCGCCGACCGCATATGCCGAAATGTATTCCTTCATGTCGGCATCGTTCAGGCACGTATTGTAGCAGACGACCGGAATGCCAGCGTCATGCGCGCGGCGGATCGCTCGCGAAGAGCCATCAGCGGAGACCGGCGACACGATAATTGCCTGGACGCCTGACGAGATGAGTGTGTCGATGAAGGACGACTCCTTGCTCGCATCGCCCTGAGCATTTGTCTCAACGACGTCAAGCTTACGGCCAGCGTCGTTCGCTCCAGTCTGAATACCCTTGCGCACACCTGCGTAGAAGCCTTGGGCATCCATGTAGATGGCGCCAACCTTCAGATCTTTGTCCTGTGCGAAAACTGTTGTTGCGTGTGACCCAGCAATTGTGGTGAGCGCCAGGATCGCGGCGCGTACGATGAGCTTCATTGCTCCCTCCCGTTATCTCCAACGAATGCTTCCATGTCGGAACCACTCGACGAGCAAAGATTAAATCAGGTCTGATCAATGTCAATATAAATACGATTTATTTTTCCAAAGATGTGGCAGTCCATTGAAATCCTTGCTACAAGTATCTTGTGCAAATTCGCGTTCGAGGCTTTGGCGGGTCTTTCACGATGCGAAAATTTCGGTAAGCCGCGGTGACAGCGGCATGGGGGGCGGCCAGTGGCAATCGCACGCAGCGGGTGGAAACTCACCGACGGTGGGAACGAAATCGCATCGCGCGGAAAGCGCTCTGTGCGTGAAGCCCTATTGTCGACGATGGTCGAGAGGATTGTCACCGGCGAGTTTTCGGAGGGGTCCACCCTGCCAAATGAGGCCGAACTCACCGATCTGTTCGGCGTGAGCCGCACAAGCCTTCGCGAAGCGATGCAATATCTTTCGGCGATCGGAATGATCCGGTCTCGAACGAGAGCGGGGACCACTGTCCTTCCGCGCGAAAATTGGAGCTATCTCGATCCACTACTGCTTGATGTGATGCTTTCGGTGGGCGGTGACGAGTCGTTCTACACTTCACTGATAGATGCACGCCAATTGCTGGAACCAGCCGCAGCCGAGCATGCAGCACGGAACGCGACAGCCAAACAGCTATCGAGGATCGCCCAGGCCTTCGAGGACATGGTCGATGCCAACGCGCGTGACAATGAAGAGTGGAGCCGTGCGGATCTTGAGTTCCATACCGCAATTATTAACGCGAGCGGCAACTGGGTTTACCGTCAATTCGCTAGCGCCATTCGGGCCGCCCTACTCGCCAGCTTCCGATTGACCAATCGAGCCAGTCAGTCACATGAGCAAGCAATTCAGAAGCACCAAGACGTCTTGGAGGCTATCCGGGTCCGTGATCCTTTGGCGGCCAGGAAGGCGATGGAGACGTTGATTGGAGTCGCGCGGGCTGAAATCACCGACGCGCTCAAGAGAAACAAGATCGGCTGATCACCACAATGCCTTGGTATCATGGCGTGATGCTCGACAGTCTCGACGCGGAGGAAGTGGATATGGTCGATGTCGTGAGTTTGCCGATCTAGCTCGCCGTGGCCAATTGCGTCCACTCCGATACAAGCGAGCAAGTTTGCGGGGCAGCGATACTTTTGCAACGACGCCCTGCTCGACGTCTTGTTATACAAGCAGAGCAAGTTTAGCGGTAGCCTGGCTAATGGCGAGCAAGGCCGTGGCGAATATCGGTGACCGACGCCGACCTCATTGATCTCTTACCAGCTCAATGCCACGCCGCGCAAATGCGACACGCAGGCTAGCTTGAAACGCCAGCAAGTCTCGGTTTGGCATGAACTCACATCCCAATAATCGCTGTGCCAGTCTTTAACAAGGCGCCGATCCCCCTAAGTTCAGGGAAACGAGCTTCAACGGCAAGAGGTTAAGGTATGACCGAGTACAGCGCGGTAAGGGCAGGAACTTTCAAAATTGGCAGCGATCTAGAAGTAAACCGGCTAGGCTTCGGCGCTATGCGTGTCACGGGCTCAGGCATATGGGGGCCTCCGATCGACCGTGACGAAGCAATCCGAACGTTGAATCGTCTTCCTGCTCTGGGCGTCAACTTTATCGACACCGCCGATTCCTACGGTCCTGATATTTCCGAGTGGCTTATTAAAGAAGCTCTCCATCCCTACAGAGACGGGTCCATCGTTGCGACCAAGGGAGGGCTTGCCCGGCATGGCGCAGATATCTGGTTACCACTTGGGCGTCCTGAGTATCTTATCCAACAGGTTCATAAGAGCCTTCGAAACTTAGGCGTCGAGCAGATCGACTTGTGGCAACTCCATCGGATCGATCCCAAAGTCCCGGCAAACGAGCAATTTGACACGATCAAATCGTTGATCGACTCCGGCCTTATTAAACATGCCGGTCTAAGCGAGGTCTCCGTGGCCGAGATCGAATCCGCCTCGAAGGTTTTCAAGGTTGCCACGGTGCAGAACCGATATAATCTGGTAGATCGCACCAGCGAAGACGTGCTCGATTACTGCACAAAGCATGGAATCGGGTTTATCCCATGGTACCCCCTCGCCGCTGGCGACCTCGCCAAGTCTGGCTCGCTGCTTGATTACGTAGCCACTCAGCATGGAGTGTCGCCAAGTCAGATAGCCCTAGCCTGGGTACTCAAGCGCAGTCCCGTAATGCTGCCCATTCCCGGAACCTCCAAGGTCAAACACCTGGAAGAAAATGTCAGGGCTGCCGATGTCGATCTGACGGACGATCAATTTAACGCCCTCGACGCGGAAGGGCGAAAGGCGTTCCAGAGGAAGTAGTGGGTTCGGAAAGCGATCTGTCGGCCTCATGGTCAACCACCCTCACCTGGCTCGTAACGGCCAACTTATCGCCATGGGGGCGCAGAAGAAGACAAGGATGGCGATTGGAGGGGGGAAAACGGCGAGGCCCTCTCCATGGAAGAGCTTTCCGGCGAAAGCGGAAGGATCGGCACCGGCAACCTAGATGACGATGATGTTCCCTTCGGCAGCCACACCGGCTTTGTATAAACCGGCCCAATCCCAACGCACTGGCGACTTAGATCGCGGGCCGGTCTGGATAGATAAGCCCAAATACTGTGACTGGCGCTTCGAGACCTCGTAGCACGTGCAATCCAAGCTCATCGAATTTCGACGAAGGGCCGAGTTAATCTACGAAGTCCGCGGAGAGCAGCACCGGCCGCTTGATTATTTTCGTCCGGTCATCCAACCGAGACGCAATATTGACGGCAGGCCCGATCGCTGTGAAATCCAGGCGCTTTCGAGATACGATATTCCCATACATCAAATCGCCAATGTGGACGCCAACGCCATACCGAAGCAGCGGCCTGCCGTCCTCTGCTAGCTTATCGTTGAGAAGCTCTATCCGTTGCCGGCCGTCGTCGATCGCCTTAAGCAGCTTTGCGCAGGCATTGGGATCGCTCAACGGGAAAATTGCAAGCAATCCATCACCCATGAACTTCAGGATTTTGCCTTCGTGGGTCTCGGCAGGATCGCATAAGGCGAAAAATAGCCGTTCAGTATCTCGATAACATCATCTCGTGGCCAAAGGTCCGATAACGCAGTGAAATCGCGGAGTTCTCAGATCATGATCGCCGCGCTTACTGTCTTGCTGCCGCGCGTCGTGGCTCCTGCAGGATTTCGGCACTGGCGTGCGGCCCGACGTAGGTCTCCAGCAAGGTGCGTGCCATAGCGTTTTTCATCGTAATTTCGCTCGTCAACGCTAGGCCGGGCAGCAAGTCCTTTAGATAGCCAATGTCGTAGGCTGAGAAACCCTCGGGTTGCTTCGTTGCGAACGTTACGACATGCCGGCTGTCCCACGTATGTTCAATCGGCCAAGCGACGTAGTCGTTGAAGCTGTCTCGCCGAAGCTCCTCGTAGAGCGGATTTACGCTTGCGGCGGTTGGGCAGATGTTGAAACCGCAACGGCAAATGCGGATGCATTTGGGCTAGTTGCTTTGGTTGGTGCAGATTTTCTCGTCGTCGTCCCATTGACGGACGTTGCGACGATGCACGCGGGTTCTTCGCGACCCGTGTTCACACCCGCATTCAGCAACGGCAGCGTAGGCTCGATTTCCACCGAAGCCGGTCGCAGCTGTTCGGTTTCATCGACAGGAGGGATTTCCGTTTCAACAGTGGTCGCTGCACGAGGTGCTTGCGCATCCGATTC
>Ga0247741_1000239_pt1 | contig 34967 bp, 40 predicted proteins | sample UWRJL213509R2_FD_180945 | JGI IMG/M metagenome (GOLD analysis project Ga0247741, IMG submission 180945) | Plant litter microbial communities from Arlington Agricultural Research Station in Wisconsin, United States - UWRJ-L213-509R-2 | ecosystem: Environmental > Terrestrial > Plant litter >... | reverse complement strand
CGACGCAGACGACAACGACGCCTCGGACGGCTCACCCCGATCGAGTTCGAGATAATCAACTCACAAGCCGCTCACGCGGCCTGAAAACCCCAAACAAGACGAGTCAACTAAACCGACAGCAGACCCGGACTCACGCAATAAAGCTGAACCTCCACTAACGACGAGTCGTAGTCGAGTTTGATCAATTCCCTGCCAGATTTGTGACGGGAATGAGTTGATCACGCCTGCGGGAAGCGGAAGGACCGTCACGCCCAGCAACTTGCAACGCAGCATCATTTCGTCTGGATCAAATGATTCGTCAGCGACAATTGCCACCGAGGCGCCCACGGTCAAAGCGGGAAGTATCTCCTCGAACGCGGCATCGAAGCTCAATGTCGATTGCCATGCCACTGTGTCGTCCGGCGTGAGCGCGAGATAGTGCGTCGCTGCGGCAACATAGTGAGCGAGTGCTGGCTCGGGGACTGCCACTGCCTTTGGCGAACCAGTTGATCCGGATGTGTACAACACATACGAGAGGCAGCCAAGCGGCACAGAGGCTGGTTGCTCATTGACTTCGTCATTGTGATCAATGAAGCCTCCATCCCACACAACTGAACAACGCTGCTCCGCCAAGCTCGCCATAACTCGCGGCGCGGGCCATCTGCTGTCTATGAGCAAACATGGTCGCCCCGAATGCATTATCCCTAGCAGCGCAGCAATACTGTCGGCGGAACGGCCAGGGATCAATCCGATCAGTTCGTTCTTGGATCCGAGAAGATCGCCTAACTGCGCCGAAATCAAGAGCATCTCCGAGGCAAGGTCCCCGAACGACCACTTTCCATCCTGAGCCACAAGAGCAGTCCGGGATGGATCTGAACTAGCAATTCTCAGTATTTGCGTTGTCACGAATTGCGATGGATTCAGATCAGACATAGGAGAAAAAACCTTCGCCGGACTTGCGCCCCAATTTTCCCGCACCTATATATTCCTCGAGGAGGGGGTGCGGAATATATCTACTGTCCCCTGTCAACTGCGCGAGGACGAGCAAAGAGTCTCGAACGACATCCAGCCCGATCAGGTCAGCAGTGGCTAACGGGCCAGCACGATGACCGAGACAGTCGACGAATAGTCGATCGATGTCCCCGGCTTCACCGCATCCTCTCGAGAAACTACCGATTGCCTCGTTCACAAACGGCATCAGAGCACGATTAATTACATATCCGACATCGTCCAGGACCACGGTTGGGCGGAATGAACGCGCCAATAATGTACGCGCCACTTCTGCGGCGACAGTCGGTACACGATCGGTTCGCTGCCGAATAACCTCCACGCCTTTTCGACGAGTCGGTGGATTCATGAAGTGAGTTCCGACCACTCTCCCCGGGCTGTCATAAACTTGCGCGATGAGGCCGATCGGCACTACGGAGCTATTCACGAGGATCGGAGCGTTAGACCCAGCAGTAAGGCTCGCTAGCTCACGGTGGATAGACATCTTTCCTTCCACCTGTTCTGAAATATTTTCGATGACGAGATCGGCTCTGCTGACACCTTCGAGGCTGGTGACAAAATTGATGCGCGTCAGAAGGTCATCAAATGCACCGTCGCACTTTCCTTCCAATTCGCCTGCGAGGTGCTCTCGTCTCACAGCCTGACGAGCAAGCCTTAACCTTTCGTCCGATACGTCGACCAGCGTGACGTGATCGCCGTTTTCGGCCAACACGTGCGCCAGCCCTCTTCCCATGCTTCCCGCGCCGATAATCCAGAGGCTAATGGGGGAGGCACTCATGAATCAGCCCGCCTAGAAGACTTCGGCTGAATATTCGTCCATACAAGGGCTATATGGGCGAGGCACTCGTCTCGCTCTCCCTCAAACCCAGTGGAAAACCAGCCCAACGGCAATTCTTTCGCTGCGGGCCAGACTGAATATTGCTCTTCTTCGTTGATGACTTCGACAAACTTCATCGACTCAACCCCTCTCTATTCGCTGGATCGCTCGTAACCTCGAGTGGACTCCCTCGTCGATAGACACCGCAACGTGAGAGGGATTCGGCGTTATGCCATCTGGCCCGACGCCGTAGAGCCGGCACCCAATATGTCTGTCGCACCCAACGCCGGGCTCCAGCCCTAAGAACCTCAATGCGATCTCCATCGGACGATTTCGACCTGAAGCGATGAAATCAACCACGAAATTCAGGTTTGCCTCTCGCGCAGTCTCGGCGATCGAACGCACGAGAACGGAACCGGCGCCGCGACTCGCGATTCGACACGAACTAAGCTGGAGCAGGACTCGTAGTTGCCCAACCGAGACGTGAGCGACCAATAGTCCAGTCGTGCCATACCGACCGAATCGATCTTCAACTTCGCATACAACGACCAAATAGTCGTCGCGGAGGATGAGTTCCTCGAGTTCATCAATGCCGTAAATGATTCCGGTGGAGTTGAGTTGATTCGTCCTTCTAGTAAGTTCCCCCAATCGCGCCAAATCATCGCGAACGGCCATGCGTACCCCCACCCGCAAGCTGAGAGTCGCCAGAAATTCTGAGGGCGAAAGCGTGGACTCGACTTGGGCAACGTGCCGCCGTTCATCGCTCTTGTACAGCTCGGTCCGCCGCTCTCCCAGTTCGTTGGAAGAGTCGGTCACTCGACTTAGCAATGATTCCTCGAATGACGGATCCTCCGGGTCATAAACAGCCATATCCGGAAATACGGATCTGACCTGGCCGCGTTCGTATTCGTCGTTGTCTACGAACGCGACGTTCTGTTGGCCAAGATTGAGCAGCTCAAGAGACCGACTAATGCTTTCGCTCTTATCGGACCAGTTCACCTGGGGGTAGACGAAGTATCGTCGGATACCAGTCCGCGTCAAAGCATCTCTAGCCGCATCGTCGTCTCCGCGAGACGCGATCGACTGGACGATGTCCGAATCGTGAAGAGAGCGAACCACCTTCATGACTGGTTCGTTGAGCTCGAGATCATCCCCTTCCACCGCCACCCCTCGCCAAATGGTGTCGTCAAGATCCCAGATGACGGCTTTAAGTAAGTTGGTCATGGACCCTCCAAATTGACGCATTCCAAGCGACGGGACTGTTATTTAGCGCGAGCACGAAGTTTCCGCTATCAGCATCTGCGAGCGCGAACATATTGATGAAGACGTCCGCGGGCCCCAGGTGACCTAGATTCTGAAGATTAAGAGTGGCGACTCTCGGTACGGACTTGCCCACGATCTGTTGGTAGAACGCGTGAGAACTCGACGACAGATTCGGAGTAACGAGCGAGACGTCTGCGACCGACACGCCGGCCGTCCTAAGCACCTTGTCAACGAGATATTGGGTGTCCTCTTTGGTCTTCATTGCCAAATCGAACGAATATGCTCGGGCGTTGGCGCAAACCTCATCCCAATCGCGAGTAGGAATTCCCTTGTAGTCAATCGAAAATAGGTCCCAGAATCGCCCACTGACCAGTGTTTCCGACGCCATTAGCTCGTACTTCACGTACGACCGCCCCATCAGGAGAACAAGAACAGCGTCGCCATTTATGGTTACGGGCAATCGCAACCTTCGCACTGTGGCAGACGATGCCACGTGGGTGATTAGAACGTAGTTCCACCCGGGATTTGCCAATAGGAGAGCACGGCCAAGCTCAACAGCAGCACTGCTACTCGCGCACCCCAATTCACCCGAGCCCAGCACTTGAGCGTTTTCCAACCCAAGGCTCATTGCGACACGCGGACCGTCCGCCAACAGAAATTTGTCCGGCACTCTCTGAGGAATATGAATTAGCGCGTCTACGTCCCGTGGGCTGACGCCAACCTCACGAAGAGTCTCCTGCGCGGTGTCGCGTAGAAGCTCCTGCCCCTGACCGCTCATTGCCCGCACAGCGTCAATCCCAAGCCCCTCAACAACGGTCCTGCTTGCGGCATCGAGATGGAAGGTGTCGAGCAGGTTTGCGACTCTAAGTTGCTCATCTGGGAGGGCGACCCTCCCTGTCATAAGACCAATGGCAGCGCCGGACATTACTTCATCTTTCCAAGCGTCATTTGGCCAATTACGTCTTCGCTGAGCGAGGGGGCGCCCTCGATCAGAGTCATCAGCCACGCGTCGTGTCTCAGGGCCGTTATCTTGGACTCGCTTGAGATTCCGCTGGCTCCGAACATGTCGGCAACATCTCGCGCAGACTTATCTGCTGCTGCAGCAGCAGCATATTTCGCGATCCATGTGAGTCGTCGATGGTCAGAATCCGCCTGAGCAAATGCGGCGGCCGCCCTGTAGACCAGTGCCTCAGAAGTCTCCAACGCCACGGCAATTGTTGCGATCCGCTGCCTAGTGATCTGGTGATCGGCCAAGAAAGACGATCCCTGAGCACGATCATTTGCCCGCTCCACCCCCAACTCCAGCGTCGTGCGAACAATACCTGCAGATCCAGCTGCTATACATAAGCGCCCCACGTCGAGAGTGGTCTGGACCACTGTCGCAAGAGCAAGTCCGTGAGGACCGAGCAATTCGTGCCGAGTCGGAACCGACGGGTCGAAGCGGAGGTCGGCCAGTCCGCAATGGCTCATTCCATCTGAGTACTTCGCTATCCGCTCCACTCCCGGACCGAGCCGCACTAGCCAACACGAGAAGCCCCCTTCAACTCTTGTCAGCACGAGCGCCAAGTCTGCGTCAACGCCCATGCTGACCCACGTTTTCTGCCCACTAAGAGTCGACCTCTCTACATTGAGGGCTGACGAGACTAGCGATAGGTCGCTACCGGCGCCCTCTTCGGAAAAGGCGATGGCACCTAGTAGATCGCCGCGTGCGAGAGGGGGCACGTATCGTCGCTTCTGCTCGTCCGTGCCCCATCGTAAAATCGCAGCCGCAATAGCACTCTGGATTGTCACGATCGTACGAGCGGCTGTATCTACGGCCCCCAATGCTTCGCACAAGCTCGCGAGCTCCAGGTAGCTCTCTCCCGCACCGCCGAACTGTCTCGGTGCTGCAGGCGTCAGATACGGGCCTTCGGCAAGAATTGCAAGCGCTTTGCGTGGGTGATTGTTGTCGAGTGTCGACGTTGCGAATCGTGCCTGAAGCGCACTGTATTTGTCAGTCGCCTGCACGGACACGCTCACCACCGTGCCGTGCCATCAGGCTGGCCATCTGGACGATGCTGTCTATGGTTCTAAAGTTTTGACTGCTAAGCAGCTCGCTGGTCACTTCAATGTCTGCTTGGTCTTCTACGTATGCAATTAGGTCTAGAGCAAACAAAGAATTTATCAATCCCGAAGCGAATAGATCGTCACTTTCAGAGAAGGATTCTTTCGTTCGGTCGAAGATGAATTGGATCAACCCTTGACGAAACCGGCCTTCTTCGAACTGCGTCATGCGGCATAAACTCCCCTGTTTACTGCGATCTGAGCACGAAAACTCTCTCCGTGTGAGTCGACCAGGCGGCTCACAGACAGGTTTATCTTCGCAATAGAGTCAAGTCAAGGACATTTCACTTTTGCAATCCAGAACTTTCACCACAGATGCGATGCTACTTTTCATCAGTTTTATGCAAGAGTGAAGTATGCGCATTCTGGTCCTAGGCGGCACCGGATTCGTTGGCCGTCAAATCGCTATGAGGTTGATCTATCAAGGCGATGATGTTGCTGTGTTCCACAGACATCCAGATGCGCCAGAACCTCTCAATAGATTTAGACATATTCACGGGGAGAAGTCGTCTCTTCAAGGGGTCTCTCGGGAGATCGCCCAATTCCGACCGCAGGCAGTCGTTGATGCAAGCTCGATGACCCGCGCCGATGCTGAGAGCGCTCTCGAAGTACTGCCGAACGTCCCTACAGTTGTACTGTCAAGTCAGGATGTTTACGAGGCATTCTTGAGTTCCCGGAATGGAACATGCCTCTCTCCCGTCCCACTATCGGAGAGATCTGCCGTGCGAACGCAGCGGCACTTGTACCGCGGTCTTGGACTCAAGGGAGTGGACGAGGATTACGAGAAGCTTGACGTGGAAGCATCCTGGAGCCGCAGAGGTGCCACTATCCTGCGGCTGCCAATGACTTACGGCCCTTTCGAGGCGCAGGCACGGGAAGATCCCATACTTCGACGAATCGCAGCCGGTCGACTAAGAATCCCAGTAGGCGAGGGAACGCAACTGTGGTCCCGAGGGCATGTCAATGACATCGCTGTGACTGTCACGGCTGCGGTCAAGACACCCATGTCTTGGGGGCGCACGATGAATATAGGTGATGCGACCGCGTGGCCAGTTTCCAAGTGGTACGAATGCATCCTTCGCTCAGCAAAATCAGAGGCTCACCTTGTGAGAGTCTTAGACGAAGCGGTGCCGCCGGATTTATCTTTGTCAAGAGCCCATAGTCAACACATGCTCGCCTCTGTGGAACTCGCCCAAAGCCTTCTAGGGCAAAAAGCGGCAGATCCGATGGTTCGTATTCGACAATCCGTAAGGTGGCACTTGCGGTACTCTCGCCAAGGTCAGTGGACAACTCACGACAGCATTTTGGACGATGCCGCACTTGTCCATGCCCTTTGAGCACTATCGCGAACGCCTCTGCCTGTTGTTGATGTCGCAAGATTCTGTAGCGGGTTCGACTGGATCTATGCACCTCCGAGTCCGACCGGCGAAGGCTTTTGAAACCGGTCACGGCAGAGCGACCCAGCCCGGTGACTTTGAACGGCGGAAGAGCAACTTGGAAGGACTTGTCCGAATTCGATGGATTAGTGTTTAGAGCTCAAGAAGACTGGGGCTGACCGGTTCAACTGTCTGGTTTTTCCGGATGGTTCGTCTCAATCGCGCAGACTTTCTGATCCGGTGAGACATTGCACGTCGATGATCGTGGAGTATCGAATGAGCGCGAACTCTGATCGTGAGTTCCTGCCCAATGCGTAATCCGGGCCTCCCTCACGGAGGCGCGCGCATTGGCGAGCGATCACGTACTCACCTCCCCACCGGTCCGTGACAATGTCTCCGACGGCAACGTCTGTGGGCCAAAAACGCTGCGCCTCCGCCTCGAACTTCCGCGAAGACGGTTCAGTTGCGTCAGTCACGGGCGCTGACTGTGACGACGACCTACGTAGCGCCGTGTGGACAAGGCCAGGGGTTGACCATCAGGACCTAGGTCGACCTGCTCGAGCTGAACGATCTCTGGTGTGTCTGGCTACGGTTTGAGGCGACAGCGGAGCGGTGCTACCAATCGATGGCCATCATTTCCTCGGCGACAGACACCAGGTTCGGGTCGTCGAGATGGTCGACGGGGCGGCGGCCGTCAGCGAAGGCGCGTGAAGGACTGCAGAGCCAGATGATGAAGCTCTCCTCTGACCAGCGGCCTTCCTGCATCGCGATGACGAGACTTCTGATCACGGGGTGAATGGTGCCGTTCGCCTCGAACTGAAATCCGGGGTAACGGTAGGAGTTCAGCCGTCTCACCCCGAGCAGGTCACCCCTCTGATGAAGGGCCAAGACCCGGAGCCGATTGTTCGATTTCAGCCCAATCGCAGTCGCGACTTCGGAGCTGGTCAGGAGTCTGAACTCGACCTCGATCTCCCGCCAGACACGTTCGGTGGCCGAACGGACTTGCATAGACCTCGGGGTGGGCGATTGCTGATCGGCGAGATCGAGGATCCATCGTGGGGTCTTCCGGCGAACTGCGCGATCGGTACGGACCCGGAGCCGTGCCGCTGCGATCCGAAGGCGCTGTGACGGCCGTCGTATACCAGGCGGCGGTCCGCCAAGACCAGTCAGCGCATCGCGAAGGGCAAACTCGACCACCTGCTCGTCAGTACCTAGGCCGTACACGCGACGAACCTGCCTGAGCAGTTCTTGGTCTACGTCGACCGTGACAATCATTCGATCACCCACTCCGTCTCAAGTGTCTCGAGGTCGAGGATTGCCATGTTCCGTTCCTGCCGATCACAGCCGAGCGAGATCACTCGTCGACCATCGGGAAGCGTGATGAAATCCGGCGCGTGCATGTGGCCGTGCGCCAACAACTTCGGTCGGAGAGCATCCCAGACCCGGGTGACGCGATCGCGCGACAACGCGGAATAGTCAAGCGCTTCCCCGCTCCAGTTGAGCGGATTGGAATCGAGCGCGCGTAGACTCGCGCGAGTTCCTCCGTCGACCGTCTCATGGGTAATCAGCACGTCTACCGGCCCCGCCGCGATCGCGCGGGCCACGTCCTCATCCGTGGGAATCTCAGTCTCAAACCACGTGTCCCCCGGGATGCGGTATTCGAAATCGACGGAAGCGGCACCACCGAAGCTCATGAAGGTTCGCCCGCCGAGGTTGAATTGGTAGCCGCGGGGCAGCATCGTCACCACGTCACTGATGTGGACCGGCTCGCCTGGCGAGGCGGCGAACAACGCGTTCAGCCGATCCCAGTGTTCATGGTTCCCGGGGGTGACGAGGATGCTGGTGATCCCCGCGGTCTTCGCCCAGAAGTCCACGCCGGCGAGGAACCCTTTCTGTTCGCGCCCCGGCCAGTAGCCGAAGTCACCCACGTGCAGGATCTGTGTGACGTCTGGGGCGAAGCGGTGCAGGAGCGGGATGGCTCGTTGAACCCAGTCGAGGTTGCCGTGCCAATCACCAGCGAGCGCTACCCGAGATGGCTCGCGCTCGCGCGGGCCATTATCCGGGCCGGTGACCGATCCGGCACCGAGTGGTTCTTCGCCGTCGAGTGTGGCTGGCAGCCGCGACAGCTTGCGGTTCACGGCATCCATTCTGTGGGGATCAGAGGAACGAACAAGATCATGGTGACGCGCGGCGCGAAGTACACCTCGTCCCGGATCTGATCGTCGCTGCGTAGGGCCAGGTAGAGGAGCCGGCCTTCTACGCACTGGTGAATGCGGGAGATGGACCGCGAGACTGGGATGGGTCGGTTGAAACGGGGGCTCAATCGCGGATCTGTGTCGTTCGGTGCGTCCGGGTCGATGGGTGCCTCGACGATCAGTCGCCGAGTCATGTCGAGTGCGTACACACGATGCTCGGTGGAGACGAGGAACTTGCCGCGGAAAGAATTGAGTACCTCGGGCAGGACGACGACCCGGTCGAAGATCGTGGGTTCACGGTGAACGAACGGGGCGACGAGGGGCCGGCAGGCGCGAGTGGTTCTAGTCATGGATATTCCTCGCTAGTTCGCTGATGGATTGTTCAGTTTCTTCGCTCAATCCGCTCCCTTTCTCTGCTCGTCCACGCCAAAGCGGAGGTCATTGAGTTCGACGCTAGGTGCCGCTGGCACGTTGTGGAGCGCTCGCCCAACTCTTTGTCGCAAAGTCGGGTCTCCGGCAAAAGACGATCATCGATCGAGAACGATGCAAGAGAGGCGCCCGAGTTGGCATAGTGCGAGCCTGACCCGCTTCGCATCTCAGTTGCAGCCTGGTTAGGGGTCGCGGCGATCCTCAGCTCTAGTTCTTCTGAGAGGACTGCAGCAGGAGGTCGATTGCTGCGGCGCGAGTCTGTGAGAGCGTTCCGGATCGTCGATAGCGGAGTTGGCGGCTGAGCCATCGGGCGAGCCGCTTCTCGGTCGGGTTCGCTTGGTGGAGCCGAGGAAGCCGCGCGGTTGCGCCTAGGAACTGATTGCACTCGGCGAGGGTGTCAAACCACATCGCTTCTTGTGGGTCCCATCGGAAGGATGGGGAGACTTCCAGTCGCAAGAATTGGAATCGTGAGAGCCGGCCGGGGAACCGACGTTGGTATCGGGCCCATCCGGCGAGCCGGCGTTCAAGGCGCGAGATGGTTCCTGCGTAAGCGCTCTCGCGTGGCGTGCGGCCATGTTCTGTCACGAAGTTCTCGAATGCGAGCAGTTCCCTTGCCCACCGGTAGGCAAGCCTCTCCCCGTGTGTATCTGGTGATGGCTTGCCGTCGGCGACGGTTTCTCCCGCCAGGGTGTCGAGCGCGAGAGCTGCGTCGGCGTGGGCGCCGCATTGGGCTCCGAGCAGGTTCAAGGCGTGGTGGTGAAGCTCCAATGGTGTGGGCTCGGGCACGAGGGTCCTTTCCGAGCTGCCAGATGGGCAGGCTCGGAAAGGTCATGCGCGGCAGGCGCACGACTGGACGTAGTTGGCGTCGACAGACGGATTGGCACCCTTCTTTGGCTCAACAATTCGCTGGAGCATACCCGTGCACCCCACGCCCAAAAAAGCGACCGCTTGCAGAGGTGGGATCCAGAAGGTGGCCGATCCGAGAGCGCGACGAAAGTGCCGCTGCGCGCTACGAGGGACTGGGTCGAATCGTTGTTCGCCGTGGATAGACCCCGTCCGGTGTCTGGTCAGGCGCGATGACGTCGTCGAGGAACACCACGACCGTGACGGTGCTATCCGGCCAGTCACGAAGCCGGTCCCAGAGGCATATGCGCCAGTTTTTGACTTGTTGCATCCGCCGCGGCTCGCGCTGCGGCTTGTCCAGCGTGGGTGACGTTCTAACCCGTTCCGCGGTAGAAGTGCGGCAGTGCCGGTCTTCCTCCGAAATAAGAAGAGGAACGGCGATTGCGCGGGCGTTCAGAGATCTCGGAGCCGGTCCCGAATCAGCGCAGCGTAGGCCACCTCGCGCTCAATAGCGATCAGGTGGCCAGCTCCGCCCCGAAGCGCAGCTTCGGCGATGGCTCCGCTACCAGAGAATGGATCAAGAACCGTCGCACCGGGCTTCACCACGAGAGCGCACAGCCACTCCAGTAGCTGCTGCGGCTTGACCGTTGGAGCAGACACACCATCAATGTTTGGGCGCTCCGAAGCGCCCGCACGGGGGGAATATCGAAGGCGTGTGAAAAAACGGGAGGCCCGCTCCTTCCCCTGTCGGTACTTCCGCCTCCCCTGAGCATCAATCTCAGCAGCGACGCACGTCGGGTCACACTGGTCTTCAGTGCAAAGAGCGGAGTGTTCGAGGATTACATTTCCCGGAAACCGCCCACCCCTGTGTGGCGATGAAGAATGCGATCGACCGCCAACCGCCCAGGCGGCATGAGGCGAAACGCGTCCCGGCATCCGAGACAGATTTTCGGAGATGGATGCTGTAGTTCGCTTTGCCAGCCAGGCCCACTCGTCGTCGCTGTTTCGGACAGCATCGATGTGCAATGCCCCCGCCCCTCCTGCCCGAAGATTTTTGATCAGACTGTCGCGGACGCCAATATTACGGGCCAGCGTGATCGGCTCGTACGCAGGGGCGAGATGGGTGCCGTAGCCGGCGAAGGAGTCTGCGAGACCGAGGTCGCCTTGTCTCCTTATTTCGGTTTCCACATCTCGATTTCCGGCTTGGAACCCGTGGGACTTAACCCACGCGAGAGTGTCGAAAAGCTGCCATTCTGCATCCTCAATTGCTACGGCCTGACGATGAGATGTGCGAGGGTGCCCAAACGCCGCCAGAATCCCTCCCGGCTTCACAACACGTCTCATCTCCGACCACATTTCCGAGGAGAAGGCGATCGAATTTGCATCCCAATTTGAAGCGGAGCGTCGATTCTTCGTGATTGAAATTCCGTAGGGAGCGTCACAGATCACGGTGTCAACAGAAGCCCTCGGGATTTCTCTTAGAGATTCGAGAACATCTGAGTTGAGTAACGAGATTCGTTGGTTCAAGTGTGCACATGTCCGTTCTGAGGCTTTCCTCAGGTTAGTGGCTCACCTCATTCAACCTGTGCCGCGCTCGGTACTGCTGCGATGCCTCGATTTGCGCGAAGACATCGAAAACGTTGGACTCGTCGTCTCCGAGCTTGATGTAAAGCGCTATTTCGGACCGTTCTCTGATTGATCGCTGCCCGTTATCTGAGAGCAGGTCCCACGGGAGCCGGCGCGGCGTCTTGCTTGCCGGCCCCCGTCCGGGCTCTATGTTGGTCAGTTCAACGTCGGGCGCGCGCTGTGACTTTTCTCGAAATCTCCCGATTGCGGTGCGGGGAAGAGCACGGCCACCTGTGTTGAGTTCGTTCATGTCATCTACGTGTGCGGCGTCGAAGCGTTGTTGGACGGCGGCGACGCGACGCGCTCTCCGAGCACCTTGTCGATGTGAATCGGTACGGCGCGTCGGTAGGTGCCGTTGATAGGGAGCTTGAGATTGATCCGGCTGCTTTCACGCTTACTCACGTACCTGGGGTGGATCAGCTTTTCGCTCCAGACGGGCTGCCACGCGCCGTTGCTACTAGTGCCCGGGGGGAGGGTGCTCGGGGCGAGCCTCTTTGCGAGGTCGAAGGCGGCGTTTGCGTCGAAGGAGATGAGGTCAACTGAGCTGTCCGGATCCCTCGTCGTGAAGCCAGCCCAACCGATCGTGAGGCCCTGCGCTTTCCATCCGTGGCCGTCATTGCGCCATCCAAGGCCTTGGTTCTTGGCGTCGTCGGCATTGCTCATGGGAGGGAGAGCCGGATCGTTCGCGTTCACGACGTGTGCGGCCCCAGTTCGAAGGAGCTGGCTGAGCACATCCAAGAAGCTACGACCCGGGGAAGCCTCGTTCTGAGCCAAGTAGGAGCTTCGCAGCGCTTGTATTACCCTCGCGGGCAGGCTCTCAGGGTTTTCAGGGTCGAGCGCCTCCATCATTCGCCGATCCGAAACGAACTCTGCCAGAATCTGGAGCGGGTAAAGCCCCAGCATCAAGTCAGCGGCCATCTCGGCGTGACGCGTAGTTGTCTTCTCCCCCGTTGCCGACGCCTCCAGAACCGACTTCGCCCTCGCCGCCAGGCTTTTGTGAGTTCCTCGGAGCGACCCCATCATCAGCTGCCAGCCCACGCTTTGCGCTCTAGCCTGGATCGCTTGGACGCAGGCCACCATCAGTCTTCCGCCCGCGCGATTCTCATCACGGAACTCCTCCATGGCGGGAATAGCTGCCCCGCGCAGCGACGTCTTGTCCAGTGTGAGCAGGACCGAGCGATCACGCACGCTACCGACGACATGCTCATTTTCTGCGGTCGTGATCATGACGGCACGCGGCGGGAAGGTTTCGCGTGCTTTGAGGTCGGACCCAGACCTGCGCTTCGAGGTGCCGTTGTGGACCGAGCGGATAATGTCGCCGATCTTCGACTGTTCCACGTCGTTCTGGCGCTTGTCGGGGGACGGTGCGAGGTCATCCATCACCCAGATATTGGTCTGGGCGAGGGCCTGTTCGACGGCCGTTGCGGTGTCCTTCATGGATCCTGGAAGGTGCTTGTTCGTCCAAACTAGCCTCTTCTGATGGAACGCCATGACCATGGATGCCGTCCAGCTCTTGCCTTGCCCGGGAGGACCCTGCAGGTAGAGATTCGTTGACGTGCGGATCGGAATCGATGGGCGAAGCGCCGCAGCGAGAACCACCGCAGCATAGTTCGGATCGCTCCAAGGCGAATCGACGATGAAGCGCTCGTAGACATCCTTGAGGTCATCGGCGACCTGCTTCTTCCACTGCTCCGAGCTCACAATCCCGGGCATCGGCGGCAACGTGAAATCGCCAGAGTCCGGGAGGACGCTGTCAGTGACCCCTGGAATGGTCGTCTCTCGAGCGGATTCGGAAATTGCGATGACGGTGCGACCAGAGATGAACGCACAAATCTGACTGCCCTGCACCGGGACCCAGCCCATGGACGCCCATGCTGTGGTGTGAGGAGCCTGCCCGTCGTTGGCGCTCTTAATCGCTTTGAGCCAGCGGTCGTTCGTTGGCGGCCATTCCGGGTGCTGCAAAATCTCCGGTGGGATGTGGTGAGCGTGCTGGTACCACCTGCTGACGGGGATGCCGAGGAGATCGGCAGGACCAGTGATCGTTGCGTTGTGAGTTTCGCCGCTCTCAGAGATCCACGAGAGCTTGACTCGACAGTTTGTGGGGCTGCCTTCGTCGCTCACCCCTTCGCCGAAGTTGCCGGTTTCGATCTCCTCGTCCGTTGGGAATCGCTTGGAGATGACCGACTCCACCTCCCCGCCAAGACGGACCTTGATTTTCCAGCCAGGCCCTCCTCCGTTGACACTCGATTGAAACTCCTGCACTGTGCACCGGTCGGGAGAGACCATCCACGTGCCGGGCTCAAAGTCCTGGTCGGATCTTGGCGGCGCGTCCGGCAACTCATCGAGGACACCGTTCAGGATGGTGTCCCAACCGCCATACGTCACCAGGAAATCGTCGAGCCCGACCTTCTCGGTCCTGGAGATCCCCGACGCCAGTTCGACGAGCTCGTCGTCCAGATCAGGATCCAGATCCACCAGCCGAAGGTCTGCTCTCTGACTGGCAGCGAAGATCCAAAGCTTGTTCGCCTGATTCCAGACATTCCAGTTGGTCGCGACGTCGCCATCGAACGCGAGAAGCACCTGTCGTCCGGAGAGGGGCAGGTGCTCCCACACGCTCTTGCCGTGCCAGGAGGAGACACCCGCAGAGGAGAGGATGAGGGTGCGGCGGGCCGGCGCGACGCTCGTCATGAGCTCACTCAGCCGCTCGGCCGCGTCTGAACGCGTCATGCTGGGGCTGACCTCGAGTTCGCTGCGTTCCAGACCGCTGGCCAGGAGCATTGCGGTGAGGGCGCTGTCGCCTTTGATCACTCCTTCGGTGATGAGAATTTTCGACGAGGAGCGGAACCAGTCGTGTGGCATGGCCGGGTGAGAGTCGATGACAGTGGTCGAGTTCGCAAAGAACTCGTACTTCATTGCACGGCCTCGTTCGTCCTGTCGTGGGTGCGCCGGGCGCATCTGAAGAAGCGAGCGATACTGGGGCTCACCTTTTTCGTCGTTCTGCGCGACTCCTTCGGCGCTGAACCACGGCAGCATGAGGACATCTCCCCGGCCCGCGGCGTCGCGCAGCTGGGTGTGAGAACGAGCGTTGTGCTGACCGAGCCCGTTCCGTTTGGCGAAGTCGGCGACTTGCAACGCCTCGATGGTTTCGTATCCGCGGGCGAGGGCCACCAGGGGTGCGATGCCGGATTCGGCGAGCTTCCGCATGCCGGAACCGCTGACGTTCTTGTATTTGCCGGCTTCCCAGCGGGTGGTCGGCGTGGTGGACGGGTGATTGGTAGTGGTGGTCATAGAGGCTCTATGCGTGGCAGAAAAATCGGGTGGAGAGCCCGGAATCTCGGGGATCTCCTTCGTCCGGAGTTGCTCAGCAACGCGCTAGTTTCCCGTCTCGCCCCAGAAGCCTGGGCCCAGAATGCTCCCGCCAATGCGACGGGAGAGGGCCGAGGCAGTCCAGATTCCCACCTTCCCATCAACTGATCTACTTCTAAGAAGAGTTGAGAGATAGATAAACCCGCTCACACCAGATGCAGTCGTTGGGAGCCAGCTTGACCCGGGAACGGAGGGGATCTGGGAACAATCCCAGAAGCAGCCAGCGCGAGTCCTCGTTAGCTGAGTCACGCGGTGTCGGCGGGCGCGGGCAGAATAGTGAGGTGCCGTCGAAGGGAACCAGTTGCACCTCAATCCGCGCGCCGATAGTGTCCATCTGAGCGAGAGACACGCGAAGGCGCTCGACGACGAGTTCTTCCTCTCACATCCAGCGGCCTACTTCGCCTCTCGGATCTCATCGCTCCTTGCCGCAGAACGCAGTGCGGCGGTCCCGACTCCGGTCGAAGAACCAGAGTTCTTCGAGGCGCTCGGGCAGATTGAGACGAACCAGTTGCTGGCGTTCGAGGGACAGGATCGCCGAATGCAAGTAGCGGTCGAGGCGCTCAGTCTGCGCCATCAGGCCGCCGAGGCGCTGCTCCGCTTCATGTACGCCGTGACGGCGGCGAGGCCGAAGGAAGGCGACGCCCCAAGCACGTGGCTGGCCATTGCGGATAGTCCCAACGCCCTTATTGACGTCGTACAGAAGACGGTCGCTGCCCTGGATGCCGATCAAGAACTGTTCATGCGATGCCTTTTCGTCCCCGGAACGCGCGTTGACGAGATCGTGGCCGCCGCCGCAGATACGGCCGTGGCATGGATGAACCACGCGAGCTCGCTGCTGACCGGTGACGAGCTGTCGGTGAACGCGGCGCACAACAAGGTGAAGCACGGTCTCGCGGTGAGCGCCCGCGGAGACGTTCGCATTGAATTCATAACCACGCCGCCGGACGAGCTCGGGCAGATTCCCGTGAGCGCGTTCGGAGAAGGGAAGTCGGTGCCGATCTTCGATCGCCCGATGCTCACGTATCTGAGCCGTCCGCGCGTGAAGCCGAAGCAAGGGTTAGAGGCCATCTCCCTGCGCGTCGATGTGCCGGTGGTTCTCGCGGAAGCCTGGATGATCGCGAACGTCTACGCTGCGATGTTCCACGCTCGGGCGAAGCGCCATTTCGGAGATGAGATGCCTGAAGGCGTCGCTCCGCACCCCACGCTCGCCATTGGACGACTCCCCGAGCACGTGATTGGCGGGCGACCCCTCGGGTACCGAGAGGCGGTGACTCTGCCGCCAGATGGCAAGACCAAACCCCGCAAGTCCGGTCTGTTCTTCTACGGAAGTTTCATCCCGATGAATGTCGACTACGAGAGCAAGGTCGAAGGCGTCGTCGTCGACGGTTGAGCCGTGGTGTCGGCGCCCGTCGATGCCCTGACTGGCAGGAGGTACCGAATCATGATGCCCGTCGATTGCACCGTCTGCAGCGAGCCAATGACGCTTGCGGTGAGGCCTCGCGACCGTTTGACGCCGCTGCCGAAGAATGAGCGACCGACGATGATCCCGTACGCCTTCGATAAGCGGGTCTGCGCCAACGATCGTCGCCTTTACCTGACGTACGCCGAGTCTCGGATGCTCGAGTGACGCCGGACGAGATCATGGCGGTCGCGACCGTCGTCGGGGTCATCGTCTCGGCGCTGTTCGGGATCACCGGGGTCATCGTGGGGTCGGTCGGGCTGCACCACGCGAATAGGGCGAAGGAAGCAGCCGCGGGCGCGAACCTCATCGCAAAGGACGCCAACACCATCGCGAGAGGCGCAAACACGCTCTCGACAGAGGCGAACTCGATTGCCCGTGAAGCCAACGACATCGCGCGGGCGAGCGAAGTGCGGGCGACCGAGCAGAACGACGTGACGTGGGACTGCAACTGGAAGTCTCCGGGCTTGTACGCCGTCCGAAATGAAGGCAAGCAGTCGGCGCACAACGTCTGGATCCAGATCACGGTCGGCGGCGAAATCGAAGAAGCGAGCCTTGACCTGGTCAAGGGCGGCCAAACGGTGCTCCTCGAGATGCCGAAGTCGAAACTGATCTGGGAGGCCGAGAAGCGGCAAGAAGAGGAAAGTCGTCGACCGAGGCAGCGGAATTCTGGGCTCCTCGGCGCAATGGACATTCCGAACATTGCCGTTCCAGTTTTCAACTATCACTACGTCCGCGACCGAGTGCTTTGGCGTACCGAACTTGGAACTCCGCGCGAGCACGACAAGAGCTTGAACCTAGGGTCGGTCGGCCCGTAGCTCGTTCGTCGGGCGAGCGCGAGCATAAGAATGCGAAAATGGTGGCGGCGGAGGCGTGGAAGCGACTCGCTGACCTGAGGCCGAACGCATAAAGTACGAGCCTTCACCCGCCGGTGAGAGCGCTAATGACAAGTGAGTGCCGCTCGCACCCGGTACCCTCAACTCAATAGGTCAGCGCGGCGAACGGGGCATGGATGTCGGAGGAGGACGAGCCGCCCGACCAGATCGAACTGATCAGCGACGGAGACGGTCTCGCGGTCATCGGAGACCTGCTGACAGTTGAACGTTTCCTCTCCACGGCCGGCGTGGCCTCCCGTGAGCTGAATTTGTCGCACGCGTTCGGCAGCGCGCTCAACGTCGGATCGGCCGCCGCGAAGGGTGGATCGGAAATCGCTGCCAACGCTGGCCGCTGGGTGAAGCTCACAGAGGAGTCGGCGAAGGCGCTGAAACTCGGCAACGCCATGAAGGGGTCGTCGGACAGCGTCAGCCGCGCCATCGTGATGACCAGCAAGGGCAAGATCTCGAACATCCTGGAGTTCGTGAAGCCCGGCACTGTTGGCTCGATGCTCACCAACCCCGCGATGCTGGCTGGCGCAGCAGGCATTATGGCTCAGCTCGCCATGCAGCAGGCGATGCAGGAGATCACGGACTACCTGGCCGTGATCGACGAAAAAGTTGACGACATCCTGCGAGCGCAGAAAGACGGCGCTCTCGCCCGCATGATTGGCGTAGGGCTCGTCCTCGACGACGCAATGCTCAAGCGCGAGCACGTCGGGCGCGTCTCTGAGGTGACCTGGTCAAGTCTCCACGGTGCAGCGCAAACGATCGCGGAGACGCAGTCCTACGCGCTACGCCGTCTCGACGCCCTGGCCGAGAAGATGGAGAAGAAGTCTCGCGTCGGCGATCTAGCGAAGATTGCGAAGGATGCGGAAGGGGAAGTTGAAGAGTGGCTGGCTGTGCTGGCCCGCTGCTTCCAGCTACAGGACGGCCTAGCCGTTTTGGAGCTCGACCGCGTCCTCGACTCATCTCCCGACGATCTCGATCGGCACCGTGAAGCAATTCAGGCTGGGCGCGCGAAGCGCCGCGATCTAATCGCGAAAAGTACCGAGGGGTTGCTCGCGCGGATGGATGCCGCCGCCGTGACGGCGAACAACAAGGTGCTATTCCATCCGCTCAAGCCAGGTGAAGTTGTGCGGTCCAGCAACGAGGTGGGCGCCGACATGCTGGTCTTCCACGAGACGCTCGGCATCGCTGACGGCCGCGTAGACCTAGAGAAAAAGCGTTGGGCTGCCGCCGCTGTCGAAGCGCGACACACCGTTCGCGACACCGGGGCCGCCGGCGTCCAGATCGCGGGGAGGCTCGGCGCACAGGGAGCAGCGACAGTCGCATCGTTCAGCGTGGATGCGGCTCACGCTGCACAGGAAGCAGCCGGCAATGTTTCGCGCAGCGTTATGTCGAGTTTGCGGCGCGGTAAGACGCCGACCTTGACAGACCCAGACGAATAGTGGGCCTGATTGAGGAGCGCGCGTTCTACTCAGCGCGCGAAATCGACTCAACCATTCCCAATTGCTTCGGTGTCTATGCAATCCGGCTCCGGGATGAGTCGACGTTGCCGGAGCCATTCGAGTCTCTGCTCGCGTTGCGCAGCACACGCCTGATCTACATCGGGCAAGCCGAGAAGCAGACTCTGCTGGAGCGCCTGCTCGGCAACGAACTCCGGGCGCGCGGCAATGGCACCTTCATCCGCAGCATCGGCGCAGTGCTTGGCTATCGTCCGCCATTCGGATCATTGGCGGGACGAGCGCGAGTGCAGAACTACCGCTTCGCACCTGCCGACCGGATCGCAATCGTCGAGTGGATCAACGCAAACCTCGAGGTAACCTGGATGGTTCTCCCCCAGGCCGAGGTGCACGGTATTGAGGTCGCTCTCATCCGTGAGCGCACGCCCCTCCTCAACCTCCAGGACAATCCTGGAGCGCTTTTCGAACTGGCGGCGGTGAGAGCCGAGTGCCGAGCGCTGGCGGCAGGGTTATCCGCTTCCGCATTGTAATTTCTACGTCGGCGAGCGTCTTATGAGCATCGCCTCACGGTTCATAGTCATGCGCAGTGATGGAGGGCAAGGCATCACGCACCAGTCTTTACGCATTAAACGGCTCCCTTGACGAGCCGGTGCCGCCGTACCACAGGCGCGGCTTTTCATCGTCGAACTACTGATCGTGATTGTCGTTGTCTCATACCCGCAGCGATTTGGGCGGTCGCCTAGAGCGGCAGTCAAAATCGCGCTTGCGAGTCCGCAGCTCAGGCGGCCTCACGCCAAGCGTTCACGGCTCTTTCGACTTACGCGGCCCAGAATTTTCACCAGAATCACGCGAACATAGCAGCACCGTGGGCTCACTAACTCCGGGGCGACGAGCTATCAGCATCGAGTCGACAACTCGGCGGGCCCACGTACCTTCTGCGTAACTGCGGCGACCAACAACGTCAGCTATTCCACCTCGAGTGCGAGTCGCTCCCCAATCGTCGGAACCTGTCAGGGTCACGGAGCAGATGAGATAACTGCTTTTACGAACCTCATGTCAAATCGGAGCTTTGAGTCAAACGTAACCGGCCTAGCCGTCGGCGCGGGAGGTGGCTCGTTCACGTCAGCGCCCGCCACACAGACAGGTGGGGCACGGAGCGGATCTGCGTTCGTACGCGCTATCGCTTCCCCACAACGGTGACCGGGCATACACGATGAGCAGTGGCACAAACGTGCTCCTCAACTCGCACCGGCCCCTTCCAGACGACGTGAAAGTCGACGTCGGAGCCCAAGGTTCAAGCCGCCGCAAACGGAGGGCCGGGAGCGTCACGAGAGTGGCGCGCGTTGCGCGTTGAGCGTTGGAGGTCGAAAACCGGAGTGATAAGCGGTCTCCCTACAGCGACGCTAGCTGCGGCCGATTCCACAGTGCACAGTGACGGCATCGTGCGGCAAACGCCGTCATCTATTCGCGCAGCGTCACGGCCTAACCGACAAGGACGTGGGTCTCTGTCTTAGGTCAGGATGCTACGGGACCATTGGCGGCAGGAACCGCCTCTCCAGCGCCGCTATCGCTACGTCGAGCTCCGGAGTTTGGGCTCGCACGAGGACCACCGTTTCCGGCGCCGGATGAAGCCGCGAGATGACATCATCGCCGTCGCGAGTGGCGATCAGAGTGGCGCCTGATCCCCGCGCGTCGTGCTCTGAAACTCGATCACTCCACGGTTCGGACGCTCCGTAAACAGTCGACTCCCCATCGACTAACCGTCGCGTAGGCCAACGGTCATCCGGGTCAAAGTTCGGCGCGGTCTCCGCGTCCTAAGTACTTCATACGCGGCACCGTTCAGCGCAGCCTCTTCGCTTCCGTCGGTAATGTTCAGTGCCGCTCCAGCTGGTCTAGTTAGTACCGGAAAAGTGATAAGTGTCCCCCCACCAATGAGCTGGGCTCGCCGCGCCCGTAGCCCGAGAGAGAATCGCCCATACCGTCGCAAAAAGGGAGTCTCACGTCTCCCTTTGCAACGTGAGCTTCCTCACTTGCCGTCCATAACATCGCGCAGCAGGTGCTTTTCCGGCCCGTCAACTGAACCGCCATCCGCGCCGTTTCCCCGGCCCGTGTCGCGCGTGCCCGACAGCTGCACCGCTGCCCTCCGTGCGCTAGGCGACCAACCGGCAAGTTTCTCTTGTGTGTTCGGTGAAGACGCGCCCCACAATCCCAAAGCTTCGCTTCCCAGTTCGATCCTGCGACGCCTCCCGCCGCAACCGGCCCGCTTCCCTTCCCGCCAACCGCAACGCTCTCCGATCCGCTCGGAGCGACACACGATTAGGTGGAAGGTCCGGCGCACGGCGTGTCACTTGTTCGACCCGTGTCTCTTTTTCCAGCAACTGCCGGGCGACGAAATCTCACAGGAATAATCAGGCGGATCAATCCGTCGTGGCCTCAATCGCCGTCCCTGCTTTCCCTTTGGGATAGGGGTCCGTCGGCGATCGCCTGCGTCTTGACCACGCAAGACATGGGGGAAGGTCCGACCGACAGCCCGGCAGGGTGATGTTGCCTTGATGCCAGTTCTCACGAAGAGGTGCCACCAAGAACAGTTCTGATAATGGAGTTTGTCGCCGGTTAAGTTGAAAGGGTGTAAGCGAGAGGTGGGTTCTTCGATAACGCGGCACGAAGTGCGCGCGTCGCCCGTAATCGCGGGGATCTCGCGGCGAGGCCGGCTGTCGGCGGCCGTCAGTCGACGTGGCGGAGGGTGAAGTGGGGCATTGCCCAGTCCGGGACCTCAGCGATCGATTCGACCGCGACGACCAGGGCGACGGGGACGTACGCGAACGGTGTGCTCTGCTCCGTCAGGAGCGCTCGGAACCGGCGCTCGACCGACGGGATCGTCACATCCGGGAATCCATCTGCGAAGAGCACGCCCGCGAAGCTGTCACCGCGCGACGGCCGCTGGTGTCGCTTGGCACATATATGCCGGAAGCACTGAAAAACGGAAGGCGTCGTTTCCGACATGCTCCTCGAATCTGTCGCGGCCCGAACACATGCCCACGGATTACCGAACATCACTGTGACGATTCCCAAATAGTCACAGGCCTCGATTCCCAAATAGTCACGCGCCTCGATTCCCAAATAGTCACAGTGCCAAGATTCCTACGTCGTCACAGGCCACGATTCCCAAAGGGTCACAGACTGCCGCACTTGATTACCAAACGATCACGGCGATTGAGTTTGTCGTTGACCAAACTGAAAGGATGTAACGACAAGAGCGTTCTTCGAAAAAGGATCGCGGGGAGCGCGCGCGACCCGTGAATACGGGGATCGGGCGGCTGCAGCAGCCGCGGGCCTCGGTCAGTCGACCTGGTGGACAGCGAAATGCCGAACGGCACACGCCGCCCCTTCGAGCGCGGATCGCACCGCGATGACCAGCGGAACCGGCGCGTACGAACCAGGAGACTGCGTGGGCTCAATCAGCTCGCGGAAACGGCCCTCGATCGACGGGATTGAGGGGCCAAGGAACCCATCTGCGAAGATCACGCCCGCGAAGCTGTCACCGCCCATCGCCCACTGACCTGCACCGCGGAACAAGGGCTCAGCCAATGTGGCATCCCGAGGCACGACGGCGAACGGAATCCTCGTCGACGGCAGCAGCCGTGCGTTCCATCAGGCGCTCGACGGCGCGGTCGCCGATGAGGAGGACGTGCAGGTGAAGGATGCGCCCGTGCTGCGGCAATCCTTACTACCGAACAGTCACGGTCGGTCGCTCTGTCGACTCCCAAATGGTCACAGCTCGCCAGTTACCCAGTAGACGCAGTCTCATGCGATCAATTGCCAGATGATCACGAATGCGCCGATCACCAGGGTGTCTCAGATCGGGAGGAGGCGTTCTAAGGCCTTGGAATGGACGGGCCCTCCAAACTTTTGCTCGCTAGGCCGCTAGACGCCTGCGATGCGACGAGAGCGCGGCGATCGGTCACACTTCTGCGCCGTCAGCCACGCCGCTCGCGTTACACGGATCCAAATGGTCCACGTCCGCGAAATTCGCTTGAAGTGTTGTAGGCGTCCCGAATCCGAAAGCGCGGTCATTCGGAATCGATCTGACACGACAAGGTATAGACGGACTGTGAGCATTTGAGAATCTGATCCACCGGAAGAGAGAAGCTCCGGCCGCGATCACGTGACAAACGGAGGTTGGCAGGCCCACTCAGCACGTGTGATTATTTGTGAATTTGCTCGGGTCGCAAGTTCAAATGCCCTAATTGAAAGTGAAGGCGAACGCACTTTCCCAAGTGGATTCGATCGCCTCAGCCCACGAATAGGGCGTTACCGCCTTCATCCCATCAGTCGGCTGGGGTCCGCTCGACCACTCAAGACACGCAATCTCAATCGAATACTTCGTACATCTATCGCTGGCCTCTGGCCACCGAAGCCACAGCTAAGGTGGTGAATAAACGGGAGAGAAATGCTCGAAATAGACTTTTTGCCGGTTGAGGCGGCGACGGGACTCGGTTCCAAAAGCGGAGACGCCATCGCGATTCGTTTTTCTTTGCCCACTCGCGCTGAACCAATCGTTGTGATCGTCGACGGGGGCTACACCGCGGTTGGACGCAACCTGATCCGCCACGTGCGTGAGCATTACGGGACGGACCATGTTGACCTTGTGGTGTGCACCCACCCAGATCAGGACCATCTCAATGGTCTTATCCCGGTCATCGAGGAGCTTGAAGTGGATGAGCTCATGCTTCATCTGCCGTGGAATCATCGCGCCAACTCGGACGAATACTCGAACATCGAAAAAATCCAGGAGCTCTACGCTGTCGCGATCGCGAACGACGTAATTGTGACTGAACCGTTTGCCGAAGTAGAGCGTTTCGAAGGGGCATTTAGGATTCTCGGGCCGACCGCCGAGTACTACGAAGAGCTGCTCACCGAGGATCTCGGTGAAGAAAGGGCACGCAAGGCGCTGTCGACGATTTACGCTTCGGCGACAGAAGACACGACATTACGTGAGGCGCTCAGCCACGATCCCCTTGACGACAACGACACCACCTCGGCACGGAACAACACCTCGGTGGTTGCATTACTCGATGCTGCTGATGAGTTCCACCTGTTGACGGGGGACGCGGGCATATCCGCTCTTCAACATGCGGCTGACAAGTTCGAGTCGCTTTACGGATCCCTCGACGACGCGTACTTCGAGTTTTTCCAAGTGCCCCATCATGGCAGCCGCCGCAACCTTGGGCCGGCGATTCTCGATCGATTGTTCCCTAATGGCGGCGTAGGAACTACTGCATTCATAAGCAGCGGCGCCGTCGACGAGAAGCACCCCGGCGCTGCGGTGATAGACGAGTTGCGGGCCCGAGGATTTTCCACTTTCGCCACGGAAAGTAAGCCTCTGCTTCACAAGCATGATGCCCCTGAGCGGCCCACCTACTATCCCGCCTCGGAACGAGAATGATCTCTATTGCGCACGCAGTTTGACTCATACGCCGTTCGGGCTCGCCTTAGCCCGGTGCTCGTTGCGAGCATCCCCGTTCTCTCGGTGGCGTGGTACGCACCTCAGATTGGTACGGCCATAGCAGCACTGCCCGTTATATTCGTCGCGGCCATGGGACTTCTGGCCGAGCAAATCGTTCGCCAACTCGGCAAGAACTTGGAACAGCGATTGGCAAGATCGTGGGACGGATTACCCACAGTGAAAGCGCTTCGATTCCGCGATTCTGGGGATGCCCGAATCCTGAATCAACGGCGTCACGACGTCGCCAGAGTTTCTGGAATCAAGCTTCCCTCCAAAAATGAGGAACGAACCGATCCGGCTGGCGCGGACCGGATCTACGATCTCGCCGTGCGCAGAGCGCTTCACGAACTGAGATCATTGCCAACTAGCGCCTTACTTCGCGAAGAAAACATACAGTACGGGTTTAGGCGAAATCTGCTCGCTCTAAAACCGTACGCCCTGGTCCTCGCGGCGCTTTCAATCGGGCTCGACGCCTGGTTTTCACATTTGAGCGGCGACTACTCATCTCTCTTCATCTTCGCCGGTCTCGGCCTTACTTACGCTCTCATCTGGCTGATCGTGGTGCAAAAGAAGTGGATGGAAGCGCAGGCCGAGACGTTCAGCGATCGCTTCTTCTTGACCGTTGGGGGCAGACTTTAGCGGATGACTTCGATGCCCACCTCCCAAACATCATTACCATCCCGCGTCAGCTGAAAAGCATGGATCGTATTGTCGATGAGTCCTCCGTAGATGAGCATGATCGGCTCACCGCACCTAGCTCCGTCGAATCTACGGATGGACGATAAAGTCATGCGATCAGTGAGGCTCGGAGAAGGAGTTCCGCCAGGGTGGCTGTGCCAATCTCCAAGGTATTCGATGTCGCCGCTGTGCTCCGAAAATAGTCTGTCCACCGCGGCTTGCTGGAACTGCTGATCTGGATCGAAAGTACATCGAGTGGCGACAGAGTTCGGACCAGCACCGATCAGCTCTGTTACCCGATATGCTTTGGAACCCTCGTCGTGAATTCCCATTAAAACGCCGCCAGTTTCCCACGGCTGCGCCTGATTTGCAGCCAAGACAATAGCGTCTAACAGCGCTCGCGGCAGTTGCAGAACGGTCATTCGTGCCACTCGCACGAAGGGTGCCGTCTTATGTCCGTTGAGCGCCAACTGGGTGCAATACGAACCCCATCAACGTCGCGCAGATCGACGGAATCGAATTGCGCGGAGCTCGACGACTCTAGCGCCAGCTCAGCCATCGCGACTCTAGCTCCGTGCAAGGCCACCTCGGCGAGATCGAAATGGGCACCTGTGAACGTAGGGTCCGCGCACCCTGGGGGCTGGACGCGAAGTCCCGGGTCCGACGCAGGCATAGCCATGGTTCCATCCTGAATGTGAAGTTCAAGGCAATTCCAGCACGCATCCGCAGTCGATGGATACACGCTCACTATCCCGCCCCAAGCGCCGGGAGTTGCCTCCAAGCAGATGTACATCTTGCCGAGGTCTCGACACATCGCAGATAGAACCTCGTGCACCGCGATCTCCGCGGTGGCGTCGATCACCAAATCTACGCTTCGTATTTCGCCTGACGGGAAAATGCCGTGTTCGGTATCTCCTTCGCGGGTCCTCGTGCGCGCAGACCCAATCCTGCGAGCGATGGCGTGTGTGACTAGTCCCGGGTGTGCACTTTCGGCACGATGCGCAACGGCGACTGCTTTCGCCAAGCCAACGAAGTGCACCGTGCTTGTGTGCCGCACCAGATTTCCAGCCTCCAGAATGTCTCCGTCGATCAAAGTGAGCTCAGCAATCCCAGACCTGGCGAGAGAGTCCGCGACCGTGCTTCCCAGAGCCCCACAGCCCACAATCATCACTTTTTTATCTGACGAAGATGCGAGTTCCGGGACCCGCGCAATTAGGTCCGGCGCCCCGGCACGCGAGGATCGAATTAGCCGAGCCTCCGGCTTGCGAGCCTTTCCCCTCTGTTTCCCTCCACGCCTCAGCACGCGCGAACGATTATCTGAGTCTTTGATGATGAAGAAGATCCCGGATCCCGTAGCTCCGTCCGCCTCTTCTTCGGGAAAGAGAACCGCGATCAGTTGGCAGTAGTGCCCATCCCCGATCACAAACCCGGCCGGCTCTTGATCAAGTTGCTCGCGTGCAGCAGCCCAAAGCTTCGATGCATCATCCGTTTCTGGGACCTGGCCAAATCTGACCCAGCTTGCGTCGACCGCGCCATCGCTGACGAGGTCCATCGCTTTCGAAGCTTTGAGATCCCCGCCGTGCCAACGAAACTCCTTTACCGCGCCCAACCAGTGATTGTCGCCGGCGGGAAACGCTTTCGGCGCAGACACCTTTACGGTTCCCCCAAACACCTCGTCGGGTGGCAGGCGATCTGTTTCAACCAATATCGCGGCATTGGCAACGTAGGAAAGATAGGCCGAGAAGGGCTCCGCTTGATTCGGATCGCGCGTGTCAGCATCGACAAGCACCTTGGGCAGTTGAACTGAGAGGAGCCACGCCAGCGAATCCTCTGGACTCCACATCTTGCTTCCTCGCTCAACGAGACAGAGGTCGGAGCCGAACGGGTCCATGTGATGAGCGAGGACTAAACCCCTCGGGGCAGCTACCGTCGGACGAAAGTGCGGATACAGGTCGGGAAATACGGCTTGTACGGATATAGTTTGTGACCCTGTCACGGCCTCCGGAACCTCGACCGTCATCTTGATATAGCCGTTTCGGCGCGCCTCGGAGTCAACAGTAAAACGCAGTCCCGCTCTTACTAGTTCCCGAACTTCATGAGCAAGCCGCCCAGGGTAGCGATCCCACCAAGGACTCGCCCAGAAGGCCGGCTCAGTCAACCTACGTTGCGATTTGTCGGCAATCGTGGCGCTGTCTTTGGTCCCGTTGCTCGAGAAACCGCCTCGCTCGCTTCCGACTCGTCATCAGTTGCGGCATCCACTACATCCGACGTTTCATTGACTCCAACAGACATGACAACTCCTTTCTATTGATAGTGCCACGCCTTTATGGGATGCGCTTCGCTTTCCATTCAAGTCGGCCCGGCAAATCGAAAGTCGCATTCGTCGGACTGAGGGAGAATCGATCGCGTGGACGCGATTGTCGCGGTGAAGGCCAGGTCCCGCGCTGAATCAGGCCTGTCAACTTTTCCATCGGGTCAGAGGCGTCGGTACGTTGCGGGTGCCCCTTGAGTCGATTTCAATTCGTTCGATCGAGACGACTCGCGATGCGACGTGGCCTCCATGGAGCACGAACCAGCCGCCAAGGAGAAGGTCTGAGCTATGAGGTGCCCGTACTAAGTGGCCAGCCAACGAGAAACACCCGTACGGCTGCTGGAAGAACCGGACCTCCAGCGGCTTTCCGTGACGTAGATCAGTTAGCTCAGAGCATCGCGACTGTTTCTCCCCCATTCCTCCATCATTTAGGTCTGGTCCAGACCCCACAATGTCCAGGTCGATCAGTTCACGCTTCGGATTGATTCTGTCCCCCAAGAAAAATCCGCCCAGCCATAACTCTGAGCCTCCGCGAAGTCGTCCATTGAGTATCAGCGGTCCATACCGTGAAGTGCGCAGCCTTGCCCGGACTAAAGATGCCTCCGTGCTGACGCCGAGCGTAAATCGGAACCTCTCCAGATCTCTCTTCCGCGGAAGGTCTAATTCGCTGTAGTCGATCATTAGGAACTCGTTTCCTCTTAGATGGCGCTACAAGGACAGTCGCCGCATCTGGACGAGAGTTGCGCAGTCCAGACGTGTCGCGTCGCCCACGTCCGCCTGACAGGACCGGCGACATAACCCGAACAATTGATCCGGACCCTTGCGTCATTGCTGAATTTAGAGCGCCTGTCAGGACTCCCGTTCCCGTGCACCGTGACGTTGGGTTGACTCACCCCGCGCATAGTCGCGAAGTGCCGCGCATGTCCGATTCGCATCTGGAAATCCCAGACGCGGATTGGAATGCCCGATGCAGTCGTCCCTGCAAATTCTTCATGCCGAGTATCACGAACTAGCTCGCTCGACGCGGTCGATTACCGCCGATCAGCGCGTAGGACTCCGCTTCTACTCGGAGGAACTACGACTGCTCGAGAACGGGCAATGGCGGAGGCCAAGCAGATCCCGAATAGGCACATGGGCTTCTCGCGTAATTGACCTCAGCGAGTTCGTCAACGACCTGAAGCGGATCCCACGTGAGAACAACCGGCTGCCGGCGGGCTTGATCTCCGAACGCGAGCGAACGCTCGCAGAGTGGGTGAAATTTCAGCGCAGGGCTGCCACCCGCGCTCTACATGTCGAGTATCAAACCAGGCGACTATCGGCAATCGACGGTTTCAGTTTCGATCCGCTATCCGATCAGTGGCAGGCGCAGCTGATCGCCTTCTCCGAGTTCGTTCGATTGCATGGCCGTCCGCCGAGATACCGCAGCGTTGAGGCCTCCGAACGCCGGCTGGCAAGGTGGGCGGAGGAGCAACATCGCAGCTTCGAGGCACGGCGAATGAGTGAGGCCCGAATGGAGTCGCTGAGGTCATCCCGCATTTTCGATTGGATTCGCTAGCGGAACAGCCGCAACCTGTTTTGCAACGGCGCCTGATCTACTTGGCGTCACGGGCTCCGGTCAGTCAAACGCCTCCGGCGAGCCGGTTGAGCGAACCAAATCCCCACCAGGGGTCCGGTTCCAAATTGTGGCTTCCCGACGTCCCTCCAGAAGGAGGCTTGCGAACTCTCCCTCCTCGTCCGAAAGGACGCGGAGGCTGTGATTCGGGCCGAAGCTCAAGGTCAGGCTCTCGGTGTCGATACGCACATTGGTTATCTCGCTCCCCAACAAGGCCTGCAGTCCAGCGAAGAAGTCAGGTGAGAGCATCGTCAGCTCTCGTCCCATGACCTGAAGAACTGCCTCCCCCCATACGGACAGCTCGGACCCTGGAAAGTAGAAACGCCATCCGCCTTGGCGGAATCTGATGCTCTCGAGCAGGCCTCCTTCGATGACGTAGATCTCGTCGGCCTCTTCCAACGGAGTCCCCCCCTCGCAGACGCACGTTTTTACTGCGGTCGAAACTATCTGCGCAGGCCTCCGACCCGCTCCCGTGCACCATGACTTGCTCGCAAGGCTGCGCGACGCCGGCTCGTTGACCTACACGGCAACCGTCCCGCCCTCCGTGCTTTTCGCCGCCCGCGTCGACGGACGTCGCGGGTATCGGTCCGGTGCGGTGGCCTGGTCGATGAGCTGTCCGCTAGTCGAGCCGGTGTCTAGGCGACGCATTCGTGGAAAGGACATTTCTGGAGAGTCTGACCCCAAATGTGGGCACAAGCGCGCAAATTTGATCGTCTGGCAGCGTCTGGCAATTGAGGTGCCGCGCATGAGGTAGGTAGCAGGAAGCGATTTGCGCCTGCCGAACTTCACCAGGAGAGCACCGTGACTATCGCACCCCCCTCAACCCGCACAACACCCGAGCTTCTCGGGCCGCCGCTTCTCTCACTTGAAGAGGTGAGCCAGTGGACCGGCACCGCAAAGAGCACCCTCTACTCGATGATGAGCCAACGACGGGGGCCCCGCAGTCTCAAAATCGGCCGCACGCTCCGCTTCAGGCCCGCTGACGTCGAAGACTGGATCGAAGAACTCGCCTCGGCTCGGGAGGCTGGCCGATGAGCGTCGTAAAGACCGAAGGCGGCCGGTGGCGGGCGCGCGTCTACTTGAGCGGCAAGCAGATCGCCATGGCCACTTTCGACCGCAAAGGGGATGCTGAGGCGTGGGAGCGGGAGCAGAAGCAGAGCTTGCGCACGCACACGTGGGTCGATCCGAAACAGGGCAAAGTTGCATTCAGCAAGGTCATTGAGGATTTCAACAAGTTCCGAGAAGGCACCGTTGCGCGCCATACTTTCGACACGGACGAGTCGAATCTTCGGCTTCACGTCCCTAGGACCCTGGCGATGCGTCCGATCGCGAGTATCCGAGCGTCCGATTTTGAGGACCTCTATTCGGTGATGCTACGCGACCGCGCCCGCGGAACAGTCCGTCGGTTCAGAGAAGCGCTCGTCGCCGTCGGTCGGTATGCGATGGATCGCGGACTGGTGGCCGAAAACGCGGCGCAACGCTCCAAGGTGCCGCAGGGGCGCGGAGACACCACCGACCCCGTGCGACCGCTTACGTCAGCTGAACTCATCCGGCTAATTGCCCGCGCCCGGGAAACTCACGCCGGGTACGCCAATCTCATCGAACTTGCCTACCTGACGGGAGCTCGCTGGGGAGAACTTGCTGAACTCCGGGTGAAGGATGTAGTCGATCGCGGAACGAAGTCTCTGCTGATCAGCCGTTCCCGATCAGACGGGTATGACGTCACACAAACGAAATCCAGACGCGAGCGTCTGGTTCCCTTGACAACGCGTGCTCAGACTGTGCTCGCCGAGCAATGCGCCGGAAAGTCTCGAGAGAGCCTGATCTTTGTGTCGCCGAGAGAGAAGCGACTGAACCGCGGCAACTTTGAGCGGGCAGTCGGATGGAAGGCCGCCTCATCTGGGCACCGTTTTCACGACCTTCGCCACACCGCAGCCACACGATGGATTCGACTTGGCATCGACATAAAGACGGTCAGCGTGTGGCTGGGTCACTCGGACTCAGCCATCACCCATCGCAGGTATGTTGGCTGGTTGACGGACGACGCCACGTCCTCCGCCTTGGAGAAGCTCGAACGGGCCGCCGAGATCGGCGAGTAGATCAACGGACGTTTCTCGGCTCGGAAAGATTTCCAAACTGATCACGCGAGTTCGATTCTCGTCATCCCCTCCAAGTAATAGCGGGGCAGTAGCCCTCATGGCCGAGAAGCGCCCGCAAGCATTCCCGGTCAGAACCCCGTCGCGTCAGTGATTGGCCATACTTGGCCTGTGCGCAAATCTCCACCGGGAATCCTCGTGACCACTGTGCTTATTCTGGCGCTCTTCACCTTGTGCACTCCTGCCCCGGCTTTTGCCGAATCTTCCGCCAACAAGGGAAGCGTCCGCATCTCAAGCTACATAGCCATGCGCGCAGACAAAGCCACGTCCGAGCTAAAAGCGCATTCGTTAAAGTGGAAGTTCAGCAAGCATGTCGCCACGAAATCGAAGTGGTGGGTGACAAAGCAGAGCCCGCGGGCCGGTTCGCTAGTGAAGCGGGGCACGACCATCAAGCTCACCGTCTCCAAGACAGCTCCTCTGTCCGATGCACAGCGCATCACTACTGCCGAAAAGCTGGTCGTGGCAGAGCTCCCAGACGCGCCAGTGTGGGTCGGGCTCACTACAGAGGGCGTTGTGGTGAGTCGCACTGAGGTGTGCGTAGATCGAACGTTCGGTCCAACAGGAGGAGTCGACGGCACTGGTGGCAACGCGGGCTACGTTGTCGTGCGTTTCCCATCGAAGAAGCTTGGAGACCCCCAAGACGGGATATGCGCCGACTATGCCCCCACTCCAGTTACCCCCGCAGCGAAGGTCGATGTCCCCACCTCCGTTATGAACGATCCCGGATTGCTCGTCAGCACGGACTTCGGTAGCAAATGGCCGCTCACGGTGCCATATGTCGTAGCGCACTGCAAGAACATCACGGCTGGCGGACAACGACTCCAAGTTGTCACCGTGACCACCCCAGATGGCACCATCTATTCCGCAAACGGAACGGCGAAGGCTCACACTTCCTACCCAACCCTGACGCCGATCTGGGCCCCGGACCCGAAGGTCGATGGTCTGAAGATCGACATCAGCCCCGTGATCGATGCGGGTCTGGCCCTGTGCCCCTAGCCGACCCTCCGACTAGAGCAATTTTCTAGCCCTACTCAGTGGACGTAAGCGAGTCCAGATCATCGTCGGAGAACGGGCGCTTGACGGCCAGCAGCCCCGCGGCTCGTACGTGGAACTCCACCGATGCCTTACCTGTCGCGGTGCTCTCGGCGAATTCGACCTTCACCTCAGGGGCGTCGGTCTCGCCCTTCTCTCGCACTGTCACCGAGGCGACATGAAAATCGTCATCGATCGTGCGACGGAATAGCTCGACATCTTCACGGACGGCATCCGCGTTTACATTTGAAACCCCAAGTTGGCGGCTTAGACCCCGAAGGTCAATGGCAGTCAAATCGAAGGAAACGAGAGGTGATGAGAGCTCGTCCCAGCGAGCATCCGGGCCATCGTCGCGCCCATGGATCTTCCGACCGTCCGAACCCATCCACAATGACCATCGGTGAACGTCCGCCGTGAGCTTGCCATTTCGAACCTTCCAGCTCGGAGTAAGCGCATCCTTCGCCTCGTCGGTGAACTCTTCGGCATTGATGAACAGCGCGGAGCGTCCTGCGATGAGATTGTTTATTCCCGGACGCACAATGGGCGAGAGGTTCAGGTCCACGAGCGCGGGTGCTAGAGACTCGATCCGTTCGAGCGTGAGCATTGATGCCAACGTCTCCCACACTCTTCGAGAACTGACTTCGGCTGCACGCCGCAGTACATAAGGCAGGATCACCCGCAGCTCACTGTCCGAGAGCGGCTCGTCACGCAACTGGTTTAGAACTTCGGCACTTGGATTGGCCTCGAAAAAGATTCCGAGCAAACCCGCAGTACGGGTCAGACGCTCCGCTGTGGACCCAAGGAATAGCTTCTGAACAGTTCTCGTGAAGGCCCGGAGTGCGTCCGCTGGCTCTTGTCCCTCGACATTGACAATTCGATCAGCGTCCGAGTCGGTGAGCAACCCTCGGCCTCCACGAACGATGTTGGCCCTGACCAATCCAGAAAGCTGTGTGTCCTGCTCTTCCGTCGCCATCGGGGCAGTTATCCGCGATGTGACAGAGACCTCTGTTGCAAGAGTTTCGGTCGTCTTTGGGAGCTGCGCACGAAGGTCTTTCAAGACCCGTCCCGTCTCGTCCCCCAAACCAATCAGCAGAGGACGCTGATCCGAGAGGGCTTCGACGTCTTCCGAAGCGACCACGGTACTGAGGGACCCACGGATGAACACTCGGCGTTCCTGCGATTTACCGCTCTCTCGCCAGGTCGCAATCAGGTCTGGAATGTAGCTGTGGTTGAAGTACTCGGTCTTCTTGATCTTGAGAGTTGGATCGATTCGCTTGAGCTCGTCAGCGACCGCTTTTTTTACCCCGTCGATTACGTCCGTGTAGCGGGCTTGTGCCCGGGCGTCGCGAACCGCAATGACGACTTTGGCCTCCTGATCGATAGCGCCCTCGATAGTCATTGCTTGCCCTTTCGGTTGAGTTTCGCTTCGATCAAGTTCAGCTCTTTCGGCGTAAGAGTGAGTTCGTGCTGACGCTTGTTGAGCACAAGGAGCCATATTCGGCTGGAGAGCAAATCCAGGATTTCCTCGTCGATCGGAAGACCGTTGAGGAGCCCTGTCGTGTCTTCCTCGAGAGCTTTCTTTATCTGTGACCGTTTGGTGAGCTTTGGCCACTGTCCTTGCGCAAATGGGAACGTTGTGACCCACATGAACTCCCATCGTGGGTCCTGGGTTCGCGCTATCTCGGCTGCGGTCGCGCTATAGGCGATCGCAAGGAAATCCTTGTAGTCCTTTCCCTGCTTGCCGACGGTCGTATAGGACTTGTTTTCGACATAGAGAAGGGACTTCGACTTGTATATCTGCCCCTTCAGGTCGAAGGTCTGAAGCTTGTTGTCGAGCGTGTTCACTGTGCACTCGGAGGCCCAGTCGTAGGCGTCGAAATTCAGTTCGATGTGAGTCGTACTCTCAAGCCATCTCTTCGTGCGAAAAACGCCCTTACGACCCTCCTCGTGTGCTGATTCCGCGCGAAGCACCACTCGTATACCTCCATCGGTCGCAAGAGTTTCCTCACTATATGGCATCGTCTTCTCGCTCTTAGCGATTGACCGCTACTGCGCGATTGGATGGGTCCGATATACGTACCGCTCGAAGCGAGCGATCCGCTCGTTGTAGCCCGACGGGTACAGGTCGGCGTAGATGCCCGTCCATGGTGGCGACTGACGCGTGCCCCATCCAGCGGCTCACCTCGTAGAGCTTGAACCCCGCGGCGAACATCAGCGATGCGAACCTGTGCCAAAGACGTGGAACTGCATCGGTCGCATGTCCACGGCGGCGACGGCGGACGTCATAGCGTGGCGACGGATAGCTCCCACGTCGCACGCCCTCTCCCAGTCCAGCGCGCGCCCGTGGTACGTCCGCGCCGGCCAGAACAGTTCATCGCTGGTCATTCATGCGCGCCGTCACAGCGCCTCGGTGATCTGGATCGTCGCGTCGCACTGGTCGTAGGTGGTGTCCTCGCCCGCCGGGTCGTGATCAACTTCGAACACATCCGCGCATCTCGGGCAGTCGATCTCGTACTTGGCGTGAGCGTCAGCCTCGAGGTCAGAGATCACTGCGAGCGGGGACCCGAGTTGCGAGAGCCGAGTGGGCCAGATCCGACCACGGCAGCTGTGCGTTCCAAACCCGTCGGCATTGATCGGGACGACGTTTTTACTGTTAACCGACACCACACCGACATCGGACAATACTGACGACGAAGGTGGCGGCCCTGAAATAGATGCGACTACCGCTTGATCAGCGATTTTAGTGGTGGGCCCTACCGGGCTCGAACCGATGACATCCACGGTGTAAACGTGGCGCTCTACCAACTGAGCTAAAGGCCCGCGATCACGCCCTCGCGGGGCGCATCACGATGAAAACGACTATAACGAAG
>Ga0247741_1000238_pt1 | contig 34968 bp, 41 predicted proteins | sample UWRJL213509R2_FD_180945 | JGI IMG/M metagenome (GOLD analysis project Ga0247741, IMG submission 180945) | Plant litter microbial communities from Arlington Agricultural Research Station in Wisconsin, United States - UWRJ-L213-509R-2 | ecosystem: Environmental > Terrestrial > Plant litter >... | reverse complement strand
CGGCGTCGTACCGTCGAAGAGAGACATGTCTGTGAACAGGCCGATGCCTTGAAGATTGATGCCGACGCCCGCATCAAGATGATAGGCGAACTGCGTATCGCTGTCATCCATCAGCGTGGCGGTGCCAGCAACGCCCTGTTTGCGAAGCTCGAGGTTCATGAAGCCGACGCCGCCGCCGACATATGGCGTAATCGCACTGAACAACCCGTCCGTTGCGAGGGGAATATCCAGGTAGCCGTTCACATAACCCTGGAACGAGCGCGCGTCGCCAAAGGAGTCAATCGAGCCAGCACCGACGCCGGAGACCCGATGCTCATCCACCGATGCGGTGCCATATCCAAGTTCTAGCTCGAGGCGTGGCGACACATAGCCATACGCACCAAAGTTATAGCCGGCGCGCAGCGCGCTGTAGTAGCCGACATCATATTCCGTTGACACGTCGACGCCTGCAACACCGAAATTCGTGTCATCCAGCCAATTCACTGAGCTAAGCGAACCAATGTAAAAACCAGATGACGACTGAACTGGCGCGGGCTGTTCAACCGGTGCAACGAGATCGGCGGCCTGAACGAGCGAAATGGCGGCGGACGACAGCAGTGCCGCGAGCAGAAGTGTCTTTGTCATGGAATTTCCTATCACCTGATACGGCCGTACTCGCCGTTTGATCACTGAAGTCGAGATAGGTACGATTTGTCATCGGCATAGAGAACGGCGTGCAGTTTTCGCTCCCCAGCTCAAGTCCACCGATAAGCGTGGCAATCGAGCCACAGGGTATTGTCGCCACGCTGGCGGAAGTTGCCCCACCACTCTTCGATTTCCCTCTACCCCGAGCATCTGCGCTGAGAGCAGCCTTCGAATTTAAATATCTTGTGCGACGCAACCAACCCGTCCCAGCCAAGTTGAGCTTTGTCACCGCCGTTCCGGCTTTGATGGCAGGAGAACGATATGACGTCCCTATCCGACACAATCAAACGCCTTGCAGCACTCCGAGCCCTACCGGCTCAGGGCAAGCGCTCATCATACCATCTGGCAGATCTTCTCGCGTTCGGATCAGATCCTGGCAATCTGGGAGGAAAGCTCTTTGTTCCGAACAATGTCGTTAGTGATCCCGCCTTGGTCGTGGTACTTCATGGCTGCACGCAATCGGCGGCGTCGTATGATGGCGGCTCTGGTTGGGCGCACCTGGCAGCCGAGCACGGGTTCATCGTCCTCTATCCGGAACAGCGACGGCAGAACAATCCCAACCTTTGCTTCAACTGGTTCGAGCCCGGCGATATCCGCCGAGACGGCGGGGAAGCGTTGTCGATCAGGCAGATGATCGAGACCGTCTGTATCAATCACAGCGTCGACAGGAGGCAGGTATTCATAACCGGCCTATCGGCCGGCGGAGCGATGGCGAATGTCATGCTGGCATCCTATCCGGACGTATTTTCCGCCGGGGCGATCATCGGGGGGCTCCCATACGGTGTCGCCTCATCGATTCCTCATGCTCTCGAGCGCATGCGTGGTGTTGGGCTTCCATCGGGAGCAACGCTCTCGGAAATGATACACTCAGCTTCTGCTCATGCTGGACCATGGCCAACGGTCTCGATTTGGCAGGGCTCGAAAGATCAGACTGTCGCCGAGGCGAACGCCTACGCGCTCGTAGAACAGTGGTTGGGGGTTCACGGATTATCGACATCGCCTTCCAAGTCATCATCGGACGGCTCACACCACACGACGAGATGGTCTGACAGCACCGGTTTCGTGCCAGTCGAGTTTCACAGCATTGACGGCATGGGACACGGCACTCCGATTGACACCACAAGCGGCTTAGGGGCGGCCGGGCCATTTATGCTTGACGTGGGGGTATCTTCTACTGCGGAAATCGCGCGAACCTGGGGTCTGACACCATCGTTTGCGGTGGATAGGTCGGAGGTTGAGAACGCGGTCGAGACCTTCACGCTCAAACCCCAAGGTGTCCCCTCAAGCGGAATACAAGACATTATCGAAAAGGCGCTCCGTTCGGCCGGGCTCATGCATTGAACCCAAAGCAGCCATTTCCCGAACACGGAAATATTCAAGGCCGTGTCCTGGCGGCAATTCCAGGCTTTACGAAGAGGAGTTGGCAATGTCCCAACCTATCTCAACACACTCGCCCACTGGTATGACGTATACATCTGAAGAAGCGGTCACAGACCTGAACCGAATATCCTGGGGAGCGGTCTTTGCCGGCGTCGTGATCGCGCTCGCAACGCAGTTTCTGCTCAATCTGCTGGGCGTCGGGATCGGTGCAGCCGTCCTCGACCCTGCCACCGCTGACAACCCCACCGCATCCTCTTTCTCCATCATTGGCGGGCTTTGGTTTGTCGTGGCAGGGATCGTGGCGTCGTTCATCGGTGCTTACGTGGCCAGTCGCCTTTCGGGCCGTCCGAGTGAAACGACCGGTGGGTTTCACGGCGTCACGTCATGGGCCGCGACGACCCTCGTTGTACTCTACCTCCTCACCACATCGGTGGGTGCGCTCGTCGGAGGCGCGTTCAGTGGTCTTTCGAGTGTTGTCGGTGGCGCAGGACAGGCCGCCGCCTCGGCTGTTTCAGCCGCTGTGCCAACGCTCATGCCATCTGATCCGATGACCGCAATGGAAGCTCAAATTCGAGACACCAGCGGCGGGAGCGATCCGCAAGCGCTGCAGGCAACGGCGCTCTCAGCAATGAAAGCCGTCACATCCGGTGATCCGTCAAAGGTGGCCGACGCCAAGACCAGAGCCGCCGAGGCTTTGGCCAAGGCGCAAAGTATCCCGGTCGACCAGGCGCGTGCGAAGGTTGACGAATACGAGGCGACCTATCGCGAAACACTCGCGACAGCCAAGCAAGAAGCTCTCAACGCCGCGCAAACCACCGCCACCATCGTATCGAGGGGTGCCCTCCTTGGCTTCCTAGCCCTTGTTCTTGGCGTCGTTGCCGCCTGGTTCGGCGGCGTCGCTGGCACAAAGCCCGTCACCGTCGTCCAGGAATATACCCTTGGGCGGAAACTATAGCCCTTCTTCAACCTGACCCCAACAAAGGACCATGACCATGACAGAACCAAAGAACCTCAATGATTTGCTCTATGAAACCCTGAAAGACATCTACTTCGCCGAGAAGCAGATTGTGAGCGCCTTGCCGAAAATGGCGGAAGCCGCGCAATCACCTGAACTCAAGCAGGCTTTCCAGACCCATGAAGGCCAGACTGAGACACACATTGAACGGCTAGAGCAGGTCTTCGAATTGATCGGCAAGCCCGCCCAGCAAAAGACATGCAATGCGATCCTCGGCATCATCGAGGAAGGCAAGGAAGTCATGGAGGAGTTCAAGGGAACGGATGCTCTCGATCCCGGCCTCCTCGCCGGCGCGCAGGCCGTCGAGCACTATGAGATCAGCCGCTATGGAACGATGGTCACCTGGGCAAAGACCCTTGGTTTGGATGACGTTGCCGAGCTCCTCGCAATGACCCTCGACGAAGAGGAGGCAACGGACGAACTGCTCTCCGAAATCGCCGAGACCACTGTCAACGCCAAGGCGGCCTGACTGATAACGCGTGCGTCGCCTGGTGACGCACGCAATTCAAAGGAAGAGAAAATGCACATCATCAATCAGAGTGTTACCCGCACAGCATCTGGCACCGCCGTCGAGTTCGTCGGTGAAGGTGGAGAAAAAATCTCGGTTCTACTGACAAGCACGAATACGACGCCTTCCGATCTCCTCGCAATCGAGAAGGCGAAGGCCACTATGGTGCAGGTGGCGACGTTCGGCGCAAAATCCGACGAAACCGAAGCGGAGTCTCTCAGCCATCATGTGGTCATAGCACAGCAAGATGCTGGGACGAGCCGCACCTATAGCCCCATCGATTGATCACGCGAACGTCTGGCATCAGTCCTTCAAAAGCTGGTGCATACGGCGCGTCCAATCGATAACAGCCCAATCGCCCGCTAAAGGGACTACAGTGAGCCGAGACAACCCAATGCCGTTCGATGCCATCAATAAAAATGAATGCCACGCACTCTTCGACGAATTCACTCCGAACTCGGAGGGACTGGAGGAGGAGAACGTTGCGACTATCGTGAGTGCCGTTTGCTATGCGCCGTTGGAAGATGGCGAGATGGTCATCCGCCTGGCCAAAGATGATGGCAATCACGTCGACATTAGGACGAACCCCGTCTGCGCCGGAAGGTTGGCCATCGCACTCCTTGATATTATCAATGCGAATGGCTGGTTTGAAGTCGATCTCCGAATTTCTGACACAGGATCAGATGTCGCGCGGATAAGACCTCAGAGCCTTGGGCAAAAATTTCATCCGGCAAACGGCAATCGCTAGGCGCGTCGTCACTTTGAAATGCCATGTTCTCCGCCTTGGCACCTCTGATACCCCCACGTGAGATCGGCTCATCCGTTTCCTGAGATGACCTCAAGCTCATTGATGACCGATTTTACGCCTTCCACGGACTTCGCGACCTCACCTGCGGCCTCGACCTCAGCATGGCTGGAGACAACACCTCGTAAATAGAGTGTACCATCGATGTCGACCACGACAATATCAGATGGACTGATACTTCCCGCTACCGACAAAGCATCCGCCACCCTCTGTTCCAAGCCAGCCCTGTTTGGGGTCTCCATATCTGACTGGGGCGGGAGGCCGTGAACTGTGCGTGCTTGCGTTACCATAATTTTCTCCTGACATCGATTGATAGAAGGGAGAGCCATTGTAAACGCCACGCTCAATGGCTCTCCACGACGATACGGTCATGAGGACAGCCACGACCGCTCTCTGGAACCTCGGGGCGCTGCATTTGTTCCTTTGCCAATCATGACAAAAGGGCGAAAACCTTTCGGTAAAACTAACGTTACCGGAATATGTAAATGAGAGTATCCCGACATGGCTTATGAGCAAGGAATGCAGCTCGTGTTTGACCTGGTCGGGCGGACTGTTGTGGTGAGCTTTCGGAACACCGTGGAGATGCTTGGTCCGTTTGCGGACCAGAAGGCTGCAATCCGCGCGGGTGAGCAATATTGCCGTGACAGGGGCTGGGTTGACGTGACAAACGAGAGAGAACAGAAAAGCACTCATTAATCTCTGTAATACGTCATAGTTAATTGCGCCTCCCAAATTAAAGCGTAGCTTAGCACCATCGACCCCACTTTCTGATGGTAGAGGTCGCTTGGGAGTTACTCATTGCTCTTGCCGCCGAACGGAGGAGCACGTTGATGCTGCAATCCCTGATTTCGCTGTCTGATTCCGATATCGATCTCGTTACAAACACGGTCCATGCTTGGTGCCGCACGCATCATTGCAACATCGACAGCGCCGATGGACATCGGGCTCTTACGACCGCCGTCGATCTAATGCAGTCCAGCCACACAGATGCAACCCTTGTCCAGTCTTTGGCGCAGCGTCTCGCCCCACTGGGTCAGCCTGCAGGTCGGGGTTTGCTATGAGGACGTCAATGACCCAAAGCGAGCGCCGACATAAATTTGGCGAGACCCACGAAATTGCGACCGCGCTCATCAATTCTCAACGCGCCGCGCGAGATGCAAAGACCACTCGACTTCGTGCGATGAGGCTGGCTGCGGAAGCGGATAAGGCAGCCCCTCGGACAGGTTCCGCATCTCCCGCCAAAGAATGAGCGGGGAGGTAGACAGCGCGCGCAGCGTCCCGCGGCGAATGTGCTATCTGAGCGCGCAGATCGACGAAGTCGCCCGGCGCCCGCAATGCCGTAATATGTCTGGAGCGTCGGCCATCTGTTTGTCGCGACGAAAGAGACCTTCGATCATGAGGATGCTGTGTCCGGGGTGCGAGCCTTCCGTCACGATATCCTCGCCTGGCGCGATGGTGCGCCCTTGGTCACCATTTGCTGCAGCTTCTTTGTCTCGGCTTTTGAGATAGAAAATAAGCGCTTCGATCATCAATCGCCCTTTAGGGGTTTGCTGTGCACGGCGATGGCTACGAGAGGAACATCGCGAAGTCAAACGCTTCAGCAACAAGCACCGAGGAACCCCGGTGAGCCGATACGACTTCGATTCTCACAACGGTGACGGCTCCTCCGCAGTGAGATCGGTCTGGACATCGCGCCGCGAACCGGCGTTTTAAAGGAAGTTGCGAGAATTATGCTTTGGAATCGCTTGCGACGAGCTCCCGACGTTTGACCAGGCCGGCATTTCGGTCACCGTTCGCGATGAGGAGGGAGACCCGATTTCGGTGTCTACTCTCACCTTCAGTAACGAGTGCAAGGTTTGAGTTACCGCACCCCTGGCCCTCCCCTCAAAAGGTCGCCGCATTCAAATGACAATTTGAATTTTTCAAATTCAATTGAAATAATTTAAAGTCGCGCCATATTGTTAGAGAGTGACATGCCGCCGTAGCCAGTTCTATCGAATTGGCCTGAGGCTGATCACGGGGAGTTGGCGATGATCGAATTCAAGACATCCGATAGTGGTAAAGACCGTCTAGAAGAAATTGGACGGCAGCTGAAAAAGCTGGACGCGGAAATGGCCTCGCCCAACATCAAGGAAGCCAAACACGCCGAGCTCAACATCACCTATCGGCAGCTTTCTGCTGAACGGGACGCTCTGGCACCGCGTCACTGATCCGGTGGACAGGGTGTGCTGGCCCAAGCCTGCTCATCTGTCACCAGGGCATAAGAACTCGAAATGTAGGGAGGACCGGTTGTGTCCGACATCCCAAGGTACATCACGACGTCTCAACTCGAAGTCATCAGATCGGTACTTTCCGAAGGAGGATATAGCGACGAGGTCTGGGCGACGTCTCCGCCGAACAGCGAAGCACAAGCGTTGGTCAGACTTGTCCAAGACGGAATGAGTGATCCTATCGACCTAGCCCGAGAACTTGAGGCCCGTTTCGGCAACGAAAATGGGCCCTCAGCTGCCCTGCTACGCTCGCTAGACCAACTTGCGGATCACGGAATGCGCGTTGCACCCGGCCTCGACAGCCCAACCAGCTTGGCGCGAACGAGTAAGTTTGTCGTCGATGATCTGTAGAGGCCATCGCTTTGCTGATTAAGCTGAAAGCTTTTCTCGGATACGTCCCCACAGACGATCTCGAGTCTTCCAATTCTGATCGTATGCGGATGCGCGGACGTTCCGCCAGGTGTCAGCCTTTACGTCGCTCGACTGGGTAAACCTTAACCTGCTGATTACAATGCCGCCGCAAAGCTTGAATTGCGCAAGTAAGGCGGGGAATGACGGATCAGAAGGAATTGGCCGGAGGCCTTGTAGTGGCTTTCGGAAAATACATCCCAAAGGCCGTCATCAAGACGATAACCATGCACCATGATGCCATACGTGGAATTCCGGCCAAACGTGGCAGCGAGAAGAGCTACTAGGTTATATGGAATTTAACAGGCTGCGATCCGAGTTGTTAAATGTGCTATTGCTCAACTTTCAGCAATGACCGCCTACGGCCGCGCACGAAGCGTCCAGCCGGAATTGCCGCGCGATAAACACTACTCTTGAAATCCTAGTCGCCGAAGACGCCGCCATGGCTTCCGACAGCGACGGGAAAACTCGACGGGATTTGCCCGATGGCCATTGTCACAGACGGAAAAGCTTGGCGGCGTTCTATGCGGTACGTAATCGCCGTCGTCATCTTCGCAATTGCGGTCGTTGGTTGTCTTAGCTTCTTCCAGACCAAGGATACGACTCTCCCCGAAAGCCCGAAGCAGGCCACGGAGCCGTAACTTTATACCACTTGAGACCTTGCGGTCGGAACTGTCGACGTTAGGTCTAGGTGACTGAGTTTGATGGGCCGGTGTGACTGAGAATGCAAGCGGCGTGGTTGGTGACTATCAATCTCAGAACGTAACTTCCAGATAGAAGCGAGTTTAGCCAAATGTCGAGGATCATTGTTGTCGGCGGGAGCGGACACGTCGGAACCTATCTGCTTCCTCTCCTGGTGGAATTGGGCCACGAGGTCGTCAACGTCAGTCGTGGCACCGCACAGCCTTACAAGAGCCATCATGCCTGGGACCGTATTGCGACAGTGGTGCTGGACCGAACTGTCGAAGAAAAGGCCGGCCAGTTCGGAGCGAAAATAGCGGACCTCAAGCCTGACGTGGTCGTGGACATGATCGCCTTCGAACTTGCCAGTACCCAACAGATTGTGAAAGCACTTCGCGGCAAAGTGGGACACTATCTGTTTTGCAGTTCCATTTGGGTCTACGGTCAACTGGTGGGAATTCCGTCGACCGAAACCGACCCACCAAATCCGATCGACGCCTACGGCCGAGGCAAAGCGGAAAGTGAAGCGTGGCTTCTACGGGAAGCAACCGTCAACGGGTTCCCCGCAACCTGTTTCCGACCCGGGCATATCGTCGGCGAAGGGTGGAACCCTATCAGCCCTGTCGGAACCAATAATCCTGAAACTTTTTCGCTGATCGCACGCGGTGACAAACTCATTCTCCCCAACCTGGGACTCGAGACGCTACACCATGTCCACGCTGACGACGTGGCGCGATGGATCGTTTGCGCAATCGAGAACAGGGCGGCCTCTATTGGGGAGGCATTCAACACTGTGTCAGAGCAAGCCGTGAATCTTCGAGGTTATGCAGAAAGCGTTTACAGCTGGTTTGGTAGAACGCCTCATATTGAGTTTCAACCGTTCGAGGATTGGGTGCTCGATCTCGGCGAATGGGCAGACAGCGCACGAGGGCATATTGTCCGCAGTTCGTCACACTCGATAGAGAAGAGCAGGCATCGTCTGGGTTATAGACCACGCTACTCGAGCCTGGACGCGATCCGCGAGTCCGTGCGCGCAGCGATACGTGACGGTAGGGTAAGCGCGCCCGAAATCGGTCTTTAATTCGTGCCTCCGTGTCCAACTGCTAATGGAGGGATTGGGAGGTAGGTGCGTTGATTCGGGTGGAAAGAATACCGACATATACGCTGATGAGGATTGCGGCGATTTCCTCGCCTGCATAACCCTCTGCACTCAACGCCATCGCCGCGTCGCACAAGACATTGGACGCCGAGGCATCCGGGACGACGCCATAAAAGCGGTACCACTCAGCGATAGCGGCAGACAAACTTGATGCGTGATCCGGCTTTTGTCTCGACAACGGCTACCTACCCCAGGTCTTCTATTGCCGGACCACTTCCGGACTTCGGCGCTTCAGATAGAAGCGAGCACTTCAATGCAATGTTGGCCCGACAGGATAATCAGGATAGCGGCAGTGGAAGGACATGATCAGCATCATGGCGCGGCGGGCGATGTCCTCAGCCAGGCCGAGGTCTGTCCTTGAGATATCACCGGCCGTCGCCATCAACGCATTTCCAACTGATCGCATGACCATCTCCAGTGCCTCGTCGCCCTCGTCCGCGGCCCAGGACGCATTTCTAGACAGCGTAACGGCCAGACCCTCCAGCAGAGCCCGCCTTTCCTGGAATCTGAGATCACCCAGTGGGGTTTTACTCATAGCTTGCTCCTGTCGATGGACGAAGTTGGGGAAGTGGAGGCGGGGATTTCGATGATAATTTCCAGCCCTTCGTCATCCCACCGGCGATCTAGCGTTCCTAACAGCTGCTTTTCGACAATAGCGTCAGCCATGATCGTCCCAAAACCCGGTTTCCCTCTTGTCTTCGACAACGAAACGCGTTCACTCCACGAAAGACGGAAGCCGACCTGGTCGTCCGTTCTCGCCCAAGAGACGGACAATAGACCGTCCGGCTTGAACAGCGCTCCATGCACTGCGGCGTTCGAAGCCAGTTCGTGGAACAGAAGCGCTAGAGGCTGGACGCCTTCCGCTGGCACACGAATTTCAGGTCCTGAAATAACGACATTTTTGGTCTTGTAGCGTTCGACCTGCCTGACAATGACATCGCGTAGCGAAACATCTCGCCACCCCGTCTCTGCGAGCTGTAGGTGCGCGACAGACAGCGCCTGGACCCGTTGCTGTACGGATGATGCATATTGCGCCGAATTGTCCGATCGGCTCAGACGAACAATGCTGTCCACGATGGCAAGGACGTTTTTGGCTCGATGATCGACCTCCATCAAAAGCCTGTGTTCGCTGGCTTCCAAACTCTGAACTCTGCGAAAATCCGTGACGTCGATCTGCGACGCGAAGTAATATGACAGCGTGCCGTGATCATCGAAAATCGGGCTGAAGTGAAGTTGGTTCCAAAACGCGGAGCCGTCCTTGCGGTAGTTCAAAATCTCCGTGGTGATCTCGCGCACATCATCAAGCGCATGCCTGATTTGCGCGACAACGCTCGCCGATGTGCCAACGCCCTGCAAGAACCGGCAGTTCCGTCCTATCACCTCGTCGGCGGCATACCCAGTGAGCTGCAGAAAGGCCTGGTTTGCCAGAATTATAGGGTGATCTGGTTGCCGGGCGTCGGTGACAACCATTGGCATCCTCGCTCGTTCGAACGCGACTGCGCTTAATTCCTTGCGCTTGAAGAAACCTGTTGGAGAGGCCGCCGACGGAAGATCGCCTTGGAATATGGGTTCGGACGTCTGTGACAATGAGCACCTGCGAGATGGAGGTCACAGTCAACGCGGCACCTCCTACATAGTTGCTGGCCTTGCTGCATATTATCAAAATACGCTCCCTAAGGCTCAGGTTGTCAGACGTCCGACGCATCGTTACCAGCAGTCCTTCAGGTGTCCAGTCGCGATCACGAAAATCGCCCAGCGTCCTGCCAGCGTCTCTGAAGTAGGCTACTCCTGTAGCCGCCGGAGCCTGTGGGGCTCGTGAGGACCGGGCCTCTCCTTTCCTACAATCGGATTTCGATGTCGGTACCGAATGTCATTCCCGATATGTCGAGCATCCCTTCCGGAGCCGATAGCGCTCCGTGCTTCAGGGAGTTGGTCGCCAATTCATGTATCACCAGTGCGAGACCTGTCGCCGCGTTTTCACCGACGCCGAGGCGCGGCACCGTAACCCTGATCCGGCCAGCGAACGCGCCGACATCGTCATAGGGCGCGAGAAGAACCGTGAATATATCGCCGAGCAGCGCCGCGGCACCCTGCCCGCTCGGCAGCGGTCGGACGAGATGTGGGCGCGACCGAGAGCGGTCAGTTGCTTGGTCATGTGCTGAATGGACGTCGATGAGCGTGACGTGATCGTGGTCAAGCCCGATGCAATCGCGAGCAGGTTCTACACCCGATGGCTAGTTTCGCCTGCAAGAAGCTCATGGCTCTTTTCGGCCTTTTTCGTCCGGTGACATCGAAAGCGATACCCATCACCTTACGGTCCTGGATGCCAGCGTCGTCACCTTCCCGCGGGCGGATAGCCATCTGACGTCGCCTACGACGAGGCGCTCAAGGGTAAGGGCTCACTTTGATGAATGTTCCACAGCGCGAAACCCTGCCCATCCATGATCCGGTCGTCGGTAACCCGACGTTCCACAACCACAGCGCCACCCCGCGGCTTCTATCGCTCGCTCGAGATCGATATGCGACTAGCTGGGGTATTCAGGGGCGGCTGCCATTGTTAGTCGCTTCCTGGGCCAGCCGCATATTGGTCAGTAGCTGCTTCTCGTGAGCCAGCCGTGCCTCACGAAGTCGGAGAGTTTTTGCGTCTCGGGCTTGGGCGACGTGATCGATCTCTTGGGATGCGCTGCTGCGCGCGAAGAATTGCGATTGCACATCGTTAAAGGCTGTCTCGGCCTTCTCCCGGCTTTTACTGTGACTCATGGGCATTCCATCTTGTTGTTGGATATAGAAAAAAGGCCGGACTGTCGTCCGGCCTTCAATAAGAGTTCGCTTAACCCAGTGCCAGTACATCCGTGGTCAAAGGGAAAGCCAAGCCTCTGAGTGCTAGGCGGCCTGAAGATTGCAGGCCGACATCTTGCCCGACTTGTTGTCGCGCTCCAGGTCGTAACCAATCTTCTGGCCTTCGACGATGTCGCGCATTCCAGCGCGCTCGACGGCAGAAATATGGACGAAAGCGTCGTCACCGCCGTTGTCAGGCTGGATGAAGCCGAAGCCCTTGGTGGAATTGAACCACTTTACGGTGCCAGTGTTCATAATGAACCCTTTCAAGCATAGAGTGAGGTTCCGCCGAAGCGACGCTCCGTGGATCGTGTTACGACTATTTTTGAAAGGAAGTTCGAATAGAGCGCGGTGCCAATCGCGCGGTAGACAAAGCTCGGCAAGCAAAAGATCGATAAACCACTGATAGCTGAATATTAGAGGATGGTCAAATTTTAGTTTTTCTTTTTTTGATCTGGCTTTATCCGCTGAAGTGCGCGTAGGTGGAAAGCTTCGTCTCCACCTACGCCTCAGATTCATCGGGTCGCTGTAAGCTTCAAACGCGATACGCCTGCGGCCACATTCAGACCAGTGCTCGCCTCGCCACTCAGGGGCTGGAGGGCGTAGTTCTTGGCGTTTCCGCCCACGAGCGCATTAGCACCCAGCCCCACCCCGACTGATGCCGCGGCGGATGCACCGACATAAGTACCAGCCAGCGCGCCATCGCCCACTCGCGTCGGTGCTGTATTCACGACAATCCAGCTCAGGTAGGATTTCCCGGTGATGCCGACATCGACGCCCAGCTTTCCGATTGTCCCCGTGTAGCGCTCAATCTTTCCGGTGCGCTGCTTGAAGCTGCACGTCACCGCTTTGCTCGATCCAATAATCATTCCCATTCCGCCTGCAACTTCGCAGGAAAGCGTTCCCAAGCGCTCTCTCGGCTCGGTCGCGGCGATATGCTGAGCGGGGTGCTTTGCCTGCTTGTGCATGGATGCTGCGTTCGCCTGCGGCACGAGGGCGAACGATACTACTGCAGTCACTAGAATAGCGTTTCTCATCTGGATATCCTTTCTTGGGTCCGCATAAGAAACGCCACCGCGCGCTATTCGTTCAGTTGGCAATGTGGGATGCGTGAGTTGACGGTGCACAAATGCCCAGTTCGAAAATTGGACGAACCTTGAGGTCGTGGCCGTCCAGCGATGCGGGGCCTGCGACCTCGAAGGATGTTTGATCTCATCGGTGATAGAAACCGGCTATGAGGAAGCACGCTGGTGTTTGGTTCTGTAGGCGTCTTCAAGTGTGGCAGCGAGCGTTTCCAGAGAAACGGGTTTGGTAAGGTGCTTGTCAAACCCACTATCCAGAGCTTTTTGCCTGTCCTTTTCCTGCCCCCACCCAGTCTGCGCGATAATAACGGTATCCTTGAACCGTTCGTCCTCCCTCAGCACGCGGCAAACCTCGTACCCGTCGATTTCCGGAAGCCCGATATCCAAGAGTATGGCGTCGGGCCGGAAAGAAATCGCCTCTCTCAGAGCATCCCTCCCGTCGTTGATCGCAATATATTCGTGCCCAATTTCCTCGAGCATCCAGCCCGTAACATCCGCAACATCAATGTTATCATCGACGACCAGTACTTTGAGACGTCCGCTCAAGCTGACATCGCTCGGCGAGTTCTCGACCTCCTCATTCGCTGCAACCACCTTCGAAGCGGCCAGCCCTACATGAAACGAACTACCCTGCCCAATCCCCGCGCTCTCGGCTCGAACTGTGCCGCCATGAAGTTCCACAAGCTGCTTGACCAGAGCTAGTCCAATCCCCAGCCCGCCCTGCGATCTGCCCGTGTGGCTGCCGACTTGTGCAAATAGACCGAATATGTCGGTTTGCATCTCCGACGGTATGCCAATCCCATTGTCCGAGACGACGATTTCCACGGACTGTTCCTGTAGGCGGCACGACAAGGCAATCGACCCGCCGTCCGGTGTGTATTTAGCGGCATTGTTAAGCAGGTTAGCAACAACCTGGGATAGCCTGGTCTGATCCGCGTCGAGCCAAACATCCTCAGCCGGCAGTTCTGCGGCGAACCTATGATTGCCTCCCTCGATATGAAGCCGACTGGCTTCGACTGCCTGGTCGATGACATCACGAAGTCTGATTCTTTCTTTCCTGAGGTCGATTTTTCCTTGGCTGACGCGGGAGACATCGAGGAGGTCGTCTATCAGGTGAACGAGGTGGCCAAGCTGCCTATCCATCCTGTCCCTGATCTGCTTGCCTTCTGGATGGTCGGGGTTTTTCCGGAGCACATCCAGGCCTTGCCTCAGGGGAGCAAGCGGATTGCGAAGCTCATGTGCAAGCGTCGCCAAAAACTCGTCCTTGCGGCGATCGGCTAGTTTGAGTGCGTCAGCCTGAAGCTCTAATGCGTCTCGCTGTTGGGCAATCTGTTGCCGCTGCCGGTAAAGCTCGAAAAACACCTCCGCCTTGCTCCGCAAGACATCGCCTTCGATCGGCTTTTGAATGAAGTCCACCGCTCCCGCTTCGTACCCCTGGAACCTGCGCCGGCTGTCCGTCGTTCCAGCCGTCACGAATATAATGGGGATTCGCTTGGTGCGTTCGTTTCCGCGCATGAGCTCGGCCAGTTCAAAGCCGTTCAGGCCCGGCATCTGAACATCAACCAGGGCAAGGGCGACGTCGTTGTGAAGTAGAAGCTCAAGAGCCTCGTCGCCGGTTCGCGCTTTTAAAAGCCGTAGACCCTCACGGCGCAACAATGCCTCAAGGGACAAGAGGTTTTCATCGAGATCATCCACCAACAAAAACGAAACTGGACCCATGAATTTATACCTTTTTCAAAAATGATGTAATTTCGGTCAAAGACAGAATATGCGCTGTAGGACACGCCGAGATCGCAGCCTCGGGCATCGCGGCAGAGAAGGCGACCTTAGGGCTCTGGACGAGAGCTACACCGCCTGCCGAAACGATCGACCGAAGGCCCGAAGCCCCATCATGGTTCGCCCCTGTTAGCACAAGACCAACGAGGCCCGGCCCGTACACATCCGAAGCGCTTTCAAAGAGGACATCGATCGAAGGTCGCGAAAATAGCACCTGTTCTTCGACCGACAACGATAGCGTCAGCTCGTCTTCAACCAATAAATGATAGTCCGGAGGTGCGAAGTAGATCGTTCCTCCTAGAATCGGTTCCTTGTCCTCAACCTCGCGAACAGGAAGGGCGCATTTTGCGCGAAACAATTCGGCAAGCACGCTTTTTTTATCCGGTGGAATGTGGACAACAATAAAGACCGGCAGTGCGAAATCCTCGGGAAGAGCCGGAAGAATGACGGATAGCGCTTCAAGCGCACCGGCAGACGCTCCGATGACGACAGCCCTCGCAGCGGTCATCGTGCGACCCTCTGGTAGATTTTCTCTTCTCGGACGAAATCGTCGAACTCCCGCGCATGGGCTGAAAACCTAAGGCTTTCCTTGGCACCGAGGCCAAGGAACCCCTTCCGTGCGAGTGAATCTTTAAAGAGGCCGATCGCGCGATCTTGCAGTGGCCTCTCAAAGTAAATCATGACGTTTCGACAAGAGATCAAGTTCATCTCGCCAAATACGGCGTCCGTGACGAGACTGTGATCGGAAAAGACCACCCTGTCCCTGAGGCTCTTGTCGAAGACTGCACGTCCATACGCTGCGCTGTAATATTCGGACAAGGATGACTTGCCGCCCGAGAGCCGGTGGTTTTCAGTGAACAGTCGTACGCGTTCGAGATCGTAGACGCCGGCTTCTGCGATCGCCAGTGCGTTCTGATTGATGTCCGTCGCGTAGAAAATTGTTCTGGTTTCCAGCCCTTCTTCTCTAAAGAGAATGACAAGGGAGTACAGTTCTTCTCCGCCGCTGCAACCCGCGACCCATACCTTGAGGGATGGATAGGTACTCAGATGCGGAATGACCTTTTCTCGTATCGCCCGGAAGTAGGTTGCGTCCCGGAACATCTCACTAACCTGAACTGTCAAATAGCCCAGAAGACGAGGTAGCATCTCGACATTATGGAGAACCGCTTCCTGTAAAGCGGAAATGCTGTTGAAGCCGAGTTGCTCGCGGGCCTGCCTCAGTCGCCGTTTCACTGACGCAAGCGAATATTTGCGAAAGTCATAGTGATAACGTGAATAGAGCGCCTCAAGCAGCAGCCTGATCTCGATGTCCTCAATTCTCTCCTGCGGCTCGCCGTCGCTCATCGTGGCATCCATACTCTCACGAGCGATAACAGCTTCTCGACGTCGAGCGGTTTGGCCATATAGTCGTTTGCGCCTGCTTCGATACAACGCTGCTGGTCATCCGGCATGGCCTTGGCGGTCAACGTGATGATGGGCAACTTTTTGAAGGCAGGATTTTTGCGGATGGCACGAGTTGCGGTAAGACCATCCATAACCGGCATCATGACATCCATGAGGACGAGATCAACGGCCGCGCCTTCTTCCGCTTGGAGCGCGTCCAGAGCCTCTTGCCCGTTTCTCGCGATCTGAACGGTCGCGCCCCGTGGCTCCAGGATGTTCGTTAACGCATAGACGTTTCGCACGTCATCCTCAACAACAAGAATCCTACGACCCTCGAGAAGGGCGTCGCGGTTTTGAGCTCTTCGGATCATCTTTTGTTGCTCGTCCGGCAACTCCGAAACAACTTGGTGAAGAAACAGCGATACCTCGTCAAGCAGCCTTTCCGGAGACTTGGCCCCCTTGATGATGATTGACTTCGAATAGCGCCTAAGCTTCTGCTCGTCATCGGCTGATAAAACCCGTCCCGTGTATACGATGACAGGTGGAAACGAATGGTCACTATCCTGGCTGATCGTCTCCAGGAGGGAGTAACCCGAGGCGTCAGGTAGAGAGAGATCGAGAACCATGCAATCGAAGGTTTGCTGGCGCAGGAGTTTGAGGGTTTCCGCCGCCGTTCCCGCCGCAACAGTCTGGACGTCACTGGACGACAGAAGCTTTGTCACCGCGTCTCGCTGCACCTCATTGTCCTCGACGATAAGGACCTTGTGAATTTTTTGCGAGAGCGTCGCCTCAAGCCTTTCAAGGACCTCGACCAGCTGCTCGCGCTTCACGGGTTTGAGCATGTAGCCAATTGCCCCTAGAGCCAGCGCCGTCTCGGAGTAGTCATCTGCTGAGACGATGTGGATCGGGATGTGCCTTGTACGAACGTCCCGTTTCAAGCGGTCGAGGACAGAGAGGCCAGATTGATCCGGTAGGCCCACGTCCAGCACAATCGCCCCGGGCATGTGTTTCTTCGCGAGTTCCAGTGCTTCTTGAGCCGTCGACGCGACCAAGGACCGAAAGTTCATTTCACGGGCAAGATCGCGCAAAATGGTCGCGAAGGTGTCGTCGTCCTCAATTATCAAAAGCACCCGCTTATCGTTATCGGGAACAGCGCGGTCGTCATCGACGACTTTTAGCCGCATCGGCGCTGGTTTGGCGGTCTCAAAACCCGGGGCTAAAGTCGGCGCACTCCGGACCTGCAGTTTACCGGCTTCTCGGGAGGCCACGCGAGACGGATCATAGAACACGGGGAGACTGACGGTAAACGTGCTTCCATTTCCCTCCCGGCTAACGACATCGATCGCCCCTCCCAGCAGACGGACAAGTTCGCGCGAGATAGAAAGCCCGAGCCCTGTTCCACCGTATTTTCGGCTGATGGTCCCGTCAGCCTGATGAAACGCATCGAAGATGCTTCGCTGCTGTTCCTTGGCGATCCCGATACCCGTATCGGTCACAGAGAAGCAGATACCTCCCTCAGCGATCGCCTCAACCGTCAAAGTGACCCCGCCTGTGTCTGTGAATTTGAACGCATTGGACAGAAGGTTCTTTAAAATCTGCTCAAGCTTTTGCGTATCCGTTTCGATGACCGACGGCACGTCACCAACGAAGTCGACCTTGAAGACCACATTTTTCGTCTTGGCGACCGGAAGAAACAGCTGCGACAGTCCGTCACACAACCGTTGAACGAGGATTGCTTCCGGCTTCACCTCCACGTGACCCGCCTCGATTTTTGAAAGATCAAGAATGTCGTTGATCAGATTGAGAAGGTCATTGCCCGACGACAAGATCGTCTGAGCAAACTTCACCTGTTCCTCTGAAAGGTTGTCCTCCGGATTGTCGGCCAGGAGCTTGGCCAAGATGAGCGAGGAATTCAGCGGGGTGCGCAGTTCGTGTGACATGTTTGCGAGAAAGTCTGACTTGTAGCGGCTCGCCTGTTCCAATTCCCGGGCCTTGAGCAGCGTCGAGGCATTCGCACGCTCGAGATTGTCGCGTTGCGTCTCCAGTTGCTGCGCTTGTTCCTCGAGCTGCGAATTCGTCTGTTCGAGCTCAACCTGTTGCTGTTCAAGACGAATTTGAGACTCTTTGATCGCGCGGCTCTGTTCTTCCAGTTCCTCGTTGGAGACGCGCAGCTCTTCGCCTTGGACTTGTAATTCCTCGGACTGGCGCTGTGTTTCCTCCAGCAAGTTTTGAAGTTCGGTCCGATAATTTGCCGAGCGAACTGCCGCGGCGATAGCGGATGAGGCGTGGTCAAGAAAGACCAACACGGCCTCGTTGACGGGCTTGAGGAAGCCAAGTTCAATGACGGCGTTGGTGGCACCGTCCACTATTGTAGGAGCGATGACCAAATGCCGCGGTTTGTCGCTCCCCAGCGCAGATCCAAAAGCAATGTAGCCGTCCGGCACGTCGTCAATGATTAGAGCCTTCTGCTGTGTGGCGGCTTGACCAAGGAGCCCCTCGCCCGTGTTGAATTTTTCAGTCATCGCGACATCGGCGGGCACGCCACACGTAGCGGTCTTGTTAAACGAGCGCCCGTCTCCGACAAAAAACACTCCGGCGACTGCTCCGGCATATTGAGACACAAACGCAAGGATACTCGCACCCAGTTGCTCTATCCGCTGATCGCCAATGAGCGAAGATGACAGGCCCAACTGCCCAGTTTGCAACCACTGCTCGCGGCGTCGCGAGAGTGTCGCACGGCGGATAAGGACCCCGACGGCAATGGTGAGAAGGACGCCCAGAAAACCGGACAGCGCACTGGTCACAGACGCTGTGCTGTACGATGTGGCCATTTCGGCCAACCGCTGCTGACGCAGTGAAGCCTCTTCCTGTCCCATGATCGATATCTGAGACCGTATCGCGTCCATCTCAACTTTCCCCCGGTCGGAATTGACGACAGCCAGCGCCGCTTCTGGGCCCTGCGATCGCCGGAGATCGATGGTTTCCTTTAACTCAGAAAACTTGGCATCGACATGCCGCGCAAGGACCGGAAGTCGCCTCTGCTGGTTCGGATTGTCGTCGATAAGAACACCGATTTCCTCTAGCTTATGCGGGGCGTTTGCGAGGGCTGCAGTATACGGGTCAAGATAGCGAGCGTTTCCGGTCAGCACAAAGCCTCGCTGACCAGTCTCTGCGTCTTGCATATTTGAAAGCAACTCATCCAGGGAGACTATGACTTCGTGCGAATGGACGATGCGGTCATTGTTGGTTCGTAGCTTTTGCAGGTTGAAGTAAGCAAGCGATCCGCTCACAACGAAAAAGAAGACCGCTCCGGCGAGGATAAAGACGACAATGGAATCAAGGCCGAGAACGCGCCAGCTAGACTTGGGTACTTCAACATGCGGCATCTGCGAACTCGTCTCGATGGAGTAGAATCGTTGCAACCTTATGAAGCAAACACACTGATGCGTCGCGTCCCATTTCATTGCGCCCGCGCGAAATAGGGCCCGGAGGAGCGCCGTCAAGTCCAAGCAGCGTGGCAGGACCAAATTGCGTGAAACAACGCCATTGTAAGCACCGCGCTACTCTTCAAAGCTCACAGCTAAGCTGGCTTGGCTTTCGCTACCCACGCGGCTGGCCCCACGTTGTTTTCAGCCCGGGAGTATTTAACCGGAACCTTTTCCCCGTTTACGCGTTCGTGAGTGCGTTTGTGCGTTTAGACCCGAGGGAAGCCAATGACAACTGATATGCTTTCCGTTCTGGTCGTGGAGGACGAGGCGCTCATTAGAATGAGCCTGGTGGCGGACCTAGAAGATGCAGGTTTCAGGGTGTTTGAGGCTTGCACGGCTGACCAGGCGTTGGACATATTCAATCTCGATCAAGGCATCGAGGCTCTTTTCACGGACATCGACATGCCAGGCTCGCTTGACGGACTACAACTAGCGAGGATTGTGCGCAAAACCTGGCCGCACGTCGCGATCATTCTAACGTCGGGACATTTAAAAGTTGGCAAAGGCGATCTCCCCGTAGACGCGCCTTTCTTATCGAAGCCATACGACGTTGGGTGTGTCGTAAACCACATCCGAGAACTCGCTCGTCGCCAGTTGTCATGACATTGCTTAGACTGAACCTTTAGGCCATAGGTCAATGGCTGCGTGAAAAAAATTGTAATCTCACAACCTCCCATAGGCATACCGGATATGGAAATCTGATGGCATTGGTCAAAACATCCCAGCTTGGCGTGAAGGCGAACCCCAGCAAGAGGGTTTTAGGAACGGTTGTTGCGGATGAGAAGATCGCCGCAACTCGTCGGTCTCAAGACCGATCCCGCCTTCGCCAACAGAAGGCGGCCGAACGAATTGGCGCTGCAACGGAAGAATTGGCTGCCGGAGTGACAGAGGCGGCATCAGCCGCCGAACAGCTCAGGCGCGCACTCGAGCAGATCGCCGCCGGCGCTGAGGAAGCTGCGGGAGCGGCACATGAATCACTGTCGGCCACGGTACATTTGTCCTCGAGGTTCTCGGAGGCGAGAGCAGAAGCCGACTTAGCACGCAAACGAACCGAGGGTCTCCAGACCTCAGTAGTTGAGGCGGCTGCTCAAATTGAGGCGTCTATCAGCGCTATAGAGCGCAATTCCTCAATGCAAATCGCGTCTGTTTCGGTTATCGAAAGACTTCAACTTCAGGCCGAGAATATATCGGCTGCGACCGTGGCCGTGGCCGATATATCAGATCGTACCAACCTCTTGGCCTTGAATGCAGCGATCGAAGCAGCGCGCGCCGGCGACAACGGTCGAGGTTTTGCGGTGGTTGCCGACGAGGTCCGCTCCCTGGCGGAAATCGCCGAGCGGAGTTCACGAGAAGTGAATCAACATGCGGCTCGAATTGCCGAAGGGGTCCGCCTAATCTCCGATCGTATCAAGTCCGCTGCGGCAACGGCCGAAGAACAGCGTTCGAGCGGCAGAGTTGTCGTAGAAGAACTACACGCAATTCGCTCGGGTCTGAGTTTGCTATCTAACAATAGTCAGACGATCCTTATTGCAGCGATCGAGGCTGAGTCCGCGGCACGTGAAGCCCAAAAGGGCTCCGAAACGGTTTCGGCCGCCGCAGAAGAGCAATCAGCAGCCGCGTCTCAAGCCCAGCGAGCAGTTCAACAGCAGAGCTCCGCGTTAGAGCAAAGTCAGCAAACCGCACAGTCTCTAGCCGCTTTAGCCGACGAACTCCTCTCCGGTGACAACCGGTCATCACGTGCCGAAGAACTCAGTTCGGCAGCTGAAGAACTGTCAGCCATGGTTCAAGAACTTTCGAGCGCCGCCGGCGAAATCCTGATCGCGGTCGATCAGATAAGCCGCGGGGCTGAAGCGCAGGCCGCGTCCACCCTTCAGGCCAACTCGGCAATGGCTCAGATCGAGCGCAGTGCTGCTCAAACCCACGATAATGCAAGTCAGGCAGCCGGACATTCTAACGAAATCAGAAATCTGATTGCAAAAAACAAAGCGGGGTTGGGCAAAATATCCCTGAGCATCGCAGCGACGGTCTTGGAGACAAAAGCGGGCTTGGCTGAGCTGAATACCCTCGGCGAACTAGGATTTCAGATTCAGCGCACTGTAGACCGGATGGTTCTCGTTGCGGTTCAGACAAACATGCTTGCGGTGAGCGGTTCGGTCGAGGCTGCAAGGGCAAGCGACGCTGGACGTGGTTTTGCCGTCGTTTCCACGGACATTCGCAAACTTGCCCAGGATGCCGCTGAAAACGTCGACGGGGTCAAAGACAATGTTCGACTGATCCAGCTTCAAATTGTCGGCGTCCAGCGCGAATTGGAAGCCATTATTGTCTCTTCGGAGTCCGAGATCGCACGCAACCAGACGATACTGGATCGTTTGAGTGCAGCAGATGACGATGTCGGGGCAATGATACAAAGCAATTCGACAATCCTTGAAGCAGCCCAGGCAATTCTCGTTGCCTCAAAGCAAGTCCAAATCGGCACTCAACAGATTTCGTCAGTGGCGCAAGAGGCAAGCGCGGCTTGCTCACAGGCGGCAACTGCTGCAAGGCAGCAATCAAGGGGTGCGGAAGACTTGGCTGCAGCGGTTGAGGAAATAGCATCGTTGGCAGACGAACTTCAGATATCCGGCAGCTAAGGCGATGGAGAACTCGCAGTCGACAGCACGAAATCGGCTTGTATTTTGCGTCGAGGATACACGTCACGAGATCGATGCGGACTTGGTATTGGCGGTTGTGAGGGCCTCGCATTTAACACGAGTTCCAAATGGCCCCCAAGCTCTCAAGGGAATAGCCAACTTCAAAGGTCGACCTGTACCCGTTGTGTCGATGAGCTTTATCTTGAACGGGTTCGACAGGTCTTCGATCAACGACGGCAAGATGATTGTCTACGATCACGGCCAAATCATTGGGCTCCTTGTAGACGAAGTTCTCCGCCTGTCGAGCGACGACTCTGCAACGCCAGTGTTGGCTTTGCACGAAATACTAGAAATGCAGTTCAAGTCATCGCGGCGTGCGTCTGATTTCCGCTTGGATCGCATCAGCCGGAACACTGAGATTGCGGTGCCGGCCGAGACGACAGCACTGCTTTCTTTTCGGGCCTCGGGTCAGCTTTACGGCTTGCCACTTGAGCACGTCCGTGAGGTCGTGGCACTTGGTGATGCAATCTCCGCTTTTCCGGGCGCTGGCCAAGCGGTCGTTGGCGTCGTCGCCATTCGAGATATATCCTTGCCCCTGATATCGCTAGCGTCTCTAATGGGGCTAGAAACCAACGACCTGAATAACTCCCGTGTCATCGTCGTAGCCAACGGAGCTGACTTGATTGGCTTGGTCGTCGATGAGATCGACGTCATCCATCGGTTGGCGAAGGAGCACATTGATCCTGTTCCCGCGGTGTTGCAAAGAGGCCGCGGCGAAGGCCAGATTGAAGCTGTAGGCAGAATTTCGAATGAAGGTCTTTTGATCGCCATTCTCTCACCGGAGAAGTTGTTCGCCGACCATTCCGTCACTCATGCCGTCAGCCAAACACCTGGAGCCCGTGGAATGGAGAAAACCCTGGCGTTCCAGCCGACTGAGCAGTTTCTGATTTTTCAGCTGGGTGACGAAAACTACGGCCTGCCTGTCGGCGCTGTGGATGAAGTTTTACGCCTGCCCGAGGAGATTACTCGACTTCCTGGCGCGCCTGAATTCGTGTTAGGCGTGGCGAACGTCAGGGGCAAGGCCGTCCCGATGATTGATCAACGCCGGCGCTTCGACGCGCCAGCTTCCTTGGGATCAAAGAAAGCGCGAGCGATCATCGTCACAATGAGCGCGCTGCAAGTGGGCTTTGTCGTCGACGGTGTTTCGGAGGTCAAGGCGATACCGACGAGCGCGCTGTCATCGACCCCTGAACTGTCTGCAGAACAGGACAGTGTTTTCGACCGCATCGCGCATCTCGAAAGCGACGGCTCGATGATTTTGCTGATCGACCCACGACAGCTTCTGAGCCAAACGGAGACCGACCTCATGGCCGCTCTGGCGATAGGAAAGTCTGGTGGTGACTGAGCCGTGATCCGTCTTCTCGTCGTCGAGGACTCCGCCCTGATGCGGAAATTGCTAGGTGGAATTTTTTCCACGGAAATGGGGTTCGATGTGCAGTTTGCGCGCAACGGCGTGGAGGCTTTGAAGACGATTAAGGTATTTCGACCTGACGTAGTGACCTTGGACATTCACATGCCGGGGATGGATGGCCTCGAGTGCCTTGATCGCATTATGCTGGAATACCCCTGCCCGGTCGTTATGGTTTCATCTCTCACGGAGGAAGGAGCGGAAGAGACGCTAAGAGCGCTGGAGATTGGCGCAGTCGATTTCGTTGCCAAACCTGGTGGAGCCATATCCTTGGGAATTGATGACCTTGCCCCTCTCCTAATCGAAAAGGTTAGCGTGGCAGCCACCGTTCGAATACGAAGAAGTCGTCGTCTAGCCGAACGAGTACGGCTGGCGACGTCGCCGGTCACCCATTCAAAACCCACCGGTGTTGTAAGTTTTGGCAACACGTTGGCAAAGAAAGTGAAGTCCGCGCGTGGTATCGTGCTTGTTGGCGCATCGACGGGCGGACCACCGGCCCTCGATGCGGTCCTGACAAATCTACCAGCCGAGTTCGATTGGCCGGTTGTGGTAGCACAACACATGCCCGCATCATTTACGGGTCCGCTCGCGCGCCGCCTGGACAAGATATGTCCAATGAAGGTGACCGAAGTGACCCGGCAAACAAACCTGGAGCCTGGGAATATTTACGTTGCAAAAGGAGACGCTGACATCATCGTCTCCTTTCGAGGCGGCTCTTTGGTTGTGATGGCCGCTCCTGCTGATGGAAACTTTCCCTGGCACCCAAGCGTCGACCGTCTCGTGCAATCTGCAATGAGACACGTGCCTGCGACAGATTTGGTCGGCGTACTCATGACGGGAATGGGAAATGACGGGGCGACTGCCATGACCGAGTTGCACGTGGCTGGCGGACACACTATTGCCGAGGCAGAAGAGACAGCCGTCGTCTGGGGTATGCCGGGCGAGTTGGTACGCATGAACGGAGCTACCGAAATCAAGCGCCTAGATCAGATTGGCCAGTCAATAAAAGATCGGTTGAAATGATGGCGATTCCGCCGCTCCGTATGGATTCAACCGGATTAAGCTCGCTGTCGGAGGCTGAGCTGAATGAAATTTGTGCAATCATCTATAATCGCAGTGGCATGGTGTTTGGGGAAACCAAACGCTACTACATCGAACGTCGCGTTGCGGACCTGCTTAACCACAGACAGGCACTGTCAGTCAGAAACTACATCTCGATGCTTCATGGGGATTTGGCCGAAACCGAATTCCTCATCAACAGCTTCACAGTCAATGAGACCTACTTCTACCGCGAGGCTCATCAACTGGCGTGCCTCAGCAATTCAATTCTTCCCGAAATAATTGGATCGAAAGGCCCGGGTGACCGCATACGCATATGGTCAATGCCTTGCTCTAGCGGGGAAGAACCGTACTCGATTGCAATTTGGCTCCTTGAAAACTGGGACTTGGTAGATGCCTACAATATCGAAATCGTCGGATCAGACATTGATACGTCGATTCTACGACAAGCGACGCTCGGAATTTACGGTCAGCGATCGTTGTCAAAACTGTCGTCGGAGGTCGTCGAACGGTATTTCGAAAAGGAGAACGACCAGCAGCGGCAGATCATCGGCGACCTCAGGGAGTCGGTCACGTTCGTAAAAGGTAACATCGTGGATCGGCAGACATTGTCGACACTGGGGCGTTTCGACGTAATTTTCTGTCGAAACCTGCTCATCTATTTCGACGACGATGCACGGGAGGCAGCGGTCCGAAACATTCACGAGATGCTTTATCCAGGCGGGTACATTTGCCTCGGACACACAGAATCGATGTCCAGGATATCCGAAACCTTTCAAGCCGTTCGATTTCCTGACGCCATCGTCTATCGAGAAGCGGAGGCACGGTAGATGGATGATTTGATGCAGCAATTCGCCATCGAAGCTCGAGAGCTTGTACAACAAGCCTCGGATGATCTTCTGGCGCTTGAGGCGGCCCCTCACGATCGACAACGACTTGAGAGTGCTTTCAGGGCTATACACACTCTGAAAGGCTCGGTCGGACTCTTCGATCTGGCTTCCATGCACAACGTGCTGCACCAGTCAGAGGATATTCTGTCTAGAGCACGAGCAAGCACCATCGTCGTGGATGATAATCTGATCGATCCCCTTGTGGCCGTTATCGAATGGGTTGACGAAAGCATCGACGGCATCGTCCAAGAAGGTCGTCTCTCGCAAGCCCAAGAAAAACAGGCAACTCGTCTGCTCGGCTTGGTCAGCGGGAAAATGACGGAGCGGGAAACGGACGAACTCACCAATGTGCCTTCAGCGATACCCGAATGGGCATCCGCGATCCGGGATCGATTGCCCGTTGCCCAACGAGATGAACCCCTCGTTGCGATCAGCTACAGGCCACATCCGGAGTGCTTTTTCAACGGTGACGACCCATTGGCGACTTTGTCGCGTCTGCCGGCGGTCCGACACTTAGAGATCGCTTTCGGAGAGCAATTCCAGTCAGTAAACACATTCGACCCATTTCGTTGTAGCTTGTTGGTTAACGCCATATGTGAGGGGCCACTCTCCGCAGTGGAAACCGAGTTTCGGTTGATACCCGATCAAGTTGAACTCGCACCGTTACCAGGTATCGCAACCGAAGCATTGAGCCAGAAGGAAAGCCAGCCGGAACGGCTCGGTGAACGACAGGCTTCAACCATGCGCGTCGATGCGGCACGAATCGACAGTTTGGTAGAAATCGCTGGCGAGCTGATTGCAGCTAAGAACGGTCTCCCTCCGATTGCGGAAATGGCCCGTGCCGGGGGCAATGACCCGCTCGCCAAGGCGATCTATTCGAGCCACCTGGAAATCGAGCGCCTGGTCGGATCATTGTATAGCGCGGTTACCAGAGCTCGGATGATACCGCTGGAGCAGACATTTCGGCGTTTCCCGCGACTGGTTCGAGAAACTGCCGCCAAGCTCGGCAAGTCCGTTGATCTGATAATCGAAGGCGAAACGGTCGAAGCTGATCGAGAAATCGTCGAAAGTCTTTTCGAACCATTGTTGCATTTGGTCAGAAACAGCCTCGATCACGGTATCGAGCAGGAAGCAGAGAGGCTGAAAGCATCAAAATCGCCAAGGGGACGCATCAGTCTCCGCGCGACACAACATGGGGAAACATTAGACCTGGAGGTCAGCGACGACGGACGCGGTATGCTGTCCGGGGATATCCTCCGCGCCGCTACAGATCGTGGCTTGGTCACCAAGACGACAGCGGCAAACTTGACGGAACTGGATATTCTGCAGTTCGTTTTCTCTCCCGGGTTCTCGACAACAAATTCAGTATCCGACCTATCGGGGCGTGGCGTCGGTTTGGACGTCGTCAAAAGGTCTATTCAAAGGCTAGGTGGTGACGTTGAGATACAGACGGTTGTGGGAGAAGGAACTTCGTTTAATTTGCGACTACCCGTCAGCTTCTCAATGACACAGATCATGGTCGTTGAAGTCGATGGAGAGCGTTTCGGCGTTCCCATCGCAGACGTGATCGAAACCCAAAAGGTCCCCATTTCAGCCGTGCAATTGGTTAGGGGAAATCGGGCATTCATTCTCAGAGATCGGACGGTGCCGCTGCTTCATCTCGGTCAGTTGCTGAATACCACAGGCTTGAGAAAGGCGTCGAACGAGATGAAGGTCCTGATCGTTCAAGCAGGGGCGGAGCGCATTGGCGTAGCAGTCGATACGATAGCCGAAAGAGTAGAGACGTTAACGCGTCCCCTTGCCGGGCTACTTCAAGGCATGACAGGGATCGCCGGCACCACGCTTCTAGGCGATGGAAAGGTTCTACTCGTCCTCAACCTTGAGGAGCTTATTGGATGACCGTGTGCATTGACGGCAAAGCAATTCTCTTGAGGGGATCGTGCGGAGTTGAGGAAGTTGAGCTCTTCGTGAGTTACCTGGAAGCGAGACCGGACCTGCCCGTCGATTTGACTGGGGTTGAAGCCGTTCACACAGCCTTGTGGCAGGCGATCATGATTTACCGACCAATAGTGACTGGATCGCCCAACTCAGCATTTCTTGAGGCCACGCTTTTGCCCGCGCTCCGGTTTTCGATGGAACACGACCGTTAGCCAGATGCGGGCGAACTTGCGAAAGCTTCGCCATACAAATAAGTGTAACAGCATATTCCGGCCGTTAGGCCGATAGCTGAAATCGAGGAAGACAATGACGGTCAACATTCTCGTCGTGGACGACAGCAAGCTGGCTAGAATCGTAGCTTGCAAAGCCATTTCGGCCCTACAGCCGGAATGGAACAAGGTTGAAGCTGGGAGCGCTGCTGATGCTCTATCGATTTTCGGCGAGCAACGGATTGATGTCGCAATTCTCGACTTCAATATGCCGGACAAGGACGGCCTTGAACTTGCTTCAGAGTTGCGTGCGGACTACCCCGTGATGCCGATCGCAGTCATCACGGCGAATGTACAGGATGAGATCGTAGCGCGGGTGCGAGCTCTCAATGCCACCTTTGTCGCCAAACCAGTCACTCAGGACGCGCTTAGCAGCTTCATCTCCGGAGCTGCACTTCGGCTGAAGAAAGCCGGGATATGATCAAAAACAACATCGAACTCGACGAGCTCGAGCGAGACGCCCTAACTGAGCTCGTCAACATCGGCGTCAGCAGGGCTGCGGCAAGCCTTCGAAAAATGGTCAATCGAGAGGTACTTCTTTCCGTGCCCTCAGTCGAGATCGTGACCAGAAAATCTGCGGCGTCTTTGATCGGGCAACGGGAAAGTGAGTCTCTGATTGCGGTGCAACAGCAGTTCGAAGGGCCTTTCTCGGGCCGTGCCTTGCTGATTTTCCCTCAGAGCAACGGTTTATCGCTTGTTCGGGCCATCGTCGGCGACGAAATCAACGAAGCAGGCATAATCGAAATGGAAGACGAAGCGCTTACAGAAACCGGAAACGTCATTTTGAATGGCTGCCTTGGTTCAATGGCGAATATGCTTCAGCATACGTTGAAGATGTCGATCCCCAACGTTCGTCGAGGGGATAGCACACTGTTATTTGAGGCTCTCCGCAGCAATAGCGACGAAAACTTCGTGCTTTTCCTATATATCAACTTCTCGGTGCGGGAACGCGACATCCGGGGTTACATCGCCATGATCATGGATTTGCCATCCCTCGAGAAACTCAAGCAACTGATCGCCGATTTTATCGAGCGAGTAATGGCGGAAGACGAGTGACTGTCATGATTTCAGGCTGGGCCCACCATGTCTAAGGATTTTCAGGGACCCGATGCAGCGCATTCCACCGGTCGTTCCGAGTTTGAAGTTGCCCACCGCCGCCTGCAGCTCACACTGGACGCCGCAGGAGCAAGTTGCGAATGGGAATGGGATATCGCAAACAAAAAGCTCGTTGGTGACGCCCGCTTTGCGGCGATCACCAACCAAGACCCTGTCGCTCTAGCAGATGGCGTGAGCACCGATCATTTCTTCAAGTCCATTCATCCAGACGACCTCAAACGTGTGAAACTCGCTGTCGCTGGGATTCTTGCCGGCTCAGAAGTCTTTTCCAAAGATTATCGACTTCTAAAGGGCGACGGCGGCTATCGCTGGGTCCATGCAAGCGGCCAAGCTATTCGAAACGCCGACTACGAACCGACTAAATTCGTTGGTATGCTTGTCGATGTAACGGAACAAAGGCGAGTCAGCGAGCAGTTACGGATCGCGCAATCTGCTGGTGGCATAGGAACGTTCGAATACATTGTTGGCTACAGCACCATCAACGTCTCGGAACAGTTCTGCAGGCTATTCGGTCTGCATGCGACCAAGTTCCTGCCCGTGGCCACCCTCAATAGCCTTATCCATCCCGAAGATGAGCGAGTTATCGATCTTAAAACTCCCGATCCCTCCGAAAGCGGCAGAAATGTCGAGTTCCGTGTTACGAGGGCTGATGACGGGCAGGAAAGATGGCTTGCTTGCCGCGGCGAGTACGTCGACGGCATTGAATCCAGCGGTGGACGTTACGTTGGGGTGGTGTTTGACATCACGGATGCGAAGAACACGCAGGAACGACTGAAGGAGGCGAATGAGGAGCTTTCCGAGCTGGCTCGTGAAAGTCTGCGAGAGCGTAACCGTGTATGGAAAAATTCGAGGGACCTTCTTGTCGTTATAGACACCGACGGTGCCTTCCGCGACGTCAACCCGGCATGGGCGAGTATCCTTGGCCACGATCCACAGGGTATTATCGGGAAAAAAGTCATTGAGTTTGTCTGGGCCGAGGATCGCGACCAAGTCAAACCGGAGTTAAAGAAAGCGATCGATAATACTTACAACGCGCTGGAACTCCGGCTCACCCACGCCGACGGAACCCCGAGAACGATATCCTGGATGACTTCGCGTGAAGACGATCGCGTTTACGCTTACGGACGAGACGTCACGCTCGAGCAACAACAGAAGGCAATTCTGGAAGACACCGAAGCCCAGTTAAGGCAATCTCAGAAGATGGAGGCTGTCGGCCAACTTACAGGCGGGATAGCGCACGATTTCAATAACATGCTCACCGGCGTCATTGGTGGTTTAAGCATTATCAAGCGCAGGATTGCTGCCAACCGTACCGAGGACCTCAGTCGATTTATCGATGCGGCCACGACGTCTGCCCACCGGGCCGCGTCGCTCACACATCGCCTTTTAGCCTTTTCGCGTCGACAGTCACTAGAGAAAAAGCCAGTCGAAGTGACACGCCTCGTCAATTCCATGGAAGACCTTTTTCGCCGAACACTGGGTGAGCAAATCGAGTTGGAAATAAATCTCGAACCCAACGCGTGGCACGCTATTACCGATGCTAATCAACTCGAGAGTGCGATTCTCAACCTTGTAATCAATGCTCGTGACGCGATGCCCAAAGGCGGCAAATTGACAGTCGAAACCACGAACTTGGCGTTGTCCGACGCCGATATTGTCCGCGGAGAGTCGCTTCAGCCTGGACATTATGTCGTTCTGGCAGTTAGCGATACAGGCATTGGCATGTCTCAAGCGACGATTAATAAGGCTTTTGATCCGTTCTTTACCACGAAGCCAATTGGTCAAGGAACAGGCTTGGGGCTATCGATGATCTACGGTTTTGCGCAGCAGTCGGGTGGACATGCTCGCATCTATAGCCAAGTGGGGCTGGGGACGACGGTCAAACTATATCTCCCGGGTGCGCCGGATACGATCAACGTAGATACGTCAGCAACTGAAGCCAATTTTGTGCCACCCCGCGGCGATGGCGAGACCGTTCTCGTTGTGGAGGACGACGATTCCGTTCGGATGCTTGTAGTCGATGTCTTGACAGAGCTGGGTTATCAAGTTTTAGAAGCGATTGATGGCCCTACTGCACTGCCCTTAATCGAAGGACGCACACGCATCGATCTTCTGATTTCTGATGTCGGGCTACCCGGTCTGAACGGTCGCCAGCTTGCGGAGATCGCGCTGATAGCGCGACCAGCGTTAAAGGTCCTCTTTATCACAGGCTACGCGGCTACCGCGGCCTCGCGAGCTGACTTTCTTGCTCCTGGCATGGAGATGATAACTAAACCGTTTGCAATCGACGATCTCGCCCAAAAAGTTCGAGAGATACTGACGACAACATGATTTCATGCCGCGTAATTTTTAAGATCGACAGCCGTTTGTGAAGCAGTTCAGGCTACAGACGGCTTAAAGATAAAAGTCGCGAGTGGTGGAACGTCGCTTTCTGCAGCTATAGCCGCTCGCGACGCGATGATAATGCAGACGGGCGACAACGTTCAACGACAAGAGAAGCTCGGTCAAATCCATTCTATTTACCAGGTAGTTGGACGTTGGCGAGGTATCTTGGGTAATCGGCCTCTCGTGCATCTGATGCGCATCCGATCGATCGAGAAGGGTTTCCCTAGGCAAGGAAAGGGCGCTCTGAAGTGGCCGCGTAGCACGCAGGCGACCGAGCCTGCTTCAAACTATGAACTACAGGCGATCCTGCGTCAGGTTACGCTTGTCCTGAAGGATACGACCTCAGTCTCGGGATAGGACATCAATTGTAAATCGCCTAGTTAGGGACTGCCGCGTCAGACACCCTGTACACGGAGAGAGGCCATCTCGGAACGGCTGTCAAACGGTCGCCCTAGAGAATAGGCGCTTGCAGCAGTTTTAGCAGTATCGGTCGGTAATCATTCAGCGCGAACGTCAAGTCGTCCAACTCGGGAAGCCTGAACCATCCGAGGTCGGAATGCTCATCTCCGAGGAGCAAACCGCTACCCCCTGACCACTCCGAGACGACATAGATATAGAATGGTGTGGTCTTCGATTTGTCGTCTGGCTCGTAGACAGTTGCCAGCAGCGTGAAGGAGGTGGGCGTCAGTCCCACCTCTTCCTGGCATTCACGAATGAGGGCATCTTCGGCCTCCTCACCGCGATCAACATGTCCGCCCACAAGGTCCCACCGTCCAGCCGACCATTTCCGGTGCTCTGCGCGTTTCACAAGGAGAACTTTTTGATCAGATATGAACGCTGCGCAGACGATCTTTTTCATCGAGGCCTCGTTTTGATTTCACACGCCAGAGGTTCTGTCTGGCAACCGAAGCTTAGAACCAACCCTTCCTCCAAAACCAGAGCATTGGAGCCACGGCACTGAGAATAATTACACTCCACGCGAAGGGGTAGCCCCATGTCCAGTTCAGTTCCGGCATGAATTTGAAATTCATTCCCCACACGCCGGCCATGAGTGTGGGTGGTACCCCGACCACCGAGGCAATCGTTAGGACTTTGAAAATGTCGTTCTGTTCGATCGTGATGAAGCCCAGGACCGCATCCAGCAGGAACTGCGTCTTGTCGGACAGGTGCGTCTCGTAGTCGCTCAATGATGCAACGTCTTTTGAAACGGCGTGGAGCTGATCTCGAAACTCGTCGGACAACATTTCATGGCAGACATCGAGCGTGAATGTCGCCATCCTCCCCACACCAAGCAGTACATCGCGTGCCTTTGAAGACCGATCTCCAAGCGCGCCGACTTTCGACAAGGCTTTTCGCAGGGTGAAATCTGCTCCGCGTTGCGCGGTGGACCCTTTCAAGTTGCCCCGGAACACAGTGCGGGATACCTTGTCTACCGCGCTCGCGAGGTGTTCAAGGACATCTGCGCCTCGATCTACGATCGCTTCGAGCAGTGCAACGAAAACGCCCATTCCGCTGGCAAGGCCTTCCTCACGCTGCAAACGCTCGGCGACGGCATCGAAGGTCGGTAAAGTCTCGTAGCGTACTGTGATCAGTATCTCAGAGCTTACGATAAAGCCCGCAGGGGACAGTTCGGCGTGCTCTGTCGTGGCCTGTCCAATCACAGGAGCACTTAAATAGAGACGGTCGCCAGATTTTGACAACCGGCTTGTCACCTCGATCTCACTCAGCGCTTCCTTGGTTGGCACTTTCACCTTCGCGCGGCGCTCGACGAATTCGATCTCCTCGGAGTTGGGATTGATGAGGTCTAGCCATATGACGTGGCCAGGCAAGTCTTCGTTGAGCCCACCGGATCTGACGGTACCTTCGGCATCACGGTATATGTTCAGCACTGAAGGCTCCAACGCAATTGATTGTCACGAGGCGATCGTCCAGCGTTACCTTGGCTCGACCTACCAATTACCCGGATCGGCCGTCTGGTCGGTGGCGGCGAACTTATTCGCGCCATCGCGGTCGAGTTCCAGCCTCCCCGCAATGCCGGCAGCGTCCGTAACAACAAAAGTGGTTGGCGGGGGCTCATTCATCATTTTCTGGTAGGTGAGCAACGCCGCTTCTTCATGGGTATCCGCATCTATTTGGTATTCAACGGTTACAGAGAATTTTGGCATGAGATCTCCTTTGAAACTACATGATAAGGTAGCGCCTTCGCTAGCTGAAACCAGCGATTCTCGCGAAAGGTATCAAAAAGCGGTCAAATCGATCGGCCGGACAATAAATTCGGCGATCCGTTTTCAGTGGAATGGCATCGTCTAGCGAAACGTCCTCGTGATGATGCAAGACGTCAAGAGTCCGACGTTGTACCGGCCTCTTGACGTGGTATGACAAGCTTACTGCGTCAGTTGTTGTGGGCGGCGCAGGCCTCGTCTTCCGGCGTTGCATTGCTTTTGCCGCCTTGCGTCTGGAGTTTTCCGTTTCCAGCGCTGCTTGCGGGATTGGCACACTTGGTTTTATCCATTTTCATAGTGCTGCCCGTTGAGGACGAATCAACCGCTTTTGGCTTCTTCATGTCGGAATTTGCACCGCCTCCGGTATCAGTCTGACTCTTGTCCATGGTCGACCCTGCCGGGGCGGGATTGGACTGTGCAAAAGCAGATGTTGCCATTCCGATGGCGAGGATGGCTGTAGCGACGATCTTGAAACGCATTGTTTCCTCCTTGGATGATGCGCAGTTTACGGACGCTAACCAAGGCGAGGTGTGGTTGTTCCTCTAATTTATTGGAAACGCCGGGATAATTAGGCTCCATGTTCCGCTTGCCCGGTCGGAAACCCAGGCTAGGGAATCATAAGCGCACGAAGCGTTTCACTTTCGATGCAAGTTCTTCCCGCAGGTCAGAAAACTCAATGAAAATAACCCTGCACGTCGGCCACGGGCTCAAGGTTCCCAGAGTGCCAACAGCTGCGCCTGACGATCGACTTCGGGCGCCGGTTTCGAACGAAATTGCAAGATGGCGGAGTCGGCACATGCGTATGTGCGCGGCAGCGTGATCACAGCGTTGATGCTGGAATGCATGATCGGCGGTTACAAAAGGGCTTTGCCGCACATGCCGATGGGACCACCAGGGGTATGCCAGGAACCGTCAAGGCGCTGATGCGGGAGGCAGCAAGTTATACGGGTTGCGCCTTATGATGGTGTCCCAGGCGTCGTTTCTCCATCTCCCCTGCGCAGACGGCGCAACCTGTCTAGGTTAGTCCTAGCGCTGGAAACACGAGCAGCTGACATGTCGCAACTCTTGGACAGCATAACCAGAAGCTCTTCACCCTCGTTCAACGATATCACACCGCGAGTGGCTAACCGGTCGACCAAGAAAAGTAGAGCGCCCTCAGCCGCAAGCGCGCGCCGTCTCATTTCCTTCTCGTAGGTTTTCTCAGCCATGTCGTCCTCCGTAGCGGACAACCATCATATGACGTGCTTGTTCCCTGCGGAATTCGGGATCGGAGCGTCGTGACGGCGGGGGCCACGCCTCAAGTGGCGATTGCAGGCGGCCACGTAAGTTGCCCTTGCGATCACACCGGCACGGTCGCCGCCAGCGCGAACTCCCGCGAGAGACACTGCGCTAGAGCACGAGCCAATTGACTAGGGGTGCTCTACTCTCGGTGTGTCTCGGCGCACGAAGCACCAAAGGAGGCGAATATGCTTTTATGAACCGCATGGGTGGATAGCAAGCAGGCTTACGCTCTT
>Ga0247741_1000237_pt1 | contig 35267 bp, 65 predicted proteins | sample UWRJL213509R2_FD_180945 | JGI IMG/M metagenome (GOLD analysis project Ga0247741, IMG submission 180945) | Plant litter microbial communities from Arlington Agricultural Research Station in Wisconsin, United States - UWRJ-L213-509R-2 | ecosystem: Environmental > Terrestrial > Plant litter >... | reverse complement strand
GCAGCAGACTTTCTCGGTGAGTTCATAGCGATGGCTGATGACATATATATCCTTAAACCTTGGAGCTTAGAGTATCACAATAGGGGTACGTTGACTGAGCATATTGGTTTGAGAAAACACATGGATAAATATAGCAGACAACTATGGCGTACAAAAAGGTACCTCGCAAATAATGCTATGCCAACCATCTCATACGAAGTTCACATACCCTTCCTTATAAAAGCAGAGCAACTAAAGTTTGCAGCTGAAATTGTTAGGAATAACAATGCACTTCTTATACGTTCTATCATAGGAAACGTATACGAAAACCAGTCTTCACTAATCCAAGACCCCAAGAACCAACCTATTACAGACCAAACTGTTATATACTCGTCAGAAGATAGAACATTTACATACGAAAAAGTAAAGGAATATTTAAAATGATGCGAACAAACCGAGTAAGTCCAGTTATAACAGTAGAGAAACGTCCAGAGATAGGTGTGGTTATCACCCCACCAAGAAAAGCAATAGACGAGTTTTACTGGAATCCATCTATTACTAGGCACAAGGGAGAGCTGTATGTCAGTCTAAGAGGTTATACAGTCGAAAGTACTATATGGGGTCACTGGCGTAGCACACTGGCTGTAGGAAAACTTGTAGATGATAATGTGGTAGACCTGCGTGTTATCATCCCCCCACCCCCAGACGATGTCAACTCAAACAGGTTAGAAGATGTACGTCTGTGGTCAGACGGCAAGAAGCTTTGGGCTATTGGGAACCATCTATCTATGCCTAACGGAAGAGTAAACCAAGAACAAGCTGAAGCTATTGTTGATTATGAGAATAGCTCCTACGAGATTGTAAATAAGTTTGGCAATCCTCTTGGTAAGACAGAGAAGAACTGGTCGCCTATTGATGGTAAACCACACACGTATCTTCATTCTATTGGCACAATTACAAAAGACGGCTGGGTTAAAGCAGTCGATACTAAGCCTGATATTATTGAGACGGTACATAATGGTACACCGCTTATAAAAATAAAGGATGGATATATTGGCATATTTCATCAACGCGCAAGACTTATTAATGGTGTCAGGTACGGAAACATATTTATAAAGTTTGACGATGATCTAAAACCTACTGACCAGTCGAAGTGGTTTGTGTTCGGTGATGAGGCTCACCAAGAAGTCCAGTTTATATCAGGTGCAGTTTTACTTGATGAAGATACACTAGGCATTACGCTAGGGATAGACCGTATACTTCACAAGACACCAGCAGACTATAAAGGTTTGTTTTATAAGGTAAATCTTAATCATATATATTTTGAACCATTTGACTACAATAGGTTGGTTATAAGGAGAGGTAGGTTAGCAGCATGAAAGCTTTAATACACAAATTCAAATTGCCTGTCACCGTCTGGGATTTAGACGAGAACAATTGGCACCATAACCCTAGCATCGCACGAGACAAAGATGGAAAGATATGGGTTAGCACACGCATGCATGAAGAAAAAACGATTGTAAGATACACTAATACACATCCTTATACTCACCCACCATCACGCTTAATGCTCGGAGTACTAGACGAAGAAACTCTTAAAACCCACGACGTAAAACGGATAGTACCAGAAGAAGGCTCACCACGATACTTAGTTGAAAAAGAGATAGAAGATTGTCGCATATTCTTTAGAGAAGATGGGTTGCATGGTATCGGTGTAGCAATTAACGAGTACGACTTCCCAGGAGAGTGCAGGGTGTATCAAATCGAAATACTCATAGACTACGAAAAAGGAACCTACAAACTCCTGAAAGACTGGGGCTATAGCGTCGCAGGACATATGGAAAAGAACTGGTCACCTGCTACTGAGAAAACAGACAAGTTTGACTTCATTTATTCATCTAGTGAAGTACTCAAAGATGATCATCTATCAGGGGATAAATACCTAGGTAAAACACATGGTGGCTCACAGCTACTTCCTTACAAGGATGGGTATATACGGTTTGCCCACAGATGTATACCAATAGAGGGTGTAACTCACAGGTGGTATGTTTCAATCGCTCAACTTCTTGATAAGAACGGTTTTGTAACTCACGATAGCCAACTTTTCGACTTCATAACAGGATGGCGACCTAACATACAGGAAAGTGTAGAGTTCATTAGCGGCGCAGTATGGACAAGCCCTGATGAGGTATTACTTAGTTATGGTTTAAGAGACGAGACATGCGCGTTTGTGAAGTTGCCGCTTTCACTATTAGAATGGCACGAGTTTGAGAATGACGGTACTGATTTTACGTATGAGTTTGCAGACGGTGAACCTCCGACAGACGGAAAATATTGGATAGGTGAGAAGTTCCCAGGTAGCTACCTGGCTCTATAACCTAGACAGTGGTAAAATAAGATCATGGAATCCGATACAAAGCAAACGGGATTAACTAGAGACGAAAAAGGTCGTATTACAGGTGGCACTCCTCCTGCTGGATTCAATGCTCATCCAGAGAATAGGCACAACGGCGCATGGAAGAAAGAGGACACGCCACGCTTTAAACTAGAACAGATGATGAAGCTATCAGAGGAAGACTTACTTAAAGTTTCTAAAGATAAATCAGCCCCCATGTTCGAGAATAAGCTAGCCCAAGCAATCATAGATGGTAGTTGGAATGTGGTCAAAGAGATGACAGAGCAAGTTTATGGTAGGGCTGCACAGGCTATTGATGTAACTACTAAAGGCGAGTCTGTTAATCCATATAATGCACTGTCTACAGAGGAGCTTAGAAAATTAGCCGGAAAGTAAAGGGATTTGCAACCCATAAGTTCCAGGATATGCTGTTACTGGAAACAGATGAGTGTATTTTGTGGGAGTATAACACCAATCATAAAGGGTACGGTCAAGTTTACTTAAATGCTAAGTCAGTTGCTGTTCATAAAACTGCACTAGAAAAAAGGTTTGGGCCAGCTCCTCGTAATAAGCCTTTGTGTCTGCATAAGCCATTAGTTTGTCATAATAGAAACTGTTTCAACTACAGGCATTTGTATTGGGGGAACTACCAAGATAATAAACGCGACCAAGTTTTAGATGGAGAGCACTTAATTGGTGAAAGACATGGTATGGCTAAGCTAACTGAAGAAGATGTTAAAAGTACATACCACGATGCAAGAACACAACCTGAGATAGCTACACAGTATGGTGTAAGCAGGTCTGCAATCAGTGGTATAAAAAATCATAAAAACTGGCGGTGGCTCACATGTCAATTATCCCCGAAGAAGTAAAGAGAGAAGCTAAAAAAGAACTAGCAAGGCGTGAATTTTGGGAATTTGAAAAGCTCTTATACCCTGAGCTTTTCACTGATGAACGTAAGTTGCTTAGAGATGTAGCTGAAACATTGCAAGACTTCATTGAAAATAACGATAAACATTACCTAGTATTATCCTTACCTCCAGGACACTACAAAAGCTTCACAGCCAAGAACCTAGCGATGTGGTTAATGGGGAAGAACCCACGGAACCGAGTCATTGGTGCAGCCAATACCGGCGATCTATCCAGCATGTTTTCTACACAGGTCAGAGACACCATACTAGGTACCAACTACGGCAAAAACGGCGTACCATACCCCGATATATTCCCCGAGACAAAGATCAAGCAAGGGTTTGCTACAAAGAGCAAATGGGAATTAGAAGGCAGCGCCGAACCTTCTTATCGCTCCACTAGCCCTACGTCAGCTCTTACTGGCTCTCGCGCAGACTACTTCATTATTGATGATATTATCAAGAACTCGATTGATGCAATGAACGCAAAGGTACATGAGGCTAACTTTGATTGGTATAGAAACACATTGTTTAGTCGTGCAGACGGAGATAACTACAAGTTCATATTCGTTATGCAGCGGTGGGCTAAAGCTGATTTATCTGGACGGATCATGGACTTTTACGGCGATGATGTCATATCTATTGACTTCCCGGCAATAGATGATGAGGGAAAAATACTTGAACCGAGTATAATGAGCCGTGAAAAGCTGGATGAGGCACGTCGCACATTACGGCCTGAAGTATTCAAAGCCAACTACTTACAGAAGCCTATGGATATTGAGGGGCGTTTGTACACTGGTTTCTCTGAGTGGGACGAACTACCAGATACTCCTATCAAGAAGAACAATACCGACGTAGCAGACCAGGGGAAAGATAACGTGTGTTCGATCAACTGGCGCGAGAAAGATGGCAAGGTTTACATAACCGATATTTATTACTCACCTGAGAAAGCTGAGATCACTGAGCCTAAGATAGCTAAGATGATCAATGCAGGTGATACTACGGTTGCAGAGTTTGAGTCTAATAATGGTGGTAAATCGTACGCTAGGAATATCGAGAGAGAGTTACAGTTACTTGGGAATATTAAAACACAAATAGTATGGACAGCACAGACATCCAACAAGGAAGCTCGCATACTTACTTCTTCAGCATGGGTTCAGAACAATGTGTATATGCCGCCTAACTGGACAAGTAAATACCCTGAGTTTGCTAGTGAGGTTTTAGGCTACGTTGCAGGGGCTAAGAACGAGCATGATGATGGTGTTGATGTGTTAGCTACGATATATGAGCGGGTTGCAAACACTAGACAAGTTGTTTACGGTGGTGTACGCTAGTTTGTTATACTTAGAAGTATTAAAGGACACCAGCAATAATGTCACTCATCAGAGATTTTTTACACAAGGCTACTGCGCCAAAAAGCCAAACGAATTTTGTTGGAGCCGAAAGCTTCCGAACTAGAAACCCCTATATTTTAGACTGTTACGACACTGACAGGTACGCCTCTGTGTACCCAAGTATCAAAGCTATCTCTAATGAGTTCATGAAGATTGCGCCATTTGCTATTGATAAGACAGGCAAGAAACTCACTAATTCTAAGCTGGCACTTGATGCACTCTACCACCCGAACCAGCTAGATAGTTCTGTTGCGTTCCGTGAGAAGCTCGCAGTTATGAACCTGACACACCGCATGACATACCTACTAGCGTGGCATAGAGAAGGCAATGAGGCTAAACCTGGTGGAGAGATTACCGCAAGCAATATCTGTGGGTTCACGTTTCTAGAGAATCCTGCAATCACAATCCGAGACAAAAAAACATATTATAACATTGGCTCTCAAGAGTTCTCAGAAGACAACGTACTTTCACTGCCTGGTGGTGTTGATCCGTCAGGTCTTTATTTAGGTTACGCGCCTGGTATTGCTAGTGCGCGGTGGGCTACGCTAGACGAATACATTGCTGACTTCCAAAAGGGATTTTTTGAAAATGGCGCAGTACCAGCTGGGCAGTTCATTGTAACGGCTGCAACTCCTACAGAGTTCAACGACATAGTAGACAAGATGCAGGACAAGCACAGAGGCTCTCGCAAGAACAACAACATTACATACACGCATCGCCCAATAGACCAAACAGGGAAGCCCGTTGATGCTCAAATACAGTGGGTACCATTCCAGACTCCCAACAAAGAGATTGACTTTAAGAACCTATTTGAGCAAGCTAACAAGCGTATTGACTCAACTTTCGGCGTACCAGCTTCTATCCGTGGTGTAGGTGAGAATAACAACTACGCCACTGCTAGAGTAGACCAACAGAACTTCTTACGTTTCACTGTAGACCCATTAGCACTCCGTATTTATACACAGATCACACACGAGCTTAACCGTATTACCGGTGGTCTTGGCTATGCTATTACTTATGCTATTGACTTTCCAGCTGTAGCTGACGAAGAACTTACACAAGAAGAAACTAAGCAAGTTAGAGACCTGCGAGCACAGGCATGGCTTGATAAGGGTTATTCTATTACTTCAGTGAAGCTGTATTTTGATACCGGCAATCTAGAAGATTTAGAACTTGCCGAAGTTGTAGAGGTAGTTGATGATATTCCGGATATTGATGAAGGGGGTGAGGTCAAGAAGTCACCTAACCCTGATGAAGTAGACGGTGTAACTCCTTTGAACAAGGCGGCAGCGAAAAGCACAAACCCAAAAGCTAAATTATCTGACGAAGAAAAGCTCGAAGCTGCTGCATGTAACTTGATGCAAGAGCAGATAGACAGAGCAGTTGCAGAACTAGAAGAATCACCAGTGGCTCAAGAAGAACCTACTGAAGACGAGATAGATGTGTTTATAAATGAAATGATGGCTACTATAACAGGTATATTGATAGCAAATGGTGAGTCTGAATACGCGGCTGGCGCTGCTGTTGCTGGTCTAGACTTGGAAGAGTTGCAAGGGTTCACCTTCACAAGCGAAGCAGACGGAGCTTACCAGATGTATTTGAGGCGTGTAGCTGAGAGTTACGGCCAAGATACTGCTGAATCAATCCGTAAAGTATTGCTAGATGCAGAGACTGATGGTCTTTCTAGGCGAGATACTGAAGCAAAACTACGAGGTATTTTAGATACAGACGAGTGGCGCATAAAGAGACTAGGCCGAACTGAGCTTAACAACAGTCTAAATATAGGTAAACTTGAAGGTATGAAATCTTTGAGCGCTGAAGTCAACGTAGATTTTGAGAAGACTATTGATCATTTCGGCGGCAATCCGTGCCCGTTATGTCGATCACAAGAAGGTATTTGGACGGCGATAGACCAGCCATTGTGGGGATTTGGTGAGAGTGTAATTACCAACGATGACAAAGGAGAACAAATTGTGTACATCAATGACTGGCAAACTAATGAAGCTAACGACTACCACCCTAACGGCACCGGCGTATTAGTGTTTAGGATAGTTACATGACATACGATTTAAAAGTACGCTGCACAGGCTGTGATAGGTTTCTGAAAATGAAAGCTAAAGCATCATCAAATGTAGTAGTAACATGTAGTGATAGAAAATGCAAGAAAGAGAACTCTATTAAAGTTGTAATGATTTCAGATTATGTTAAAGATAAACAAGGAGACAGGCATGAATAAATTAAGCGTACGATGGGGTGCTACACTACCGCTTACAGTCACGAATGACGAAGAGGGCGCAGATACCGCTACCATTATTATAAGCCTTGAAGACACAGTAGTTTTTGAGAAGACAGCTACCTTTAACGGGCTTGAAGCTGACCTTACTTTGACGGCTGAAGATACAGAGTTCCAGCCAGGCACTTACAACTATATGCTCACAATAGAATATGAAGATGGGACAATAGAAAAGTACCCCGATAATAGTGGCTGTAGCGATTGCGGTCTACCTATATTTGAGATATGCGATACTAACGACAACCCACCGGAGAGTAGTTAGATGGCTACAATAAAGCTTAAACACTCAGACAATACCTTTTCAGTTAGACATACAACTCGTAATGTTGTATTGCAGCATGTTGGTAGGCGTGGCCCTCAAGGTGAGCCAGGTGAAGGCCAAACTATATACGATAGTGTACCTATGTTTATAGTTACAGTAGAGGACGTATTGCAGCTACAACACAACACCAACTACAACCGACTTTCAATTACCTCGCAGGGCGTTGATATTAGTGGGTACGCTATTCTAAGACCATCAGAAACAGGTGGGTATCTGGTTATACCTAACGGCGATACTAACGATAGGCCTGGTGTTGGTGATATAGGTAGTATGTATTTTGACACTACACTAGGTAAGCCTATATGGTTCGACGGAAACTTTTGGGTTGATGCTACTGGCGCTAACGTATAGCTACTTTGTTATAATTAATAGTAGAAGAACCGAGATGCTTGTGATAGGCGTGGAGCTTCGAGAAAGGTAAGTTAATAATGAGTAAGACATTTTGGAAGTTCGCAAAAGCGGAAGCTGGAAACGAATTGATCCTAGAGGGTGTTATCGCTAGTGAAAGCTGGTGGGATGATGAAGTTACCCCCAAAATGTTCCGAGACGAGTTATCACAGTACCCTGGCGCTCTCACAGTAAGGATAAATAGCCCTGGTGGTGATGTATCAGCTGGTGTATCTATGTATAACATGCTCAACGAACATGATGGCGAAGTAACTGTAAAGGTTGACGGCATGGCCGCTTCAATCGCGTCACTCATTGCTATGGCTGGTGACAAGATCGTAATGCTCCCAGGCTCTATGATGATGGTTCACAACCCCTGGACATTTGCCGCCGGAAACGCCGACGATATGGAACAGGTTGTTGAAATGCTCAAGAAGACTGGCGAAAGTATGCTCCCTATTTATGTAGCGCGTACTGGACAGTCTGAAGAGAAGATCAAAGAACTATTAAAAGCTGAGACATGGATGACAGCACAAGATGCAGTTGATCTAGGATTTGCTGACGAAGCTATTGAGCCTAAGACCTCTCTAGCAAACGCACTAGCGAAGATTGGTGATATGAAATCTAGCATGAAATCTGCTGTTATGCAGCCTGTAATGAGCATGAAAGCAGAGGTGACTAATGTTGCTGATGAACCCGAAGAACCTGTGGAAACACCTGTTGAACCGACAGCCCCCGCAGATGAACCGACGGAAGCAAAAGTCGAAGAAGAAGTTGTAGTTGCTGAGGCGAAAGCTGATGTTGAGATTACACAACAAGTAGAAGATAAATCAACCGAAGCAAAGGATAAGACAATGACAGAACAAGAAACAATCGCTGCTGAACAGGTTTTAGAGCCTAAAGCTCAAGCTAAACCAGACGCAGTAGTACACCCTAAACTAAAAGATTACCTGAAAACCGATGAGGCTATGAATAAATTTGCTGAGATTCTCCAGGCTAACCCTGGCGAAATGGGTGGTAATAGCTCAGATTCAGTACATGCTGCATGGAAAAGCCACTTGGAAATTAAAGCTGGTGTAACTAACCCTCAGATTTTCCTACCTACACCACTTATCGAGGCTATTCAAAACGCCTTTGAAGACGGTGGCGAGATTTGGAACCGAGTCTCTAAGGTTGGTGCTGACGTATGGAACGCTGCATGGGACACTGAAGATGATGTAAACGACAACAACGGCCGTGCTCGTGGTTACCGACGTTCTGAAGCTGAAGAGAAAGCAGAGCAAGTGCTTACATTTGCTAGCCGTATCTTGCGACCTCAGTTCGTATACAAATACATCACACTTAACAAAGAAGACATCAAAGAACAGCGTTCTACCGGTGCTCTCGTAACTTACGTTCTAGCTGAATTGCCGCAACGTATCGTACGTGAAGTCGAGCGTGCTATCGTGCTCGGTGACGGTCGAAGCGGGTCAGATGACTATAAGATTCTCGAAGGTGACCCACGCGGTTTCTTCCCGATCCTAGCTGATGCAGAAGCTGAAAACTTCTTTGCTGGTGTAGTTGACGTAACAGGTGATGAAGCAGCTGCCGAAGTTGTTGCACTTGCTGTAGACGAAATTCGCACTCCAGGTGAAGTTGTTCTTATCGCTAAGAAGGGCTATGCTACTCGCGCACGCTTTGCAAAAGACACTAATGGCGACTACCTATTCCCTATCGGTACCAAGGCTACTGACATCCTCGGTGTGAATACGATCATTGAACCAGACTGGTTTAACGATACAAACTCACCTGACTATGACGCTGTAGTTGTTGTACTATCAGGCTACAAGGTTGTTGGCGATACTACTATCGAAGGCTTCCAGAACTTCATTCTGAAGACCAACAAGCAAGAGTACCTCCAGGAAATCTGGGCAGGTGGTGGTCTATCACAGCGTAAAGCTGCAATGGCTATCCCAGCAGCAACGTCTTAATAGGGCTAGAGAGGGATCAATCTAATGGAAAAAGACACTATATCTGCACTACTAGGGCGATCCCTAACGTCTTCCGAGGACGCAAACTTCGACTTGTACCTTAAAATAAGCCGAGAATCACTAGATGATTTACTCTGTATGAGACTTTGCGACGATGCAAACGTACGTTATTTCGACGGGCGAGAAGGTTATTCAACTGTTTTTACTGACATCTTTACTAACATAAACGAGGTTACTGTGAACGGATCAATCGTAGATGCCGACACATACTCCGCTAGGCAGTGGGATAGACGTAATGGTAAGTGGTTTAACTCAATCGTCTTCGATTCTAAACTGTGCGATAGCGACGAAGTAGTAGTTGATGCAGACTGGGGATTCGATACGATGCCTAGCGATTTACAACTGTTACTTGCGAGACTGTTCGATCTTGTTACGAAACAAAACAATCTTGATAGGGAAGTTAACTCTAAAAAGATTGAAGACTTCACCATTAGCTACAACCACTCATCTATAACGATGCCTGAAAGCTTGATGGAGTCATTTGTGAGTGACAACAATGCAACAATCTCTAAGTACAGCATGTGTACAATAGGCAACATCCAACATGGGAGAGTCTGCTAGTGAGTGTCTTTGACCACTTCGTATCAACTCCTTACACCTTCTTGCAATTAGGAAGTACGGTTGAGGGGAATACGATAGTGGAAGAGTTCACCACTACAGGAATCGTAAAGTTGCGAGACTCTATGATCCAGGTAGACAACATGGAGAACTTCGATAGCGAAAGCTCTATACACATCCGAGCAAACGAACCATTCTTAGACGTTGTGGGAGGTAATATGGTAGGCCATGGCATACGATCATCGAAAGATAATCACAACGCTACAGAGTATCGTATTATCTCTCAGGTGGAAGGCTACGACTTTGAATCAGGTGAGCTAGATTTTTACCGAGTAGTGCTGAAGCGAGAGGCTATAGCATGAAGCGCGTAACTTTCACTACTACCCTGCAAAGTAAGTGGGTTCCTGAAACCGAACGAAAGCTTGATGCAGCCGTGTTAGCATCCACAACTGATATCTTACGAGGTGCACAAATACTAGCCCCTAAAGCCAGTAGAGCACTCGTAAACAGCGGTAGGATTGCTAGAGAAGGTCTTGCACATTACGTGGTTATCTTCGGTGGCAAACGTGTACCGTATGCTCGCAGGAGACACTATGAGAACAAGAAGACACCGAGTTCACTACGCTACCTAGAACGTGCTGGCGATCAAGTAGCACGGAACTATAAGAACAGATACTTGAAAGGTCTATAGTGGTAACTTTGCACATCCTAAAGTACTTAGCAGACAATGGGTTTGGCACGATTGATACCAGCCTATTCTTTGAGAAGTTGCCACTAGGTAAAAAAGGGATCGCTATATTCTCAAGAGGTGGTGAGCAAGCCTATGGAAGGTCTACAGCAACACAGAGTTTCGATCTTTACAGTAGAGGTACTACCGACGTTACAGGGATGCAAGCTCTAGAAGATATCAGAACCTTCTTGGCAGACAGCTACGGAGAGGTGTGTACTCTACCAGAAGTGCCACCGTACTCTACAATAGAATATGAAAAAGTGCGTTTCGTGACTATAGATAACATTGAAAATCTCGGGTTAGACGAGAACGACAGAGTTGTTTATAGACTCGGAGCACAAGTAATTTACCAGAAACAATAAGGAGATAATATGAACCCAAACACTTCATTAGGTGGCCCAGCTGAGATAGCACTGAATGGTGTATATGTTCCAGCAGACTATCTGAGCGAGATTGCTGTTGAATTGACTGAAGGCGTGAGAGAACGCGAAACTTTGGCAGGTACATTTAGCCGACCAAGTGGAACCTTCGACACAGCGCAAGCAACGTTTACAATGTTCTTACCAAACATGGACTATCTTAAGAACATATTCCCAGATAAATATAACGCGCCACAAGCGCCACAAGTGACAGGTAACATTGTATTTAGCACCCAGACGTGCGCCACAGTAGTCGGCGGCCCAGTAAATATCCACTACACATGCGACGCAAACGACAATAACGATGTTTACTTCTATAACGGATTCGTACAACTGAATTTCAACCCTACCTACAGCGCGACAGATGATCTTACAGTAGAAGTAACGATCATGGCGAACCCTGACGAAGACGGCAATGTTGCTCGACTCGGTACTGGCGATCTTACTGAAGAGAGTATCTACGATGCTGCTACTGAAGAGACAGTACCTGTAAGTAGCTAACCAATCTCTGATACAATAGAGCTATTAAGGAGTTTCTATGATAGATATCGGTGCGGACAAGTACAGAGCAGAAAAGGTAGTCTTATTCAACGGCAAAAACTGGCGGATAAGACTACCGGGTGCTAGGGATGAGCTAGCTCTAAGCCAGATTGATAGGCGTATGAAGCACCTTGAAAAACGGATTGAATCCGGTACTGCTTCGGATGCTGACCTTGATAAGCTTGATGAGCTTGAAAAGAAAATGTATACGGTATATCTAGGTTTTTTCCAGGATGAAACAGAAGATAACTCACAAGTAAAAGCATGGTTAGATGATACACCGTTTGGCATGGTTAAAGTAATACTAGAAGACATCACTAAGCAAGCAGAGGCTAAACTTGATGCAACAGACGCAACCGAAAAAGAAAACCTATCTCAAGGTTAGCCCCGAAGATCATGCCAAAGCTGTTAGAGCTAAAGCTTTACGTGAAGGAAGCGCAACTAACGTAGATGAAGAGACTTTACTAATAGCAGAGTTTGGCAAACATTTCGGATGGGCTGCTGTAGAAGCAGTATTAATACATAACAGTATTACGGCTGATACGATGGTAAATCTCATTATGGGGGCGCGAAAGATAGACGCACAGAACACATACGATATGGCTCATGCCGCGTTCATAGGATCACTAGCGGCCAATAGTAAGAAGCCTAGTAAATCATTCAAAGACTTAACAAAGAATTTGGTTAAACAAATGAAAGCAGAACTATAGCATGGATAGTAACGAAGGCTCGATACGCTACGACGCTAGGATAGACACCTCAAAGATGAGAGGCGATGCGCGTGAAGCAGAAGCAATCGCTGAAGGTGTAGCCGATAAGTCAGAGGGGTCGGCCGAGCGTACTAGTCAAGCATGGTCTAGGGCCGCAAAGGTTGGTATTGGTGCCGCTATTGTAGGCCTCACAGCGCTTGCTGCTGGCGCAGTTAAGGCAACTACTGCATCTTGGGAGCAAGTCGGTGCTGTTGAGCAAGCTACGGTAGGTCTGAAGGCTTACGAGAAGAACGGTGATGCTGTTAACGCGGTACTCTCAGATCTTATTAAATATGCACGTTCAGACATGGGTGTGCTATTCAACCGTCGTGATCTATTCCAATCAGCACAGATGCTCAAGTTAAACGGTGTAGAAACAAAAGACCTAAGTGCTAACGTCCAGATCTTATCTAGGTCTGTAGGTTTGGGTTTAGGAAATTGGCAAGATCTTAATGCTGTAGTAGGCCGTGTGGTGTCCACAGGTCGTTTAAGCGGTATTGAGTTCGATCAGCTTACGCAATACGGATTCAAGTTAGATAAGAGCCTCCGTAACACGAATATAAGCGCAAGTGACCTATTCAAAACTCTCGATAAAGGTATACCAGTTGATGCGCTTCAGGGTCAGGCTACAACTATTCGAGGGTTAGGAATTAGGATAGAGAGCGCATTTCGATCAATCGGTGACGCGATACTTGGGGTTGATGCAGATACCAGCAAGTTTATAAAAGGCGGTTTAGGTGATCTTATAGTTGGTTTAATGGATAAATTACCAGCCGCACTCAAGGTTGTGTCTGCTGAACTCAGATTATTTATACCGCAGTTAACTTCTTTCGGGGTGATGATGATACAAAATATAGGGCAAATTGCCGTGCAAATAGGCAATTATTTACTCCCGAAAATACAAGTTTTAATAACTACGTTAAGAGACGACTTTTTACCTGCTGCACTTGGTCTTGCGAAAGCTATAGGGCCAACTGTTGGTACGGGTTTAGTGTGGGCGTTTGGCCTAGCGATTGACGCACTTAATGCTTTACTGGCAGTAGCAACGCCAGTTCTAAATTACCTAGCGGATCATACGTGGATAATTTATACCTTAACTGCTGCTTTTGTAGCTCTGAAAGTTTCGCTTGCGATAGGTGCAGCGGTCCAAGCTATTGTAGCTTCATTCGCCTTAGTAAGTGCAACAGCTGCGACTACTACGGGAGTTCTTGGGACTTTGCGACTTGCTATGCTAGCCCTGACCACCCCTATATACTTGTCAATGTTTATTCTCGGTACAGCTCTCGTTATAGCAGAGATAGAAGCGGTTATAAAGACAGTTAATAAGCTGAGTGAAGCATGGTCGGACGCAGAGAAAAAGAAAGTTCCTATCGGTAATACTGGTGGAAGTGCGAGTGGGGGGCTAAGCATGGTACAGCAGCTTAAAAATTCATTCGGTTTTAGAGCAAAAGGTGGCCCTGTCAGTGCTGGCAAAGGTTACATCGTAGGTGAAGAAGGCCCAGAGTTCTTTAGCCCAAAGAGCAGCGGTATGATTACCCCTAATGATGCACTTGTAGACAGCACGGAGCGTTCCGGTGGTTCACACATAGAAAACAACATAGGTACGATAGTAGTAGACAGCCAAGCAAGAGAAGACGCAATCATACGAAGACTCACACTCAACCAGGAAACTGTCAGCAACGGATTAGTACCTAAACAAGCTTACGCGTAAGGATTTATATGTTAGATGAAATATACCAAGTAAGCTTCCAAGGAAACCGGATTGACCTAGTCCCAGGGGTTGACCTCTACAACCATGACTTCACCAAGCTACCAAACCGTGACATCAAGATTTATAAATTAGCTCGAAGGTCTTTGTCTATCATCACATCGAGCGAATACACGGATAAGCCGGTTGATGTGTGGGCTGACATATGTTCTGGCACTCGTCAAGAAACTGAAGCAACAGTTACACAACTCAAAGCTTTACTACAAGACCAGAACGGTGATCTAGCAGTACTGGAGGCAGGGCTTGAGGTAGACTACACCGCTACTCTAAATGAGTTTAATATTGAGTGGAACGGGAACCACGCCTATGCACATTTAGTATTCCTAGCAAGCGATCCTATAGGTACATCAACTGCTGAACTTACCCTCACATCTATTACAGGGATAACCACTTCATCAAACAGTGCAACCTTCCTAGTATCAGGGAGCTATAAAGCGGAACCAGTCATAACTGTAGTCATTAATACAGTTACAGGTGGCACCGGCGGCAGTATCAGCCTAGTGAACGCTAGGACTAGCCAAGGTATTACCATAACGGCGAACTTTGTGAACGGTGACATTTTGCAAATTGATTCATTAAACTATACAGCTACTATAAATGGCATAGACGTAGACTTTGAGGGCATATTCCCGGTATTCCCTCCAGGATCACAGCAATTAGGCTATAGTGATACTTTCACTACACGATCAGCAGACTTGGTGGCTACCTACCACCCTCGTCTTGTATAATTAAAGAAAAGGATTTACTTATGATGGCCCCATCCAATGCAATGATAACCAGCATAGCAGCTTTATTCAGCGGTGGTACTCCATATCTCGCGCTTTATACCAGCAATCCGACAGCAGCAGACAGCGGTACAGAAGTAACGGGCGGTAGCTATGCCAGGCAAGCTATTACTTTTGGCTCAGTGACAGGCGGTGCTATATCTAACACAATTGCACTAACATTTGCTGGCCTACCTGCGGGGACGATTCCTTACTATGGCATTAGGAGTGCTGCAAGTGGTGGAACTCTGAGGGGTTTTGGGCCTTTGAATAGTAGCGCTGTTACGGTGAGTGGTGATGAGATTACGTTTGCGATAGGTGCTGTACAGGTAACTATAGCGGGGAGCTAGTAGATGGCTCTAATCCCAAAGCTATCGAACTATTATATCTTTAAGCCCGCCACGTCTTTAAACCAGACCTGGGCTAAGATAATTAATACAACCAATCAGAGCGCATTCCGTTTTATGCCACGCAAAACGACGTCTAGCAGATACCTATATTTACAGACTAATACAAATGGATCGCCAGGGCCAATCCGTGTGTCAATAAAGACTCAGATCAACGATTTACCTGGTTCCACAATCGCAAGTACTACTGCTTCACCAACTGGTAATTTAATCTGGAATACTATTGACTTCGGTTCTCCAGTCTCTTTAAACTCAGGTACTAATTATTGGGTGGTTATACAAGCTGATTCAGGCACATTTAATAGTTCAAATTACTACCTTATTTACTACAGCGAAAACAGTTTGTCTAATGGGGGGATATATGTTACTTACCCATACGACTCTAGCTTTGGGAATTTCATTGCTAAATACTATAACGGGTCTAGTTGGATATCAGATTCTTTCACGGATCAAGCCACTGTTAAATTTATGTTTGGGGACATTGGCTTCCCTGTAGGTATAGGTATAACATTTTTACATAGTGCAGCAAGAGTAAAACAAAAGATCAACTTAGCGGTCGGTAATTATGCTATTGATGGGTTCAAATTTAGGGTAAGCAAAAATAATAACCCAAACACTGATATACTTTACGAAATACGGGATAATTCAGACACTCTAGTTAGGTCTGGTACTGCTGCCTCAGCCGCTTCTATAACTGGAACTGATTATTCGATTGCCAATGAGTTCACTGTGAGTTTCTCCCCTGTAACAGTGCTAGAGGGCCAAAATTTTTACGTTGTGTTAACATCAAATTTTAGTAGTGCTGGCAACACATTTTATGCGGTCAGCGCTACCCCTATAAGTAACTACACTGGTAGTTTTTCCGAGGCTACGTTTGGCGGTGCAAGCAGCTATGTTATAAACCCTAACAATACAAGTGACCTAGCATCAGATTTAGCATTAGAGATATACGGAGAAGAGCTACCGACAGTTAGTGCTAATTTTGTAGGTTCTCCGAGAACGGGTACGACTCCCACGAATGTCTCATTCACAGATACATCTACCGGATCGCCTGATGATTGGCTATGGGACTTCGGGGATGGTGGTACCTCCACTAGCCAAAACCCCACTCATAATTACACCTCAACAGGTACCTACACAGTAGAGTTATACTCAAGCAATGGGGTAACTAACGATACTGAAACTAAAACGGGGTATATAGTAATAAGTCCTAATGTGTTTTCAAGAGAAGCCAAAGGCACGATTGTTTTGGGCGGGTCAGTATCAAGGAAATTGCATGGGTATCGAGAAGCCAAAGGTACTATATTAATTGGCGGCCAAGCTAACGGATTCATACGTCGCGACACAGATGCGCTAGAAGAGAAAACAATCTTATACAAAGTTTACGACGAAGATGGAACTTATATCGAAGTCTGGAAGGATGTGATTACTGAACCAACATTTTCACAAGAGATAAACAGCACAGGCTCTACAATGGTATTAGAACTAGCACGAAACTCTGACTCACTCGGTGTAGATACAGGGCCATTGCAAACTGAAGCGGGTACTACTATAACAACAGAGGATGGTTTCCCTATCTTAGCTAGTGTAGATAGTCGTAATCAAGTTGGCCCTGGCTCGTCAGTAAATCATAATAACCGAGTTGATGTATATGTATTTTATGGTTCTGTAGAACCTCTACTTACTGAGGCTGGGGAAGAGATACTAACTGAAGATGGTGAGACTATCTTAGCGACTGTAGGTGCGCCTAATGGCCTCAGGATATTCACTGGTTTCATATCGGACTTCAGCACAAGATACGGTGACACTGAGAGTACTATAGTCGAGCTTAGTTCTTACGGGTGGGATTTGGATCAATACCCGATTACAAACGACGATGGCGATACAAAAGTAGTGTTCAACTCGTACGATCCCTCAGATATAGCAAGAGAAGCTATGGATAAGTTTACAGAGGATGCTACAGCAGACGGGTTAGCTTACGACTTCTACACTATGCGAACACCCACTTCTATCTCTACCACAAGCACGGTCGTGAGTTATACGTTCAACAACAATACCTACGCGGATGTATTACAAAAGGTTGTTGAGCTTATGCCTAGTAACTGGTATTACTATGTAGGTCTTGGGGATAATACAGTCTACTATCGTGAGCGATCGAGTGAAGCAACGCATACATTCTTCTTGGGTAAGCATATAAAGACTCTTGATCTTCGAGCATCAATAGGAGACTCAACAAACCGAGTTATATTTACAGGCGGTGAAGTTACACCAGGAGTAGCTTTATTCAATAACTATACTGAAACACCAGCTACAAGGACTAGGCGTAGGCTTGAACAAAACTCTGATGGTCGAGTCATATTAGATAGTAGTGCAGACATACTCTCGAACGGCGTTATAGATTCTAAGAATAAGATTCAATACCGCAGCACCATCAATATTCTCTCAAAGCAATATGACATTGAGAGTATTAATGTCGGTGATATGATTGGCTTCAGGAACTTTGGTAACTATGTAGATGCGCTTAAATTACAGGTAGTCGCAAAAACTTACACCCCCGATGTGCTCACCATCCAACTCGATAGCATTACCCCTTCAATCAATAAGCGTCTTGAGGATTTGAAGCGGCAACTCAAAATTCAGGAGAACTTAGAGACTCCCGATGCGCCTAGCTAGTAATGTATAATTAATAATAGATAAGGATTAATAAATGCCTAAGATTACCGAACTACCAGCATTAACAACCCCAGGGTCTACAGACCCTTTGGCGATTGTTGATAACTCTGGTGCTATAACGAAAAAAATCACAAGAACTAACCTATTGCTTGGAGCTGCTATCCCTACCTCAGGTTTTAATGACTTGAATGGGAACGAGCTATTCAAAGTAACAGCCACTTCTTCTGCTGTAAATGAGTTTACTGTTGCAAACGCCGCAACAGGTAACGGGCCAACATTATCATCTACAGGTGGTGACACAAATATTGATATAAATTTAGTTCCGAAAGGTTCAGGGATAGTCAACATAGGTGGGGTTCCTTTTAACACCAAGGCTTCTGTATCTTATACACCTACATGGGGGAACTCTGGTACAGCTAATACAATCGGTAGTGGTACGATTACAGGCACCTATCGTCAGATGGGTAAACATATATACTATCGAGTTGTCTTGACTTGGGGTAGTGGTACAGCTGGCGGTAATGGTCTATGGAATTTTGGTTTACCTGTTACTGCAAAAAGTGGTTATGGGGTACAGTCATGCTTTGGTAACATAGTAGCTTATGACACAAGCGCTTCTTCAGGTTATCCAGGTATGGCTACATACCTTTCAACCACAACCGTATATGCTCGTATAAGCTATTCCGGCGGAACGTACACAGTATGGTCTGCTAACGAAATTGTTAACTCTAATGCCAACGTACCCTTTACTTGGGCTTCAGGTGATGTGCTTGAGCTATCTGGATGGTACGAAGCAGCTTAATTAAAGGAGGAATAATGGGTTTCACAAAAGTAAGCACAGTTTCATACGGTAGCACAGGAATAAAAACTATTAGCACTGCTGCACAGCCTATTGAAGCTGAATTTGATGTGTACTTGTTCGGTGGTGAGTCAGGTGGTGACAAACACATCTGTCGAGGTTGGACTGATGGTACAAGACAGTCTGTAGTATGGGAGAGTGTCGATGGTGTAGCTGGGGTTAGCTACTTGGACGGCGCTACCAACAAGCTTATATCAATATGGGAGTGGAGTGGTGTAGCATGGGTAGAAGAGCTTGCAGCAACCTTCGATTCGTTTAATGCCACGAACTTGAAGATTAATGTTACTGTCGCTGGCGGCTCTGCTGCTAACTACCAGATAAGACTCAGAACGAGAGATTAGCATGGGTGACGAAGAGGAGAAACGGCTACGTCGTACCCTCTACGCAACAATTATCGCCTGTTCGTTATTTATAATTTCATTTGGCTTTTACGTGAGGTACCAGTTAAAATTGGATTCTCAGCTAAACTCTTTAGCTACTCAAGTAGAGGAACTAAAACAGCAGGAGTTTGAAAGGCCACACGATGGGTTAGACGGTGTCACCCCAGTACTAGGAGTTGACTATTTCAACGGCGTTGATGGGAAAGATGGTAAAAATGGCAAGGATGGTAAGGACTCTGCATCTACCAACACCATAATCCAGCAACCAATTATTACAAATACGCCTGTGCCTGGAGCTACTGGTAAAAATGGTAGGAACGGTAGAGAGATTGAGCTTTGTTATATGGATGATGGCGTTACACTAGGGCAGCGATTCGTTGGAAATGAAGAATGTCAAGATATAGAGAAACCGTGAACAGTGACAGTTATCACACTATAATGCTAAAATATGTGTATGATAAGTAACAATTTTAACTAATAGCTTCGATAGATTAGTACATAATGGCAGATATGAACATTACTAACGAGGTGCTTGCAGAAAAGATAGACGGGCTTTCATCTCGACTGTCTGACCTGAACGCTACTACTCAGACCTTTAGCGCAACATTTGTGTCTCATGAAGTCTTTGAACTACGTTTTAGAGAACTGGACTTAGCCATTAAGCAAGTTGATGCTGCAAACAAATCTAATCAATTAGCGATTGAAAAGCTCCAAGAGAGAAAAATCATACCTACTATTGTGACTGCTACTATAGCCTCCGTCCTAGCATCTGTGTTTACCTACTTACTTTATGCTAGACTACAGAGTTAGCAATGAGCGAGGAGAACGGACTACGCCCTAGTTCTTGGTCGGTGGATACTTTAAAGGAATATTTCGAGTCTCTGTTGGCAGAGAAAGATAAGGCTTTAAATGCCGCGCTTATTGCGGTTAAGGAAGAGAACCGTAAGACAGAAGTTTCAGCTGAGAAGCGGTTTGATTTACTCAACGAACTACGTCAGGGTGTTGCCACTAAAGAACAGATGGATGCACTAGAGAAAATTGTGCAAGTTTTATCAGACCGCTTGAATACATCTGACGGTGCAGCAAAAGGCTCTCAGCTTACCAAGGGTGGCATTTACGCAGCCATAGCAGCTGTTGGAACTATTCTCGCTATCATCGTACTTCTAGCAAATGGTATTCTCAGTAAGTGATATACTAATAACATGTATAAACTAGACAACGTGCCCCAGTTACATAGAACCTCATGGTTCACTCCAGCAGAGTGTCTAGCCTATTACAAGAAACCATATATATTCCAAGAAATTCAAATACATTGGTGGGATGATCCATCCAAGAAGCCTACCCATGATGGAGTAGTCAGTTACACGAAGAATAAAAAAGGTGGTAGTGTCAATTATGTAGCTTCAGCAGGACGAGTTACACTGATGGTACCAGAAAAAAACTGCGCCCTAACTACCCAAAACGGAAACCCTTTCGGTATAAAGATTGAGTGTTCACCTTACGGAACTGATGGGGATTATAAAACTATAGGTGAGCTTGTTGCAAACATACGAAAGACTTATGGTAACTTACCACTAGTCCCTCATAGTAAGTACTGGAATACCGCGTGTCCTGGTACGTTAAGTCTGACCCGTATAGATCAAGAAGCTAATAATTTTATAGGAGATACTATGCCAAATTCAAGTCAAGCAATAGTAGATGCGACTACGGTGGCGCTGATGTACAACATCGGCCTCCGCCGTGATGCAAGCACGGGAGAGATTAACGGTTCAGCAGGAATGACTGTCGAGCAACTCGCGCGTAGCATCTGGGGTAGCCCTGAGTGGGCGGCTATAGGGGTAGCACAACCTAATGATTCGATTGTGCTTAAACCAGGTAATTATACAGTAAAATAGGAGTTATTATGGATCTTAAAACAGTCAGTAAAGCAATAGCAGGTGCACTAGCGGCACTACTTGTAGGGTTCTTAGCTAAACAAGGTGTAACAGTAAGTGATGAAGTTAATGGTGCGTTATCTGTAATCATCGACGGTACATTAGTTGCATTGATAGGTTTCTTGACGGTATACTTCGCGCCAAAAAACAAACAGTGATATATATCATGTTGACTTAGATACAACTGAAGCGCATCATTAAAACATGGAACAGTTACCCCTACCTGAAGCTCACCAAGGGGAACAGTTAGTCTTTGAAGAGCATCACTTTGTATTTCCTAAAGTAACAGAACGACCACAACTCAGACTTGTAGAGCGTGAAGAACCAGAAGATCTGGTTGCGTGATGGAGAAAAACCCTGATGGCCCTACGTGGGTGACAGTATCAGCAGACCAATTCGAGAGACTTGGTGAAGCTGGCTGGATAGGGATAGTAGGTATAGCAAACATCGTCAAGCAAGTAAAACAACAAGTGCCTGAAGCCGATATGATCGTCGTTACTTTTTAGACTTGCGTTGCTTGCTGCATCGGTTCAGAAGATTCTCGCTCGGGCTTGTTAGCCCCTCGTAGTGCATAGTAAATTTCCATTCTTTCATGTATATCCTCAATTAGCCATATGAGTAACCTGATAACTATCAGGAATGCTAGAGCTGGTAGAACCAACCCTAAGAAAAACTCTTTGGCTATAGTTAAAACTACTAAATCAAATGTCATTGTCACCCTCTCATTATCTCATATATTCTAGATAGCTTTTATTTTTGAACGCCGACCAAGGTTGAAAGCCGTGTGCTTTGTATAGCCTATAGGCGTATTCCATATTGAACTCTGGGTTCTTCAATTCTTCGCATGTAGGGCGGCCAGGAAGCGTTCTAATTTGCATAAGGCCACATGATACATATTTTGTGTTTACATCGCCTACAGCGTTTATATTGCCCTTAGATTCGGCCATGCATGTTGCATAGGCTATGTCTTTCGGCCAGTCGTACTTGTTCGTTAATGTACAATCAACCGGCACTATATTAACAGGGGTAATGTTTTTGGTCACCTCTGTTGAGGATATCGTATTCACCGGCATAGCCTGGTCAGTCTTCAGGCTTTCTATTTTCCCGGCTGTACAACTTGTATTGGCTGAGCCAAGGTATGTTGTGTATACATGCCAGCGCCAAACGTTACGGCTAGGGTAATGATTGCCCAACCGATTATAGCCATTACTTTTGATAAGTTCTTGCTCTTTTTAGGAGCTTCTGTTTTTGTTTGCTTACTTGACATTGTAGTATTCCTTTCGTGATTACTAGCTACAGTATAGCATGCTTAGTTTGCACTGTCAATATGTTTACTACCTTTTTCTGAATTACATGACCAGCAACAGGGCTTTAGATTGTTATCATCATGCCTATTACTGTAGTTCTTGGCATTAGATTTAGGTATTACGTGGTCTAGAGTTAGGGTAGTTTCATCTAGTAGGACGCCGCAAATATAACATAGATGGTTAGAGCCGTGTTTCTCTATCCAGGCTGTACTCACATCAACCCAAAGTAAAGCCTGTTTACCTTTCTTAGGGATAGGATTCTTACGTTTAAGAGGGCAGAAGGTTTGGTAATGCCAAGGGCTACCGCATATCTTACACGTTTTGATTTTTGACATTGTAGATAGCTGATCGAGACACATTGAACTTTGTAGCTAGTTCGGTTACGCCCATCTTACTACTCTTGATATACCGCTTATCCTCGATGGTGAGCTTAGAGTAAGCACGGCCACCCTTTGCAGCGTTTAGTTTGTTCGATGTTTTCTTATCCATTAATATTTTCTCCTAGGTATTTTATTGGGTCTTCGGCTATTACCATTTGTTGGAGGTGGTATTGCCAATCATGAGAGTTTTTTACTTTGTATTTGAACTTTGTCTCAAATGGTTCAGAACTCTCAGGGCCATTCCATTCACCTAAGTCTCTGTCACCCCATAAAGCTTTGGCAAATTCCTTATCAAATAATATAACTCTCCAAGGCTGTTCTACTCGTACATCACCCATGTTAGCCATGTGATCAAGCATAACAATAACTGTATCTGCTATTCTTATCCTCCCATCACCGAACGGGCTGAATCCACTATCTATAGCTCTTTGGATAGCATATTTTAAGTTATCTTCATGCTTCTTATCCATTTATAATCCTTTAACGACATTTAGTGAGCTATGAAATTCTCTCTCGGCGTTATAAGCCGTCATACGGCGTTTGCTGGCTGTCTTGCTGTATTCTATCAATCCCATATTAAAAAGCTCTCTGCGCCTACGTGTGATCGTCTCAGGGCGCGTTACACGCTTTAAGTTATAGTGAACACTCATTGCTCGATCCCAACCCTCACGCTCCCATACCATAGCTAGGAGTAGTGCGTCATCGTCGGCGGCTTCAGGGTATTCGTAGATTACGTCTAGTACTAGCTTCTGTTTATCACTAATATTCATCACGCTTCCTCCGTTTAGATATTTGACCACCCCTATCCTTGCCAGGGAATAGCCCTAGTTTGTCTATCTCCTGTGCGGCTTGTTCGCCTCTACGCTGCGCCTCGGCTCTTTCTTTTAACTCCATGCTTTTTTTACCTTCACCTGTTTTTATACCTTTTCTAGTGCTCCTTCTGCCCCCAGTTGCACCCGCCTTAGAGGCTAGCTCACGGTTCGCATAAAACCCGCCAGTTCGTCCTCGTTCGCCACCCTTTGCACCAATCTTTGCATAAAAATCAGGGCCGTATTTCTTCTTATTAGTTACTGCAGCAGCTTTGCCACCAGCGACTGTACCTGCCATTACTTGCCCCCTCTATTAGTAGCCGCCGCAACACACACAATCACCGTGAAGCAAATCATCAGCAACCATATTGTTATCCAATAAGCATTAATTAACATTTAGTTCCCTTCGTTATATTACACCTCTGATTATACTCGCTTAGTTTGCATAAGTCAATCACAAATACTTACCCTCTTGCTCTATTCTATTACCCCATGCAGTCAATGCTTCATCTTCTCCCGGCAGTGGTATATGCACCCCTTGTTCACTAGCATACTTGCGCCACATGTCTATAGAGTCTGTCATTTCCTTGGTATCTAGGTCAGCACTACTCTTCACGAAAGGTATACCACCTTTTTCATACAGGTAAAGTCTAGGACAAGCATAGCGTTTATATATTATTTTAGACTCAGCAATTGACCATCCTGTTTCAAGACCAAAAATACCGAACGTCAAATGCAAGTATGCGTTTTGATTAAGCGAGCGCTTTGGGTTTACCTTAGTGATATTGACTGTAGAATGACTAGCCGCCAACTTTGCTAGGTAGTCGGCGGCTTTATCCATCTCTTCTTGGTTGGCTAAGTTATACTTCATCTCGTACAAGCTTCTCTAGCTTCACTTGGCTATATCTAACACCTTCCTCAACCATTGCTTGTCTGAGCTTCGTAGAGGTATCACCAAGAGTTTCTAAATTCTCTGCTATGTACTTATCTATCTTGGTCTTTTCAGGCTTCATGAATAGATCGTACGTGTCTTCGTCTAGCACTTCGCGTAAAACTGCCTTGTCATAGTTCATACGCTGTATACTAATACGTTTGAACATTTTACCGTTCAGCTCTTCGCTACGACCGTTATCATTAAGGTACTTTTCTAGCTCACCTTTAAGCTGCGCTTTTAGAACCTTTGATGCTTTTTCGTAGTCTTGCGCTACTGTATACGCCAGCATGAGCGTAGATAGATCGTTTACTTGTAACTCAAACACCTCACCAGTAGATTTAATGGTAGCTTTAGCTATCATCCACTTATCCTTTTCGCTTCGATTTCGTCTAGTATTTCCGCTACGTCAGACTTAGGTACTTCGTTAGGCAAACACTGTAACGTATCATTGAACCATTTTACGACTTCATCTTTAGTAGACAATCCTGATACTTCCTTAGCCTTAGTAAGCATGACTGATATTTCGTCTGCATCAGCTAATTTGCTTGCCTTTGGTTTAGGGGTTGGCTTAGGACTATTGTCTTGGCTATCGGGGTCTTGGCTATCGTCGATTAAGAACATGCCGTTTAGAGCGTACTTACGAGCGTATGAACTAGCCCCACCTGTTATCTGTGCAGCGATCTGGCCCTTAAGACTAACCTCTTCTCTAGCAAAGGCTGATGTAGTAGCGACTGCTTCTGTATTTATTTCTGAAAGGATAGCTGTAGACTTGACATAGTTATGATCCCCTATGTTAACTACATCATCTGTTAGTAGCAGACTCAAGCCATGTTCTTTTAAGAGTGGCTTAAGAGCATTTAAAATGTCTTCGGCATTCCTATACTTGTAGTTAGCAAAAGAATTAAATTGACTCTTGGGCGCTTTGAGTTGTTGCTGGATTGCTATTAGTTTTTCATTCATTAGTGTTTATCCCCAAACTTACCTGTTGTGCAAGCGCTACAGTAACACGCATCTCTTACGGGGTTGATGTGATAACTTTCACCGTCTGTAGTACCTAGAACATATGTTGATGGCTCAATAGTTACTTGTATAGTCATTTGTAATCCCTCTTCATAAACATTAGTATGCCCTCAATAGAGGCAAGTTTTAGTTGAGCAGAAAACGCTGCATACGGATCAAGGCTGTCTAGTTCAATACTTAATTCTTTCACGGCTCTTTCGAGATTCCTTGTAGCTGTCTCTAGCCTGTATTCTGCTTCAGTCTTAATCATAAAACCTCCTCAAACTGCACACCGTAAACTAATACAGAACCGTTCATTCTTAATTTAGCGTACCTGTATACACCTAATGCGACACTAGGAACGTAGTTAACTTGTATTTGCATAGCAGCTCCTTTCGTTAAGCTACCAATAGTATACTACGCTTAGTTTGCATTTGTCAACAGTTAAATACCAAACCACTCACTAGCACGAGGGCCATACATACTAATGTACTTCATCTTGATCCGTCTTATCACTGATATGTAAGCTCTAACATTTGCTTCGGGTATAAATTCTGACATGTTATTTCTCCTTAGTTATTTTAAAATTCGTCATCTGGTTCACACTTAGGACACCTGGCGCAAAACTTCAAACTCATAACAGCATTAACAACATACAAATGACCTTCTCTCAAACAGCGTAGTCTTTGGGATAGGTGGGTTATTGTGGTTTGAATCATGATTAAATCTCCTGCACCGACTCGACTGTTGGGTCTTCAATGTCGGTTTCATTTAAGGCAATCTCTGCGGCTTCATCTTCTGTATCTGCTTCAACTACGATTTCATCAGTTGCATTGCTTACTAAATAAACGCTGTATTTGTTCATTCCATATCCCTATCACCTGTACTAGTAGGTATGGCATCAATCCATTTAATTCTATCTGTATCAATCCATTCAGGTAGCATTTGCTTTGCTGAGTCGGGTGCGCCTGAGATCTTGATTATGCGTATCCTCGACATCCCGTGTGCTTGTTCTAGTTCTTCGGCCTCAATCATACCTTTATAGTGGACACCTTTGTTTAGTAGGCCACCACCTTCAGCTTCAAAAGGGAGTAAACCTCTGCGTCCTGTTTTGAATAAATCGCTAAACCATCCCATTGTCTTCTCCTAGCTTGTATTTAGTGTTACCTTAAGTCTTCTTGCCTTCAATTTCAGCAACTTTAACCTTGACCAATTGCTCTAATACTTTTTGCAATCTATCTACCTGTCCGTATTCTTCCGCCGTGACTGCTTTTGTGATTGAATCAACAACTTCGTCTATCTTACTCATAGCTATAGTTCTCCCTGAGCCTCATCTGGAGAATGCTCGCTATGACCCTGAGGCTGCTTGTAATGGTCGTCACGCTTCTGTGCTAACTGGATTGCCAGCCTACAAGCTGCGTCTTCTGGGGTGTCGCCATCTACTCTAAATTTCTCTTGTTTATATTTCCATATGTACGCACCATAATCGCCAGTAGCCTTAGAAAATCCAGTACGGTTGTGCTTTTTTATTATTGAACTTGTAGGTAAATTCCGCATCAAATAACCAAGGTCATAGGCGTACGTAAGCCGATAAATATCATGCCCTAATTCGCCGTCATTACTTCGAACAATAAACTTTAAACCGCTGCCGTTAGCTGCCCACGTATGGTCAGATTCCCAACCTGTAAGATCGTACAATTCTTTGCAAAGTTCTAAGTTTGCTACGTTCATGTGTATTCTCCTTTATTATTCTTGCTCCTCCTGGCCCTAAACGTGCCTGAGCATATCTGATTCAGCTTGCAGCGGTACTATTAAACGTTGTGCTAACTCAGTGGAACCCCATTGCGAGGCCATAGCATCAGCAATACCCTGATATGTTTCGCTTCTGAGTTTCCAGCGGTCTTTACTTGGTGGTAGATAATGCAAGCGTTGTGCATCTCTTGGGTGCAGTAGCTTCATTTCTTCAAGCACGTTATTGGTTGGCTCTAGGTTCGGTAAGCCTTTAAGCCACAAGGTAGTCGCTTTACGTTCAGGGTGCCCGAACATGTACGGCTGGACAACCTGTGTCTGTGTGCCGCCTATAATCTGTTTGGCGTACTTGTGCATTATCGGGTTTTCTACTGCTATCTTTGGAATGTTTGCGTGTAATAGAGTTCTGAAGAACACAGCGCCCTCAATCAAGTCTTTCCATCTGTCACCATCTCGATATAGCCATGTCACCCCGGAATTAGTCAGGTAGGTGCATGGCGGGTGCGCAATCATCATATCCCAGCCATTGCCTAGTATTTCCAGTACATCACCCTGTATATGAAACGGGCTATTATCGTCACTGGGCAGTAAGTCACAGCTCCAGGCGTCATGACCGAGCTTGCGGAAGGCTTCACGGACTTTGCCGGAGTATTCACAGGCTACGAGTACGCGCAGAGGTGAACGACTTGGTTGGGTATCGCTGCTAGCAGTCATTGCACCCCTCGAATCCGCCCATCCGAGGCTCTTCACCTATTAGATAAAGGGTAATGACTTAGCCTTGTTCATTAATTCGCTTTTTTTGAATATCACTCTAGTTTTAGCATCGAATCTTTTATTGAATGCTTTACGCGCTTCTCGGCGAGAGTTAAAAACCTTATCGCCAATTTCTGAGTACTCAACCGAGTATCGAGTGCGCCACGATTCGTTCTTATTCTCTGGCTTAGAAAAATCGACAGGGCATACATCAAATGTTTCACTACCATCCCAGATAGCATTTATTGAGTAAACATATACTGGCTTGATTGTGTAATACCATTCATTACGCTCACATTTACACCAGCGTCCGCAACTGGTACATGATTCAGGTGGTTTAGTTCTAAGCTCATGCCGTATCTCGAAAAATTGTTGCCCAAATTCTACTTTGCTTAGATTAGACTTCATCTATCCTCCAATTCTAACTCGCATCCACGGCAATACCCCAAGTCACGAGCTTCTTCATTACAGTTGTTTGTTTGGCATTCCATATTTACTCCCTACAATGTACTCTACTCTTAATATCCAATGCCACTTCATCACAACTCGGTACCAATAAATGATAGCCAAGTATCACTAGAACAAACACCAGCCATAAAATAAACAGTATGTTTAAGATTGGCTTCACTAATTTGTAGCGCGGTTCTTTTTCGTAGTCAGGCATTGTGTTTCCTTTTGTATTGAGTAGCCATACATAGTAGCAAGGGCGGTACAGGAGCGCGACCCTGACCCGAAGGCTTTTTTACGGCTAACCTTTTTACCTGTACTACTATGTATGGTACTAGTAACAAAAGGGTTTTCAACCTATGTAGTGATTGGCTACCGTCACTCTGTAATCACTCAGGCGACCTCATTTGTTGTTACTAGTATTTGGATACTCAATTGTTAATGCTAAGCTACACGCGGCTATCCTGTACGTTGATCTACTAGTGTGTCTCATGGTCGCTTCATGGTAGGTGACGCTCTAGAATAGCTGTATGTAGCTTAGCTGTTAATTTCGCATCTCATCAAGTTGACTTATAGGGTTCCGTGTCCTGATCCTGTCTTCATATCGCTTGATAAGTTACTGTGGTTCCTTTCGTTTCGAACCTATTTACATACTACATGCAAACTAAGCATAAGTCAATGCTTAATCTCAATTCCGATAAACACTTTACGAACACTCTAGGGGTGGACTTTATATCATAATCTGTTACAATAGGGACAGGAACTTGTGAAATTATCTCTTATTGTGGTAGTTCCTTTCGGCAAGTTCCTATTAAGGGAGGCTCTTCGGAGCTTCTTTTTAATTTGCCAATGTGCTTATTTAGAGGTATACTACAGGTAATCTATGAGTTCGTCATGCTAGATGAACTACTAGAGGGTAACAAAAAGGCAGGATTTTCACCTGCCCGTGTTCGTCATGCTGTTTACATTATATCAGACACAATCACTGTTGCAAATACTTTTACAAATTGATGTTTTCAGTTCATCGAGTTATAATAGTAGTATGGTCTTTTAATTGTGAAAAGTTGGCTACCATACCTACCCATGAGATAACTCTTGTGGGCGGTCTGAGGAGCTGAGTTAACCCGTATTGCTTAAGCAGGCAATGTTATAAACTGACTGCGATTACGGCAGCTTCTCCGTCCGCTCATAATCAAAACTGTAGGCAACACTTGAAGGGGAATCTTGAGTGTATAATACCTGGCTCTGATATACAGCCGCTATTACGTCAACCAGGTCTATTGCTGAGAACAGGAAACTAGTATTTTCTACGTAGAGGTATTTCATTTAAATCTTACTAGACACTGCTAGCCAAAGGCACACGACACAGTTCTGTATCTCCTGTTCTCTGTAATGCACTCAAGCAAGTTCACTGCCTTAATCCGTAAAAGGTTCAATCCTACTCCTAGCACTTAGGGGAGGCGGTCTATTGTCAAAATTATTATTGTGTTATCATCAACTTGTCTACCCACCGTCCAGGCTAGAAGCACCTATATAGTTACTTCAAAGGATTTGAATTTGAACCAACCTGTTTTATATTTCATACACTACGAATAGTCTCAAAGAAAACACACAAGGTTAATTACTGTGGGCGGCAGTAAACCATACTTGACATTGCTTAGTTTGCGTAGTACAATGGGGATAGCTAAACGAAAGGGCTACCGATGATAACAATTGTAAGACGAATAGTGAGCGATATAATAATCTACAGCGGTATAGTAATGATCGCTTTTGCACTAGCAGGGAGCTTATTACCTGAAACAGAAACAAGAGTTTTCAATAGCTCGTCTTCTAAACCTATAACGATCGAGAGGCAATAATGCCGCTTGTACCTGAATTAAACCTACCAAAACCAGATACCCCGGAAAAGAAAAAGGGCAAGTTTTGGGATAACCCTGGAGATAAACTATGAGTGAACGAGCAATACTAGAATCATACAAAGCCTACGCAGCAGCAAGAGTAGAACGTGACAGTCCAGACCCTGACCCGAAATTACTAGCTAACCTAGGAGCTGTTACCTTTCAGCTTGAGCAGATGGGAGATGCAAACGAATGAGCAATCTACCAGACAAAATAGAAATAGAATTTGAGACTAACGAAGGGTCTATATTCAGTCGCCGAGACGATGATATTTTGAGAGATTTAGTAAATGGTTTCAACGAACTTATTGATTATTTGGAGGCTAAATCATGACCATAACAGATAACATACAAGAGCTACTAGAGTATTTAAAAGAATCAGCTACTTTCCACAAAAAGGACGCAAGTGGTAAAAATTTTGTGGAGTGGGCGCAAGCTGTAGAGCAGCTACAAGAAGACCTAGACAGAAGTTTTAGTATTTCAGAACGATTGCAGGCCGAGAACGAGATTTACCGACGCATCCTAGATAAGGGTATTACTGTAAATGTCTGGCCTAGCAAAGAGGAAGTTCCATATCCAGTAGCAGTAGAAACAGTTACCACTTTCAACCCTCACTCTGAATATGTAGAGTCTGAGGATATAGATAAACCAAATAGCCACTGTGCCAAAACATTTGAAGAGCAGTTGTTAGAAAGAGTTGATAAAATTCCTGGTGACACACCTACTTCTGGGAGCGCATCATGAACAAAGAATCTACAAAGGAACTAAAACAAGATCTTTTCTTCCTGCTTAACTGCTACGAGATTGATGCTAGAGAAGTATCAGACGGCATGACGTATATCGACAGTACTGAAGCAGAAAAACTCAGCGATAAAATCATGCAACTACTCACCAAAGCAATTAACGAACACTCCGATATGTTGCTTAGTAAGTTGCCAGAACGTGAGTATATGAAATACGAGCCATGTGACATATGCACAGCAGGTTTTCAGTATCAGTGTACGTGTGACCAAGCTTTTGATGACGCAGTAGAGCAGTGCCGCACCATAATCACATCTAATAAGGTAGGAGGAGACAATGCGCGAGATTAAATTCAGGGCTTGGGATAAAGAAACACAAATGTTTTTCAATACCACTTATAGTCTTCTTAACCTACATAATTTTATTAGGGAAGCAGAAAAGTTCGACATTATGCAATACACCGGCCTAAAAGACAAGAACGGTGTTGAGATTTATGAGGGAGATATTGTCATTCATAAATGGCGGGCTGAGAACGGTAGGCATGAGAGCAAAGTTGTTATTGGTCACGACCCCATATTTATTGACTGTGGCTACCTTGCACAAATGGACGATTACAACGAGACAACTAATGAAGTCGTAGGAAACATCTACGAAAACCCAGACTTAACAGGTATAGGAGAAAAGACGGAATGAGCAAAGAAGAAAGAGAGTTCGATAGAGGCTACAACTTCGGTAAAAGAGATGCTTATAAGGAGCTGGTTGAGTCTGGGCAATATAAAAAGAGCTTTGCTGATGACACAGTTACCCTGGTGATACCTCATGAAGTGTTTATTAATCTTCAGCAAGAAGCGGAACGAACAGCATGAGTGCTAACCCCTCTAATACGTTTAGTGAAGAATGGCTAAATGAACAACTCAATAAATATGGTAATGCACTAGGGGTATTAGATAGATGCGTGAACAGAGAAGAGACGGACGAATGTCATCAAGAAATGGCGGAAGCAAAGGCTGCAATCCTAAAACGACATAAGGAAGAGCTACTGGCTGCTAGGGTCGATGGAGCAACAAAACTCGCCGCTCTACTCAAAGAAGGTGCTGTCTCTACAGGCTCAGTTAATATTGACGATGGCCTAAAGATATTTGAGCAGCTCCAAGCTAGCAATAATACGGAAGGGGAATAAATGAGCTGCACATGTGCCGAAGAATGGAAAAGAGAAACCGCAAAACCTACCATAGATTCTAGGCCAAAGCCTGCTCCTACACACAGTAAGCAGAGTAGGATACTCACCGACGAACTACGGCAAATACTACACGAGTTTGCAATCACTTACCGCCCCGAGTCGAACGAAACCCGGCAAGAAGACGTTGACCGTGTTTTGAAAGCCATAAAGAACCAAGAACCTCCTGAGCAATCAGACACATTAGAGGGGCTTTTAACAAGTTTGCCTTACAAAGTCATTGATGACTACGGTGGCAAAGTGTTTGGTGTAAACCTCAAGGCTACCGCTTCAGGTGGATGGAAAGCTTGGTATGGAGAAATCGGCAAAGATTCAGAAATGTACTTCAGCAGTGGTGACACCCCAACAGCAGCAGTACAAGCACTAACCCAAAAACTTAAGGAAGAGGGGATTGTCACATGAGCGAAACACAAAAGATTGCACGAGTAAGTTATTCAAGTGAGCATGATGGAGCGCTCTACTACGATGATAATGACAATCGTATAGCCGTCGGTTTAGAAGAGCCGCTGCCATATAAACCTATGTATGATGTGGAAGTCAAAGACAAGACCCCAAACTATCCTGACCGTACAGACAACGAATGGCATATATACTTCGATATTCACACGGAGATAGCACACTTTAGAACACGCTATTACCTGACTGGTTGGATTAAAGCTTTACGAAAGATTCTGCTGCATAAGTACATTTGGAGGCACTTTGCATGACCAAAACCCCACCACTTAAAGAGGCTTACTTATGAGCCTCATAAGAAAAGCTGAACATGCAGTCTTTTATTTTCTCCTAGAGAGAAACATCAAACAAAATAGGTGGCGAGTAGATATGCCAAATGGATGCCTGTACCTGTTACCTAAATATGACGTTGATGTGCTAATTAAGACGTCCAAGCTTATGCGTAGAGAATCAACCAAAGACCAAGGGGAGGATAGACAGTGATTGAATTTATAGTAGCAAGCCTAGCAACCTATGCCGTATCAACCTTAGTAAGCGCATACGATGGCCCTGGTATGATCTTCGCAAGCCTACGCAGGGTTTGGCCTAACTCATGGCTACAAGACCTTCTGGAGTGCCCAGTGTGCCTCAGTGTATGGGTATCAGTACCCTTCGCTCTACTAATATCAAGTGACTGGCAGCAGTTCCTATTGAATTGGCTAGGCGCTGTAGGAGTTGTGATCTTAATTAAGGAGTGGGAATGACATTAATAATTTACACTGACAGATGCGTTCCATGTGTATACAAGCACGACTTCAAATTATTAAAGCAGTTCGCTAAGAAGAACGGCTATAACGTGAACGTCAGACGGACGGCAATCTCTAAAGACTGGCAGCGTGAAGCCAAAGAAGTTTCAGACATTGATCTACCATATATCTACAACCCAGATACCACAGCAAGCGTGAGGCTCCAAGGGGTTAACGAACAAGAGCTATCACGACTGTTATAAATTGATTTGCTTTTAACGATCTGAGTCTATATAAATATGCTTACATGGTGGACAATACCGAGCTTATCTACATAGAACAAACTCGCACCACCTTTCATATACGACCAGATAAAATAGCTGTAGAAACTCCTCTACAGTTTTTTGTTATTCGACCGACAACAAGGTATCAATATAAGAAGTATAACGATGTGATAGAGCTTATAAAGCTAGGCAAAATACTGTCTTGCTCATCATTGATAGGTGATTATGGTCGTTCAGTTCAGTTAGTTTACTATCAAAAGTCTTGGTTTTATCCTAAAAAAGTGGTACACTGAAAGCATGATATCACGGCAATCTATCAACTTTAGCAACAGCCCGATTTGTCGTGAGTCGGGCTGTTCTTGGGGTGGATATAATGACAATTGATAATATTATAATAGCCGGTATATTACTACAGCTTATAACTATTGAAATAAGGTTAAGCTACTTATCTAAGAGAAAATCGAAATGATCTACTACGAAACACTAGACGCAATAATAAAAGGTGGCATAGCAATTATGGTCGCTATAGTAGTTCTAGGAATAGGCTACGCTTTCGGTTATTCGGATGGTAGAGAGCGATGAATGACAAGCAAAAAATCATAGTCGCTAAACTAGAAACTATTAAAGAGATGGCTGACGAAAAATCGGTTAAACAGTTAGCGGATGTTACAATCGAGTACATTAAATCGGAAGCAAAAGTTGATATGGGGTTCAAGGCACAGGCCAAGAAGAAATAATTATGTACGATATAATTTACCCCTACATAAATTCAAAAGACCAAGAAGAATTAAAGTACTCTCTATTATTAGCAGTCGAATACAAAGCAAAGTTGCCATTTAGAGTGGTAAATGGGGTCGTTGCTGGGTTGGACTCATTCTGATATGTACCCTGTCGTATACTCATATAGGATGTCGCGCACTCGGGAGTTAGAGCTTTCTATTGAATCTCTCAGGAACATAAAAGAGTGGGATGGCAGAGTATTCGTGATAGGCGATAAGCCAGACCTCGAAGCTGATCACACACACCTTCCTGTGAAGTATAGCTGGGGCAAAGAATCAGGTAC
>Ga0247741_1000236_pt1 | contig 35291 bp, 21 predicted proteins | sample UWRJL213509R2_FD_180945 | JGI IMG/M metagenome (GOLD analysis project Ga0247741, IMG submission 180945) | Plant litter microbial communities from Arlington Agricultural Research Station in Wisconsin, United States - UWRJ-L213-509R-2 | ecosystem: Environmental > Terrestrial > Plant litter >... | reverse complement strand
TATTTATAGGCATTTTATGACGCACCCTTGGAATGATGATCAGCCCATTTATCGGCAACTGCGTGAGCTGATAGTGGGCTTGATGTTGACTGGCGTTTTTAAAGAGGGCGACCCTTTGCCATCGGTTCGGCAAGTGGCCAGCGATTATCAAATTAATCATTTGACTGTGAGTAAGGCTTATCAGGAGTTGGTGGATATGCAGCTGGTTGAAATGCGGCGCGGTATGGGAATGTATGTAATGCCAGGTGCTCAAGAAAAATTACATGCAATTGAAAAAGAAAAATTTTTAAAAACTGAATTACCCGCACTGCTTACCCGCATAAAACATTTGGATATTAGTACGGAAGATTTGTGCACCGCGATTATGAATTCGGAGGAAAAATAAATGGAAGCGATTATTGACGCGCAAGGGATAAGTAAAAGTTACGGTAAAAAAATCGCATTGGATAATGTGAGCCTTAAAATTCCAGCAGGACGGATTGTGGGTTTGATTGGTCCTAATGGCGCGGGTAAAACTACTTTACTTAAAGGTATTCTAGGCTTGGCTAGCGTTGAAGGTCGCCTGCAAGTGCTCGGTCTAAATCCATTCACTGATCGGGTAAAATTATTGGAAAATGTTTCTTTTATTGCAGATACGGCAATATTACCGCATTGGATAAAAGTGAGCGAAGCGCTGGATTATGTTGCGGGTGTGCACTCAAAATTCAGTTATGAAAAAGCGATGGAGTTTCTTGCAAAAACAAATATAGCCTTGGACAGCAAAGTGAAAACCTTATCCAAAGGTATGGTAACCCAGCTTCACCTTGCATTGATAATGGCTATTGATAGCAAATTGTTGGTGTTGGACGAGCCAACTTTGGGTTTAGATATTATTTATCGCAAGCAATTTTATGAGGCTTTACTCAATGATTATTATGACTCGCAAAAGACCATCTTAATCACCACTCATCAAGTCGAAGAAATTGAAGGTCTCTTAACAGATCTTATTTTTATTAACGATGGAAAAATTCTTCTTGAAGTAGCCATGGATGAAATTCCAAATATATTTACGGAACTGCAAGTAGATTTATCAACAAAGGAAGCCGCGCTGGCGCTAAAGCCGATGCACGTACGAACAACTTTGGGTGGCTTCAGTATGGTATTTGAGAATGCATCTGTAGACGAATTAGGAACTCTAGGGAAAGTGACGACGCCCAGCGTTGCGGATTTATTTGTGGCAAAAATGCAGCCATCAAAATACGTGTAAACGGGAGGATGAATATGAATTCAAAAGTTGTAGTCACACAAATAAAGCGTGAGCTTTGGGAAAACAAAGTGAGCTTTGTTAATACGCCTCTCATTATAAGTTTGCTTGTTTTAGCGTTAGCCCTGGGAATGACTCTTTACATGACTAAATTTAGCCATGGGACTATAGCGGATTTTCACTATTCATTTGTCAATAGCGCTGATAATACGCAGCTGCAAACACCGCCACCTGTAGAAGTAGTTGATCAATCAAAAAATGAACCCAAAAAATTCAATGTCATTACTTCAGTCGCTAGTGATCCTACAGCGTTCAATGGGTTCATTCTCGGTGTTATGTACACCAATTGTGTTCTACTGTTTTTGATATTTTCTATAGTTCTGGGAACGTACTCATTACGCTGTTTATTTGATGATAGAAAAAATAGAGATATTTTATTTTGGCGATCTATGCCTGTGAGTGAAACAACCAATGTTTTAGTAAAGTTAACGATGCTATTGTTTGTTGCTCCCATTATCATTCTTATTTTAAATTTTATAGTCACTGTAATTACATTTTTTGCGGGTTTGATTTTTCTAGGGTTTAGTGGCATTGGGCTAAGTTATTTGCTTTCCTCTGCTGTTAAAGGTGGTTCGTTCTATATTCCGTTCCAGATTTTCTATGAGCTAATTTTTAGCTTATTAATGCTTATGCCAGTTATAGGATTTGCATTTTTTGCATCTGCATTTGCAAGAAAAACACCTTTCTTTACGTTTGCGAGCCCATTGGTTTTAGTGTTGGCAGACAAAATTTTTAATGCCGTGTTTGGCATAAATATAGGCGTTATTGATATGTTCGCGGTTTACGGTCGTGCAATCAACAACACCAAAGCTGCTTTTATTCTGCAACAAAGTTTCGTATTTCATTCCTCCATGATTCTTCCACTTGTTGTGTGTATCGGAATTGGCGCTTTATTTATTGGGTGCGCTATTTGGATGCGTAATAATCGTTATGAAATTTAACGGCCAATAAGTCGGATTGCGCATTTGTACCGCGTGGCTTTGCATGCCATCCAGAATATCGGCCCGCTTAACCGCGGGTGATTATTTCAAATCTTTAGATGACTAAGGCCACCAAAAAAAATTGCGGTAGCCTTATCGTTTCCATGTAATCGCATAATGAACTTAAAACATTATTTGCATGTCTGACTCCCACGCTATAAATTCGTCATTTTGTTTTCCGCTACCTTCGATCTATTCAGTCCCCGATTCAAAAGGAATCTTTTAATGAAAATAAATAAAACGCAATGGCTAATGAGTTTGGTTATTTCCGGACTGTTAGTAACTGCTTGTCAACAGCAATCCACAAAACCAAAGTTGAATGATGAAAACCCAGCAGCACCGATAAATAATGCGGTCATTCAAAAGAGTCCCAATGACGACCGCACCTACGCAGCAATTCTATTGCCCAATAAGTTGCAGGTTGTTTTGGTGTCTGATCCTACGTTGGAAAATTCAGCGGCATCTTTGGCCGTGGGAGTAGGCAGTGCGCAAGACCCAATTTCGCAACCGGGATTGGCCCATTATTTGGAGCACATGTTATTTTTAGGCACAAAAAAATATCCAATACCCGATAACTTTTTTGAGTTTGTACAAACCAGTGCAGGAAGCACCAATGCTTTCACTGCATACGATAAAACGAATTTTTTATTCCAAATCAATGCTGCTAAATTTGACGAAGCGTTGGATAGATACAGCGATTATTTTAAAGCACCTTTATTAGATCCTCAGTATGCCGATAAAGAGCGCAACGCCGTTAACAGCGAATGGTCAATGAATAAATCGCAAGACAACTGGATTATTCATACGCTTGATGGCGTTACTGGAAACCCGGCAAACCCGCTTTCACGTTTCAGCATCGGTAATCTGGAAACTCTGGTAGATAAAAATGATTCCAAATTACAAGATGAAGTAAAGTCTTTTTATAATCGCTATTACTCTGCTAACAATATGCGGTTGACCTTAGTTGGCAAACAAACAATTCCTGAATTAAAAGCTCTAGCAGAAAAATATTTTGCCGATATTCCTAATAAAAATGTGGTGCGTCCAAAAGTGGATGTTCCAGGTTTAACGCAAGCACAGTTAGGTAAAAGTATTCATTACCAACCACAAAAAGATTTGAAACAGTTGTATATCGATTTTCCGATAAAAGACGACAAGGCCTTTTGGCGCGTTAAGCCCAATGAATTTGTCACTAGCTTAATTGGTTCGGAAGAAGAGGGGACGCTTTGTGAACAATTGCGCAAGGCCGGGCTCACTAATAATGTGATGGCGTCTGTCAGTTCTGATGAATATGGCATTGATGGTTATTTACGTATCCAAGCGGATTTAACTGATGCAGGGTTGAAAAATCCTGATCGTGTAATAGCATCCGTATTTGCTTATGTGGAGTTAGTAAAGAAGCAAGGCTTAAATGATATTTACTTCCGTGAATTGAAAGCTATGCGTGCAAAAGATTTTGCAAACGAATCCAAAACAGATCCGTTGCAGCAAGCGATTTCAATTACCAATAAACAATTTGATTATCCTGTAGAAAATTTATTGAATTCAGATTTTGTCTACGATCATTTTGATGCACCTGCCATACAATCGGTTCTTGATCAGCTGAATACTAATAATGCGCGTATCTGGTATATCAATAAAAATGAAGTAGTAGATAAAGCTATTCAACACTTCGACGGAAAATACAGTATACGCGACATAAAACCTGAAGAGCGTGCTCGCTGGTCTGAGCTTGGTAACAAATTGGTCTTTAATTTGCCACCTGAAAATACTTTGTTTACTGATAAGCCTGCAGCCATTGTACAAAACCAATTTATAAAACCTCATCAGGTTGTCAGTGAAAAAGGTGTTGAAGCCTTTCTAACGCAGCCTGAATTTTATCGTGAAGACAAAGGTGAGTTATCGGTTGAAGTGAATGTCGATTTTGCCAAAAAGTCGCCTAAGAATATCGTGCTCTATACGTTGTTAAGCGATATCACCAGACAAAAATCGACTACCTTGATTGATCGTGCTGAGCGTGCATCGCTGGGCGTTAAAATTTCACCGTCAAATACAGGTTCGCAATCATTTCATATTTCGGGCTATACAACAAAGCATGAAGAGTTATTGCAATCGGTATTAAATAATTTTGCGAATTTAACAGTTGAGAAAAATGATTTTGCAGATGCTATAGATAAATACAAGCGCGCCATCGCTAATAACAAAAAAGCAATTCCGGTGCGTCAGGGTTTTGCTAATATGTCGCGTTTGCTAGGTGAAAGTCATTGGACTGATGCAGAGCTATTGGCAGCTGCAGAAAAAGTTACATTAAAAGATGTGATTGATTATCACAAAGCTGTTAAAGCAAATCCGTTAATTCGTATTTATGCATTTGGCAATTACACGGATGCAACTGTCGCTCGTTTGGCGCAAATTTCTGCTCAAGCGTTGCCGGGTAAACGTCTCCCATCGCAACGAAAGGTTGCGCAGTATATTGTGCCTAAACAAGGTCAAAAAATAACATTTAAAGATGTTGTTGAACAAGCAGACAACGCGGTTATCCAAGGCTATTGGGCCGATAAAAAATCTGATGATGAGCAGGCGCAGTTGGTAGTTTTAAATGCGCTTTTCGGCAACGTATTTTTTAGCCAGCTGCGCACTAATGAACAGCTCGGTTATATTGTTGGCAGCGCACCTTATACGATTGATGATTATCCAGGGTTTGCAATTTACGTGCAGAGCACAAACACTGAACTCGGTAAAGTAAAAGCGCGCATGGATAAATTTCGTGTAGAGTTTTTTGAACAATTGAAAGCAATTGATCCTGCGCAAATCGAACAGTTTAAAAATTCTGAGGCGGCAAGTGTATTACAAAAGCCAACCGATTTTTATAAAGAGGCCGATCGTTACGAAGGTGATTTCTGGGCCGCACACTACGATTTTACCGCACGCGATCGTTATTTGGCGTCATTGGCTAAAGTGAATAAGGAAAACCTTATTGCGCTCTACCAAAAACTATTGCTGGATGAAAAAGGTCTCAGTTTGCTGGTACAGCTTAAGGGCGCTGGTTTTAAGGAATAAGTGTTAAGGAATAAGTTTTCAGCAGCAAGTGTTAAATAACATTTAAGGTTATACTGAAGCGCTGCCAGCAATGGCGGCGCTTTTCTATTTGGTCAGTCTTTTTTGTATATAGGTAAATTATGAGTAATGCTGAAAATAATCAATTTTGGGATTTGGTCGATGAGTTTATCGAAAAAGCGAATGCAGCCTGCGATGGTGCCGATCCCGGTCTGGTGAGCGCAGCTTTACTCAACGCGTCTGCACGTTTTAACGCCTTCGTGGTCGCCAGTTCGTCAATAGATCGCAAAGAATATATTGATGAAATTGAAAGCGCTCAAAAATATTTAACAGGTCGCTATGCTGAATTAGTGCGCGATAATTTGGACGACTACCGTGATAACTACAAAGTATATATTCGCCCTGACGAACCGGAAAATGAATCTTCTATTTAAAATCGATTATGCTATTTACCTGATGAAAAATAGAGAACGTAAAATTTTGTTGTTCTTGTATACATGTTATTTAGCCTGAGCCAGAATTTGGCCAATTTAATAATAAACCAGTGGCAAAAACATACTAATAAAGTGAGAGGCAAACTATGAAAATTTTTATCCGCTACTTAAGTATTTGTTTGGTTATTTTCTCTTTTTCAGTTTCTGCTGATGTAAAACTGCCGCGCTTGGTAAGCGATGGCTTAGTATTGCAGCGCGATAAGCCAATCAATATTTGGGGCTGGGCTGAAGAAGGTGAGCATGTGCAAGTGACACTAGGTTCACAAACATTAAGCACAGAAACAAAAGCCGGGCGCTGGCAGCTATCTTTTAAAAAGCTTCCAGCGGGCGGGCCCTACACGTTGGATATTCAAGGCAAAAATCATTTACAAGTTAAAGATATATTAATTGGCGATGTCTGGATTGGCGCGGGTCAATCCAATATGGAACTGCCGATTCGACGCGTTAAAACGTTGTATCCAGATTTAATAAGCTCGACACATCTTCCCAATATTCGTGAGTTTTCAGTTCCTGTCGTTTATGCGTTTAAAGGTCCTGTAGATGACTATCAGCAAGGTACATGGAAGGCAGCACTACCAGAAAACTTGCCTGAATTTTCGGCGGTAGGTTTTTTCTTTAGTCGCGCAATTCATGAAAAAAATAAAGTGTCGGGAAAAAATATTCCTATAGGTTTAATTAGCATTTCAGTGGGCGGTTCTCCTGCTGAGGCATGGTTAAGCGAAGGCGCTTTGGAGAAATATCCGCATTATCTTGCGCAACTACAACCTTTTAAAAATGATAATTTTGTTGCAGAGACGATTAATAAAGACAAGTCATCCAGCTCCAAATGGTATAGCGATTTGGCTGCGAAGGATGAAGGTTTAAAATCTGATTGGTCAAAAGGTATATCTGCAGAGAAAGATTGGAAAACATTTCAAGTGCCCGGCTATTTGCGCGAGCAAGGGAGTGATTTTATACAAGGTGCAGTCTGGTTTCGTAAATCATTCGAGCTGAGTGCAGAGCAGTCGAAAAAAGCTGCAAAACTTTGGTTAGGTGCAATTGTAGATGGTGACCAGGTATTTATTAATGGAAAAGAAGTAGGTCAAACCGGTTATCAATATCCACCTCGTATTTATAGTGTACCTGTGGATTTATTAAAATCCGGAAAAAATATTATCAGCATTCGCCTCACCAGTTATTCCGGAAACCCCGGATTTGTAAAAGATAAACGCTACGCGCTGGATCTTGGCAACGAATCTGTTTCGCTCGCCGGAGACTGGGAATATAAAATTGGCGCCCGTGCAGAGGATATGGCAAAAACAACAACGCTTCACTATCAGCCTGCGTCTTTATTCAATGCAAAACTGGCGCCGAGTTTGGGCTTTGGTATCAAAGGTGTTATTTGGTATCAAGGTGAGTCCAATACGGGCCGAGCTAGAGAATATGAAACGCTTTTCCCCGACGTAATTCGCGATTGGCGTAAACAGTTTAATCAGGGCGACTTCCCATTCTTATTTGTTCAGCTCGCGAATTTTATGGCGGCAAATACGGAGCCAACCGAAAGCGACTGGGCTGCAACACGTGAAGCACAACGTAAAGCGCTCAGCGAAAAAAATACTGCTATGGCGGTCGCGATTGACGTCGGCGAATGGAATGATATTCATCCGCTTAATAAACAAGTCTTGGGTGACCGCTTGGCCTTAGCTGCGCAAAACTTGGCTTACGGTGATAAAAAAGTTATTTCATCTGGCCCAAATGCAAGTTCTGTTAAACGTGAAGGCAAAAGCTTGCTTGTTAGTTTTGATAAGAGCGATAGTGATTTAGTATTTACAGGTGATGGTGTTTTACATCAGATTGCAATCGCTGGAGCAGATAAAAAATACGTTTGGGCCAATGCGAAAATTCAAGGAAAAAAATTGGTGCTATGGAGCGATAAGGTTCTTGATCCGACGAGCGTGCGCTACGCATGGGCCGATAACCCTCAAGGCGCGAATCTGTATAATAAGGCTGGTTTGCCTGCATCACCTTTTGAGTTATCGCTGTAATAAATTCAAGGCGTAGGCATTAATAACAACGTAGTGGTGATGCCTTGCCAGATTCAACTTCTTCATCCAGCTATGAACCCCGGGCCGCCGTCATCGGCGGTGGCCCTGCGGGTTTGATGGCTGCCGAAATAATTGCCAGCGCTGGTTTTAAGGTTGCTGTGTACGATGCTATGCCTTCCGTCGGAAGAAAATTTTTATTGGCCGGTGTGGGTGGGATGAATATCACCCATTCCGAACCTCATGAAAAATTACTGACTCGCTATTCAAAAGCTTCAAATTTTTTGCTGCCTTATCTCAATGGTTTTAACTCGCAGAGTCTCTGCGATTGGATTCATGATTTGGGGATAGAAACCTTCGTAGGTTCATCCGGACGTGTATTTCCAAAAGACATGAAAGCCGCGCCCTTGCTGCGCGCCTGGTTGCACAGGTTACGAGAGCTAGGTGTAGAGTTTTATCCTCGACATCGTTGGAATGGTTGGGCAAGTGATGGGGCATTGAAATTTACCGAGCAAAAAAATGACGTTGTATCTGAAAAAAATATTAGTGCGAATGCAGTAGTGCTCGCGCTCGGTGGTGCTAGTTGGCAGCGTTTAGGTTCGGATGGCGCTTGGGTAAATTTACTGAAAGGAAAAGATATTTATGTAAATGATTTGTTGCCTTCCAATTGTGGATTTGATGTCGATTGGAGTGAAAAATTTAAAAACGAGTTTGCTGGAGCACCCTTGCAAACTGTTCGCTTAATGGCAACAGATAATTTTGGTGTAAAACAATCTATTCGCGGTGAAGCCACAATTGCTAAAACAGGTATTGAAGGCACCAGCGTTTATGCACTTTCCTCTCACCTGCGTGACTCCATTTTGAGCACGGATTCTGCTGAGCTTATCGTAGATTTGCTACCAGATTTAACTCTCGAAAAAATTATCGTACAGTTAAATAAACCACGAGGAAAAAATTCCATTAGCAATTTTTTACGCAAGCAATTTAATTTACCTGCAGTAAAATTAGCACTCCTTCGCGAACTCACTGAAGCATATATTTGGCAAGATAATAATCGGCTTGCGCACGCTATCAAAAATTTATGCATACCTCTCAATGCATATCGTCCAATTGATGAGGCCATAAGTACCGCGGGTGGTGTTGGAGCGTATGAATTAACAACCGATCTTATGTTAACGAAAATTCCAGGCACATTTTGCGCAGGGGAAATGCTGGATTGGGAAGCGCCCACGGGTGGTTATCTGCTCACAGCCTGTTTTGCAACTGGCAAAGCCGCTGGTTTAGGTGTGGTAAATTATTTGCGACGCGATCAGAAATGAAAAAATTACTAATTATCGGCTACGTGTGGCCTGAGCCTAATTCTTCGGCAGCGGGAAGTCGCATGCTGGAACTTATCAAATTATTTTTAGCGCAGCAATGGCAAATAGTATTCGCGTCTGCAGCTTTGCTTTCTGAACATCGCGCAAATTTAGTTGAATTGGGTGTAGAAGAAAAATCAATTGCACTCAATGATTCCAGTTTTAATGAATATCTAAAAGAGTTGCAGCCGAACGCAGTTTTATTTGATCGCTTTTTTACTGAAGAGCAATTCGGTTGGCGAGTAGAGCAAGAATGCCCTCAGGCTTTACGCATACTGGACACTGAAGACTTACACAGCCTTCGTCATGCACGTCATAAATTATTGAAAAGGTCACAACAACATTTTGACAAAGAGCTCATTCGTCAAAGCGTAGATCCAGTTTCGGCAACTATTCCAGAGTTATTTGAAGTTATGGCCGGTGAAGACATAACGCAGCGCGAAATCGCAGCAATATTTCGCAGTGATTTAACGCTTATGATCTCGCAACTTGAAATGGAATTATTAACGCATTATTTTTCTGTTCCAAAAGCACTGCTCCACTACTGTCCGTTTTTAATGCAAAAAAATCCTCAATTAAAATCTCTTCCAGATTTTGCTAGCCGTAAGCATTTCATCGCGATTGGTAATTTTCGCCATGAACCAAATTGGGATTCGGTGCTCTATTTAAAACACGCTATTTGGCCATCCATTCGCGCGCAACTTCCGCAGGCAGAATTACATATTTATGGCGCTTACCCGCCGCCAAAAGCTATACAACTGCATAATGCTAAAGAAGGTTTTTTTATCAAAGGTTGGGCTGACGATGCAAATGCAGTTATGCAGCATGCACGCGTATGTCTCGCCCCCTTGCGTTTCGGCGCTGGAATTAAAGGCAAGTTGGCGGACTCTATGCAAAATGGAACACCCAGCGTAACTACCAGCATCGGCGCCGAGGCAATGCATGGTGATTTAGCTTGGGGTGGGTTTATCGAGAATAACTCGGCACAATTTGCAGAAGCCGCAATAAAACTTCTTAGCGATCAAGCGATATGGGAAAAAGCACAATTGCAAAGTACAGTTATTTTACAAAACTATTTCGGCGCTCTAAATCATTCAGCTTTATTGGTGTCGCGAGTAAATAATCTACAAAAAAATCTCGATACAGAACGCAAGGAAAACTTTATTGGGGCAATGCTGCGACATCACACCTTAAAAAGTACGCAATATATGTCGCAGTGGATTGAGGCTAAGAATAAAAATTAAGGCACGGTTTTCAATTTCTTTTCCTTAGGCTTTAAAGCAACCTCAACTCCTTTTTACAATAAGTCCCAGTCTTTTTTCCATCAAACAATTGTGTTTTTAAATCATTCATCGAGCCCTTTAGGGTGATTATGTAAGGAATACTGATTCTTCCGTCTCATGTAAGCAGCCATTCCGGCGCTGTAAGTTGAAACAATATCGTGTTAAGAACACGACTTTAGGCGTAATCGGCACACATTTTGAGTAGAATGCACGCCCTTGTTAGGTATTTCAGTTTTCCCATCATTTATCAGGTAAGCCTTCGTGATCTCCACCGCTAATATCACCATGCAATTCGGCGCCAAGCCGCTGTTCGAAAACGTCTCGGTAAAGTTCAACAATGGCAATCGTTACGGCCTCATAGGCGCTAACGGCTGCGGTAAGTCCACTTTTATGAAAATCATGGGTGGCGATTTGGCTCCAACCGCTGGTCAGGTAATGCTTGAGCCTAACGTTCGTTTAGGTAAGTTGAAACAAGACCAGTTCGCCTATGAGGAATACACGGTGTTGGACACGGTGATCATGGGACACACCGAGCTATGGAAAGTGAAAGCCGAGCGCGACCGTATTTACAGCTTGCCAGAGATGACCGAAGCAGATGGCATGGCAGTGGCAGAGTTGGAGGTGCAATTTGCGGAAATGGATGGTTATACCGCCGAGGCTCGTGCGGGTGAATTACTGCTAGGTTTGGATATTCCTATCGAGCAACACACTGGCTTAATGAGCGCCGTTGCACCAGGTTGGAAATTACGTGTATTACTTGCGCAGGCGTTGTTTGCCGACCCAGAGGTTTTATTGCTCGACGAACCGACGAACAACCTCGACATCAACACGATTCGTTGGTTGGAAGGTGTTCTTAATCAACGCAATAGCACCATCGTTATTATTTCGCATGACCGTCACTTTTTAAATGCGGTATGCACGCATATGGCGGATTTGGATTACGGTGAGTTGCGCGTTTACCCCGGAACTTACGATGATTACATGACGGCATCGACGCAAGTACGTGAAAAATTGTTATCCGACAATGCCAAGAAAAAAGCTCAAATTGTTGAATTACAGTCGTTTGTAAGCCGCTTCTCTGCAAATGCCTCGAAGGCAAAACAAGCAACATCGCGCGCAAAACAAATCGACAAAATCCAATTGGATGACGTAAAGCCGTCAAGTCGGGTCAGCCCATATATTCGATTTACACAAGAGAAAAAATTGCATCGTCAGGCAGTTACTGTTGAGCACTTGAGTAAAAGTTTTGATAAACCACTCTTTAAAAATTTAAGCTTTCAAGTTGAAGCGGGTGAACGTATTGCCATTATCGGCCCGAACGGCGCGGGCAAAACAACGTTGTTACGTTGCTTATACGGTGACTTGGCGCCAGACGCGGGCACGGTGAAATGGGCAGAGCAGGCCGAAAAAGGTTATTTCGCACAAGACCACGCTGAAGATTTTGCAGACGACGATAATTTATTCGATTGGATGAAACAATGGACCAAAGGCGACGAACAATTAGTCCGTGGCGCTTTAGGTAGAATGTTGTTTTCAAACGACGAAGTGAAAAAATCCGTAAAAGTTATTTCGGGTGGTGAACAGGGCCGTATGTTATTCGGCAAATTAAGTTTGATAAATCCCAACGTAATGTTGATGGATGAACCAACTAACCACTTGGATATGGAATCCATTGAAGCGCTAAACCTTGCGTTGGAAAATTATCCTGGCACTTTAATTTTTGTAAGCCACGACCGCGAATTTGTTTCATCTCTTGCAACACGTATTATTGATATGCAGCCAGCCGGCTTAGTAGATTTCAGCGGGACCTACGAAGAATATTTGCGCTCGCAGGGAATTTTTACGAATTAATATCCGTAATATGAAATTAAAAAAGCGAGGGGAAAACTCTCGCTTTTTTTATACCCTTAACTTTTTGGGTTATCACGATCTTTTGCTTCTTCATTATTTAATCCGTTTTTTTTGGCCTTCTTCTCAATAAATATTTCGGGCTTTTTAATGGGGTCGAGATTTACAAGCTTATTGGTTACACCTTCAAAGATTGTTCCCCAAAGTTCGGTATTATGTTTTTTGCTGCGTAAATAAATAATAAGTTTCGTTCTGCCCCAAATTGCTGAAAATAAAACTGCAATAATTCCCGGTAAAGTGTACTCGTACTGATTCATGGAAGACTCACTTGAAGTATTCGCTCCGAGTTGCGAGTTATTGGGTGAGTTTCAATACATTCAAGTCTGGCCTTATTGAGTTCCGATGCCTGAAGCAATTTATGCGTCTGAATTGATTTAACTCAATTTTCAGCTATTCATTTTTCTACTCACTATCCAAATGCTTGAAAAGCGTTGGTGTGCCCCAACGTCTGTAGCTATCGTAAATGTCTTCATCAAAGAGGTTTCCATGCGAATTGATCGTTTAACCAATCAACTGCAACTTGTGCTCTCAGATGCTCAATCGCTTGCTGTTGGGCGCGACCATAGTCAGGTTGAACCTGTTCATATGTTATATGCCATGTTGGAACAAAAAGGCGCGGGCAGTGCGCGTTTATTATTGACGCAAGCAGGATTTGATGTGAGCGGCCTCAAAGATGCTTTGTTAAGTAAAATAGACGCGCTACCCAGTATTAAAAATCCTACCGGTGAAGTAGGCATGTCGCCTGAAATGGGGCGGCTATTAAATTTATCAGACAGGTATGCGCAAAAACTTGGCGATAAATTTGTTTCCAGCGACGCGGTCTTAGTTGTCGCCATAAAAGATCCGCAAAGTAGCATCAGCGAATTACTAAAAAAATTCGGTAACGAACAACGCTTGCAGCAGGCGATTGAAAAAGTGCGCGGCGGTGAAAAAGTTGAAGATGCCGATTCCGAGGGCAATCGTCAGGCATTGGAAAAATATACGGTCGATTTAACCGCGCGTGCAGAATCCGGCAAGCTTGACCCGGTGATTGGGCGCGACGACGAAATTCGTCGCACAATTCAAGTATTGCAACGCCGCACTAAAAACAATCCCGTATTAATTGGTGAGCCTGGTGTTGGTAAAACGGCCATCGTTGAAGGCCTTGCGCAGCGTATTGTAAATGGCGAAGTGCCTGAAGGTTTAAAAAATAAACGTCTTTTGTCATTAGACCTTGGTGCACTTTTGGCGGGTGCAAAATTTCGCGGCGATTTTGAAGAACGTTTGAAATCAGTCATCAACGAATTAGGTAAGGAAGAAGGGCGCGTTATTTTATTTATCGATGAAATTCACACCATGGTTGGCGCCGGTAAAGCCGAAGGCTCAATGGATGCGGGCAATATGTTAAAGCCCGCATTAGCGCGTGGTGAGTTGCATTGTGTAGGAGCAACCACTCTAGATGAATATCGCAAATATATTGAAAAAGATGCAGCGCTTGAGCGCCGTTTTCAAAAAGTTCAAGTGGATGAACCTAACGAGTCGGATACCATCGCAATTTTGCGCGGTTTGAAAGAGCGCTACGAAGTTCACCATGGTGTGGATATTACTGACTCAGCTATTATCGCTGCGGCCAAATTGTCTCAACGTTACATTACTGACCGTCAGTTACCTGATAAAGCTATAGATTTGATTGACGAAGCGGCTAGTCGCATTCGTATGGAAATTGATTCGAAGCCGGAGGAAATGGATCGACTTGAACGTCGCTTAATTCAATTTAAAATTGAGCGCGAAGCGGTAAAAAAAGATGAGGATGAAGCGAGCAAAAAACGTTTGGTAAAACTTGACCAAGATATAGAAAAAATCGAACGTGAATACAACGACCTTGATGAAGTGTGGCGCGCAGAAAAAGCATCACTACAAGGTTCGCAAGAAATAAAAAGTCAATTGGAACAAGCGCGCTTAGAGTTGGAAGAAAAACGTCGTAAAGGCGATTTGGCGCGCATGTCTGAATTACAGTACGGAATTATTCCGCAGCTCGAAAAGCAGCTTGATATGGCTGGCCAGGCAGAAATGATGGAAATGAAATTGCTGCGCAATAAAGTTACCGACGAAGAAATTGCTGAAGTTGTGTCCAAATGGACGGGCATTCCTGTTTCAAAAATGCTGGAGGGCGAGCGCGAAAAATTATTACGCATGGAAGACGCATTGCACAAACGTGTAATTGGCCAACATGAAGCGGTGGTTGCCGTCGCCAACGCTGTGCGTCGTTCGCGCGCGGGTTTGAGTGATGCCAACCGCCCCAATGGTTCATTTTTATTTTTAGGCCCAACTGGTGTAGGTAAAACCGAGCTCTGTAAATCACTTGCGGAATTTTTATTTGATTCCGCCGATTCCATGGTGCGGATCGATATGTCTGAATTTATGGAAAAACATTCAGTCGCCCGTTTAATTGGTGCGCCACCAGGTTATGTAGGTTATGAAGAAGGCGGTTATTTAACGGAAGCTGTGCGTCGTAAACCTTATTCAGTATTATTGTTAGACGAAATAGAAAAAGCACATCCCGATGTATTTAATATTTTGTTGCAAGTGTTAGACGATGGTCGCTTAACAGATGGCCAAGGTCGCACCGTGGATTTTCGGAATACCGTTATTGTAATGACCTCGAATTTAGGTTCGGATCGCATTCAAGAATTAGCAGAAGATAAATCCTTCGATACCGTGAGTTTTGATACATTTGTTACGGGTGATATGAATAATTCACTCAACAATGAAAATCGCTACAACGCAATGAAAGATGCGGTGATGGAAGTTGTTGGTGGGCATTTCCGTCCGGAATTTATTAATCGTATCGATGAAGTTGTGGTATTTCACCCGCTTGGTCGCGAACAAATTCGTGGTATTGCAGATATTCAGCTGGAGTTATTGCGTAGGCGTTTGGGTGAGCGAGATTTAGGTTTGGAATTGGACGATTCTGTGATGAATAAATTAGCTGCTGTTGGGTTCGACCCAGTTTACGGTGCTCGACCATTAAAACGCGCAATCCAACAATTGGTGGAGAATCCTTTGGCGAATGATATTCTCGCCGGTAAATTTGTTCCGGGCTCCATTATTCACGGCACACTTCACGGCGATAAAATTTTCTTTGAACCAAAGCGGTTGCAATAATTTTTCAACGAAAATAAAAAAAGGCCGTCCAATGACGGCCTTTTTTTATGCAAAAACTTTATTCACAACTTTCTTCAACTGCTTTAGCTGATTCATCTAGTTTTTGTTTTTGTTCGTTAGGTGTGAGGTATCTGTATTCTCCATCATCACCTTTAATTTTGATGCGCGCATAAGTCTTTAATGTCTCAAGGTTTTGTCGCGCTTGCGAACAACGTTCGGGATCCTTCAACGGCTTTTCAGTAGTTTGTACTTTATTTGTGTCAGTCTGCGCAGCTCCGGCATTTGGAGCCGGAGCATAGGTTACGGGATCGCTATGGCCAGTTTGTGGCTTGATGACTTCGGTTTCCGTATTTGCGGGTGGGCGCTGACCATAATGAGTCACGCCCCTTTTGTCAGTCCACTTGTACACCTTCTCGGGTGCTGCAAAAGAAATTGACGCCACTAACAAACAGGCCAAGGATAAAATCATTGAAGCGGAGACTTTCATAACAATGCTCGCGGATAGTAAGTGATGAGTAACTATAGCCGTAATAACCTCCTGAAGAAACTTTCGATCATAATAGACTCTTGTAAATGTATATCTTTACCTGTTTTGACCGAGTTTTCGCATGTAATTCCATATATAAATAATATTTTACGGGTGAATTCGATTACAAATATTTACAGAGCCGTTCGGCGCTTTAATCAATTCTTTACCTGTTCATACATTGAACCTGATAAACGTCACATATAGCATTGAAAAGTCGTGGGGGGCGTCTACACTTCCTCATGCAACGTGCTAAAGCAACGGCAACAATGCCAGGTTAGTCATGTAAAACAGCACAGAACATACCTAAACATAATGAAATAAAGGGGTTGGCTTATGGATTTCCATAAACGAAATCAGGGCGAAGCATTAAAAAGTGTAAAATTCAAACGTTCAATACTAGCAATGTGTGTGATGGCACTCAGCGCTCCATCGTTTGCTCAGGAGCCTCAACAAGAGGAGGCTATCGAAGAAGTTCTCATCACCGGGCAACGTGTAAATCTCGAAAACGCTCAAGAAACTAAACGTAATGCATCCACAGTAGTCGATTCGATCTCTGCAGAAGATATTGGTTCACTTCCTGATCGTAGTGTTCTCGAAGCAATGCAGCGCATACCTGGTATATCGATCGAGCGTTTTGCAGCTGCAAATGATCCTGACCATTTTGGGGTTGAAGGCTCGGGAGCTACGATTCGTGGTATGAGCGCAACGCGTTCCGAGTTTAACGGCCGCGATTCATTTACTGCAAACTCTGGACGGGGACTTAGTTTCCAAGACGTTCCACCCGAGTTGATGTCTGGTGTAGACGTTTATAAAAACCAAACTGCTGACATGATTGAAGGTGGCATTGGAGGCACGGTTAGTCTTCGTACGCGTAAACCGTTCGATCAGCCAGGGCGCAAAATTGCTTTTACTGCGGATGTGTCTACTGGTGATCTGGCCGAGAAAGCTTCGCCAACTGGGTCTCTCCTATTCAGTGACCGTTTGGAAACCGATGCTGGTGAGTTTGGCGTTCTGGTAAACCTGAGTCATTCCAAACTTTATGGCCAGTCGAACGGCATTCAGTCTGATGCCTATGTCCAGTATATGGACGACTATACTGGCTATCCTCGTACTCTTAAGATCAATCCGGCAGGCCCAAGCGATATTGCTGGTGCTGAAGCGTTTGCCGGCGGCACAGTATGGATGCCGAATGGTTCAAACCTGACGATGAAAGACGACGATAGAACTCGCAATGGTTATTACGCGGATATCCAATGGGAAAGCACTGACCAAACGCTAAGCAATAACTTTCAGGCTCTCCGTTCCGACGCAAATCTCGCTTGGACTGAGCACGCGGTGAAGTATCAGTCTGGTTACGATATTCGTCAGGCGATTCCACTTGAAGGTACTCAATATGCATTTGATAGCAGGGGTCTCTTCCAGAGCGGTACTATAACTAACGACGGTAGGTTTAGTGACGGTGGTTGGCGGTCGGGAACTAATAAAAATGGTGTATACGTTCCATCCGGAGCGGCTGTGCCACAATTTGGCAACAGATTTCAGACGGATGTGCGGGTCAAAGATTCAAGCACAGTTATTGACGATTTCAGTAACACTTTTAAATGGTCACCCAACGAAAAATGGGATTTTAGCCTTGATCTTCAATATATAAGGGCCTCCACAAAGGATAATGATGTCCAAGTCATGCTCGCGACCCACGCGGTACAACAATATGACGTATCTGGCAGCGCTCCTAAATTGACGCTGATAGAGCCGTGGCACGGGTTAAGAGACAACAATGTTGGAGGTATCTACGGCGCAGCAGGTGCAAACCAACTTACAGGCGCCAAGCGGCTACCGGGTTTCTCAGACGACCCAGCAGGAGACTCCAATTGGTTTCAAGACCCTACGTCTTATCATTGGCAATCCATCATGGATCACTATGAAAGATCTGAGGGTACCTCGAAGGCCGCCCGCTTCGATACGACTTATCATTTTGATGATGACACCACTTTTTTACGGTCAGTAAAAGCTGGGGTACGGTATGCTGATCGTGAGCAGACAGTTCGGTTTACCGATTATGGAAGTGCATGGGGTGCCCTCGCTCCTCTTTGGTCATCTGATGAGGTCGGTTGGCTCGACGCCGGTATAGCTGAAAAAGCTTCGGACCAAGTAGAGTCGGTGGATTGGAGTAATTTCTTCCGTGGCGACGGCACTCTTAATGTACCAGGTGACCGCATTCTTCATCCTTCAGCTGATCTTGCACGTTCAATCGTTAGGGGTAATAGAAACGTACCGATCGGAAAAACTGATAATCCTTGGAAAGGTGTAGATGGGCGGAGTGATGTAACGCCTGGAAGTGTGTTCCGTCCGTCGGAAGTATTCTTTACGGAGGAGGAGAACAAATCTGTTTACGTTCGCTTCGATTTCGAGTCTGAAATAGCCGATAGGCCTCTCAAAGGTAATTTTGGCTTGCGATATGTAGAGTTAACGCGAATCGCCGATGGTTCAGTGAAATATCCTGATTTAATTCCAAAAACTCCGGTTCCCGCAGGCGCTCCAGATCCTCGGAATAAAGAGGCCCATTTGGCGTATCTAAATGAGAAAAGAACAGAGTATGTGAACGCTGCTATTGCAGCTGACCCCGACTTCACCTCCAAGAGAGATGCCGAGGTTGCTGATGCAGAACTTGCGGCAAAAACTACTAATCCGAACATAACAGAAGACGAATTGACTCCAGTCAGAATTCGCGCTGCCGCGAACTATGAAAATGAACAAATCAAAAAGCCTTTCGACGACTTTTTCAAGTACGCCAATGATTCGTCAAACTTTCTCTCTGATGCAGAGCTCGGTTTCGGCAACAATCTTCAAACGGTGGAAAATGCAGAGAGTTCTTATTCAAGAGTTCTGCCTAGTTTAAACCTCGCCTATAGCATTAACGATGATTTGATTGCTCGGCTTGCGATTTCCAAAGCATTGGCCAGCCCCGATATGGAAAACGTGAGAAATACCACTACCCTTGGTAGCGAGTCGGTGAGTCGGACAATTGAGGATTTAGATTCGCCTCCGATGTCAACTCTGACGGGCGCGCGGGTAACTGGTTGGAACGGCTCTGCTGGTAACCCGTATCTACTTCCGATGCAGTCAAATCAAATCGATGCGGCCTTGGAGTGGTATTTTGCAAAAGGAAGCTCGATCACATTTACTGTTTTTCGAAAAGATTTGTCGGATTTCTGGGTGAATGGTGCATTTGATAGAGTTTACACAAACCCCACTTCGGGTGTGACCCAAACAGCGCAGGTGACGGGAACAGTCAATAGCGGTGAAGGAATGTTGCAAGGCTTCGAATTTGCATATCAGCAGTTTTTCGATATGTTGCCAGCTCCTTTTGATGGCGTCGGTGTACAGTTTAACTACAGCTATATCGAGTCAGAATCTCTGCCAAATGCGGGCGATTTGTCCACCACTACAAACGCGGATACTTCTACGGACACCGGAGCTCGCGTTGATTTAAGTGGCTTACCACTACAGGGTCAGTCAAAAAATACTTTCAACGCCGCATTGATGTATGAGAAAGATTCTTGGTCCGCTCGTTTAGCATACAACTGGCGCTCTCGTTATCTATTGACCACGCGTGACGTAATCAGTCGTTATCCTTTATGGAATGATGCTGCTGGGTTCCTGGATGGCAGTGTGAGTTACAAAATCAATGACAATTTCACCGTTGGTTTGCAATTTACCAACATCCTCAACACACAAACCAAAACTATCATGATTCTCGATGGAAAAGGTTTGGAAGCTGGTCGTTCATGGTTTGAAAATGATCGTCGTGCTGCTTTAACATTGAAGGGTAGTTTCTAATAAGTTCTATTGTTATTAGAATAAATGCGCGTCACATTCGTGACGCGCATTTTTTTTGTCCGAAAAATTATTTTTTGCCTAAAACAAGCGCCCAATAATCATCGAGAAAAATAATGAATCCAAATGCGATCAAAAATGTTGTTATTGTCGGTGGTGGCACAGCCGGTTGGATGATGGCTGCAGCACTCAGTACTCAGTTTAAAGAGTCTGGCTTAAATATAATTTTATTGGAAAGTGAAACTATTGGAACGGTTGGGGTTGGTGAATCCACTATTCCGCACATAAGAGACTTTAATAAATTTTTAGGAATTGATGAAAATTTTTTTATTGAGCAAACCAAGGCAACATTCAAGTTGGGTATCGTCTTCAAAAACTGGGGGAATCTAGGCGATGATTATATCCATCCATTTGGTCCGCTCGGGCATGATATTAGCGGTATAGAGTTTCATCATTTTTGGCTGCGTATGCAGCGAGAAGGTAAGGTCTCGTCTTTAGATGATTATTCATTAGCTTCTAAAGCGGCGAGAATGGGACGATTCACTCCACCAGAAGTTGATGGGGGTTTTCTGGAGTCCAGCTACAACTATGCATTTCATTTTGATGCTGCATTGTACGCTCGATATTTGCGAAAATTTTCGGAAGCCACGGGTGTGGTTCGTGTTGAGGGAATTCTCGATCATGTGACTCAAGACGAAAGCAGCGGTTTTATAAAGTCAGTTATCTTACAGTCTGGACAAGAAATTAATGGTGAATTATTTATTGATTGCACAGGTTTTAAAGGAGTCTTGATAGATAAAGTTTTGCAAACTCCTTTCGAAGATTGGAGCCGATGGTTACTTTGTGATAAAGCTATTGCCATTCCCTGTGAAAAACCTGACGCAACCGTAACTCCCTACACACAGGCAACCGCTCATAAAGCAGGTTGGCAATGGCGTATTCCATTACAGCATCGAACTGGCAATGGACATGTGTATGCAAGCCAGTTTATGAGTGACGATGAAGCCGCCTCAATCTTATTAAATAATATGGATGGAGCTGCTCTAGCTGAGCCAAAGTCTTTCACCTTTACCGCCGGACAACGAAAACAAAACTGGGAAAAAAACTGCGTAGCAATCGGATTGGCAAGCGGATTTTTAGAGCCTTTAGAGTCAACGAGTATTTATTTAATACAAGTCGGCATTCAAAAGTTAATTGAATTTTTCCCAAATATAAATTTCGCTGCTGAAAACACGGCGGAATTTAATAGACAAGTGAATGCCGAATATTTACGAATTAGAGATTTCATTATTATGCATTACAGGGAAAATAATCGAACTGATTCGGAGTTTTGGCAGCATTGTAGAAATATGTCCATACCTGACAGTCTTGCGGAGCGACAAGAGTTGTTTTCAACCTGCGGACATATAGATCATAAGCAATATGGTGTTTATGCCTCAGTTTGCATCGGGCAAGGTATGGTTCCAAAATCTTACGATTTTAAAGTTGATAAATTTTCCTCGACTGACATTGAAAAGTATCTATCAACAATTAGAAATGAAATTCTCAGTGCCGCCAACAAAATGCCCTTCGCGCAAGACTATATTGTGTCTTTGTTAGCAAAAAATTCTGCTTCTATCGGTAAAAATTCGCATGAACTCTAAAAAAATAATTATCGTTGGTAGCGGGGTTTCTGCTTGGTCCGCAGCAGCATTATTACGGAAACAATTGCCTGTAGAATTAGTAGATATTGAAGTCGTTGAAGATAAGCATGACGACTCAATATGGGCAGAGTCTTCTCGTTCCCAGGTGCTAAATTTTCATGAACTGATTGGTTTGGGTGAAAAAAACGTGTTGTTAGAAACAACCATGGGATTTTCACTTGGTGTTGAGTTTGATAAATGGTCTGGAGCTGATCAATCGTGTTTTGTAGCAGAAGGTGTGTATGGGGCTGCTTATAAAAATGTGGATTTCCAATCGCTCTATATAAAAAATAGGCATCTAGGTAATGAAAAATCATTTGATAGTTATTCAATCAACGCGGTAGCTGCGAAATTAAGACGTTTTGGGCATCCTGTTCAAGACTCTACATCGATATATTCGCTAATTAAATATGGTCTAAATTTTTCAGTAACTGAATATACGCAGGTATTACGCAATCATGCTATAAGTTTAGGCGTTAAGCACGTTAAGGCCAATTGTGATAATGTGAAAATATCCATCGAAAATGGATTCATCGAAGCAATTATTTTATCAACGGGTGAGTGTAAAACAGCTGACCTTTTTATAGATGGTACTGGTGAGGCAAGTATACTTTTAGGTCGCGCACTTGGGATTGAAAATGATGTGCATGATCTCGAAAGAATCTATAACCGAGTGATCACGGGCGAAAGGGCATTAAGCTCGGGTGCGAAACCAGCGGGTCTTCTAAAACTCGAAGATGACGCTTGCATAAAATTTATTGCTACCGAACGCCAAGAATTTATTTCTTATTATTTTTCCACTGATGCTATGTCTGAACTAGATGCAAAAAATAAATTATCTAATTTAGGCGTTACTGATCTGCAGACAAAAAATTATAAGTATCAACGTAAAACACAATTTTGGGTGAAGAACTGCATTGCGATAGGTGCGGCGGCAATAAATGTACCCGATGTTGTCATTTCGCCTTTGCAGCTTATGCGAAACTCTCTGGTAAGATTTTTGGATTTTACCGCAAATTTTAATGATGAAAATTCGGTACGGCGTGAATATAACAAGTTAGCCACTATCGAATATGAACGTTTAAATGAACTAACTGAACTAGCGTTTTACCTTGGAAGATATCAGTCTACTTCATTGAGAAATTATTTTAATAAGAATTCATTGTCTGAATTGGCGCAACATAAGTTAGGATTGTTCGCTAACATGGCCAGACATGCGGTGACGGAGCTGGATTTTTTTACTCCAGCAGAGTGGGCTTCATTTTTTATAGGGAATGGTATTCTGCCCAAGGCTTACGATACGAAAGCCGACGTGATTAATCAAGATGAAGTCATAATGTTTTTAAATAAAATGAATGTAGCCATAAATGAATATGCTATGCGAATGCCTCTGCATTCAAGCTACATTTCTTCAAAGGCTCGGTAGTTAGTTTATAGGTGGTTGCGATGGAAAGTAATAATATTAAAAAAATTGTAATTGTTGGTGGCGGGACTTCTGGTTGGATGACAGCGGCAGCACTATCAAAAATTTTAAAAAATCACTACTGCGAAGTGGTTCTTATCGAATCAGAAGAAATAGGTACGGTTGGCGTTGGTGAAGCGACGATTCCTCAGATACTGCTATTTAATAAGTTATTAGAATTGGATGAAAATGAGTTTGTTCGCAAAACGCAGGCTACATTCAAATTAGGTATTCAATTTGTAAACTGGAAAGCCATTGGCTCAAAATATATCCATGCTTTCGGTGATGTAGGACGTGATATTGACGCAATTCAATTTTATCACTATTGGTACAAGATGAAGCAATTAGGGAAAGCTTCACCCTTAGAGGAATACTCTATCGCAGGCGTTGCTTCTGCTCGCGGGAAATTTATGCGTCCGGTAGACGCAGGTGATTCACCTTTATCAAAAATTGCATATGCTTTTCATTTTGATGCTGCACTCTACGCTAAATTTTTGCGCGAATATTCAGAGCTGCGTGGTGTGAAACGAGTTGAAGGGAAAATTATTGGTGCCGATATCAATCCTGAAAATGGTTTTATATCGCGCGTGAAAATGGAGTCAGGTGAAGAACATTCGGCAGACTTATATATTGACTGCTCCGGCTTTCGCGGACTGCTTATAGAGGGAGCCTTAAAGACAGGCTACATCGACTGGACCCATTGGTTGCCTTGTGACAGGGCATGGGCAGTTCCTTGTGAGTCGGTAGCTCAGCCTACACCCTACACGCGTTCTACTGCACACTCCGCAGGTTGGCAGTGGCGCATACCTCTCCAGCATCGAATTGGTAATGGTCACGTTTTCTCCAGCAAGTTTATGAGTGAGGAAAAAGCGAGAGATATTTTGCTAAATAATTTGGATGGAAAACCATTGGCTGAGCCAAGGCTCCTAAAATTTGTAACAGGAAAACGCAAACAATTTTGGAATAAAAATTGTATTGCTGTGGGGTTGGCTAGTGGATTTATGGAGCCATTAGAGTCTACGTCCATACACCTTGTGCAATCTGTGATTGCTAGATTATTTACGTTTTTTCCCAATAAAGGTTTTGATCAAACTGATATTGATGAATTTAATCGTCAGGCTCATTTTGAGTTCGATAGAATTCGCGACTTTCTGATATTGCATTATCACGTTACTGAACGAAATGATTCTGAGTTCTGGAATTATTGTCGCAACATGTCAATTCCCGATGAGCTGGCTCAAAAAATAGATCAATTTAAAAGTAACGGGCGAATTTTTCGCAGTAATAACGAAATGTTTAGCGATCTGAGTTGGCTTGAGGTCATGCACGGCCAAGGATTGGATCCGAAATTTTATCATCCCTTAGTAGATTTGATGGCTGAGTCAGAAATTGAAGCAAAATTGATATCTGTTAAAAAAGTGATTGATCGTTCTGTTGATTACATGCCCAGTCATGAACAGTTTATTGCAGAAAATTGCGCGGCTGAAAAGATGTAGATAGGCCCTCACAAAAGAGGGCTATACGATAGCCCTCTTTTGATTTTTGATATTATTTAGCGCACCCTTTTTCACCTTCTGGCAGCTTTTGCAATCGCACATTGTTAATACTTATACCTAATTTTCCCTCTGTGCTAATAACAAAAGGACTATCAACTTTTTTAATATCGAGCCCCTCTTTTGTGAAGCAATTTAATGGAATTGGTAAGGAAGTCCATTCATCCTTTTTCAAATCTTTAAGAATGCTTCCGACATGCATTTCACCGCGACATGGATAAGCACAGCCCATTCCGATGGTGACATCTTTATCAGGCTTCATATCCATTCTGATGTCAAACACAAGCGCGCCTTCATTTTCAAATTTGCTAATATCGATAGGTGCACCTGATATTGCAAGAACGCCTTTGAAATTTTTGTTCGGGCGCCACACTATTTTTAGCGCATCGCCGGTGGCGTTGAAGTCTATAGGTTCAATAGAAACTTTACCTGCAGCGGATTTATCCTTGCGAGTTGAATCCACGGGCTTTGACCAGTTATCTGGATCGCCCAATTGTAATCCCCAGCCAGTAACCGGTTGACCATTTTGAATGTAAACAAAGTTTGGATTTGGGCTTGCAGGATCTGCAGCAAGCGCCGATGAAATATAAAATCCTGCAGAAAAAAGAGAGAATAGATAGATTTTAATATGCTTAATTTTTTGAGCAGCCATGATTGTTATCTCGTTGTTATTAATTATTAAGTAAATCTAGTAGGGCAATATCATGCTTGCAAAGCTTCTGAGTATTGTCAAATATAGGATACCCCTTTAATCCAGAGTTTTGTGTTAATAAAAGAAAAGCCGAGCTTTTGGTTGGGTTTTCTTGTTGTCGGAGGGGTAGGCAGTTGGCAATGCCGTGGAAGCAGCCACAGTTGTGCGTGGTCGTGTGGTAAACAACACAGCTACTGCCACGTCGCTCAGATGTCTCGGTTTAAAAACTCGTGGAGTCGACCTAATCAGAATAATTTTTTGCACGTCTTTATATCGGTGTGAGTGTCCTCCAACAAATCCGCAGAAGCTAAGCGTTCAATCATTCCGCCCTATTGCTTTGGTAAATATTTTCATCGCCAAATAATTTGCTCGCTAATTCATGGCCAAGATAATTTTCTCTTAATTTGTAAAGTGCTTTCGCAGTTTTTTGAGACGCGTCGTCAGTTTTGCCGAGGTTAATTGAATTGATGTAATCCTCTTCTGCAATTTTGTAAGTGTAATACTGATGAAAAATATGATTGATTGCTTGAGCTGTGTGAGGTTTAAAAGTTTGTATAACCAGATCATTAAATTTATCCAGCTTAGAAGGGCTTCGGTCGCTACCAGTCATACGCATGGCATTATCGAGTTGTTGTTTTAGTTTGTGGTCCACTACCGGAGATTGAGTTTGATCCAGCGCGATTTCGCTTAATAATGTCAATGCTGAAGCGGGGTCAAGATTTTCTTCAGACAACGTGGTATGTGGAGTTTGATAGGCTTTCAGTTCTGACAACACAGCTACAGGTTTAGGTGCTTGCTCAATATTTGATTCACTTGCTACAAATTGTTCCGTGGTTGTCGGAGGTCTTATAAGCAGTAGTGCCAATAATATGGGTACTACCAATGCTATAGGCATTACAAATTGTTTAATGCGCATATTCTTCACCTTGCTTTTGCTGAGTTCCTTGATTCCCTGATTTCATTTGCGTGCCAGGATTTTATAGAGCTGCATAAATTTGTGGGGAACAAAAAATTTCGCCATATCTGTAGCAGCTGCAACACATCAATGGGATTCGCGTAAATACCAACAAGCGAGCCCCTCCGAGCCTAATTAAATATATTTTGAAAATTGGTTTCTTCTTATTGAGTTTGCGTGTAAATGCACGTAGGGTAAAACGCATCTGCTAGGCTAGACTCTGTCTGCATATTCGGAGCTAATTTTTATCAGTTAACCAATGAAATTTTTATCCCACTATTTATTCGTGGATCAGTATTTTTTCAAATTCGCCTTCACCTTATTCAATTATTCTTTCATACAAAGATTTGCGAAGTCACTCTAAGCAGTGTAGAAAAAAATACTGTGAACCGCAATATATGAGAAGCGACAATTACATCGTATATTATTCAAAAATATTCAATATTTTAAAAAATATATTATAATGCGATTGCGGAAGATGCAGGTGGCGCCAAAGATTGCGCAACCATGAGTGATGTTCGAAATTGCTGACATGTGTGCCCTAAGCAAGCATAAAGAATTCTAATCCATATTTTTTGCTAATTATAAATACTAAGCCAGGCGCACAAATAATTTCCCATGACGAGCTACGGCTACAGAAAGTAAGAAATTATTTTTATAGCTACATTTGAATGCCAAGTAATTTTAAAAAACGAGAGCCCATATTGCTGCGCAATGACAAGTCGGTCCTGGCAATTATTGAGTGGTGGTGACAGTGGCAGCAATTAGTATTGAAGAATAATACCGGTATCTTCAGCCAAAATTAAATATGGAAAAATTAAAATAGTAATCTTGATGCAAATATTAATGAATAAAAAAGCCCAGCGTTAGCTGGGCTTTTTTATTGCTGGGTTAAAAAATATTTTTTAAGAAAAGCTATTTTTTATACGAACTTAGCGTTTGAATAGTACCATCCTCGTTGTAGTGAAGCTCAGCCACTTTTACGCTCCGCAAATGTGTTTGTCCGCCAGAGAGTGAGCTGTCGTGGTAAAACAAATACCACTTACCTTGAAACTCAACGATTGAATGGTGATTGGTCCAGCCCAACACAGGTTCCAGCACTACGCCTTGGTAAGTAAATGGTCCGTAGGGATTGTCACCGATTGCGTAAGCGATATTATGAGTGTCACCCGTTGAATAGGAGAAATAATATTTGCCGTTATATTTATGCACCCAGGATGCTTCAAAGAAGCGGCGGCTGTTGTCGCCATTGGTGAGTGGCTTGCCGTCTTTATCCAAAATTTGCACGTCGCGCGGTTTTTCGGCGAAGCTCAGTAAATTGTCTTTCAGTTTTGCAATCTTTGGCGATAAGGCAGGTTGATCATCGGCAGGGTAGGTGTCCGCTTCATTGTAAGTGCCAGTTGCCCAGCGCTGTAATTGCCCACCCCAAATTCCGCCGAAATACATGTAATGACTGCCATCAGTGTCTTTGAATACGGCTGGGTCAATACTGTAACTACCATCAATTGGTGTAGCTTCCGCTTTAAAAGGGCCTGTTGGCGAATCGCTGGTTGCAACACCCATTCTGAAAATATCTTGTTTATCTTTAACCGGGAAATATAAAAAATATTTGCCATTCTTTTCGGCAGCATCTGGCGCCCAAAGTTGGCGGCCAGCCCAGGGAATATCTTTAATATGAATAGCTTCGCCGTTGTCTTTTACTTCGCCACCGATTGCATCTAGCGACAGAACATGGAAGTCGGTCATGGCGAAATGATCGCCGTTATCGTTTTGCGGAATACCTGATTCAATGTCGTGTGATGGATAAACATAAATTTTTCCATTAAACACGTGAGCCGAAGGATCAGCCGTAAAAATGTTGGTCACCAGGGGCTCTGAAATAAACTCAGGTTTTTTCTCAACTACTGCAGCAACAGAGCTAGATGCCGACTCAACGACAGCAGCAGGCGCTTCGGCTTCTTTTTTATGACATGCCGTTAATATTATTGAGCTTGCGATTACTGCCGCGAGAGTTAATTTATTGAATCTTTTCATAGTTGACCTCACTTGTTGTTTTGAAAATTAATAATTACCAATGCCACAAAGTCCCATCTTCCAGGCGATTCACGGGTAAGCAAGCGCGTTGGTATGGGTATTTCGCAGCCAGAGCTTCATCTATATCAACACCGTGACCTGGGGCTTCCCCAGGTGTGAAAAAACCATCGTTAAATGTATAGGCATGTGAAAAAACTTGTTCAGTTAATTCGTTATGCGCCATGTGTTCCTGAATGCCGAAATTAGGGACCCAATAATCGAAATGCAAAGCCGCACCCATACACACAGGTGATAAATCTGTCGCACCGTGGAAGCCGGTTCGCACATTAAAGAGGCTCGCAAAATCGGCGATGCGACGAACGTGTGTGATGCCGCCCGCATGAACAATTGTAGAGCGAATATAATCAATTAACTGATTTTGTATTAATTCGCGACAATCGTGAATGCTATTAAAAACTTCACCAACCGCTAAGGGGGTTGTCGTGTGTTGACGAATTAATTTAAAAGATTCCTGATTTTCAGCAGCTACTGCATCTTCCATCCAAAATAACCGATAGGGTTCCAAGTCCTTTCCAAGACGTGCTGCTTCAATAGGTGTTAAGCGATGATGAACGTCGTGCAACAAATGTATTTCATTGCCAAATTCTTTGCGCACCGCAGCAAAGAGTTCAGGAACATAATTTAAATATTTTTCGGTGGACCACACCTCAGTGGATGGCAAATTGGAATCAGCCGGTTCGTAATTTTTTTGTGATGTTGAAACGCCATAAGTTTTTGCAATGCCGGGAATGCCTGATTGAACACGAATGGCTTTGTAACCCTTTGACTTCGCTTTTGCGACGGCTTCGAGGGTTGCTTCCAAATCTTTACCGTTGGCATGGGTGTAAGACAGTATGCGATCACGGCTGCGCCCACCCAATAATTGATAGAGCGGCATATTGGCAGCTTTGGCTTTTATGTCCCAGAGCGCGACGTCAACCGCTGCAAGGGCGGCCATGCCTACAGGTCCACGACGCCAATAAGCGCCACGATAAAAAAAATGCCAGATATCCTCAATTTGCTGTGGATCGCGCCCGATAAGTGCGGGCGCTAAATAATTTTCAAGGTAAGCAACAACAGCTTGTTCTCGTCCATTTAAGGTTGCGTCGCCTATGCCATAAATTCCTTGATCTGTGACAATTTTAAGCGTGACAAAATTTCTGCCAGGGCAGCTTACAATTACTTTTGCTTCAATGATTTTCATTAGTACGGCTCAATTTACATCAAATTATTTCTAGAGAAAGGCAGTAAAAATTACCGCCCAAAACATAATGCTTGAATTGTAGAACTATTTTACGCGAGGACTTTCTTCAGGCCCTAAATAACTCGGTAATAATCCACCCGTATTTATTTCAACTCTTTCTAAAACAACAGCGGGATCAACCGCATAAATTCGCAATCTATGTTCGCCAGAAGAATTTATCGTGTGTTTGCTAGCTGCCTTACGCATTTCACTGCGGACTGACTCCTCCCAGGCTTCATTACTCATATCACTGGCGATATCAATAGTTTGAGGCGGTTCATCGTCAATGGCTATGGCATATCGCAATCCGTGCCCCGGAGCAAATGGCAGTGTGGGTGCAAATATACTGTTCACAGTAAAAGTATCCTTGCTAAAAAAATAAATGTTGTATTCCAGATAAGGTGCATTTTTTACATCTGTGAAAGATGTGTCCGCCAAAGGATAAACGGACATTGAAGATAAATTTCGCCCGTGCTCTGGAATTTTTTGCCAGGCATACCCAGCAATCGATTGAGCCTTGGTGAAATGTTCAGCTTCGATGGCGACATAACCATCAGCTTCGATAAATCCTTTGAAATTTTTCGCTACTGAATCTGTTTTGATGGCAGTGACTTTTATCAGCGCTCCGCCCCAGCCTGTACCGATAATATTGATACTGCCATTCAATTCACCTTTAGGTGCTTTGTTCCAATCAATTGAAACGTTAATTAACTGGCTGCGATTAACTTGCTCATTATCAAAATTGGCAATTATCCATGGCGCGCTGGGTTTTACAGAAATTTTAAAAGGTTCTGTGCCTTTATTAAATACTTCGATTGTGCGAGTTTGTTTACCGTAGCGATCAAAGCGAGCGAGTTCGTAGTTACCCGTGTGAGGCCATACTGAAGATGCTTGCTGTGGCCACGCCGAACTATTGCCTTCAATCGCGACTCCCATATCTGCAGCATTATGCGGAGGAGCATCGTAAAGTAGAGGCATGGTGTTAGCCGGTGGATTATTCCAATGGGTGTAGCCGATATGAGGCTGATCCATAAAGTGTTTCCATTTACCATTGCTTAATTCGGTATCGAATTGTTTTTGTAGCTCGCTATCGGCTTTAAATAGTAAACGTGCTTTATCAGCATATTCATTAGCATAAGCGCGACCTTGCTCGGCATATAAACGGTTCTTACCAACCATGTCATACATTTCTGTGACGATAGCGCTTGCTTTAACTGGGTGTAACACGAGTTGAAAAAAGGCGTCTTTGGAATCGGCGGGTATTTTTGTGTAAAGTTGTTCTGCTTTGCTGCGCAAATTTGTAATCGTTTCGGTAACGCGATCTGCTTCGTTGTAATTTAATTGGCTATAAGTTTTTTCATCTTGCAGCTCAGGTTTACGGCGCATATTGTGGCGTGTGTAACCTGTCATCAATTCTGCAATTTCATTTGCGTGCTCGTTGCCAAATTCACGCGCCGCCCACAATTTACTGTATTCAGTAATTCGCTCTTTAGGCCATTGTTCAGGGTTCCAGGCCATACGTAAAAAATATTCGATGGGGTACTCCATAGGCTTTAAATCGCCTACGTTTACAATCCAGATTTCGTTGGCGTCATAGTGATAGGCTAAATTCATTTGCTCCCAGATTTTGGCAATTGAATTGGTATTTATCCAGCGATAAGAACGCGGCCCGCCCACGTAATCAAAATGATAATAAACTCCTGCTCCACCTGAGCGTTTGCGTTCATCCGGTGTAGGTAATCTGCGAATATTTCCCCAGTTGTCGTCACACCAAAGTAGCGTGATGTCATTGGGCACACGCATGCCTTTGTCGTAATACCCTTGAACCTCTTTGTAGAGTGCCCACACTTGTGGAATTTGTTCGGCGGGCTTGTTAAATACGTGTGAAATAATGTCGCGCTGGTCTTTTACAACTCTTTCAAGAAGAGAAATATTTTCGCCTTCAGACATTGGCTCGTCGCCATCGCCACGCATGCCGACTGTTACAACGCTTTCAAAATTTTTATTACGCTCAACGCCGCCTTTCCAAAAAGGATACAAATTTTCTTTGTTGCTGTGGTAATCCCATTTGCCTTTATCAGCCGTCCACTCTTTGTGCGCGCGCATCATTGGCTCATGGTGCGACGTACTCATAACTATGCCGTACTCATCTGCTAATTGCATATTGAGCGGATCATCTGCATTAAATGAATTATTCCACATGGCAGGCCATAAATAATTAGCCTTTAATCGTAATAACAATTCAAAAACATGTTCATAAAATTCATGATTAAAGTTGCCATAATTTTTAATAACCCAATTGGTTAAGGCTGGCGCTTCATCATTGAGAAAAATGCCGCGATATTTCACTTTAGGCATTTCTTGCACGTAAGTATTTTTAGCGATGCTGATGGTAGTTTTTTTCTTAACGGGAACATCCGCCCACCAATACCAGGGCGACACACCAATTTGTTCGGCAAGATCATAAATGCCGTAAGTAGTGCCGCGTTTATTGCTGCCAACAATGACTAAGGCTTGTTTAATATTGGGCGTTGGATTTTGTATGACGGATACTTGATAGGCATCCCACTGGTCTTTAATTCCGTTGACATCAATTTTTTTGTTAGCAACAAGTTCATCAATCAACTGGCTGTGGCCAATAGTACCGATAATAACGGCTTGATTCTGCAAGCCATGTTGGTCTTGTGTGAGGTTTGGCTTTTTAGCGGTTACTTTTTCTATATCGATTTGCAAATTTTTGGCGGCACGAATAACACCAGGAAAATCTTTGGTATCTACATACAGTGTTGCTGCTCCTTGTGTATCCACCAATTTGAGATCACCGGATTTTGCGGATGTGCTCAGGTAAGATTTCTCGCCAAGCGCAAAACTTAATGAGCTTGTAACTAAGAAAATAACAGCAACGAACATTTTAAAATGCATGGGTTTTAAAAGTTTCATAGTATTTGTCTTGTGTTATTGAGCGCTAATTAATATGCGCGACAGGTTATTGTGTGCGTGACAGGCGACTATTCAATTCGTGTGTGCATACCGAGATAAGTTCCTACAAATCCGCCAGCAACTTCTGTACTGAGCATTTTTGCATCCGCATTTTTGAGGACATTTATACGCTTCCCTTTTTTATTGTAATAGTAAAAATCTATTTTTCCGGCGTTGCCTTCAATACCTAAAGTGATGTTTTTATCGAAGACATTTTTTGCAACACTAACAGTAGTAATAATTTCGGGTGCGCTCTTATCAGTTTTTTCTACAAATAAATTATATTTATCGTCCTTCAGCTCAACAGCAAAATAATAATGAGACGCTTCACTTTGAAACGCAGAGATACCTGCAGAAATATGATTTTCGGAAGGTAATTGTAGTTCAGTATTTGCATCAAAATGCATATGCTGCTGGCGGCGACCAATAAAAGCAGGTTGCGCTAGATCTGAAAGGCGATTTTTGGATGCGGTGATAGTTATACTTTTGGTGCTCGGATTCAATTGGTACCAGGGGTTTTCCATTACACCCAATATATTCCAGTCAGGTTTAAGTGTGGGTACATCAAATTTATCATTCCACACAAAATTACCGGTTGTTGGTTTGGCATGTTCGGTTTTTTTTGCAATAGCTGGGGCTTTTAATTTATAGGGAACAGATTTTCCTTTTTCTAAAATAACAGGCCACTCATTTTTCCAGCTTACCGGTAGCAAGAAGGTTTCGCGACCGGTGTTGAAATATTTTTTATCGTAGGAGCGAGTACCTAGAAAAACTGCCCACCATTCACCTTCTTTAGTTTGTACTAGGTCAGCATGACCGGTAGCGGTAATTGGATTGATGCGTTTTTCATCCAAATTACGCTGAGTGAGAATCGGATTTTCCTCGTAGGGAACAAATGCATCTTTCAAATTGCGCGTGCGAAATACAACTTGAGAATGATCGAGTGACGTGCCGCCCTCGGCGCAGAGTAAATAGTACCAACCGTTAATTTTGTAAATATGTGGTCCTTCAATCCATACTGGTTTTTGTTTGATATCAGTTCCGCCATTAACAATCACACGACCAGAATTTTTAATAATTTTTTTTGTTTTTAAATCAAACTCCCACAACCATATAGCGCGATGCCCCTGGTAGAGCGGCTCGCCAATCGGTGCTTCATTGTGGGCAATATAAACACGGCCGTCGTCATCGAAAAAAATGTCAGGATCAATTCCGCCAACTTCTGGTAACTCGATAGGATCCGACCAGGGGCCTGCAGGATTGGTGGCGGTAACCATAAAGTTGCCGCGCAAATCTACCAGTGTTGTAATTAAATAAAATATACCGTCGTGATAACGCAAAGTAGGCGCATAGATACCGCGAGAAATTTTTTGGTTTTTTAGCGGCAATTGTTTTGGTGTGACAAGAATATGGCCAAGCGATTCCCAATTCACCAAATCCTTACTGTGAAAAATAGGCACGCCGGGGAAATACGAAAAAGATGAGTTAACTAAGTAATAATCCCCATCAACCCTCGCGATGCTGGGGTCAGGAAAAAATCCTGCAAAAATAGGGTTTTGATATTCACCTTGCGCGGGTTGAACATCAAAAATATTATCTTTACCCTGATAATTAAATTGATAAAAAGTAGCAGACTGCGTCGCGGCAAAGCTAGTTAGCGTTAAGAGTAAACCACCAATTAATGGTATTATTAATGAGAGCTTCATAAAATTCATCGCAAAATGGGAGCCGCTTAAAAAAAAATTCACCGGCTCAAGATGAACCAGTGAATTGAGTGGTACTAATAAACTGAATTAGAGGTTAGTGCAAGCAGTACCTAATAATCCATCTGCAAATCCGCGTAATGCAGGCTTGTCGTTGTATGAACCGTCAAACAATAAAGGCCATGCCACTGGTTCACCGTTGGTCTTGTTTGCCTGTTTAAATGCTAAATCTAACCAGGTATTAGCATCAGTAGTTCCCCATACGGTAATTCCGCCACGCAGCGCTTCGGGGACAATGTTTTTGTAGGCTGTAACTATTTCGCAGTAACGTTTCTTTTGTGCAAGCCCGTCGAAAGGCATGGCGGTGCTCACAGACCAACCACTGCTATATGGGTTATTAATTGAAACATCTAGTTCAGAAATTTTTACTTTATATCCTTTGTCCACTACTTTTTTCATGGCAGCGCTAATGTTGGCAATATCTGGATAGTTCAGATAAACGTGCATTTGAAATCCAACGCCAGTGATAGGAATGCTACGAGTTTTAAAGTCATCAAGCATTGCAACAACCTTGTCCATTTTTGCGCCATTTTGCTCCGTACTGTAATCATTATAATAAAGCTCAACTTTTTGATCTGCTGCGCGCGCAGCAATAAAAGCTCTCTCAATGTAAATTGGGCTATTTCCGCTTTTAATATAAAAAGCGGAATCCGTTGTACGGAATGTGCCATCATCGTTGATGGCTTCGTTAACTACGTCCCAACTCACCACATTACCTTTTTCGGCGAAATGTCTAACGATGGTATTAACGTGAGCGTCCAACATTGTTAAAAAGTCTGTTGAAGTTCCTGCCCAATTTTTTATAAAGTCTGGAACTTGGTAGTCAGAGTGCCAAATTAATGTGTGCCCATGAACTGAGATATCTTTTGATTTGGCATAGTCGACAAATGCATCCGCATCAGCAAATGAAAATGTAGTTAGCGCTGGGTGCAGCGACTTAACTTTCATAATATTGCCGGCGGTCATTTGATCGAAA
>Ga0247741_1000235_pt1 | contig 35322 bp, 32 predicted proteins | sample UWRJL213509R2_FD_180945 | JGI IMG/M metagenome (GOLD analysis project Ga0247741, IMG submission 180945) | Plant litter microbial communities from Arlington Agricultural Research Station in Wisconsin, United States - UWRJ-L213-509R-2 | ecosystem: Environmental > Terrestrial > Plant litter >... | reverse complement strand
TTGTCAATGCGAAGACAAGAAAATGCAGCCTCATGCCACGTCCCCAGCGCTTTCACTGGAGGGAGGATGCGGCAAGGGTCCCGGGCGGTCCAGATCAAATCCGGGCCGCCGTGCTCACTTTTCCGTCATGCGGATGGTCTGCCCGGTTTAGCGCCAGAATTCCGGGATGGTTTCCGACAGCCGCGGGCCAAGCCGCAGCGGCGCGATCTTTTCTGCCAGTCCGGTCGCGTCCGAGATCTCGACGCCGACGCCGCAGATGGTGGCGGGGCCGGTCGCGGCTTCCATCCGACCCTTCGGCATCTTGGAAATGAAGCGGTTGAGCGGCTCCTCCTTGTCCATGCCGAGCGAACTGTCGTAGTCGCCGCACATGCCGGCATCGGAGAGATAGGCGGTGCCGCCGTTCAGGATCTGGTGGTCGGCGGTGGGCACATGCGTGTGGGTGCCGACGACGAAGGAGGCGCGGCCATCGACGAAATGGCCGAAGCACTGCTTCTCGCTGGTCGCTTCGGCATGGAAGTCGAAGACGATCGCGTCGGCCTGTTCCTTCAGCGGGCAGGCGTCGAGGATCGCTTCGGCCGACTTGAAGGGGTCGTCGAGCTCGGGGTGCATGAAGACGCGGCCCATGATGTTGGCCACCAGGATGCGGGCGCCGTTGCGGGCGTAGAACAGGCCGGAGCCGCGCCCGGGCGTGCCCTGCGGATAGTTGGCCGGGCGCAGGAACTGGTCATGGCGACCGGCGAAGGCGACGGCTTCCTTCTGGTCCCAGACGTGGTTGCCCGTGGTCACCACGTCGGCGCCGGCGTTGATGGTCTCGAGAAAGATGTCCTCGGTGATGCCGAAGCCGCCGGCGGCGTTCTCGCCGTTGACGACCACGAAGTCGAGTTTCAGGTCCGAAATCAGGCCGGGCAGGCGGTTCCAGACCGCGGTGCGTCCCGTCTTGCCGACCATGTCACCCAAAAAAAGCAGTCGCATTGCTATCCAATCCAAGAGGCAAAAAAGCGCAGGCCGCTTTCTGTCAGGATGGCATCCAGGCTTACATCGTGCGGCTCGTCGGGCACATGTGCCACTTCCTGGCAGTCGAACGCAATGCCGATCAGCCTCGGATGCATGCCTTTTTGCAGCAAACGGTCGATCGCGCGGTCGTAATGGCCGGCGCCGTAGCCGATCCGGTGGCCGCGTGCGTCGAAGGCGGAGAGGGGGACGAGCAGGATTTCGGGATCGACGACCGGCGCATCCGGCCCCGGGCCCGAGGTGCCGAAACCGGTATCGACCAGCGGCGCGCCGTCGACCAGTTCGCGAAAGACGATGGTCTGGCGGTCGAGAATGGCCGGGACGCAAAGCCGCGCGCCGCGCGCCTTGAGGCGATCCATCAGCGGCCGGGTATCGGCTTCGGAGCGGATCGGCAGAAAGCCGGAGATGATCGTGCCGGGTGAAAAGGCGATCGCCTCGCCGGCGTGCTCGGCCATGGCACGGCTCATCGCCGCCCTAAGGTCGGCGGGGATCGCGTCGCGCAGCGCCAGGCGCTCAGCGCGCAGTTGGGCTTTCAGGTCTTTCGAGGTCATGGCATCCGCTTTTTGGTCTGGTATATGACCATAAAGCGGCCGGCGTGCATTGCAATGCGCGGATACGGCGTGTTGCCTGTCGCGATCAGACGATAATGCTTGCAGGCGTCGAGGCGGCCGCTTGCCGGCCGCCGAACGAGGCGGCGCCGGTCGGCTCGCTGCCGTTTCCGGTGTTCTTCTCGCGCAGGTCGCGCATCGCCTTGTCCATCACCTGCTTGATATCGCGCAGCAGCGACTTGAACTCTTCCATCGTCTTGCGATCTTCGGCCGAGATACCGGACGAGGCGTTTTCGCCGTCTTCGGCGACGCTCCTGTACGCGTTGCGGGCAGACGTCGCGTCGTCGAGTTCGTCGGCCTGTCCGGTATCGTTGTCATTGTTCGCGTCATCGGCCGATACGGCGGATGCAGCATCGGCCGCGCCGGTGTCGGCGGTGGACGTGTCTCCAGTCTCGGTGCCCGCAGTGGCGGTGCCTGCCGCGGCATCGACAGCGGTTGCCGCTGAGGCGGATCCGGCGCTGGCGGCGACGGCTGCGGCGAACTGGGTGGCGGCGGCGCTGACCTTGTGGGCGAGTTCGGCGGCAAGGCGGACGACGACCTCCGGCGGCATGCCGCCGCTTTTCAGCATCTCCAGTTCCTGCTTGGCTTCCTCGAGCTTGCGCGCCGCGCGCTCCTTGGCGACATCGGCAGAACTTCTCATGGTCTCGCGCAGCGTATCGAGCGCCTTCGTCTGGTTCTGCAGGATCGTCAACTGCACGCTCGATTTTGCCGACGTTGTCATCGACGACGTGCCTGCGCTGCCGAACATCGTCCAGGCCACTGCTGAGCCAACCTGCATATCATCCCCCCGGATCGAGCATCATCCGGGCGAGCGTATGGCCTCAGGCTTGTGCCGACCTGTGCGGTGGCGCGCCATCGGTGGCCAGCGCGTGGATGGTCCGCTCGAACAGCGGCAGCCCGCCCGGCTGCCAGCCCAGCGCGCGGATCTTTTCCGTATCCATCGGCGTCAGCCGCGATTTGTCGGCGGTGGCGGGCAGCCGGTTGGCGCAGTCGTGCTCCCAGCGGATCGGCTCGAGAATGTCCCAGGTGTCGAGCGTGAGGTCGGAGACGTTGAAGGTCTCGCCCGAGATGCGGCTGCTGTCAGCCTCGAGCATGATGCGCACCGCCTGGCCGACATCGCGTCCGTGCACTTCCGTGCCAGCACGCGCCGGGATCGGGCGGCCGGAAAGATAATCGCCGAACAGCTTGTCCCACTTGTTAGGGCGCAGGTCGCCGTAGACGCCGGTCAGCCTCAGGCTGGCGGCTGCGAAACCGGGCGCGGCGAGATGGGCGAGGCTCCGTTCGGCGTCGAGCTTCACCTGGCCATAAAGCGTTTCCGGCTTTTCCGGCGTCGTCTCGCGCAATTCGGTGCCCGGCGGATGTTCGCCGTAGGCCGCGCGGCTTGAGATGAAGATGCAGCGGCGGGTGCCGGCACGCTTGGCGGCCTCGAACAGGCGTACGGTTCCGTCGAGATTGAGCCGCCGGAAGGTCTCGGGATCATCGCCTTCGCCGCCGCGATACTTGCCTGGCGCATGATGGAAGGCGGCGTGGACGAAGAAGTAGGCGTCGTCGAAGGCTTCGATGTGGTCCTTGCCCGGATCCAGCGACAGCGGCGCGAAGTCAACCGGGCGCGAGAAGGCGCGGGGCAGCGGCGCGTGACGGCCGCCGATGATCACCGAATATCCGGCAGCAAGCAGTTCCTCAACGATATAGCGACCGACAAGTCCCGTTCCGCCCGATACCAATACCTTCATGCTGCCTCTTTCGGGTTGGCCATTGTCGCCATGTCAGGCACGTCGTCGCCGGTATGGAACGCCTGCCACAGATCGATCAGCGGACGCAGCCTGTCGGCTTTCGGATGATCCTTTTCCCATGGCTTTTCATACTGGTAGTGCAGGACTAAAATGCTCTGCCAGTCCCAAAGTTCCGGCATGGTAAACCAGACATATTGTAGCATGTTGAAATAGACCGGCAGCCCATGCCATTCCGGGAAAAACGCCTGCAGGAAGGTCTGGTCGGTGCGTTTCCACAGGATTTCCGGCCGGTCGAGGCGGGCGAGCATCGCATCGAATGTCTGCCTTGATGGCCGGGCGACGAAGACGCCGGAGTTCATGCGGTGAAAATCGGCGAGCGATTCGTAGACATTCGGGGCGGCGGAGAATTCGGGATAGGCGAACAGGCGGTCGATGTTGCGCAGCACGACGGCGTCGGCGTCGATGAAGACGCAGGTGTCGTAGTCCGTCAACTCCCAGAGCCGCAGCTTGCAGAAATTGTCGAGCGGCGAGTGAAAGGCGGGTTTGCGGCCCTTGGTGAAGGGGGCTGATGCGTGGATGTTTCCTCGGGCATGGCGCTCGTTGAAGGCGTCGGACAGGGGGAGATGCTCGACGGGGATCAGGCGGCAGCCGAGTGTCTGGAGCGGGTCCAGATTCGACGCCGCGACGCCGCCGGTGTGGAGGACGGCGATGTCGGCGGTGGTGTGCGTCAGCCGCAGCGAGCGGGCCAGCGCGGTGGCGCCCATGGCGTAGTCGGCGTTGGTGACGAGGGTGACGTAAGCGTGGCGAGGGGTCATTGCGGGTGGGTCCCTGAGTGGGCTGTGATCGTGGCTGCCGCCTGTGGCGTGGGCCTTTGCGCCCGGAGCCCCCTCATCCGACCCTTCGGGCCATCTTCTCCCCGCTGGGGAGAAGGGACTCGCAACGGCAGCCGACTGCCTCTTCTCCCCACCGGGGAGAAGTGCCGGAGCGTCAGCGAGGCGATGAGGGGGCTCCGCGCTCGGCTTACGCTATTCTTCCCCATCCTCACGACACCGACTTCAGCCGCTTGCCCTCGGGGTCGCGGTCGATGGTCGCGGCGATGTCCTTCGTCCAGGCCGAGACGGCGGGAACGCGGTTGCGGTCGACGCGGTAGGCGAACTTTTTCGCAACATCGACGATCTCGCTCATCAGACCTGACTTCAGCGTGATCGGGTCGAGCCCGAGCTTGCGGAACTTGTCGTTCTTCACGATCAGTTCGTTCTCCGGCGCCTCCTTGCGCGGATTGGGCAGCCAGGCGATCTCGGCGCCTGACAGCTTTGAAATCATCTCGGCCAAATCGCGGATGCGGTGGGTTTCGGTCATCTGGTTGAAGATCTCGACGCGGGCGCCGCGGGCCGGCGGGTTGTTCAGCGCCAGCTCGATACAGCGCACGGAATCTTGGATGTGGATGAAGGCGCGGGTCTGGCCGCCAGTGCCGTGGACGGTCAGGGGATAGCCGATCGCCGCCTGGATCAGGAAGCGGTTCAAGACCGTGCCATAATCGCCGTCATAGTCGAAGCGGTTTACCAGCTGATCGTGGCGGCGCGTCTGTTCGGTGTGGGTGCCCCAGACGATGCCCTGGTGCAGGTCGGTGATCCTGACGCCGTCGTTCTTGGCGTAGAAATGGAACAGCGTCTGATCCAGGCACTTGGTCATGTGGTAGATCGAGCCAGGGTTCGATGGATAGAGGATTTCCTGGCTGACTGTCTCGCCATCCGCCGTCTCGATGCCGACGGGGAGATAACCCTCGGGGATGGCGGCGCCGACGGTGGAATAGCCGTAGACGCCCATGGTGCCGAGATGGATGAGGTGGGCGTCGAGCTGCAGCTCAACCAGCGCGTTGAGCAGGTTGTGGGTGGCGCTGACGTTGTTGTTGACGGTGTAGTTCTTGTGCCGGTCGCTCTTCATCGAATAGGGGGCGGCACGCTGTTCGGCGAAATGGATGATGGCGTCGGGCCGGTTTTCGGCAAGCCACTTCTTGAGGAGTTCGTAGTCCTTGGCAAGATCGATCAGGTTGAAGTGGATGCGGCGGCCGGTCTCGGCGTGCCAGATGCGGGTGCGTTCCTGGATCGAGTCCATCGGGGTCAGCGACTGGACGCCGAGTTCCGTGTCGATCCAGCGCCTGGAGAGATTGTCGAGGATGTGGATGTCGTGGCCGGCGTCCGACAGGTGCAATGATGTTGGCCAACCGATAAACCCGTCTCCGCCCATCACTGCAATCTTCATCGGGATCATCTCCTGGCTGGTCGCGTCGATTGAGAAATACTTAGGAAGCGTGACAATTGTTCAATGCTTGCAAGGCGGAAACTGTTCAGCCAAAGAGGGCACATGACTTTGGAGAAAATTATGGCGGATAGCGTTTTTTCGATCTCGGGCGAACTCACGGCAGCCGGCCATCGGCTGCTGCAGCGGGTCTATTACGAGGACACCGATTTCTCCGGCCTCGTCTATCACGCCCGCTACCTGCACTTCCTCGAGCGTGGCCGCACCGACTATCTCCGTTGCCTCGGCGTCGAGCAGAGGGCGCTGATCAGCGCCGACGAGGAGGGGCTGGTGTTCGTCGTTCACCGGATGGAGATCGACTTCAAGTCGCCGGCGCGGATGGACGATATCCTCACCGTGATCACGCGTACAGAAAAGGCCGGCGGCGCCAAGATGGTGCTGACTCAGGAGATCCGCCGCGACGACACGCTGCTGATCGCCGCCAAGGTGATCATCGCGGTGATCAACGCGAGCGGGCGGCCGCGACGGCTGCCGGAAGCGTTGGCCAAGCAGATGATGATCGAGGTTTGAAGAGGGCTCGTTGACGCAAAGCCGCTATGCGCAAATGTCGCAAAGCGGCCCCTTGCAAAAACATGACATTCGTGTGAAGGAATTGCCGCGCGCAGGAATTGCGCTGTTTTGGTCATCGACCTTTGATCTGGCCAGGTACTCCAGGGGATTATTCTCTCGCCGACAGCTTCGCTTTCATGATCCGGCGCTAACGAACTATTAACCATAATAGTGTCTTACTCGGATTGTCAGAGTTTGTGCGGTGCACGCCTTCCTTTGACCAAATTTGACGGCAAGGAAAGCGGATAAGAGCTTGGAAGCTTGACCAGGGCTTTGGGCGGCGGCAGCCAGACAATTCTTGCGAGATCACTTATTGCCGCCCGGTCAAGCGCCGGGCGTTTGGATTCGGGGATTTTGGATCAATGGAACAAGTAGGATTGGCAGCGGCTCACACGGACGTCAGTCTCTGGTCGCTCTTCATGCAGGCTGGCCTCGTCGTCAAACTGGTCATGCTCGGGCTTATCGCAGCCTCCGTCTGGACCTGGGCTATCGTCATCGACAAGTATCTGGCCTTCGGCCGCGCCCGTCGACAGTTCGACAAGTTCGAGCAGGTGTTCTGGTCGGGCCAGTCGCTCGAAGAGCTCTATCGCTCGCTGTCGGAACGCAACAACACCGGCCTCGCCTCGATCTTCGTCGCCGCGATGCGCGAGTGGAAGAAATCGTTCGAGCGCGGTGCGCGCTCCCCGATCGGCCTGCAGATGCGTATCGACCGCGCCATGGACGTAACGCTCGCCCGTGAATCCGAATTCCTCTCCGCCCGCCTCGGCTCGCTGGCAACGATCGGCTCGGCCGGTCCGTTCATCGGTCTGTTCGGTACGGTCGTCGGTATCATGACCTCGTTCCAGGCGATCGCCGGCTCGAAGTCGACCAACCTCGCGGTGGTCGCGCCCGGTATCGCCGAAGCGCTGCTGGCAACCGCCATCGGTCTGGTCGCCGCTATCCCGGCGGTTATCGCCTACAACAAGTTCTCCGCTGACGCAGGCAAGCTCTCGGGTCGCATGGAAGGTTTCGCGGATGAATTCTCCGCCATCCTTTCGCGACAAATTGACGAGAAGCTGCAGCCGCGCGCGGCCGCTCAGTAACGAACGGGAACGGAGTTAACGATATGGGTATGGGTTCCCCAAGCGGTGGCGGTAGCGGCGGTGGACGTCGCGGCGGCCGTCGTCGTGGTGGTCACCGCGGTGGCGCCATCTCCGAGATCAACGTGACGCCGCTGGTCGACGTCATGCTCGTGCTCCTGATCATCTTCATGGTCGCAGCACCGATGATGACCGTCGGCGTGCCGATCGACCTGCCGGAAACGCAGGCCAAGGCGCTGAATTCCGAAACGCAGCCGATCACGATCTCCGTCAAGAACGACGGTACCGCGTTCCTGCAGGAAACGCCGATCCCGGTCGAGGAAATCGCCGCCAAGCTCGAGGCGATCGCCACCACCGGCTACAATGAACGCATCTTCGTTCGTGGCGACTCGAGCGCGCCCTACGGCGTGATCGCCGATGTCATGGCCCGCATCCAGGGTGCCGGCTTCAAGAACATCGGTCTCGTCACCCAAGAGAAGAAGGGCCCGTAGTAAGCGCTATGAAGGCCAGTATCGTCTCATCTGCTGTTCTGCACTCCGCTTTGCTCGCCTGGGCGCTGATTTCGATCGGCTCTCCGGCAGAGTTCAAGGTCGAGGATTTCGAGGCGATGCCGGTCAACCTGGTGCCGGTCGAAGAACTGACGCAGATGCAGCAGGGCGACAAGACCGCCAAGCCGAGCGAGAAGCCGGCGCCGAAGCCGACCTCCAAGCCGACCAACGTGGCGAACGCCGAGAACATGGGCGAGAACAAGGTCGACCTGAAGACGCCGCCGATCCCCAACGCCAAGCCGAACAACAACGAATCGGCCGCAGCGCCGAAGGCGTCCGAAAAGCCGCTTCCCGAAAATGATCCCGTGCCCAACGAGGTAAAGGACATCATGAAGGAAGACACGGTGGTCGAGCCGAGCCAGGTGGCGTCGATCACGCCGCCGAAGCCAGAAATCACGCCGCCGACCCCGACGCCGCCGAAGCCTGAAGAGCAGACGCAGGAAATGCCCGAGCCGCCGAAGCCGGATGCCGAGGCACTGCCGGACAAGGTGCCGACGCCCGTCGTCAAGCCGCAGGTGAAGCCGCCGGAACAGAAGCCGGCCGAAAAGCCGCCTGAGAAGAAGACCGAGGACGTGGCCAAGGCGGACGAAAAGCCGTCCGACAAGAAGAAATCCGACAAGAAGCAGGAAAAGGCCAAGGCCTCGTCCTCGCAGAAGAGCGATTTCAACGCCGACGACATCGCCGCCCTGTTGAACAAGCAGGACCCGTCGAACGGTGGCGCGAAGAGCTCGACCGAAGTTGCCTCGCTCGGCGCCAAGAAGGCGACCGGCGGCTCCAAGCTGTCGATGAGCGAAATGGACGCGCTGCGCAGCGCGATCGCTGGCAACTGGTCGGTCATTCCCGGCATGGAAGGCGCGGCCGACGTCCGGATCCGCGTGCACATGAAGCTTGACCCTGATGGCAACATCATCGGCGCGCCCGAGGTCGAAGCCGTCGGCGGCACGAACGAATCGACCCGCATGGCGCTTGCCAGCGGCGCCAAGCGCGCCGTCATGAAGTCGGCACCGTTCTCCAGTCTTCCGAAAGACAAATACGACGCCTGGGGTGAAGTCATCATCAACTTCGACCCCAGCGATCTAGCCCTTTAAAATGCTGAAAGGCTTGTCCTCTATGATCAAGTGTTCTCTCCTACGCGCCTTGATGGTGGCAGTCGGCATGGTAACCACAGCGGTTATCGCCACGCCCGCCAACGCGCTCGTCGAAATCAACATCAACAAGGGCAATGTCGAGCCCCTGCCGATCGCGGTCACCGACTTCCTGCAGGGCGACATGGGCGCCCAGATCTCGCAGGTCATCGCCGCCGACCTGCAGCGCTCCGGACTGTTCAAGCCGATTGCCAGGAACGCCTTCATCGAGAAGATCTCCAATCCCGATGCCGCGCCGCGCTTCGAAGACTGGAAGGTCATCAATGCGCAGGCCCTGGTCACCGGTCGCGTCACGAAAGAGGCCGATGGCCGTCTGCGCGCCGAATTCCGCTTGTGGGACACCTTCGCCGGCAGCCAGATGACCGGCCAGCAGTTTTACACGCAGCCTGAGAACTGGCGCCGCGTCGCCCACATCATCGCCGACGCGATCTACAAGCAGATCACCGGCGAAGAAGGCTACTTCGACACGCGCGTCGTGTTCGTCTCGGAGTCCGGCAGCAAGCAGGAGCGCAAGCGCCAGCTGGCCATCATGGACCAGGACGGCTTCAACGTCCGTATGCTCACCAACGGCAGCGACCTCGTCCTCACCCCGCGCTTCTCGCCGAACCGGCAGGAAGTCACCTACATGTCGTTCGCCAACCAGCAGCCGCGGGTCTACCTGCTGCAGCTGGAAACCGGACAGCGCGAAGTGGTCGGCAATTTCCCCGGCATGACCTTCTCGCCGCGCTTCTCGCCTGACGGCCAGAAGGTGGTGATGAGCCTGCAGCAGGAAGGCAATGCCAATATCTACACGATGGACCTGCGCTCGCGCACGACGACGCGCCTGACCTCGACGGCGGCGATCGATACCTCGCCGTCCTATTCGCCTGACGGCAGCCAGATCGTGTTCGAAAGCGACCGCGGCGGCCGCCAGCAGCTCTACAAGATGGGCGCCGACGGCTCCGGCCAGACTCGTATCTCGTTCGGCGACGGTTCCTATTCGACCCCCGTCTGGTCTCCGCGCGGCGATCTGATCGCCTTCACCAAGCAGTCGGGCGGCAAGTTCTCGATCGGCGTGATGAAGCCGGACGGTTCCGGCGAGCGCATTCTCACCACCGGCTTCCACAACGAGGGGCCGACCTGGGCGCCGAACGGCCGCGTGCTGATGTTCTTCCGCCAGGCGGCAGGCGCCGGTGGACCGCAACTCTATTCGATCGATCTGACCGGCTATAACGAGCAGCTGATCAAGACCCCTGCATACGCTTCGGACCCGGCCTGGTCGCCGCTTCTGGAGTAGGAACGCCGCATGCCTGCCTTGTTGTCGCCTCAAAAATCCTAGATTGGGGCGACACAGGGTCAAATCAACCATTCGTTAACCATAGTTCTTGAAAGCCGATTAACCGAGAACGGTTACAGTCCGGCAACCTTAATCAAGTCGCAAGGAGACCGGCCATGAGCCGAATTAACGCCCCGGCAATGAGCCGCATGCAGAGCTTCGCCCGCAACCCCGTCATGATCGCGCTCGTTGCCGGTCTGGCTCTGGCTGGTTGCGCCAACAAGAAGAACATGGCCAACAGCGCCGGCGATCTCGGCCTTGGTGCCGGCGCCGCGACGCCGGGCTCGGCCCAGGACTTCACCGTCAACGTCGGCGACCGCATCTTCTTCGACACCGACAGCACCTCGATCCGTGCAGACGCCGCCCAGACGCTCGACCGTCAGGCGCAGTGGCTCGGCCGCTATCCGAACTACGCCGTCACCGTCGAAGGCCATGCCGACGAACGCGGCACGCGCGAGTACAACCTTGCTCTCGGTGCACGTCGTGCAGCTGCTGCCAAGGACTACCTCGCTTCGCGCGGCGTTCCGGCTCAGCGCCTGAAGACGATCTCCTACGGCAAGGAACGCCCGGTTGCCGTCTGCGACGACATCTCGTGCTGGTCGCAGAACCGCCGCGCCGTTACCGTTCTCGGTGGTGCTGGCATGTAATTACCGCTTTGGCGCCAATTGCCGAGGTTTGTTACAAATTGGAAAGGCGGCTCCATCGCGGGCCGCCTTTTCTTTTTGAACACACTTTGGCCGAACTCCGTTGCTTTTTGAAAGCAATTGGAAAAATCTCCTGTTCGTGCCATCGAGGCGCGAAGAATCACTGGGACAGGACGAACCATATGAAGAAATTTGTCGTGGCGGGCATGCTTTGCCTCGCAACGGTGGCCGGGGTTGGCCAGTCGGCGAATGCGACGTCGCTATTCGGCTTGAATCTCGGCGGCAAGACGCCCGAGCGGCAGCAGGAAGCGCCCGTTGTCAACGTGCAGTCAGCCGGTGGGGCGGAAGTGCGCATCCAGCAGCTCGAGGACCAGCTGCGCCAGTTGAACGGCCGCATCGAGGAGATGAGTTTCCAGCTGTTGCAGATGCAGGAAACCATCCGCAAGGCGCAGGAAGACAACGAATTCCGCTTCCAGGAAATCGAGAAGTCCGGCGGTAGCGCCGGCAGCGGCAGCGGCAAGCCGGTGAAGAAGAGCGAAGCCGATATCCCGGCTTCCAGCCAGACGGCGCAGACACAGGCGCCGAGTGGCGGCGACGATATCGCCCGCACCATCCAGACGTCGAGGGAGCCGGAAACGTCGCCCTCGACAGACGTGCCGGAAAATACCGGCCTTGGCCAGCCGCCGAAGCAGCTCGGCTCGATGGATTTCGACCAGAACGGCAATCCGGTTGGCGGTTCGGTCAATCCGGGCGCTGAAGTCGGCTCCGCCCCGCTGCCGCCTCCTGGTGTCAGCGGTTCGCAGACGGCTTCGCTGGGCAGCGAGTCCGACCAGTACAAGGCCGCTTACGGTCATGTTCTGTCGGGCGACTATTCGACGGCCGAACAGGAGTTCACCGCCTATATCGGCCAGTATCCGAACAGCGCGCGCGCCGCAGACGCCAATTTCTGGCTTGGCGAAGCTCTCTATTCGCAGGGCAAGTTCAACGAATCGGCCAAGACGTTCCTGAATGCCCATCAGAAGTACGGTACATCCGAGAAGGCGCCGGAAATGCTGCTGAAGCTCGGCATGTCGCTCGCAGCCCTCGACAACACCGAGACCGCCTGCGCGACGCTGAAGGAAGTCTCGAAGCGTTACCCCAAGGCTTCGCGTGCCGTGATATCCAAGGTCGCGAGCGAGCAGAAGCGTCTGTCCTGCTAAGGCTTTCCGGTTTTGCACCCGGACGGCACCCTTTCTCCTGAAACGGCGACGCGCCGCTTTCTCTCCTCGCTCGACCAGCCCTCGCGCATCCTCGTCGCGATCTCGGGCGGCAGCGATTCCACCGGCCTGCTGCTGGCGCTCTCGGATGCGCTGAAGGTCGATCCCACATCAAAGATTTCACTCTGCGCCGCGACCGTCGACCACGCGTTGCGCCCCGAATCGGCCGATGAAGCGCGCGATGTCGCTGCTCTCTGCCGATCGCTCGATATTCCGCATGTCACCAAGGTTTGGCAGGGTGCGAAACCCAAGGCCGGTATCATGGCGGCGGCGCGTGATGCCCGCTACGGACTGCTGGCGGAGGCAGCCGTCGACCTCGGCGCTGACACTATCGTGACCGGCCACACCCTCGACGATCAGCGCGAGACGTTTGCCATGCGTGGCGAGCGCTCTGCGGCGACCGTGACGGGTATTGCCGACGCGGTGCTGTTCGACCGCCGGATCTGGATTGCGCGGCCGCTGTTGCTGTCGCTGCGGGCGGATATTCGCACGATGCTCACGGGCCGCGGGGTCGGCTGGGCGGACGATCCCAGCAACGAGGATGTGAAATACGAGCGGGTGCGGATGCGCCGGTCGCTGGCGGGCGAGGGGACATCGATCGTGGAGCTCGCGGCGATGACGGCTTCGCGGATGGCGCTCGACGAGGCTGCGGCCGGGTGGGTCGATGCGCATGTCGATGTGCATGAGGGAATGCTGGCGCGGGTTGGCGTTGCGGGGCTTTCAGTTGATCGGGCGGTGCTCGGGCATGGGCTTGCGAGGCTTGCGGCTGTTATCGGCGGACAGCCATTCGCGCTTGGAGCGGAGCAGATCGGCGCGGTGCTCGACTTTCTTGCGGCGGCCCGGCCGGGCCGGATGACGGCCGGTCGGGTGGTGTTCGATCTCAGGCGCGACGGGCTTTATCTGGCGCGGGAGACCCGGGGGCTGGTGCCTCTGACGGTTGGCCCTGGCCAGCGTGGTCTTTGGGATGGGCGGTACTTGGTGGCGAATGGTTCCGGCGTTGAGGTGACCGTTGGGGCGGTGGGGACTGCTGGCGATGCTTTGGCCGCTAAAGCTTCTGTAGAGACTGAAGCCGCCGCGAGTGCTAGCGTTGTAGTAGGGCAGCAAGCGCCTACCTCACTCTCCCTCATTCCTGTGCTTGTCACAGGAATCCAGCAACGGCGCGTCGGCGCCGTGAGGGAGTCTTCTGTGCCCAAGGACTTGGGCACGCTGGATTCCTGTGACAAGCACAGGAATGAGGGTGGAGAGGAGGGCGGCGCCGAAACAGCCGGAGGCGAGGAAGACACTGACAGAGCCGGCGAGCGGAGTGCGGCCATGCCAAACACCCGCCAACACCTCCCCAAAGGCGCCCTTACACGCGCCCTTGCGGCGCAACCACGCATCCTTGCATCCGACGCGCCGCAAAACCTCGCCAGCCACATCGAAATCATGCCGTATTTCGCGCCGTTCGACCGTTTTTTGACACGATTGGACCTCATGGTCGCCGCCAGCCTCGCGGCAGCCTTTGGAACACGCCCCTATCCAAAACCGCCTTTAGGTCTTATTGACGGAAAAACCATCTAACTGATGGGTTTGCCTTGGCAACTGCCGGACGCAATCCTATGTTAGAAGCCAAATAAGACGGTCGCCATAAGGCGGTCGTTCCAGTGCTGGGGAGTTCGATGAACCCTAATTTACGTAATTTCGCCTTGTGGGCAATCATAGCGCTATTGCTGATTGCCCTCTTCAGTATGTTCCAGACGTCGCCGGCGCAGACCAGCTCCCGCGATATCCCCTATTCGCAGTTCGTGCGGGAAGTGGATGCGGGTCGCGTCAAGGAAGTCGTCGTCACGGGAAACCGCGTCTCCGGCAGCTATGTTGAAAATGGCACCACCTTCCAGACCTACACGCCTGTCGTCGACGATAATCTGCTCGAGCGTCTGCAGAGCAAGAATGTCCTCGTTTCGGCACGTCCTGAAACCGACGGTTCGTCAGGCTTCCTGAGCTATCTCGGCACGCTGCTGCCGATGCTCCTGATCCTCGGCGTCTGGCTGTTCTTCATGCGCCAGATGCAGGGCGGTTCGCGCGGCGCGATGGGCTTCGGCAAGTCCAAGGCCAAGCTCCTGACCGAAGCGCATGGCCGCGTCACTTTCGACGACGTGGCAGGCGTGGACGAAGCCAAGCAGGACCTTGAGGAAATCGTGGAATTCCTGCGCGATCCGCAGAAGTTCCAGCGTCTCGGCGGCAAGATCCCGCGCGGTGTGCTGCTCGTCGGCCCTCCCGGTACCGGTAAGACGCTTCTCGCGCGCTCCGTCGCCGGTGAAGCCAACGTGCCGTTCTTCACGATCTCGGGTTCCGACTTCGTCGAAATGTTCGTAGGCGTCGGCGCAAGCCGTGTCCGCGACATGTTCGAACAGGCGAAGAAGAATGCACCCTGCATCATCTTCATCGACGAAATCGACGCCGTCGGTCGCCATCGTGGCGCCGGTCTCGGCGGCGGTAACGACGAACGCGAGCAGACGCTGAACCAGCTGCTGGTGGAGATGGACGGCTTCGAAGCCAATGAAGGCATCATCCTGATCGCCGCGACCAACCGTCCCGACGTTCTCGATCCGGCGTTGCTGCGTCCGGGCCGTTTCGACCGTCAGGTCGTCGTTCCGAACCCTGACATCGTCGGCCGCGAGCGCATCCTCAAGGTGCATGCCCGCAACGTGCCGCTGGCACCGAATGTCGATCTCAAGGTTCTGGCCCGCGGTACGCCCGGCTTCTCCGGTGCAGACCTGATGAACCTCGTCAACGAAGCTGCCCTGATGGCCGCACGCCGCAACAAGCGCGTCGTCACCATGGCCGAATTCGAAGACGCCAAGGACAAGATCATGATGGGTGCCGAGCGTCGCTCGTCCGCCATGACCGAAGCCGAGAAGAAGCTGACGGCCTATCACGAAGCCGGCCATGCCATCACCGCGCTGAAGGTGCCTGTCGCAGATCCTCTGCACAAGGCCACCATCATTCCGCGCGGCCGTGCGCTCGGCATGGTCATGCAGTTGCCGGAAGGCGACCGCTATTCGATGAGCTACAAGTGGATGGTGTCGCGCCTGGTCATCATGATGGGCGGTCGCGTTGCCGAGGAACTGACCTTCGGCAAGGAGAACATCACCTCCGGCGCATCCTCCGATATCGAGCAGGCCACCAAGCTTGCCCGGGCGATGGTGACGCAGTGGGGCTTCTCCGACAAGCTCGGCCAGGTGTCCTATGGTGAGAACCAGCAGGAAGTGTTCCTGGGTCACTCGGTCTCGCAGTCGAAGAACGTCTCCGAAGCGACGGCCATGACCATCGACTCGGAAGTGCGCAAGCTGATCGACGAGGCCTACACCGAAGCCCGCCGCATCCTGACCGACGACCACGACGCGTTCGTTGCGATCGCCGAAGGGCTGCTCGAATACGAAACGCTGAGCGGCGAAGAGATCAAGGCGCTGATTCGCGGCGAAAAGCCGTCGCGCGATCTTGGTGACGATTCGACGCCGACCCGCGGCTCGGCTGTGCCGAAGACCGGTACGCGCCCAGCCAAGGGCGACGAGCCCGAAGGCGGCCTCGAGCCACAGCCACACTGATTTCCTTTGGAAATCTTAAGAAGGCCGGACACCAGAGATGGTGCCCGGCCTTTTTCGTTGGTAACGGGATATAATCAGTTTTCTTGGTAATTGACGTGATGGTTGCCGCGATTTGTGGCATTCCGCTGACATAAGGAGGCCTCAATGAGGGCCTCTGTAGCGAGGAAACACGCGAAGGCGTGCATATTGCTGACACGGTCATGCGCAGCCTCAGGCGCGCTCAAGGCACAGGGGTGCATATGAAAAGACGTTATTTCGGAACGGACGGTATTCGTGGGCAATCCAACGTGTTCCCGATGACACCGGATCTGGCGATGCGGGTCGGCATCGCGGCAGGCACGATCTTCCGCCGCGGCAACCACCGCCACCGGGTCGTCATCGGCAAGGATACGCGGCTATCCGGCTACATGCTTGAAAACGCCATGGTCGCCGGCTTCACGGCCGCCGGCCTCGACGCCTTCGTTCTCGGCCCGATCCCGACGCCTGCCGTCGCCATGCTGACGCGCTCGCTGCGCGCCGATATCGGGGTGATGATCTCCGCCTCGCACAATCCTTACGAAGACAACGGCATCAAGCTGTTCGGCCCTGACGGCTACAAGCTGTCCGACGACCTGGAAATGCAGATCGAGGATCTGCTCGAGAAGGACCTGACCTCGCAGCTGGCGAAATCCGACGATATCGGTCGCGCCAAGCGCGTCGATGGCGTGCACGACCGCTACATCGAGCATGCCAAGCGCACGCTGCCGCGCGACGTGACGCTGCAGGGGCTGAGGATCGCCATCGATTGCGCCAATGGTGCTGCCTACAAGGTGGCTCCCGCGGTGCTCTGGGAACTCGGCGCCGACGTCGTCGTCATCGGCAACGAGCCGAATGGTACCAACATCAATCTCAACTGCGGCTCGACCAGCCCGGTGGCGCTGCAGAAGAAGGTCGACGAAGTGCGCGCCGACATCGGCATTGCTCTCGATGGCGACGCGGACCGCGTGATCATCGTCGACGAGAACGGCGCGATCGTCGATGGCGACCAACTGATGGCCGTGATCGCCGAGAGCTATGCCGAGAGCCAGCAGCTGCGCGGCGGCGGCATCGTCGCCACCGTGATGTCCAATCTCGGGCTGGAACGCTTCCTTGACGGCAAGGGGCTTGGCCTGGTGCGTACGTCGGTGGGCGACCGCTACGTGGTCGAGCACATGCGCCAGCACAACTACAATGTCGGCGGCGAGCAGTCCGGCCATATCGTTCTGTCCGACTACGGCACGACCGGCGATGGCCTCGTGGCGGCGCTGCAGATCCTGGTCGCGGTCAAGCGCACCGGCAAGACGGTCAGCGAAATCTGCCGCCGCTTCGAGCCGGTGCCGCAGCTTCTGCGCAACGTGCGCTATTCCGGCGGCAAGCCGCTGGAGGACATGCATGTGCAGAAGGCGATCGCCGACGCTGAAGCCGAACTTGCCAAGAGCGGCCGCCTCGTCATCCGTCCTTCCGGCACCGAGCCGCTGATCCGCGTCATGGCGGAGGGCGACGATCGCAGCCAGATCGAGCGCATCGTCAACGATCTGATCGGGACGATTTCAAGCGTGCGCACGGCAGCCTGACCGGCACGCAGGCGGATTGTTCTAAAGTCGTCATTTGGATGGTGCCCGGTCCAAGACCGGGCATTGTCGTGTCAGGCGGCGGCCTGCCGGCGCATGGCGTCGAGCAACGCCATCGTCGTCGTGAAGCCATCCTCGAACAGATCCAGCAGTCGTGATGCTGCAGCGCAGCCCTGCAGGCTGTCGGGTTTGAATTTCTGTTCCCTGCACCACGCCGAGAGAGCGTCGAAGACAGGTGACAGGTCATCCTGGAACGACATAGCTCTGTTCAATTTCGACATCAGCGCACCTCCTATCGGGCAGAAGCGCATAAAACTCCCAAGCGGTCATCGCCTCAATCCACTGTGACCGATGCGTGCATGGTATGCCCCGGTCATCGCGGCCGCTATTAACTTTATTAATCGGGCTCGAAATTTCACGATGATGCAGGTCGCGGGCGGACGCGGCGAAATGCCTGTGGCGCCATGCTGTGTTTGAATAAAAGATCAGATTTCACAGCGGCTTAGCCGGAGAATTCAGCAATGGCTGATGTTTGCCATTTACAGTTAAGCCGACCTTAACGTTTCCACTTCATTATCCTTACTGAAACGTATCCGACTGGCAGAAATATGTGCTGCCATGCGACGAACCTTGGAGTGGGATCCATGAAGAGAAGCTTGTACGGCGTCTTCGCCGCATTGCTCATTACCTCGAACGCCTATGCGGCGGACCTGATGCCGGCCGAGCCGATTGCCGAAGCACCGCCAGAGGTCACCGTGACCGAAGCCACCGGCTGGTACCTGCGCGGCGATGTCGGCTACGGGTTCAACGACCTGCGCGGCGCGAAATTCTTCCAGGGCGGCAGCAGTGCCAGCGAAGTCGATTTCGATCGCTCCGATCTTGATGACGCCTGGACCATCGGCGGCGGTGTCGGTTATCAGATCAACAGCTACCTTCGCACTGACGTGACACTCGACTACCTCGGCAAGTCCGACTTCCGCGGTTCGACCAGTGGTGGCGGCTCTGCCTTCGGTGCCTGCCAGGTCACGTGCTCCTCGACCGATCTTTCGTCCTTGACCGCTTGGTCGCTGATGGCCAACGCCTACGTCGATCTCGGCACCTATGGCTACGTCACACCTTACGTCGGTGCCGGCATCGGTGGCACCTACGTCAAGTGGAAGGACCTCAGCAACACGTCTTGCGACACCAGCGGCAGCGGTAATGGTTGCGACGACACGGTCATCCACGGCGGCAAGGGCAACTGGCGCTTCAGCTATGGCCTGATGGCCGGTGCCTCGATCGACGTCACCTGCAACGTCAAGGCCGACGTCGGCTATCGCTTCCTGCACGTCGGTGGCGGTGAAATGTTCGGCTACAACGAAAATGGTGGCCCGGGCCGCGACAAGGGCTTCAACGTCCATGAAGCCCGCCTCGGCGCACGCTATCTGTTCGGTGGCTGCCAGACGGCTTCCTACGAGCCTGCCCCGGAAATTCCGCTGCAGCAGCCGGTCTACAAGTAATCGCATCCAACTACTTTCGGAAAGCCGCCCATACCGGGCGGCTTTTTGCGTTTCGGCCCTGCGTCGCAACTGCGTCAAAAAATCCTTCATCCGCGACACTTCGCCGTTGACGATGAAAGCACTCATCTGTATCTACGGCGGCGGGACACCTCTCCCCAACGAGAGGCTAATTACCTGGAAGGGTATAGATATGGCCAATGCCACCGCAAAGCCGGACGTGCGTCCGCAGAACACCCATTTTTCTTCTGGCCCTTGCTCGAAGCGCCCCGGTTGGTCGCTCGAAGCTCTCTCCGACGCGCCGCTCGGCCGCTCGCATCGCGCGAAAGTCGGAAAGACAAAGCTCAAGCAGGCTATTGATCTCACACGCGAAATTCTGGAAGTGCCTGCGGATTACCGCATCGGCATCGTGCCTGCCTCCGATACCGGCGCCGTCGAAATGGCGCTCTGGTCGCTGCTCGGCGAGCGCGGCGTCGACATGGTCGCCTGGGAAAGCTTTGGCGCCGGTTGGGTCACCGACGTCGTCAAGCAGCTGAAGCTGAAGGACGTCCGCAAGATCGAAGCCGGTTACGGCGAACTGCCTGACCTCGGCACGATCGATTTCGACCGCGACGTCGTCTTCACCTGGAACGGCACCACCTCGGGTGTCCGCGTTCCGAACGGTGACTTCATTCCCGCCGACCGCAAGGGCCTGACGATCTGCGACGCGACGTCCGCCGCCTTCGCGCAGAACCTCGATTTCGCCAAGCTCGATGTCGTCACCTTCTCCTGGCAGAAGGTTCTCGGCGGCGAGGGCGCGCATGGCGTCATCATTCTCTCGCCACGCGCCGTCGAGCGTCTCACCACCTACGCACCGGCCTGGCCGCTGCCGAAGATCTTCCGCATGACCTCGGGCGGCAAGCTGATCGAGGGCATCTTCACCGGCGAGACCATCAACACGCCGTCGATGCTCTGCGTCGAGGACTACATCGATGCGCTGCAGTGGTCGAAGCAGGTCGGCGGTCTCAAGGGCCTGATGGCCCGCGCCGACGCCAATGCCAAGGTCATCGCCGACTTCGTCGCCGCCAACGACTGGATCGCCAACCTGGCGGTGAAGGCCGAGACGGCTTCCAATACGTCGGTCTGCCTCAAGATCACCGACAAGGACGTTGCGGCACTCGACGCCGACGGCCAGGCGAACTTCGCCAAGGGCATCGTCAGCTTGCTCGACAAGGAAGGTGTCGCCTATGACATCGGCCACTACCGCGACGCGCCGTCGGGCCTGCGCATCTGGGCCGGCGCCACGATCGAAACATCCGACATGCAGAAGCTGATGCCGTGGCTGACTTGGGCTTTCGAGACCCAGAAGGCGACGCTGTCCCAGGCCGCTGCCTGAGTTGATCGCATCCGGCTCCGCCTGGCGGGCGGAGCCTTGCATCCCCGATTTCATCCATCGCAGACGTTTTTAGAAGGAAGCCCCCAATGGCACCTCGCGTACTCGTATCCGACGAATTGTCGGAAACCGCCGTCCAGATCTTCCGCGATCGCGGCGTCGACGTCGATTTCCAGCCGCAGCTCGGCAAGGACAAGGACAAGCTCGCCGAGATCATCGGTAACTACGACGGTCTCGCCATCCGCTCGGCCACCAAGGCCACGGAAAAGCTGATCGCCGCCGCGACCAACCTCAAGGTCATTGGCCGCGCCGGCATCGGCGTCGACAACGTCGATATCCCGGCTGCGTCGAAGCGCGGCATCATCGTCATGAACACGCCGTTCGGTAACTCGATCACGACGGCCGAACACGCCATCGCGCTGATGTTCGCCGTTGCCCGCCAGCTTCCCGCCGCCGATGCCTCGACGCAGGCCGGCAAGTGGGAAAAGTCGAAGTTCATGGGTGTCGAAATCACCGGCAAGGTGCTCGGCGTCATCGGCGCCGGCAACATCGGCGGCATCGTCTGCAAGAAGGCCATCGGCCTGGGCATGCATGTGCTCGCCTACGACCCCTTCCTGTCAGCCGAGCGCGCGCAGGAAATGGGCGTCACCAAGGTCGAGCTCGAAGAGCTGCTCGCCAAGGCCGACTTCATCACCCTGCACGTTCCGATGACCGACAAGACGCGCGGCATTCTCGGCAAGGAAAACCTCGCCAAGACCAAGCCCGGCGTCCGCATCATCAACTGCGCCCGTGGTGGCCTGGTTGACGAAGCCGCACTCGCGGACGCCATCAAGTCCGGCCACGTCGCCGGCGCCGGTTTCGACGTGTTCGAAGTCGAGCCTGCCAAGGAAAGCCCGCTGTTCGGCCTTCCCAACGTCGTCTGCACGCCGCATCTCGGCGCATCGACCACCGAAGCGCAGGAAAACGTTGCCCTTCAGGTCGCCGAGCAGATGTCGGACTATCTCGTCAAGGGTGCCGTCTCCAACGCCATCAACATGCCGTCGATCACCGCCGAGGAGGCGCCGATCCTGAAGCCGTTCATCAAGCTCGCCGACGTGCTCGGCGCCTTCGTCGGCCAGGTCTCGGATGATCCGATCAAGGAAATCGAGATCCTGTTCGATGGCGCCACGGCGGCCATGAACACCCGCGCCCTGACATCGGCGTTGCTCGCCGGCCTGATCCGCAACCAGGTGGCCGACGTCAACATGGTTTCGGCGCCGATCATGATCAAGGAAAAGGGCATCGTGCTCTCCGAGGTCAAGCGCGACAAGACCGGCGTCTATGACGGCTACATCAAGCTGACCGTCAAGACCGACAAGCAGACCCGCTCGGTCGCCGGTACCGTCTTCTCCGACGGCAAGCCGCGCTTTATCCAGATCAAGGGCATCAATCTCGACGGCGATGTCGGTGCCAACATGGTCTACATCTCCAACACCGACGTTCCCGGCATGATCGGCTTCATCGGCACGACACTGGGTGCGGCCGGCGTCAACATCGCCAACTTCCAGCTCGGTCGTGGCGAGCAGGGTGGCGATGCGATCGCGCTGCTGTACGTCGATGGCCCGGTCAGCGACGAGGTTCTGGCGAAATTGACGGCCAACGAGGCGATCCGACAGGCGAAGCCGCTCGTATTTGCTGTCGACTGAGCATTCCTCCCAGGGAAGCACTGAAAAGAACCGGCGCAGGCGACTGTGCCGGTTTTTTCGTCTCAGCGTCGACGGTTGTCGGGAGCGTCATCATCCCGTTGATCGCGTGACGCGCGGCGCTATCTACCTCTGCGCGCGCCATTCGGGCCGATTACCGAGGAGATATTTCATGACACGATTTACCGTCGCTATCGCTCTCACCTCCCTTCTGGCGCTGTCATCCTGCGCCAATACCGCCAACGGGCTTGCCAAGGACGGCCGGCAGATGGGCAATGCGCTGGATGACAGCACGCATCGTGTGCTGAAGGCAGGGCAGAACTGATTTTTTTGGCACGCAAGGTAGTGGCGCTTGTGCATGGAGCCGGAAGACCTAATTGCCAACGACGGATTCAGCCTTTTGTGTGATCGGCGATTTCTGTGGTGATGGCGAATTCGTCTCCCCCTCATTCCTGTGCTTGTCATAGGAATCCAGCAGCCCAAGTCTTTGGGCGAAAAGAGTCTTTTCACGGCGCAGACGCGCCGTGGCTAGATTCGTGTGACGAGCACAGGAATGAGGGAGTGTGGGAGCGCCGGCGGTGCCCCAATCAGACGTTGGCATCACCGCACTGGGAGCGTTTTCAGCCACAAAAAAGCAGCCCGCCATTGCTGGCAGGCTGCTCGTTAATTCGAATCTCTGAGCCGCTTATTGCGGTGTTGCTGGAGCCGGGGCCGCCGGTGCCGGGGTTGCGGCGGGCGGGGTCGCGGCTGGAGGCGTTGCTGCCGGTGGTGTCGCTGCCGGTGGTGTCGCCTGCATGGCCGGCGGTGTTGCCGGGGCAGGGGCTGGTTCGGTCACAGGCGCCGTTGCCGGCGCGGACGGGGCCGTTGTGCCACGCGGCCAATATGTGGCCGCAAGGGCTACGACGACGACCAAAAGGGCGATCGCCACCCACATGGTTCTCGACGAACTCTTCGCCGGCGGTGTGTTGACGGTATTCGGGCGATTGAAATCATTTGTCATGGTGCTTGTCCTCCTGAACACCAAAACGCCGCAACCGCTAAAAGGTTCCGCAGCCCTATGGTTGCGACTATTTTAGCCGTCGCTCTCAAGCGCGAGCCGAGAAAACGCCAAAGGCCGGCACGGGGGAATGCGCCGGCCCGATATCGCCGTGCGTTCAGAGTTGCCGTCATGCCGCTAGAAGGCGTGTCGGCCTAGAACTGGTGATAAAGCAGCGTCACCGCGTTGACACGGGTCTGCTCGCTTCCGCCCTGAACGCGAAACAGCGACAGGAATGGTGACGCGCTGCCACCCGACGACTGATCGAGCAGCGACGTCAGCCGCTGCGATTCGATCTGGCGGGCGGCCTGTTGCTTCAGCAGTTCGGTCACGTCGATGTCAGTATCGTCGACCTCTGCCTTCGCCGTCTTTGCGGTGGCGTGCGTTGCGACTGCGGTCGTCGCTTGGCGCGGTGTAGTCGGCGTGGAGACGGGTGCCGATGCGTTGCCGTCGGCCGCGCTTTCGTCGGCAGGGGTGGTTGTCGCGTTGTGCTCGGCCGGCTGCGGAGTGGCCGCTTGGGTAGCGGGGCCTTGGTCGGCATCGACAGCTTCGGGTGTCGCCGGCTCTGGATTAGCGGCGTTTTGGGGTTGGCTCGCCTGTGGTTCGTCGTTGCCGCTTGCTTCAGGTGCAGGCGAGGCAGCCTGTTCGGCGGGCCCGCTTTCGCTGGCCGGGGCGGCGTCGGAGCCAGCGGTGACGTTCGGTTCTGTCGTCGCTTCTTCGGGCTGGGATGTATCTGCGGGGTCCGCTTCCTCGGTGGCACCAGTGCCGTCTGCCACCGGCGGCTGGGCGCTGTAGGTCTGGTCGTCTGTTTCTTCGGGCGGGTAGCTGGTTGGTTCCTCCGTCGCGGGCGATGAAGACGTCGGTTGCTGGGGCGTGGTCGAGGTCTGTTCGGCGCTCGGCGATGTGCCGCTGCTTGCGCTGGTGCCGGTCGAGCTGGAAGTGCTTGAGCCCGCACTCGCCGAGGACGAGTCCGGATAGAAAATGCCGTCTAGTAACATATGCGCTGCCTCGTGGATCAAACTGGTGACCCGCGCATAGACAGCGCGCATTGCGAAAACCTCTCAAACAGCTCTGGCTTTTTAAGATAAGTTTAAATGTCTAATCCTGCATCTAGTTGAATCGAATGGGAAATACACGTCCTGCGAATGGCCGCCGGGCTTGCCCCTCAACATTTGGGGGAAAAGCCCGGCTTCCATGCATATTAACCGGATGTTAAGTCTGTGGCGAAATCGGCCGCAGCAATCGCAAGGCGTTGATCGTCACCAGCACGGTCGCCCCTGTGTCTGCGAGGATAGCCGGCCACAACCCCGTTATGCCGGCGATTGTCGTCACTAGGAACAGCGCCTTGAGGCCGAGTGCGATGGTGATGTTTTCGGTGATGTTGCGCATGGTGCGTTTCGACAGCGCGATCATCGCCGCGACATCGGCGACGCGGCCGTGCAGAATGGCGGCGTCGGCGGTTTCGAGCGCCACATCGGTGCCGCCGCCCATGGCGATGCCGACATCGGCCGCGGCGAGTGCCGGCGCGTCGTTGATGCCGTCACCGACCTTGGCGACAGTCAGCCCCTGGCGCTGCATCTCGCCGACGATCCTCTGCTTGTCCTCCGGCATCAGTTCGGCGCGGACCTCGATGCCGAGCTGCTTTCCGATGGCTTCGGCGGTTCGCGCATTGTCGCCGGTCAGCATGACGATGCGGATGCCGGCGTCCTTGAGGGCGGCGAGGCCTGCGGCTGCGTCGGCGCGCGGCTCGTCGCGCATGGCGATGGCGCCGGCAAGCGTGCCGTCGACGACGAGTACCGACACCGTCTTGCCCTCGGCGTTCAGCGCAGCGATCGAGCGGCCATGCGCCACTGGCAGCGTCACACGTTCGGCGGCGGCCTTGGCCGAGCCGAAGAAGATCTCGCGCCCTTCGACGGTGGCGGCCAGCCCCTTGCCGCCGATCGCTCTGGCGTCGGATGCCTGCGGGATGTCGATGCCGTCCTCGGCGGCGCGCTCCAGGATGGCGCGGGCCAGCGGATGGCTGGAGCCGGTCTCCAGCGCCGCGGCCAGCCGCAGCGTCTCCGGCCCCGAGCTGCCGAAGGGAACGAGGTCGGTGACCTTCGGCTTGCCTTCGGTGAGCGTGCCGGTCTTGTCGAGCGCCACGGCGTTGATCTTGCCCAGCATCTCCAGCACCGCGCCACCCTTCAGCAACAGGCCGCGGCGGGCGCCTGACGATAGCGAGGCGGCGATGGCGGCGGGGGTGGAGATGACGAGCGCGCAGGGGCAGCCGATCAAGAGGATCGCCAGGCCCTTGTAGACCCACTCGTCCCATGCGCCGCCGGCAAGCAGCGGCGGCAGGATGGCGACGAGCGCGGCGACGATCACGACGCCCGGCGTGTAATAGCGCGAGAAGCGGTCGATGAAGCGCTCGGTCGGCGCCTTCTTCTCCTGCGCTTCCTCGACCAGCCGCACGACCCGGGCGATGGTGTTGTCGGCCGCGGCTGCAGTGACGGTGACGCGTAGCGCCGCGTCGCCGTTGACCGTGCCGGCGAACACAATATCGCCCTGGCTCTTGCGCACCGGCGTGCTTTCACCCGTGACCGGCGCTTCGTCGATGGCGCTTTCGCCGGAGAGGATCGTGCCGTCGGCGGAGATGCGGTCGCCGGGGCGCACAAGGATGGTTGCGCCGACGGCAAGCGTCTCGGCCGGCACTTCGCGGGTGACGCCATCGACCTCGAGCAGCGCGCTCTTCGGCACCAGCGTGGTCAGAGACTGGATGCTGGCGCGGGCCTTGCCTGCGGCAACCCCCTCCAGCAATTCGCCGACGAGAAACAGGAAGACCACGGTGGCCGCTTCCTCGCCGGCATGGATGACGACGGCGCCGATGGCGGCGATGGTCATCAACATCTCGATCGAGAAGGGTGTGCCGGCCAGCGCTGCCATGACGGCGCGGCGGGCAATCGGGATCAGCCCGACGAGCATGGCGACGATGAAGGCATAGGGCGCGATCGAGGGGGCGAGATGGCCGACGACATAGGCGCCGACGAGGGCGGCGCCGGACAGGATCGTCAGCCGGCCCTTCTTGCTTTGGTACCACAGGCCCGACATCGGCGCGTGATCGTGGCCGTGCAAGCCTTCGATCTCGGCGGGTTCTTCATGGTCGGAGTGGGCGTGGTGGTCGTCGTGATCATGCGTCTGGTCTTGGGCGCGGCCGTGTCCATGGTCGTGGCCGCAATCGGGGCCGTGGACATGGTCGGCGGCGCCGTGATCGTGGTGCTGCGTGCCAGCCTTTGCGTGCTGCGCGGGTGTTGCCGGTTGGGCCTTGGCGACGATCTGGCGGATGCCGTAGCCGAGGCCGCTGACCTTCTTTTCGATGGCGGCAAGGTCGCTGCTGCCGTCGTGGCGCAGCGTCATGGTGCCTGAGGTTACCGAGACCGAAACGTCTTCGACGCCGGGCATGCGGCGCACGGCGGTGTCGATCTTGGTTGCGCAGCCAGCGCAATCCATGCCCTCGACCCTGTATCGCTTTTCCACCGTGTCGGTCATCATCCGCTTCCTCTGGTCTGCATGCTTGCCATTGACGAGCCTCTTTCCTACATCCTCTAGCGACTAGAGGTGCAAGAGGGAAAATCATGAAAAAGATCACCATCGGCGATGCCTCGCGACAGAGCGGCGTCAAGGTGCCGACGATCCGCTACTACGAGGGGATCGGCCTTCTGGCGGCGCCGAGCCGCAGCGAGGGAAACCAGCGCTCCTACGAGCCCGCCGACATCAGCCGCCTGGTGTTCATCCGCCACGCGCGCGAGCTCGGCTTCGAGGTCGAGGCGATCCGCACGCTTTTGACGTTGCAGGATGATCCGCATCAGTCCTGCGCCTCGGCCGACGCGATCGCCAAGGCGCGGCTGATCGAGGTCGAGCAGCGGATCCGCAGCCTGATGGCGCTGAAGGTGGAGCTGGAAGCGATGGTCGAAGGGTGCGGCCACGGACGGGTCGACCAGTGCCGGGTGATCGAGGTTCTCGCCGATCACGGCCAGTGCGCGCATCCGCATCACGGATTGCCGGTGTCCAGTCTCTCGGTTTCCTGAAATCGGCGGCAGATCTTTCCGAGGCGTGAATATAACAGGCGAAAGTTGATAGCCGGCATCCGATCCTGCACAGGATAAAGGCGGTTCGCACAAAGTTTTTGCGCTTTATGATTCTGATTTTATTTAGTTTTTTTCACTATACCGGAGAGATCAGCCATCAAATTCATGTGATATTGCCGATGACAGGTATTCCGAGAGCATTTGTTTCGAACGATACTCCCAATGATGATTTCCAGTCGCTGTTCGCAACCCATCCGTCGCCGATGTGGGTCTACGATCCCGACACGCTGCACTTCCTGATCGTCAACAATGCCGCCATCGATCTTTATGGATACTCGCGCGAGGCATACGCCGCGATGACTGTTCTCGACATCCGGCCCGCGCATGAGCGGCAGCGGATGATCACCGCTGTGCACGCACGCTCCGACATGGAGCGGGCCGAGCGCTGGACGCATCTGAAGGCCGACGGCACGATGGTGGAGGTGCTCACCTATGGCCGCAGCGTGCGGTTCAACGGCCGCGACGCGATCCTCGCCATCGTCCAGGACCAGACCGAGGTCAATGCCGCGCATCGCGAGGTCAGCGATACGCGCTCGCTGCTCGACAGTATCGTCGACAACCTGCCGGTCGGCGTTTTCGTCAAGGACATGGAGGCGGATGGGCTCTATATCCTGTTCAATGAGGCCTGCGGGGCGATCGTCGGCCGTAATTCCGGCGACGTGGTCGGCCGCAGCGATCATATTTTCTACGACGAAAAGCAGTCGGCCGCATTCCGCGAGCAGGACGCGCGCGCCTTTGCGGCGGAGGCCGCGATCAGTTTCGAAGAGACGGTGCGACGCAGCGACGGCGTCGAGCGGATGCTGCGCACCGTCAAGCGGGCGCTGCCCTCCGTCGATGGCAGCCCGCCGCGTTATCTTCTGGGCATTTCCCAGGACGTCACCGAGGAGCGCTCGGTCGAGGCGCGGCTCGCCTACATGGCAATGCACGATGCACTGACCGGCATGCCCAACCGGGCGTTCTTCGCCGACCAGATCCGGCTCGCGGCGAAGGCCGCGACCTTGGCGCAGCCAATCGCCTTGCTTTACCTCGACGTCGATCATTTCAAACACATCAACGACAGCAAGGGCCATGCCGCCGGCGATGCGCTGCTCTGCCAGGTGGCGCAGCGGCTGACGGCTCTGGCGCGGCCCGGCGATTTCGTGGCGCGGTTGGGCGGCGACGAGTTCGCGCTGGTTGTCAGGCTCGATCGCGAAAGCTGCATCGAGCGCTTTGCCAAGAGTCTGCTGACATCACTGTCGCAGCCCTTCGATCTCGATGGCGTCAACGAACACGTCACCTGCAGCATCGGCATTGCCTTGGCGCCCGATCATGCCGACGACGACGACGTGCTGATGCGGCATGCCGATCTGGCACTCTACGCCGCCAAGGAGAGCGGCCGTTCGACCTATCGTTTCTACGAGCCGTCGATGCGGATGGAGGCCGAGCGCCGACATCTCCTGACGGTGGAATTGCGCGAGGCGCTGCAGCAGAACCAGTTCGAGCTCTATTACCAGCCGATCGTTCAGCTGGAGAATGACGGGCTTGCCGGCTTCGAGGCGCTGATCCGCTGGAACCACCCGGAGCGCGGACTGGTGCCGCCGATGGATTTCATTCCGGTTGCCGAGGAGACCGGGCTGATCGTGGCGATCGGCGAATGGGTGCTGCGCGAGGCCTGCCGCACGGCGGCGTCCTGGCCAAAACACCTGAAGATTGCCGTCAATCTCTCCGTCAGCCAGTTCCGGCACAACAGTCTGCTCGCCAGCGTCGTCTCGGCGCTCGACGAGAGCGGCCTGCGCCCTGAGCGGCTGGAGATCGAGATCACCGAATCGGTATTCCTCGCCGATGTCGGGCAGAGCCTGCCGCTGTTGAAGGCGCTGAAGGAACTGGGCATCCGCATCGCCATCGACGATTTCGGCACCGGCTATTCCTCGTTCAGCTATCTCAGGGCCTTCGCCTTCGACAAGATCAAGCTCGACCGCAGCTTCATCGCCGGCATCGAGACCGATCCGGGCAATCTGGCGATTGTCCGGGCGGTGGTCGGCATCGGGTCGGGCTTCAACGCGACGACGCTGGCGGAGGGCATCGAGACCGAGGAGCAGCTGGCCAAGCTCCGGCAGGAGGGTTTCAACGAGGTGCAGGGTTATCTGCTGGGCAAACCGATGCCGCTGGCGCAGGCGCAGGCGCTGATCACCGGCGGCGTCTCAGCCTTCGCCGCCGCTGCCGCCGCCGCTCGCTGACACGATCGTATCGAGGGCACCGGCTGCTAGTGGTGGCGTTGGCCACCGTCTGGCTGATGGTCGCGGCGAGAACGACGGCCGGAGCCGTGGAGGGGCTCTGTTTGCTGATCCCAGCCTTGCGCGCTGAGCTCAGCCGGCCTTGTCGAGCGCGTCACGCTGCTGGACGAGCAAATCGAGACGCGCCTGCTGTTCCTCGATCCGGTCGTTGATCCGGTCCTCGTCGGCAGCGCCGATGGTGCCGGCGGCCTGCTCGACCAGTGTTCTCAGGTTTTCGCGGACATCGGCAATCCGGCTGTCGAGTTCGTCTTTCGTCAGGTCCTGGCTCATCGCGTGCTTCTCCCTTGCGTGCGCCCCGTTGCAGGCGCTCCTTGCCGATGCACAGTGCCGCAAAGGCGCGATGCCGTCTTGTCTTTTTGACGCGCGGTTGGACGAATGCGTTAATGCGGTACTGCCGGCGTCCGCGATTTTCACGGCGCTGCGGGCAAGGCCTCCTATCGCTCGCCGAACTACGATCCGGCGGCGGCGATGCTGTCCAGATTGTCGATCACGCGTGTCAGGAGGCTTGCAAGTTGCGCGGCCTCGTCATCTGTGAACCCGGCCAGCGCCTCGCGATTGCCTTCGAACAGGGTTGCAATGGCCGTCGGCATGCGGTCGCGGGCGGCCTCGGTCAGCACGACGCGGCTGCTGCGCCCATCGTCAGGGTCGCGGCTTCGCTCTATCAGCCCGTCGCGCTCCATGCGCGCCAGCATCTGGGCCATCGGCGGCTGCTCGATCCGGGCGAAGCGGGCGAGGTCGCGCTGGGTGCTGGCATCGCCGTTCTGCAGCGCCACCAGCACCGGCAGATGGCCAACGCCGAAGCCGAGCGGCTTGAGCCGCGCCTCGCTGAGGCGGGCGAAGCCGCGCGCCGCGAGGCTGATCAGGTGGCCCGGTGTCTGCAGCACATCGTTCGTCATCGTGGCTTCTCTTTGCGCATTTTTCGCGGTTGACTGTGATTTATATATGTACGTATATAAATTTGAGCCGACTGGCAAGGCTGCTTGCCATCCCATCCTGCCGTCCATCCCACCCGAGGAGCCGACATGCCTGAGATCGATCGCCAAACCATCTACAGCGAGGTCATCCATCGCATCTACGACCGCTTCAACGCGCGCGACATCGACGGTGTGCTCGTCGAACTTGCCGACGACGTCGCTTGGGCGAACGGCATGGATGGCGGTCACGTTCACGGACGCGCGGCGGTCCGCGATTACTGGGCGCGACAATGGGCGATCGTCAGCCCGCATGTCGAACCGGTGGCTATTTCCGTCAGGGGCGAGGGCGTCGTCGCCGTGGAGGTGATCCAGTCGGTCTTCGATCTCGACGGCAAGCCGCTGGCCGGCCAGAGCCACGGGCTCAAGGACAAGACGGTGATGCATGTCTTTCAGGTAGAGAACGGCGGGATCGTGCGCTTCGACATCGAGGAGGTGGCCTAGGGCAGGGATGTTGTGGGGGCGCCCGGCGGTATGCAGCGATACCTGCTCTCGAGGGGGCTGATCGATCGCGCAGCTGCCGCTCCGTACGCCCTCATCCTCACCCTTGTGGTGGAAATCCAGCCACGGCGCGTCCGCGCCGTGAATGACTCATTTCTGTTTTGCGTCAGAAGAGTCTTCCATGCCCAAGGACTTGGGCATGCTGGATTCCTGTCACAAGGACAGGAATGAGGGATGTTGCGGGGGCGGCTATCGTTCGAAATCAAAAAGTTAGCTAAAATCCGGCCATAAATTTTCCACATCGCTAGCGGTTTCCCTAAACTAACCCCGTCCCGTCATCGGATACACCGGCAGGCGTGCCGGCGAGGCGGGATCGGCGCGGGGCGTGAGGGTCAGACGCAAAACCTCATAGTCCGGGTTCGAGAAAATGGTCTCCCTCCGTGGCTGGCGGATGCATGTCGAGAAGATGTGTTCCCGTTGCAGAGCCTGGACGTGCCTGTGAGGCACACAACGCCGTCGCAAAGGTTAGAGGACGGTCGCAGAGAGACCGGAGTTCGGGCATAAACCGCCGAACGGGGCGCTGGAAGGCGCCATATTATCTTACTCTATCGCGGTGGTTTCCAGCGCCCCGTCCGAGTGCAGTGCATGGTGGAGACACGGGCTGAAAGGTCGCGTGGGGTTTTGGCGTGTCTGCCGGAAAAGTTCTGCCGTGTGATACCCCCCTCTGCCCTGCCGGGCATCTCCCCCTCAGGTGGGGAGATCGGCTTGGCGCCGCCGCTCGTTCCAAGCTCAACGTTCTGCGAAGCGCAGGCCACTTGCCGATCTCCCTCCTTGTGGGGGAGATGCCCGGCAGGGCAGAGGGGGGTGCCGCACGGCACAACGCCAACCGCAACACCCACACCAACCCACCGCCCCCGAATCACCACCTCTTGCGCCCGCAGCCAATCCTTTCTATATCCACGGCCATGAAACAGCCTGCGGCCGATCCCGTCGGCCACGATGCAAATCCGCCGGAATTCTGTATGATGGGGCGGAGGGTCACACGCTTTGGAACGGGCAGCACTCCGTGAACACACTGGATTTTGACAAGAAGCCTGAAGATACACGCGTCGTCGTCGCCATGTCGGGCGGCGTCGACAGTTCCGTCGTGGCCGGGATTCTGAAGCGCCAGGGCTACGACGTGCTCGGCATCACCCTGCAGCTCTACGATCACGGCGCCGCCGTGCACCGCGCCGGCTCGTGCTGCGCCGGCCAGGATATCGACGATGCGCGGCGCGTTTGCGAGACGCTCGGCATCCCGCATTACGTGCTTGATTACGAAAAGCGGTTCCGCGATACCGTCATCAATCCGTTCATGGAAAGCTACGTGGCCGGCGAGACGCCGATCCCGTGCGTGTCCTGCAACCAGACGGTCAAGTTCGCCGACCTCCTGGAAACAGCCAAGGAACTCGGCGCCGATGCGCTGGCGACCGGCCACTATATCCGCTCGGGCGCCAATCCGGCGCCGGGCAAGCCCGGCCGCCGCGCGCTCTATCGGCCGGCCGATGCCGATCGCGATCAGAGCTATTTCCTGTTCGCGACGACGCAGGAGCAGATTGACTATCTGCGCTTTCCGCTCGGTGGGCTGCCGAAGGCGGAGACCCGCAAGCTGGCCGAGGAGATGGGTCTGGTCGTCGCCAAGAAGGCCGACAGCCAGGACATCTGTTTCGTGCCGCAGGGCAAGTACACCGACATCATCAACAAGCTGAAGCCGAACGCGGCGCTGGCCGGCGAGATCGTCCATCTCGACGGTCGCGTGCTGGGGAGCCATGACGGCATCCTTCACTACACGATCGGTCAGCGCCGCGGCATCGGCGTCGCCACCGGCGAACCGCTCTATGTGGTGTTTCTCGACGCCCGCTCGCGCCGCGTCATCGTCGGCCCGAAGGAAGCGCTGGAGACGCACCGGGTCTATCTGCGCGACGTCAACTGGCTGGGCGACGAGGATATCGAGCAGGCAGCGTCCGGCGAAGGCTTTGCCTGTTTCGCCAAGGTTCGCTCGACCCGCACGCCGACGCCGGCCGTGCTGCATGCGGACCAGACCGGGATCTATGTCGATCTCGCCGTCGGCGAGGCCGGGGTTGCGCCGGGTCAGGCCTGCGCGCTCTATTCGGCGCCGGGCGACAATGCGCGTGTCTATGGTGGTGGTTTCATCGAGCGCTCGGAACGCGAACCGGCGGCGGAAGCCTCGCTGAAGGCGCTGCTGACCAACGCCGTGGCGGCTTGAACAGGCTTCGGTTTTTTAGCCTGGAGTTTTTCGAAGTTGCGCTTGACACTGAAGGGAAGGCGGTTTTATAAGCCGCACATCCAAACGGACCCGGTTGCTCGGATATCCAAGCAATCACAAGGTCTTCGTGGCGGGGTAGCTCAGCTGGTTAGAGCAGCGGAATCATAATCCGCGTGTCGGGGGTTCAAGTCCCTCTCCCGCTACCATCTTTTCCTGACGACTGATCGCTCAGGAGAACGTTGCAGCAACCAGAAATACGCCGGCCCAGAACAAGGCCGACACTTCCGCGGCAACCAAGAATCCAAAAATAGCGTCACTCATCCTATCCTCCGTCGGCAACCTCCATTGCCTAGAGGAAACGATAGGGCGGATCGGATTGTTCCGCCACTAAAAAAACACGTGTGTGCCCGTTTGTGACCGACGCATGACGCCGTTGGCATTTCGCGTGGACGATGAAACATTTTCATCCCCGTCGGAATTACTCCAGCTAATATAGCGTTTCGAGGAGTCGGGGGTGAGATGCAGCGGATGCTTTATGTGCTTGGATTGGCGGCCATCGTCGCCGGCGCAGCGATAGCTGCAAATGGCAGCGGCTTTGTCGGCGATTCGAGCCTGCGGGCTGCGCCGGGCTGGTGGATGTATGGCGGATTGCTGATCAGTCTGGCCGGCGCGGCCACAATCTTCGCGGCGCGGGGACCGAAATAGCCGCGCCGCTGCTGGTTCCCGTTCAACTCCTGTTGAAAAGTCCGGCGCGGGGGCCAGCGAGGGTGACTTGCCATCCCCCCTTGCGTTTGAAATTCTGGCTGGCGAGGAAGGTGTAGCCGGTGCGCTGCCAGGGTTTGACGGTGTAGGCGAGATTATCGAGGACATAGTCACCGGCCTTGAGGCGGGCGAGCAGGACGAGGTGGTTGTTGCCGTTGCGGTCCAGCACAACCGAGAGTGCAAGTTTGCTGGCGGGAAAGCCGATGTCGAGAAGCGTTTTCATCTTCAGCAGGGCGTAGTCCTCGCAATCGCCCTTGTTGTTGATCGGCAATGTCCAGTTGTCGGAGCGGCCATCGGCGATACGGTCGGAGACCGGCGTAACCGTTGAATTCACGTAGCGATTGACCTGCTGCAGAGCACGAAGCGCTTCTCGGTCTCCGACGTTGGCGCCGCTCTTTTCATGGCAGACCCAACCATATCTGGCACAGGCCGCACCAAAACCGACGGGGGCTGCGATAGAGCGGCTTGCGGGAATTTCAGATCCGGCGTAACCATTGCTAGAGAATAAAGGTATAGCGATAACATAACCTATAATTGCCGCAATTTTCCGCATACAAAGCTCCTTGTGTTGCTTCAACGTTATTGTATCATCTACTATTAGATGCTTCATTAGTACTTAATAATGCAATTGCAGCCGAAATGAGTACGCTCCTCATTTTTATTTGTCCTTCCAAGTTTAGTCCACACTAATATAAAAATCTCCCCGTTAACGTCGCGTTAACGATGGGAGTGAGCGACATGAACAGAACACTATTCAAGCTCTCTGTCGGTGTTGGATTTCTGCTGGCAGGAACAAGCCTAGGAAGCGCGCAGGCGCTGAATCTCGACTGCAGGACCGTGCAGCCGGGATCGATAGAGGAAAGACTTTGCTTTCCGGTTGCGACAATTTTCGACGATAATCCCTTCGCGGACTCCAGCCATGACCGCAATCGACGGAATGGCAATGGCTCTACGGACCGCGATACCGCAAGTGTAATTCCGTCTCCCGTGGTATCTGACCCCGGTGATGACGACGATGATGATGACGGCAATGGTGGTGGCCGCCACCATGGGCGCCATCACCATCATGGCAATGGCTCGGGAGACCATGGCCACAATGGTGGCGGTCCCCGTGATCCTGGAAATCACAACGGCCACGGACCTCGCGATCCTGGCGATCACAACGGCCACGGCCCACGGGGTCATGGCCACAATGGCGATGGACCGCGTGATCCTGGCGATCATCATGGTGATGGACCGCGCGGTCATGACCATGCAGGTGGCCCCGGCGATCCTGGCGATAACCACGGTCATGGTCCTCGTGGCCCATGGGGCGGTCCTTGGGGCGGTCCATGGGGTGGTCCAAAAGATCCTGGTGATCATCACAAACCAAGACATCATGGCAACCATTCCGGCCAAGAGCATGCCGGCGATCCGCGCGGTCCGCATCATGGTCACGATGGTGATCCGGGCGGCGGCGGCAACGGTGGCGGCGGCAACGGCGGCGGCGGTAATGGCGGCGGCGGCGGGGGTGGCG